>Ga0310695_10001589_pt1 | contig 52521 bp, 40 predicted proteins | sample RumenRJG_04DNA_FD_203882 | JGI IMG/M metagenome (GOLD analysis project Ga0310695, IMG submission 203882) | Bovine rumen microbial communities from Lethbridge, Alberta, Canada - RJG_04 (v2) (version 2) | ecosystem: Host-associated > Mammals > Digestive system > Stomach > Rumen | place: Canada... | reverse complement strand
ATCAGCACTGGTTGTGGCAGTAGCCACGCTGTAGACTTAAAACTCTTCATAATATTTGTTTTTAAATTCTCTTTTGCATAAATACATTTAAATATGGTGACAAAGATGGTGCAAATCGAATGCAGAAAGCTTGCTTTTTGCTGAGATGCAGCCCATTTTCGCAACTTTTGTTGCAAATTTACCAATAATCAGTGTAAAATCGCTATCTTTATGCCAAGTTTTAACAAAAGTTACGGTGTTGTAACTATTCAGCGATTGCCATATGACAATCGCTGAATAGTTACCGCAAAGTCTTGAAATAATAAAAACTGTTAAAATGGGGTACCCGCTTTCAACATGGCGGGGGCTTTCGCGTTTATAGGGTGTATGACAACCATAGAGTACGAAGAGATTGCGCAGCGGATGCGCCCTAGGTTAGTGAAGCTGGGGGGCACGTTCTTCCGAGACGACGAACAGGCTGCCGATGCCGTTCAGGAGGCACTACTCCGTCTCTGGTTGCTGCGCGAAAGGGTGAACGACGAGGACTATGCCGAGGCTCTGCTCATCCGAATGACGAAAAACGTCTGCGTGAGCGAATGGCGACGACGTCAGAAGCACGGAGTGATGAGCATAGAAGAAAGCAGCAGGATATTGTCGGACGAAGGACTGCCAATGGCTGACGACGACAACCAACGACTCCTGCAAGCGGCCATCCGCACACTCTCGCCCCAGGAGCAGCAACTCTTCCGAATGCGTCAGGAAATGGGAATGGACATACCGCAAATCGCTGCTGTCACAGGGCTGCTGCCTCGCTCGGTCAGTCACGTGGTAAGCGTAGCGCGAAGCAAAATAGTAGAACAACTCAAAAAGGAAGGTATCCTATGAACGAAGATATGGAAAAGAAACTGGACCAGTTGCTGGCCGAAATGCCCAAGCGCGAATACGACTTGGACGCCTGGCTCGCGGAGGACGAAACGGCGGAGTTCGACCGCATCGTCAGCGAACAGCGTGTTCCCAGCTCTAAAACAGCTGAAAGCAAACAGCGCACGCTTTGGCGCCGGGTGGCCGCAGCAGCCTGTTTCTTATTAATAATAGGTATAGGGTTGCACTACCAATTTGAGGAGCCAGTAGTAACAAGCGACGTTACCTTAGGTAACACGGCACGTTACCTAAAGCAACAGGCTCCGTTAGCTAAGGTAACGTCAGAGCCCACTCCCGAGCCTACTCCAAAGCCCTCGACGCCTCAGACGGATTCTGGGCATACTATCGCGGCTCCAGTCCGTACGCCACGGACTGAGAGTCCGCTCCCTACGGAAAAAGATTCCGCTCCCTACGGAAAAATATCCGCCTCCCAAGACCCGAACATCCACTACGCCTCCAACGACTTGACGAAGGACACCATTCCGTACCAAGACCCGGCTCGCGTGGACGACTTCATTACTAAGCTGGCAGAATATCACAAGGTGAAGCAGGGCGAAATGACGTGTTCACAGCCCATAGACAGTAGCGTGGTGTCCAGCGTTTACGTATTCCCAGATAAGGACGACATCAATCTCTTCAACCGACTGTTGCAGGTGGCCTGCTGGTACAATTCGAAGACGCCGGGCTATCACCTGAACTTCTCACAGCAGCAGTTCTTCTTCGAACTGAAGGACATGCGCCGCCAGTTGCAATACCGCTGGATTGCCGAGCGTATCAACGGCTGCATCCTGTTCTACTCGACCCAAGCGCCCATTGGTGTGAAAGAGTCGTCGGCCTGCTACCAACAATATCGCGATGAGCTCATGTATCAAAATAGTTTTAACGCAAAAACCAAAAAGTTATGAAACGTATTGTAACCCTTAGCCTCATGGCTATAGCCTGCCTTACCGTGCAGGCACAAGATAAGAATGTGAGCGTCCTGGCCCAAAGCAATGGATATTGGATACCGGTGCCTTCGACAGCCTTTGACAAGAAGACCAAGAAGACGACTGCCTTCTGGCCCAGAACCGAGAAGGACGACTGGTTTGAGCCTTCCGGCTTGGTGGTCGACAACGTGCCGACAGTCAAAGACCCTGACGTTGATGCTTTGTTTGTTGATATGCTCAATGTCGAAGGTAATTCATACACGCCGCTGCCCTGGCGATTGACTGAGGAAAATGGTGAGACCGTGCTGCACTGCTATCTGAAGATGCCTGCCGATATCGTGGACAACTTCTGGCTGACCGACGAAGAGGGCTGCCTGCTCGACAAGGAAACCGGCATCAGCTATCGTGCCCGCCGCACCGAGCCCGACTGCTATTACAAACGCTTTGCCTTCAAGGGCAAGAAGGGCGCTGTGGCCGACTTCAAGATTTTCTTCCCCAAACTGCCTGAGACCACCAAGAAGGTTGCCATCTACGGCGTGCCCAACTGGCAGCTGAGAGGTAGGGAAGTCGTCATTAACCGTCAGCCATCTGGACTCGTGTTCCATGGTGTGGCACAATACTACGATAACGTTCCCGAGTTCCACCATCCAACCCAAATTGTCGAGGCTAAGGACTACGACAAGGACAACTTCTTCACGTGGTCCGAGTACAAAGACGCCCACCTCATCAAGCCCATACCCGAGGGAACAATGGCCATGTGGCTGACCCCTGATGCCACCTACCTCGCCTTGGCCACCGAAATGAACTGGCGCCGTGAGTACTTCGGCCGTGGCGGCAATACGATACTGATAGACAAACAGGGCCACCAATACAAGTGTAAGGGCGTGATGGACTATCCAGACGACACACTATTCTGGGTACAGGGCATGTCCGGCGACTACTTCGCCATCGTCCTCATCTTCGAGCCACTGCCCCTTTCGCTCGAAACCATCACCTACATCGTCCCCGAGGGTGAACCCTTCAAGGCCAATTTCGCCAACTGGAGTGGTGAAGTACGCCCCGACCTCAGCATCAAGGAACTCCGTCAGAATCAGCGCCTCTTTGACTATCATCCACGCGTCGTCGTAGAATAATCAAGACTATTATTACTAAATATGACAGATATTGATTCAACCGCGGGAAAGACAGGGGACGCAGCGATGCGCCCCATGTCCTTGCTATATATGCAGGTTTCCCTAAAGCAAAGTAGTTAATAACTAATAACGCTCACGGAATTACTAAAAATGAAAGTTAAAGAAAAGGATATTTAGCATTATTTGTGATTACTGAGACATCGGATTTTCAAAATCTTACTACTTTTGCCGCCAAAAACGGAAAAGACAAAGTATGAAACAGCAGACACTAACCAAGAGCGAGATGCTAGTAATGAACGTCCTTTGGGAGATGCAGCGCGGTGCCAGCGTCAACGATATTCTGGAACACTATCCTGAACCGAAACCGGCCTACACAACCATTGCCACATTTCTGAAGGTGCTGACATACAAGGGGTTCGTGGAGCATAAGAACGGGCAGGGCAAACAATACATCTACACACCGCTGATTACTAAAGAAAAGTACCTTCGTGAAATAGATAATTGAGAAATATTCATGGAAGATTTTGATTTATCAGCATTCTTCTTTACGCTATGCCTTTGGTGCGTTAGCACGGCAGGATGGGCTCAGACCAATGACAATGACAGGAAGTCTATTCATCTGCCAGACTCTGTGAGGCACGACTATGAGGAGTGGCTGCGTAACGAACCACAGAGGGATATAGTCCATGACAGTTCTAAGCTGCAGCCGTTGCCCCCGCAGTTGCCTGTCGTTGATCCGCAAAAGCTGAAACCTAAGCATTCGCCAGTCTCAGTGACCATCATGACTCCTGCCTTACGTACCGATATGCGGCTGGCCTATCAGAGTCATTGGCTCGAAGAACAACGCAAAGAGCAGAAGGGCGGTGCCATGATGGTTGGCGTCAATCCTCTGAGCATCGTCGCATGGGTTGTTCAAAAAATCTTCCCCAAGCATAAGTCGAAGAAGCAACGCCAGCGCGAACAACTTCAACAGATATTAGATAATTATTGAAACATATCAAATAACGGAATGAAACAGTATATCATCACCTTGCTCCTTGCCCTCGTCGCTGTGGGTGCTCATGCACAGACCCAACAGCAGGACTCAGTGAAGGTAAAGAAAGAAAAGAAGATTTACCTGTACGGCTACTTGTCGGACTCATTTACCCGCTCGCATATCCCCGACGTAAAGGTAGTGCTGCTCAAGCCCGACTCGACATTTGCCGATTCCGCACAGGTATTCAAAGACAACTGGCAGGGTTTTACGTCAACGGGCTGGAGCATTGAGGTGCCCGCCAAACCCGCCAAATATATCATCAAAGCCACACACCCCGACTACGAGACTACCTATAAGAACTATGAAATCAAGCATATTGCCCGCAATCGCGGTTTCGAAGTTCCTGCCATCCGTATGAAACGCACCCAGCGCGTCTACGACAAGGACGGCGGCGAACTGGACGAAGTGGTGATTAAGGCCACAAAAGTAAAAATGGTGTACAAGGGCGACACCATCGTTTTCAATGCCGATGCCTTCAACATTCCTGAGGGCTCCATGCTCGACGGACTCATCAAGCAGTTGCCGGGTGTAGAGCTGAAGGAGAATGGAGAGATATACGTCAACGGCAAGAAGGTGGAGAATCTGACGCTGAACGGTGCCGACTTCTTCAAGGGAAAGAACAAGATGATGCTCGAAAACCTACCATACTATACGGTGAAGAACGTCCAAGTGTTCAACAAGCGCACACCCAAAAGCGAATTTCTGGGCCGCGACGAAGAAGAAAAGGAATTCACAATGGACGTGCAACTGAAAAAGGAATATACCGTGGGCGGATCGGCACAGCTGGAGGCGGGCTATGGCACCGACAAGCGATATAAGACGAAAGGTTTCGGCATGCGATTCACAGACCGCACCCGTGCCGTGCTGTTCGGCGGTATGAACAATCTGAACGAATACATCGACTACGACCGCGAGGGTAATGAACGGGACCGCACGCAGGCCTCGGGAGACCGCGACGTGAAGAGCATCGGCGGCCTGTGGTCGTGGCATGCCCCCGAAGAACGCGTCACCGAAGATGTAGAATTCAAACTGCAATGGCAGGACATACATTCCGAAAACAAGAGTGAGAGCGAGAACTATCTGGCGGGAGCCAGCACCTTCAGCAAGTCGGAATCGATGAGCAATAACCGCCCCTTCGACCTGAACTTCCGCAATACGTTCTATATCCGCAAACCCATTTACGTCTACTCATGGTTCAACATGGACTATAGCCACAGCGACAGCAACGGCAACAGCTGGTCACTGACTGCCAACGACCAGTTTCTCAAAGACAGCGTGAACCACACCGTGAGCCGCAATCAGAACAAGTCGAACCGCTTGAATATGAACATGACCAACCTTATCGACGTGAAACTGCCCTGGGGCGACCAGCTGGAGTTCCAGATGAGCGGCTATCTAGGCCGTCAGTGGGATAACGAGAACTTCTCGCAGAACCGCTATACCTTATTTAATACAGGCACCGTCGACCAGCGTAACCAGTATGGCAACGGTCCGTCGACGAACTACAACATCAGCGGTCAGTTCGACTACCGCCTGCAACTGACGGAACACTTCTCCCTCAGTCCGAGGGTGGGTGCGACCTACCAATACAGTGACAACAGCAACAATAACTACCGACTGGACTGGCTGGGTCCCAACTGGGCGGTGAATGGACCGCACGACATGGGTATGCTACCCGTAACGGCCGATTCGCTGGCCATGGCCTTCGACGCCCCTAACTCGTCGGAACAGGGTGAGCGTATCAACACCTACAACGTCGGCGGCACCTTCGGTTATAGCAAGTCGAAGGAGAACGAGGGTTACCAGTATCTCCACCTCATGATTGACCGCAATTTCCGTCGCAAGCACATGAGTTACAACAGCGACGTGCTGAACACCACTATGAACCGCAACTACAACGACTGGAAGATTTATGGGCAATACTACACCAGCTTCGACAAATATCGTAAGACGTTCATGATCTACGCCCAGAACAGCATTACGACACCCAGCATTGGCCAGCTCGTCGACATCACCACGACCAGCAATCCGCTGTATATCCGCAAGGGAAACCCCGACCTGAAGCCGCAGACCTACTGGTGGTTCAACACGCGCTATTCCGCCCGAAAGGACAGCATCGACCAGAACTTCGCCGTCTCGTTGAACGCGAACCTGTCGCACAACGCCATCACCGCCGCCTACACCTACAACCCGGTGACGGGCGTTCGCACCACCTGGTCGGAGAACGTCAACGGCAACTGGAATATGAACAGCTATGTGGAATTCAGCCGCGCCTTGGACAAGAAGAAATTCTGGCACTTCAGCAACAGTCTCAATGTCAGCTACGGACAAACCACGGATATGGCATCCGTCACAGGATATACGGAGCCCCAGCGCAACCTCGTCAGCACCACCCGTCTTTCCTATGCCCCCAACCTACGTTTCCAGAAAGAGAAACTCAGCTTCACGCTGAAGGGCGACATGGCCTGGCAGCATGTTCATCGTAATATCGAGGTTACTGAATTACCCACCGACGTCTACGACTTCTCCTACGGCATCAACGCCAACTACAAATTGCCTTGGAACTTCACCATCGACACCGATTTGCAGATGCACTCGCATCGCGGCTATGCTGATGCCGACATGAACGACAATCGTCTCTATTGGGACGCCACACTCACCAAGTCGTGGCATCAAGGCCGCTGGGTGGCCAAACTGAAGGGCTATGACCTGCTCGGTCAGGTGTCGCAATGGCAATACTACGTCAATGCACAGGGCCGCACGGAATATTGGACCAACAACATGCGTCGTTACGTTCTCCTCTCCCTGTCCTACCGATTCAGCGTGACACCAAAAAAGAAATAAATAGCATTTTGTTTGGTGGTTTCAGGAAATATTCGTACCTTTGCAACGAATAATATTTGATGTATAAATCTACATTATCGATAATTACGCACAATATATGACGCAGAAGAGGTATGTGTTTGACCCTTATCCGCTACAAGTGACCATGCAGCGGTTGGCAGAGAACCTGAAGGCGCGGCGTCTGGAGAAGAAACTCTCGACAAAGAGCCTTGCGGAGATGAGCGGTGTGCCGGCATCGTCCATTCAGCGCTTTGAGCTGAAACACTCCATTTCCTTAGAGTCGTATGTGAAACTGGCAAAGGCCTTAGGCTACTCGGAGGAAATCATGCAACTATTGGCAGAACCGAAATACGATACGATGGAGGAACTGCTGGAAATCAATAAGAACCGAACAAGAAAGCGTGGCGTATGATACAGAAGGTACAGGCTGTCAACGTGATGTATCACGGACGGAAGGTAGGAACGCTGTCTATGGGTAACAGGTCGAATTGTCAGTTTGAATATGACAAGGACTGGCTTACGAACGGATTTTCACTCTCCCCATTGAAACTGCCTCTAAAAGCTGGGCTGTTCACTGCTGACTATCAACCGTTCAATGGCAACTTCGGCGTGTTTGAAGACAGTCTGCCTGGGGGCTATGGAGAGTATTTGTTGCGTAAGGTCCTGAAGGGCTTGGGAGTTGACCCTCAAACGCTTAACCCTGTTCAATGGCTGAGCATCGTTGGCAGTTCCGGAATGGGAGCGCTTTGCTATGTGCCTGAAACAAAACTACAGCATGAAGACGCATTGCTTTCGCTTGACGAGATGCAGGAGATGGCCCTCAATGTACTTTCAGAAAAGAGCGACGAACATGCCGACGCTCTGTATTTCAAGAGTGGTAACTCTGGAGGCGTACGCCCGAAAGCTATTATTACGGATGCTGACGGACACTGGCTGGTAAAGTTTCGCCATACCTACGACCTGACGAACGATTGCACTTTAGGCGAACATGCATCAACCATCAACTACAAAGGACTTCCTTCAGATGAGGATCTGATAACCGTTGGCATGAACATCCACATGTCTCGTGAACGCTGTCAGCAGATTATGGAGGAGGTCAGAGAAGGAACAAAGGTATTAACAAATAAAAGAAAATGAGTAAATTTTGGGAACCGTTACGAGAGGAATATAAATGGAATCCTCATGGTATATTGAACTTGATAGGTTCGATTGGCATTATCCCCGCAATCTTCGTAGGGCGGTATGTGGACAGCTTCTTAGGTTGTCTGGGATTTATCCTTCTATGGTATGCCATCGTCTGCCTTACCTTCCTTACTTTTCGTTATTTCAAAAACAAATAGCATTCAATGATTAACAAAATATCAAAGTAAATGATGAACAAGAAACTATTATCAATCATGCTGCTGGCCTTTGTTGTTATGACGGGGCAAGCGAAAGAGAAAGTAATTGTGTGGGAACAGCCCACTACCGAATATGGAATCTATGGCGACGGATTCTTCAATCTCGCCCTCGACGTGACGAAGGTAGAGTTGAAGGACAACGAGACGGTAGTGTATATTACCGCCTTTCAACGTGGCGATTCAGAAAAATTCGACTACTGGTTCCAGTTCGTAGGAGACACCTATCTGAAGGTGGGCGAACAGCGCTACACCCTCGTGTCGGCAGACAACATCGAGCTCAACAAGCACGTCTATCCTGCCAAGGACGGTAAGCGGGATATGGCGTTCCATTTCCCGCCATTGCCTAAGGATACCAAGGCGTTCGACTTCATCGAAGGTGACGGACAAGGTGCTTTCCAAATCAAGGGCATCAAGCCGGTAGAGGAGCGTTGGAAGCAGCTCTTCCCTTCTTACTGGCGTGACAACCAGGGCGACTGGAAGATCGCCTTCTTTGACGACTGCGCCATCTACGACTGTAAGTTCTGGAACTACAAGCAACGCGACGTAAACCCCAAGACCGGTGAGGCCGCTATTGTCATGACGAATGATAACGAAAAACTGAAGGTCACCATCGGCAAGGATAAGAAAGGCCAGCGCCAGATACAGATTGGTAGCGATAAGGCTATGTATTCGATGATTACCAGTCGTTTCATGCCCGACTATCCTACGAAGGATACACGCACGGAGTTCGTTGACAATGGTTATAAGACGGATACCGTGACCGTCATCGGTTGGGTTAAGGATATGCCGGAGCACTACAAGCAACTGAAGACCTTCCAGTTCGGTTATCAAGACCTCTATACGGACGAACAGAAGTCTGCCTATGCCGACTTGGACGAACAGGGACGATTCAGCGTTAAAATTCCTGTTTTGAACAGTACGGAGTTCTTCATCGACTGGCGCCGTTGCTTCATCCACACGATGTTCGAGCCGAGCAAGACCTACTTCCTGCTCTACGACTTCAAGGAGGGTCGCCGTTTCTTTATGGGTGACGACTGCTGTCTGCAGAACGAACTCTTCAGGTATCCCCTCGACTGGAAGACCATCGATTTGTATGACGGGGCGGAGAGTGCCGGCAAGGGCGATGAGGAACTCTTTGAACCCTATATCGCCTCGGTCGATAGTCTCATCAAGGCACAACATGCCAACATCGACGCCCTTTGTGAGCAGCATCCTACGCTCTCCACCCGTTTCAGCCTTTACAGCAAGGGTAACACGCTGATGCAACAGGCATCTGCCTTCGGACAGGCCCGCTTCCGCGCCAAAGGCATGCAGCTCTCTGACCATGCCCGTCGCTATGCCTACGACACGTTCTGGACGAAAATGGAAAAGCCTTATACGCTGCATCGCGACCTCGGCGCCTTCTTGAACGACTACCTCGACGATGCCTCACGGGCTCGTAACGCCGTGTTTGCCTTCAGCCTCCGCGACAACTACAAGGAATTTGCCTCTAACGACGAGGAACTGGCAGTGCTCACCCGTTGGAAAAAATGGATAGACGAGGTTACGCCCCTCGTCGAGGCAGAACCTACCGTCGAGGCGAAGATACTCAAATCACATGAACTCGACTCGCTGAATGCTGACTTGTTGAAAGAGGTGGATAAGATTGTTAATTCTCCGAAATCCTCGAAAATCGTCAATGGCGGACTTCTCATAAGCACCTTGAAACAACACGTCCAGACACTCGACTCACTCGGTGCCGATCCGTTTATCAAGGACATTTGGCTCTCCCGTCAGGCATTCAGTCATATTGACCATGAGCGTACCTCGCTACTGCCCAGCGTCATGGACACCATTAAGGCCATGATCCACAATCCCGTCTGCCTGGCGATGATCGAGAAGCAGAACGACTACTATCTCGCCATCGAGAACCGCGAGTTCGACAAGCTAGTACTGAAATCGTCGGATAATTTCAAGGATCTCTCTGAGGGTGAGGCGTTGCTGAAAAAACTCGTCGAACCCTACAAGGGCAAGTTCGTGCTGCTGGATATTTGGGGAACGTGGTGCGGACCGTGTAAGGAGGCACTCTCCCACTCTACCGAGGAATACGCCCGACTGAAGGACTACGACATCCAGTATCTCTATCTGGCCAATCGCAGTCCGCAGGATTCGTGGGAGAACGTCATCAAGGAGTATAACGTCAGTGGCCCGAACGTGGCTCACTACAATCTGCCAGATGCCCAGCAGGCAGCCATTGAGCGCCACCTGAACGTCCATAGCTGGCCTACGTACAAGCTCTTCAATCGCAATGGTGATTTAATGGATCTCAACGTTGACCCACGCAACCTCGAAGAGCTCGCACGGCTGTTAGAACAGATGAAGTAGTTTACTGCTGCGGAGTGATGATGCGGTAGTTGCCGCTGAGGTGCATGAAGGCGAAGAGACGCAGGAGTCCGTCGTAGTAAGCATCGAAATAGCCATCGTCAAAGGGTTCGTGTTTGGCGCGCCAGAAAGCGTCCACGAACTCTTTGCTTTTTTCGTGGCTGCACATCATGGAGGCGGCAGCAACGGTGGCGACAAGGCCTATGCTGTGACGTAATTTGCGGAATCCGCCTGCCTGCAGTATCTCGTTGCCTTCTGGTAAAGAGCCATCGGTGCGATACTGGTCAACGAAGGTATCGACGCCCTGGGAATAGAAGAAATTCTGGATGGTCTCAGCATAGTGACGCTGCCACTCACCATCGGCACAGCTCCATTCGTAGTCGAGCGTGATATTCATAGGTACACGCCACGAGTCGTAGCGGAAGTTGTTGTTGCCGTTTCTGCGGGGGGCTGCACCCTCAGGACGCTGTGGCATACCCGGGAAACGCGGCATCTGCATCTCGCTGCCGTCGTACTGACACTGGTCGCCGTTCAAACCCGTTTTTTCGTTGATGCACTTATGCAGAAATTCGCGGCTCTTCTGTGCACACTGGTTCCAATAGTCGCTGCGTCCGTCGTCGGCCCAACGCGCCCACACTTCATAGAAAGCGGGAATGTGGTAACTGGGGTCGGTAAAACGCTGTCCGAAACCATCAGGCGTAAAGGTGATGAGCTGTGTCTCGGGATCAATCAGATACATCTTCTGAGGACCCGTCTGTTGAGGACCGAAGCCAGGGAATCCTCCCTGACGAGGTTCGGGGGTAAATTCTTTGGGTTGGATGCAGTTTAGGATGTTCTGTGCTTCGGCTTTGTAGTTGATACCCGTGTTGTCGCCCCAGCGGTTGGAGGCGAAGATGAGTGCCGTAATGAAATACAGCTCGCCATCGCTGGCAGCACCTTCGGCATTACGCGTTCCGTCCGTCTTGCAGCTCCAGGCGAAATAGCCCTTGCGAGGGCCATCCTGATGCTGCATATATTTCTTGCTCCAGCGCCACAAGCGGTCGAAGATGTCCTTCTCACCAAACTGCACGGCAATCATCATGCCATACGACATACCCTCTGTACGGGCATCGTGGTTCTTGACGTCGGAGACGTAACCCATAGTATCGCCAACTTCGAAATACACTTTGTTGGGACCTCGGAAGACGTCGTTGAATACTTCCTTCAACTTGGCGTCGACATCGGCTTGCGAGTAGCCTATGTCAACGAGAAGGTTACGATACTGTCCGGTTTCGAACGCACCTTTTTTCAAAGGCGAGAAGGCCATTGCATTGATGGCCAATAGCATCAGTGATGCCAGAAAAATTGTCTGCTTCATACTTTGAGTTGGATTTCTGTTTGCAAAGATACATTTTTTCGCGTAACTTCACAAGAAAACCCCAAATAAATTTTGTTTTTCGCTGAAATCTTCGTAACTTTGCAGCCTATTTGAGAAAACTATTTGAGAAAATATAGCTATATTATAAAGACAAAGAACATTTTAAGGTAATTAGAGAAAGTCATGGAATTAGACGTGCTGACCGCCATCTCGCCTATTGATGGCCGTTACAGAAACAAAACACAGGAACTGGCAGGATATTTTTCGGAGTATGCGCTGATTCGCTATCGCGTGAGGGTGGAGATAGAATACTTCATCACGCTGTGTGAGTTGCCCCTGCCGCAATTGGAGAGCTTCGACCACAAACTGTTTGAGCCGTTACGCGACATCTATCGTAACTTCTCGGAGCAGGATGCTGCCCGCGTGAAGGAGATAGAGCAGACCACGAATCACGACGTGAAGGCCGTAGAGTATTTCATCAAGGAAAAGATTGATGTGATTGGCGGCTTCCCTGCCAATGCCAAAGAGTTTATCCACTTCGGACTGACTTCGCAGGACATCAACAACACCAGTGTACCTCTTTCTATTAAAGAGGCTCTGGAACAGGTGTACTATCCTATGGTGGAGGAACTCATCGAGCAGTTGAACGACTATGCCGAGCAGTGGAAGAACATCCCTATGTTGGCCAAGACACACGGTCAGCCTGCCTCCCCCACCCGTCTGGGTAAAGAGATTATGGTATTCGTGTATCGCTTGGAAGAACAACTGCGTGCACTGAAGGACACGCCGATTACCGCAAAGTTCGGTGGTGCTACAGGTAACTATAATGCCCACCACGTGGCTTATCCCCAGTATGACTGGCGCGAGTTTGGCAATAAGTTCGTTAGCGAGAAACTCGGACTGGAGCGCGAACAGTGGACCACACAGATTTCGAACTACGACTGGCTGGGTGCTATCTTTGATGCTATGCGTCGCATCAACACCATCGTCATCGATTTGGATCGCGACTTCTGGATGTATATCTCGATGGAGTATTTCAAACAGAAGATTAAGAAGGGCGAGGTTGGTTCGAGCGCAATGCCTCACAAAGTGAACCCCATCGACTTCGAGAATTCTGAAGGTAATATGGGTATCGCCAATGCCGTACTTGGTTTCCTGGCACAGAAACTGCCCGTAAGCCGTTTGCAGCGCGACCTGACCGACTCAACGGTATTACGTAACGTGGGTGTTCCTATGGGGCATGCCGTCATTGCCGTCCAGAGCACGCTGAAGGGACTGCGCAAACTCATCCTCAACGAAGAGAAACTGCAGGAAGACCTCGACAATACGTGGGCCGTAGTGGCTGAAGCCATTCAGACCATCCTGCGCCGTGAGGCCTACCCCAACCCCTACGAGGCACTGAAAGCGCTGACACGCACCAATCAGAAGATGACCGAGGAAACCATTCATGAGTTTATTCAGGGTCTGGATGTCAGCAACGACATCAAGGAAGAACTGATGGCTATTACGCCAAGCAATTACACAGGAATGTAAGAATAGTTTAGAGATAATAGATTATAGTTATAACAACACAAAGGAGGACCGGGAGGTTCTCGGCTAAAAACAAAAAGAAAAAACATTATGGAATTCGAAAACGAAAAGAAACAAGAAGAGCAGACTGCCCAAGAGCAGCAGAAGTCTACAAGTCAGGCTCAGGAGCAACCACAAACTGGCTATCAGTATCGTCAGGGACGTTCACCACGTCCGCGTATTCACCAGCAGACACGTCCCTATAATCAGGGCGGCTACAATCGTAATGACAGTCAAGAAGAGGGCGGTTTCCGTCCTGAGGGATTCGGCGCTGGTCTGACCAGTAGTACTCCTCAGCATGAACACGGCTACCAGCCTCGTCGCCAATATGGTCAGCAGCCCCGTGGCGGCTACCAGCCTCGCGGAGGTTATCAGCCACGCGGCGGTTACCAACCACGTCCCCGTCAGCAGTATGGCGAGGGTGGTTATCAGCCACAAGGTGAGGGCGGCTACCAGCCACGTAGTGAAGGTGGTTATCAGCCACGCGGAGGCTACCAGCCTCGCGGAGGTTATCAACCACGTGGCAATTACCAGCCTCGTCCCCGCCAACAGTATGGTGAGGGAGGTTATCAGCCACAAGGTGAAGAGTATGGTCAGCAGCCGCATAGCGGCTACCAGCCACGTAGTGAATATGGTCAGCAGCCTCGCGGTGGCTACCAGCCTCGTGGTGGTTATCAGCCACGTGGCGGCTATCAGCCCGGCGGTTACCAAGGTCATCCCCAGGGCGGTTTCGGTCCCAAAAAGAAGAAGCAGAAGCCATACGATCCCAATGCAAAATACTCGATGAAGAAGCGTATCGAGTATAAGGAAGATAACATCGATCCCAATGAGCCCATCCGTCTGAACAAGTTCTTGGCTAATGCCGGCGTATGCAGCCGTCGTGAGGCCGACGAGTTCATCCAGGCTGGTGTAGTGAAGGTAAACGGGGAGGTTATCACCGAATTGGGTTCTAAGGTATTGCGCACGGATGAGGTAATGTTCCACGATCAGCCCGTAACCCTGGAGAAGAAGGTCTACGTGCTGTTGAACAAGCCCAAGGACTATGTGACCACCAGCGACGATCCTCAGCAGCGCAAGACGGTGATGGACCTCGTGAAGGGTGCCTGTCCGGAGCGTATCTATCCTGTTGGTCGTCTGGACCGCAACACCACGGGTGTGCTGTTGCTGACGAACGATGGTGACCTGGCTTCGAAGCTGACTCATCCGAAGTTCCTGAAGAAGAAGATTTACCACGTTCACCTCGACCACAACGTGACCGCACATGACATGCAGCAGATTGCCGAAGGTATTCAGTTGGAAGATGGCGAAATCAAGGCCGACGCTATTGAGTACGCCAGCGAAACCGATAAGAAGCAGGTAGGCATCGAGATTCACTCTGGTAAGAACCGCATCGTGCGCCGTATCTTCGAGAGTCTGGGTTACAAGGTGACGAAACTCGACCGCGTACAATTTGCCGGTCTGACCAAGAAGAACGTGAAGCGTGGTGACTGGCGCTATCTCACTGAAGAGGAAGTTGACCGCCTGCGTATGGGTGCTTACGAATAAAGTTCCGTGGGCTGAGGTTCAGCCTCGGCTTACATAACAATAATAACAATGAAAAGAACAAAGATAATTGATGTGCTGAAAAGCACAGAATATGGTAAGGAGGTTTGTGTGAAGGGCTGGGTGCGCACGCACCGCAGTTCGAAGGCCGTTGACTTCATTGCGCTGAACGATGGTTCTACCATCAAGAACGTGCAGGTGGTTGTTGACCCCACGAAGTTTGACGAGCAGTTGCTGAAGGACATCACCACGGGTGCCTGCATCTGTGCTGAGGGTACGCTGGTCGAGAGCCAGGGTGCTGGTCAGTCTTCAGAGATCCAGGCTACCAAGTTGGAGGTTTATGGTCTCTGTGGCAACGACTACCCCATGCAGAAGAAGGGTCAGTCATTCGAGGCTATGCGCAAGAACGCCCACATGCGTCTGCGTACCAATACTTTTGGTGCCGTGATGCGCATCCGTCACAACATGGCGATGGCCATCCACACCTATTTCCACGAGCATGGCTTCTTCTATTTCCATACCCCGCTGATTACCGCCAGCGACTGTGAAGGTGCAGGAAACATGTTCCAGGTAACCACCAAGAACCTCTACGACCTGAAAAAGGATGAGCAGGGTAAGATTATCTACGACGACGACTTCTTTGGCGAGCAGACCTCGCTGACCGTTTCTGGTCAGTTGGAGGGCGAGCTGGGTGCTACGGCCCTGGGTGCTATTTACACCTTCGGTCCTACGTTCCGCGCTGAGAATTCGAACACCCCTCGCCACTTGGCTGAGTTCTGGATGGTAGAGCCTGAGGTCGCTTTCCTCGATCAGGAAGAGTTGATGGATCTCGAAGAGGACTTCATCAAGTACTGCGTAAAGTGGGCTCTGGATAATTGCAAGGATGACCTCGCATTCCTGAACCAGATGATTGACAAGACACTGATTGAGCGTCTGGAGGGTGTCCTCAAAGAGACTTTCGTTCGCCTGCCTTATACTGAGGGTATCAATATCCTGCAGGAGGCTATCAAGAATGGTAAAAAGTTTGAATTCCCCTGCAACTGGGGCGACGATCTGGCTTCAGAGCACGAGCGCTACCTGGTGGAAGAGCACTTCAAGAAGCCCGTTATCATGACCGACTATCCTACGGCTATCAAGTCGTTCTATATGAAGCAGAACGAGGAGGCCCCCACGGGTGCAACGTTAGGTTCCAGCATCGGCTATAAGGGTACTATTGCTCCTGGTCCAACTATGCAGGGTACCGACGTGCTATTCCCACAGATTGGTGAAATCATTGGTGGTTCCGTCCGTGAGGAGAGCTACGATAAGCTGATGGGTGAGATTAAGCGCCGCGATATGGATATGACCCACCTCTGGTGGTATATTGATACCCGTAAATGGGGTTCATGTCCTCACGCTGGTTTCGGACTCGGTTTCGAGCGTCTTATCCTGTTCGTCACCGGTATGCAGAACATTCGTGACGTCATCCCGTTCCCACGTACGCCGAAGTCTGCAGAGTTCTAAAAATGCCATTTTTCGGCAATTCTTAAAATATGTTCCAAATTTCTCGATAAAAAATTTGGAACATATATTTTTTTTATTTATCTTTGTGCCGACAAATAATTATTAACATTCAAGACTATAAATTACTTATGAAAAAATTACTATTCGTATGCGGAATTATGTTGCTCGGTTTACAGCATGTTTCTGCACAAAAGATTGATGATTTTGGCGTGTTTCAGCACTTTGGCGCTAATCTCGGTGTCGGTACAGAGGGTATCAGCGTTGGAGTCGCAACTCCTATTACAAACTATCTTGAAGCCAGCTTTGGCGTGAATTTCATGCCTGGTTTTAAAATTAAAGGAGATGTTAGTCTTAACGTAGGGTCGGTAACTATTGGACCAGATACTTACAGATTTGACAAACTGAAACTTGAAGGGTCACTAGCTCGTACTACCTTTGATTTTAAGTTAAGTGCTTATCCATTTGGGGTATCAAATGATTTCTTCCTCACCGCCGGACTCTCGTTTGGAGGAAAAGAGATTGCCAAACTTTCTGGCCATAATGATGAAGTAGCTCGATTATATAGAGAGCACCCAGAGTATTCAGAGGAAATTACAGCTATCGTTGACGAATATGAAGTCAAGATTGACAGACAGGGTAATGCAGAGGGCGAAATCCGCGTCAACGCTGTTCGACCTTACGTTGGCTTAGGTTACGGACGTCTTGTTCCCAAAGGCCGTGTCGGCTTCCGTGTCGAGTTGGGATGTCAGTTTATGGGCAAGATGAAAGTCTACCAGAATGACCAGCAACTGGATGTGGATAAAGCCCTGAAAGATAAAGGCAATGATGATATATCAAAGATTATCGACAAGTTGACCGTTTATCCCGTCTTGAAATTCACTCTGACAGGGCGCATTCTCTGACCGTTGGTCAGAGTGTGGCGTTGCAATCTCTAACAATCCGTCACGCATGTGAATAGTGCGGTCGGTGATATTCGCTAGACCTTCGTCGTGGGTAACAATGACGAAGGTCTGGTTGTATTTATCCCTCAGGTCGAAAAACAACTGGTGCAGTTCTTCCTTATTCTTGGAATCGAGCGAGCCACTGGGTTCGTCGGCAAGAATGACGGCAGGATTGTTGATGAGTGCACGGGCTACTGCCACACGCTGTTTCTCACCACCGCTGAGTTCGTTAGGCTTATGGTGGGCACGGTCTGATAGTCCCATAAACTGCAACAACTCCTCAGCCCTCTGACGGGCTGCCTTCTGGGAAGTGCCTGCGATATAGGCAGGAATCATAATGTTTTCCAACGCCGTGAATTCAGGCAGCAACTGGTGGAACTGAAACACAAAACCAATATGCTTGTTGCGGAAATCCGAGAGCTTCTTTTGCGACAGGGAGGTCACATCGACAGAATCGACACACACCGTTCCGGCATCCGGACGATCCAGCGTTCCTATAATCTGCAGGAGCGTCGTCTTACCAGCGCCACTGGGGCCGACGATACTTACCACCTCACCCTTATTGATTGTGAGGTCGATACCTTTCAAAACTTCCAGTGAGCCAAAGCTCTTTTTAATGCCTTTGATTTCTATCATAATAACTTACATCTTCCTTCTTTTATTAATCCACCGTGAAATACTGTCATAGATACTGCTCTCCTCCTGATGCTGTGCAGCGGTAAAGGTCATACTCTCCTCCTTGGCATCTCCATACTGGTCTGGGAAGAGTATCATAAGGTTCTTGCCACTGAAGTGCTGCATCAGTTCGTTGGGCAGACGTTCCAGCGCATTCTTATACGAGATGGTACCCTTACGGGCCGTGATAACCACGAACATGTGGTCTTCGTTGATGTTGGCAGCAAGCTTAGGCAACTCGTTCCAATGAGCCATATAGGTATATTCTGCCCTCACGCTGGAATGGCGGTTATTGATGTATTCGCGGATGAGTTCCAACGACTCGTTACGCCCGTGGAACTGGATACGACAGTCCAGATTGCCTGCCATGCGTGCCAGTCGTTCCAACCAGCGGTGGAAGCCCGGCTCGAATTCTGCTCTTGAGGGTACTGCCACCTGTATTCTGCGTAACGTGTTCAAGGGTTGGACGAATCGTGTCAGCACGATCTGACGGTTCAGACCATTATAAAGACTCTGGATGAATTCACCCCAGAACTTCGGATTGACATCCGTATGGACGTGCATGCCCATGATAATCTCCGAGGCTCCGAACTCACGGAAGGCGTGTTTGATGCCGTTGGCAATATTGGTGGCCAGTCGAACCTGTGTCTGCATCTGTATATCACTGGCTGAAGCCCGCTGCTCCAAACGTTCCAACAGGCGCAAACCATCCTCACGATGTTTGCTCGCTTGGACGTCGTCATACACTACGTTCAGTGCCACTAGTCCACGATTCAACTTCTGGTTTCTCACCATGATAGCCAGTTCCAACAGCTGGGGGGCAATCTCGGTGTACTTCACGCAGAGCATGATTTTCTCGTCGTCCTTCGACTGTGACCCCTGTTCAGCGGGTTGCAGCCTATTAGCCAGCGTAATCTGTTGTGCAGCATGCTCTGTCATCATCGTCGAAATGATGCATGTGATGAGAATCATGATGACAACACCATTCAGCATCTCGTCGTTCACCAGATACACCCCTGGGGTCACTTCCAATTTCATACCCACCATCACCATGGCAATAGCACCGGCAGCATGGGCACAGGTCAGTCCGAACATCATATTACCTGCCGACTTCGGTAGCCGGAACAATAGACTCGACAGGTAGGCTGCCACGGCCTTGCCGAAGGTTCCAAAGAAGACTATCAGTCCGACGATAAATAGCATGTGGACGCCCTCAAATAGTGTCCTTACGTTGATTAGCATTCCCACACCGATAAGGAAATAAGGAATAAAAATCGCATTACCGATAAACTCTATCCGGTTCATCAAAGGTGACACGTGAGGGATATATCTATTGAGAATCAATCCTGATAGGAAGGCTCCGACGATACCCTCTACGCCTATGAATTCGGAAATGGCAGCCGACAGGAACATCACGCAGAGCACAAAGATGAACTGCATGATGGCATCAGAGTAACGTCGCAGGAAATAACGCGACAGTTTCGGAATGCCCCATGACAACAGGACACAGAAAGCTGTGAATTTCAGCAGGAACATAATCCAGAACACAAAACCCACGTCTTCACCGTACGATGCTGCCAATGCTGCTAGCATCAACAGAGCGAGGAACAACGAAATCATCGACGACCCGACGCTCAGCATGACACTCGAGTCACGTCCTAGACCGTAGCGCGAAATAATAGGGTAAGCTATCAACGTGTTCGAAGCCATGATACATCCCAACAGAAATGACGCCTGTCCGGAATATCCCAACAGCCAAATAGCCATGAAGTAAGTGATTAACAAGGGTGTCAGACACGTCAGCAGTCCGAATATCAGGAACCGTCGTGAGTTTCTCTTGACACTCTCCAAGTCCATCTCCAATCCTGCCAGAAACATGATATAGAGCAGACCAACCTTTCCAAACAGTTCAAATGAGGAGTCGCGTTCCAGGATGTTCAAGCCATATCTTCCCACCAGTACGCCTGCCAACACCATACCAATGATGTGGGGAATACGCAGTTTACCCATGATGATAGGTGCTGACAATATAATCAACAGCACGACAAAGAAGATCACTGTCGGGCTCGTGATGGGGAAATATGACGACAATATCAGCATTTCGTTGGCAAAGGTACGAATAAGTGAGCAAAAAGCCAAATTTTTGAGCAGTGAATGCTAGAAAAAATGGAAAATATCGTATCTATGCTTTTTTCTCTTCGAAATATCCCCAGATAGTCAGTTCTTTGTCGGCAAGTGGCGTCTTGAACAGGTAGCTGGCCAGATAACCCACTACGAGGACAATGAGGTGGCTATAGACGCCCAGCATGTATTTGTGATGGGTGAAGTTCCAGTCGCCTAAGTCAAGTAGGGTTTCCTTGACACCTGTGCCGTGAATGTCGATCTTCGTAGAGGTGAGCACAGCATAGGCCGTAAACAGCACAGCGGCAGCAATACCGATGTAGAGCCCTTGTTTGTTGGCTCGACGACTGAACAGACCCAGCATAAAGATGCCTACGATACCCGCAGAGAAGATGGCATAGAGCGAGAACAATGCACCAAGAACGCCTTCTCCGCCCCACGAGATGTAAAGACAGGCAACACCAATGGCACCCGCACCGGCAATCACAACCATCCATTTGCCGAAACGCAACTGCTGTTTGTCATCCGTATGTTTACGGAATCGTACGTAATAGTCCTGCACGGCAATGGCAGAGAGACAGTTGAGATCAGCATCTAACGACGAGATAGCCGCAGCAGCAAGGGCGGCAATGATGAGACCACGAATACCGACAGGCAACTCGTGGGCAATGAAATAGGGGAATACCTCGTCAGCCTTCAGTTCCTCTGGTAATAACGGTGCGCCCTGAGCATGGTAGTATGCAAAGAGTGCTGTACCGATAAACATAAACAACGCCCAAATGGGAACAGACATCAGCACACCGATATAGGCCGCCTTCTTGGCCTCACGGTCGTTTTTGGCAGCCAGATAACGTTGCACGATGGTTTGGTCGGTACCGTATTTTTGTAGTGCATAGAAGATACCATTGAGCACCATCACCAGGAAACACAGTTCACTGAGGCTCCAATCGTAGGGGCCGAAGTCTATCTTGTCGTACTCACCAGCAATGCGGAACAGTTCAGACGGTCCTCCGTCGATACCGAACATCAGAATCAAAATACAGATAATGCCGCCACCGATGAGTAATGCTCCTTGTACTACATCCATCCAGACAATAGCCTCCATACCACCAAGCAGAGTCAGGATGATAATGGTAATACCCAACACCAATACAATACTATATATATTAATGTTTAAGAACGTAGCCAATGCCATGGAAACGAGGAAGAATACCGTTCCTGCCTTTGAGAAGTGTCCTAAGGTGAAGGCAAACGACGAATAGAGACGAGCAAAGAGTCCAAAACGACGCTCGAAATACTCGTAGGTAGACAGACGGATGACCTTACGGAATAATGGTACGATGATACCGATAAGTGCTACGAGTACAATAGGCACCATCAATCCTTGAACCAATAGAATCCAGTTGCCGGCATATGCTGCACCAGGATAGGCGAGAAATGTCACGCTGGAGATGAGCGTAGCGAAAATAGAAATACCCACTGCCCAGGCAGGAATTTTTCCACCGCCAGCGAAATAGGTCGACGTGTCTTTCTGCCTATGGGCGAAATACATACCCATCCCGATGGCTGCAGCTATCGAGATAAGCACTATGGTATAATCAATCCAATGCATTTACCTTATCTATTATCGTTTGTTCTTCGTCAGCAGAAAGTCTTGTCAAGGGCATGAGCATCCAGGGTTCACAGAGTCCTTTCGTGCTCATCATTACCTTTAAAGCTGTTAAGCTCTGCCCCAGCGTGCGGTCCTTCTGATAGATTTTGGCTATCTCGTTGGTCTCGTCCTGAAGCCGGTTGGCCGTTGCCATATCACCAGCCACAGCAGCATCAAATAATTGTTGGAACATCTCTGGCACAAAGTTGCCCGTTGAGGGGACAATGCCATTGCCGCCGAGTTCCAAAGCGTGAGCCGACTGTGCCGCCCAACCACAGAAATAGGCAAACTCCGGATGACTCTTGGTAATCTCAATACACTGTGCCATACGTTCCAGATCGCGCTCCGAGTCTTTCAATCCCACAATATTGGGATGATCAGCCAAACGACGAATCACATCGACCGGAATAGACATGTGTGTCGTAGCCAGAATATTGTAAAGCATCAACGGCCCCGTGATGCAATCGGCCAGCGTCTTGTAATAGTCATACATCTGCTCTGGCGTCAAAGCATAATAGGTCGGCAGGGTGGCTACAATGACATCTGCCCCCAAGGCACTATAAATCTCTGCCTGACGGACTTGTTCACTGAAACAGTTACCAGTAAGCCCTGCATAAATCATTATCCTGCCGTTGGCTGCCTTTACTGCCGTCTCCACAAAAAGTTGCCCGTCGGCCTGACTCACACTATTGCCTTCTCCCGTTGTTCCCATCAGAAGAGGAGAGACTTTGTTTTCAGCAAAGAAATCAATTATTCGCTCAACGGCCTTGATGTCAAGCTGTCCATCTTGCGTTACCGGAGTTACCATCGGCACCACCACACCACGATACTTACTGTTGTTCATACACTTTAAGTTTTTCGATTTATCTTATTATATATTAATGACGTACGAGTTTTTGATTAGTCATCAGTTTCGACGAGCCACTTGGTATTAACATTTTTTTATAAAAAAAGTAGCGTTTAATGATAACTATTTGGGCGAATTTTTGTACCTTTGCAGACGATTAGCGTTTACCAAAACGGAAAACTTTTTGCAGAAAGAAAAATGAAAAGTTGTCCAAAACGGAAAATTTCGCTAGCATAAAGAGACTTGAAATAACTAAATATATATAGAGAATAATAAACCCATGATGGAGATTAAGAACTTTACTATTACAAAGCGTGACGGAACAAAAGATCGCTTTTCATTAGACAAAATCATGAATGCCATCGTCAAGGCATTCGAGAGTGTGGACGAACCTGCTGACCTCGGAACTGTATCAAAGATCCTGAGTCATTTGGACATGCACGACGACATTAAGGTAGAAGACATTCAGAACCAGGTAGAGGAGGCTCTGATGCGCGAAGGATTCTACAAGGTCGCCAAGTCATTTATCCTTTATCGTCAGGAACACACCGAAGACCGTGACACATTGGAGAAGATGATGTTCCTCTCTGAGTACACCGAATCGGTCAACGCTGCTACTGGTTCGAAGTACGATGCCAATGCCAATGTGGAACACAAGAACATTGCCACGTTGATTGGCGAGTTACCCAAATCGAATTTCATCCGCCTGAACCGTCGCCTGCTGGTGGACCGTATCAAGAAAATGTATGGCAAAGATCTGGCCAATGAATATATCGACAAATTAACCCATCATTTTATATATAAGAACGACGAGACGTCGCTGGCTAACTACTGCGCCTCTATCACCATGTATCCTTGGCTGATTGGTGGCACGACAGCCATTGGCGGTAACTCTACGGCTCCCACTAATCTGAAGTCATTTGCCGGTGGCTTCGTCAACATGGTATTCATGGTAAGTTCGATGCTTTCCGGTGCCTGTGCTACCCCCGAATTTCTGATGTATATGAACTATTTCATCGGAAACGAGTATGGCAAGGACTACTGGCAGCATCCTGACAAGCAGGCCGACCTTTCGCTGAAGAAGCGTACCATCGACAAAGTCATCACCGACTACTTCGAGCAGATTGTCTACACGCTGAACCAACCCACCGGTGCCCGCAACTATCAGGCAGTGTTCTGGAATGTGGCCTACTACGACAAGTATTATTTCCAAAGCATCTTCGGTGAGTTCTACTTCCCCGATGGCTCACAGCCAGATTGGGAGGGTCTCTCTTGGTTGCAGAAGCGTTTCATGAAGTGGTTCAACCAGGAGCGTACCAAAACACTGCTGACCTTCCCTGTAGAGACTATGGCACTGCTCGTCGACGAGAATGGCGAGTGCAAGGATAAGGAATGGGGCGACTTCACCGCTGAGATGTATGCTGAGGGACACTCGTTCTTTACCTACATGAGCAACAATGCGGACTCTTTGAGTTCCTGCTGCCGCCTGCGTAACGAGATTACCGACAACGGCTTCAGCTACACCCTTGGTGCTGGTGGTGTGTCCACAGGTTCGAAGTCTGTGCTGACCATCAATCTGAACCGTTGCATCCAGTATGCTGTCAACCACAAGATGGATTACCTCGAGTATCTCAGTGGCATTATTGACCTGTGTCATAAAGTCCAATTGGCTTACAACGAGAACCTGAAGGAGCTGCAGGCTCATGGCATGCTGCCGCTGTTTGATGCCGGCTACATCAACATCAACCGCCAGTATCTCACTATCGGTATCAACGGTCTCGTGGAGGCTGCTGAGTTCATGGGTCTCAAAATTACACCTAACGACGACTATAAGAAGTTCGTACAGGGCATCCTCGGACTCATCGAGAAGTACAACAAGCAATACCGTTCGAAGGAGGTGATGTTCAACTGCGAGATGATTCCTGCCGAGAACGTCGGTGTGAAGCACGCCAAGTGGGATCGCGAAGACGGCTATTTCGTACCTCGCGACTGTTACAACAGCTATTTCTATGTAGTAGAGGATGATTCACTCACCGTACTTGACAAATTCAAACTGCATGGCGCACCATATATCGAGCACCTCACCGGTGGTTCAGCACTCCACATGAACCTCGACGAGCACCTCTCGAAACAGCAGTATCTGCACCTGCTGAAGGTCGCTGCACAGGAGGGTTGTAACTACTTCACCTTCAACATCCCCAACACCGTCTGCAACGACTGTGGACATATCGACAAGCGATACCTGAAAGAGTGCCCGCATTGCCATTCAAAGAATGTCGATTATATGACCCGTATCATAGGTTATCTGAAGCGCGTATCGAATTTCTCACAGGCACGCCAGGAAGAGGCTGCTCGTCGTTTCTATGCGCATACGGAGGCTTAAACCATGCTGAAATACGTTAACACAGGAATCGTTTTTCAAGAGATACCCGACGAAGTGACACTGGCAATTAATATCAGTAATTGCCCGTGTCACTGTCCTGGGTGTCATAGTCATTACCTTTGGGAAGATGTGGGTATGCCGCTGAATACTGATGCTATCGACGACTTCGTCAGCCAGTATGGTACCGATATCACCTGCATCTCATTCATGGGAGGCGATGCTGACCCTCATAGCATCAACATGTTGGCACAGTATATCCACGAATATCATCCGCAGTTCCACGTGGCGTGGTATAGCGGACGTATCCGTATTCCCTCTGTCGTCAACAAACAGGATTTCGACTATATTAAGGTGGGACCCTATATCAAACATCTCGGGCCCTTAAAATCAGCAACCACCAACCAGCGGCTTTATCGTCGCACGCTGGATGGTGATTTCGAAGATATTACTTACCGCTTCTGGCGGCAGCAGGATATCGCAGTATAAAAAAGTCGACTATCCGAACTTGATTGTACCCTGAACAGCATCGGACTGTGGCTGGTGAGTGGATTCCTCCTTCTGGGAGATATCCTCACCACTAGCCTGACTATAGATGCTATCAAGAATCTCACGGGTACGCTTGTAGGTCGGTGTCTGCTCCACAGCAGAGATAACATCGTCGTTATCCAAATCCTCGGGACGGAACAAGTAGATATGAGGACGACGCTTGTAGCGCTTGCTCTGCCCGTCACCACCATAGTAGCGGTTACGACGATCCTGACGCTGGGCTTCCTTCTCCTGCTCGGCAGCAATACGGGTAGCCTCCTCCTGCGTGTTACGATGCTGACGGTGACTGGACATGCCGTCGACACGGTCAATACCAAAACCGGTAGCCAAAATGGTAACCTTCACCTTCTTACCCAATTCGGGGTCAGTGGCCAAACCCCACTTGATTTCGAAGTCGTTACCGAACTTGCCCATGAAGTCATTGACATCGTTCATCTCCTCCATCATCAAAGAACCAGTGCCATCCTTATTGCCAGCAAACGAGATGCTGAGCAGAATCTTCTTCGAATTGAAGACGTCATTCTCGTTGAGGAGCGGTGAGTTGAGGGCATCATCGATAGCCTTCTTCACACGACCTTCACCCTCACCGTAACCCGTCGACATGATAGCAACACCACCATCCTTCAACACGGTCTTGACGTCGTTGAAGTCGAGGTTGATGAGTCCATGAACAGTAATAATCTCAGCAATAGACTTGGCAGCGACACTCAATGTATCGTCAGCCTTGCCAAAAGCATCAAGCACGGTGAGTTCAGGATATATTTCGCGCAGGCGTTCATTATTGATGACGAGCAAAGCATCGACATGTTTCGACATTTCTTCAACACCATCCAGCGCCTGGTCAATCTTACGGTCACCCTCAAAACGGAAAGGAATGGTGACGATACCTACCGTCAGAATACCCATCTCCTTCGACACACGAGCAATGACAGGAGCAGCACCAGTACCCGTACCACCACCCATTCCGGCAGTGATGAAAGCCATACGTGTGCCATCGTTGAACAGGTTCTTGATATCATCCAGACTCTCCTCCGCAGCAGCACGGGCCTTCTCAGGACGGTTACCGGCTCCAAGACCTTCCTTGCCCAACTGCAGATGGACGGGAACTGGCGAATCGTTCAGCGCCTGATTATCCGTATTACACAATACGAAGGTCACATCGTGGATACCCTCGCGATACATGTGGTTGACGGCATTACCACCACCTCCACCAACACCAATCACCTTGATGATGCTATTCTCTTTCTCGGGCTCGCCAAAATCGAGCAGTATGTTATTATCCATAATTCTATTCTTTTTAGGGTTAATAGGGATGTTAGGGGAAATTAGGGGTTATTCTTCTTCAGGACCAAGAATGGTCTCACCAAGATTCTTGAGTTTCTTCCAGCCCTTGTTCCAGAAACTGTTCTCCTTGCGGATACGTTCTTCCTCACGAGCTTCCTCCTCAGCCTTCTCTCGAGCCTGACGCTCCTCTTCTTCCTTCTTGCGCAAAGCCTCTTCTTCAGCACGACGAATCTCCTCAGCCGTACGTATCACGCCAGCAGGAGTCTCCGAAGCCTGACGGGCTCGACGCTGTTCGAGAGTCTCAGGCGTTATAACGGTACGCTGCTGACTGGCAAAGAGATCATTACTCAAAGGCAGCTCACTGCCTGCACAGTTGATATCGCCCTTAGCCAACAGTCCCAACACGGTATTCATCATGGCATCGTGAGCATTGATCTCTGCAATAGTCGATGTGATGGTCTGCGTCACAAATTTGGCGATGCGAATCTTGTCAATATGCGTATAGTTCTGGAAGGCTTTCTCGATATCTCTCAGATTAGAGCCGCCACCAGTAAGGATAATACCGCCCAGCAACTTGTCGCAGAACTCCTCGGGAACCTGACACCAGACATTGGCAATGATTTCCTCCAAACGACCCTCGACAATCTCAATGAACTTGCGCGTTTCCACCTGACGATCCTGGTCGATGGAGTATTTCATATTGTTGTCGATGTCGTTGTTTTCCGTAAAGGCCGAAGCATACTTGAGCTTCATCTTCTCAGCGTCACTCTCCTCCATCTGCAACGAGGCAATATCCTTCGTGATATTGTTAGCACCGAGAGGAATGACGGCCAGATGACGCAGGATATTCTTCGAATACACGCTCACCGTCGTCGTGTCAGCACCTAAGTCAACCAGTGCACAGCCCGAACGGCGCTCAGCCTCGGTGAGCACGCTATCGGCCAAAGCCAACGGGGCGAGATAAAGCTCGGCAATATTAATGCCCGCGGTCTCGAAACACTTGTTGAGGTTGGCGTAGAAAGACTTGCGCTGCAAGATATTCAGGAAGTTACCCTCAATACGATTACACTGAATACCCACAGGATCGAGCTGGAACTGCGAATCCACCTTATACTCCTGAGCTGCAGCATCAATAATCTGCTGGTCAGGGTATTTCATGTTACGGTTCTCATCCATCAGTTCAATCACCATGTCCTGCGTGACCTGCATACCATTGGGCAGGTCCTTGGCAATCAGATTGCGAATAGAGCGAATAGACTGTCCACTCACACCAACATACACCTGAGTGATACCCGTCTTGAGCTGTTTCTCCAGACGATTGATGATGTTGGTCAGGCACTGGGCTGTCTTGTCGATGTTGTAAACCACACCTTTGCGGATGCACGACGAGGAATTCTCCTTGACACAAGCCAACACCTGAATGCTGCCGTCAAGGTTTTTCTTTCCCGCAATACCGGTAATCTTGGATGATCCCAGTTCAATAGCTACGATAAAGTCCTTTGCCATATACTTAACTTCTTAAACTTCTCTTACTTTTTTAACTTCTTCTCTTCTTACAAATAATCTGATTGTCAAATTCCAGACTGATATACGAATACTTGTTCCAACCAGCTTTGCTTAGCCCATACTTATAAAACTTCTCCAAACGGTCCAGTTTTCTGGCAATATCTGTTGGCTGACCCAGATAAATGATATGTTCACCAACACGGGGAACCATTTCAATAGAACCATCAGCCAACACGTTGAGCTGCTCAGCCTGCGAACGCCACATCTTGTTTTTAATAAGATAGTTGCCAACATTAGCTAACACCTTCTTGGCATACTGCTTGGTTACATGGCCTGTCACAATGACTAAATCACTGGTAAACTGGGTATTTGGCATGATATTACCATACGTGTCGACATAGTAGTCTTCACCATTGTCGGCCTTGACACGAGCCACAGGAAGACGTTGTTTCAAATGGATAAATACACGTCCTGACTGCGTCTTATAACACTGGGCACTCTCTACAAAGGGATTTTTAAGCAGCGACTCCTCAATACGTCGGGCCGACACCTGACTCATCGGGTCACCCAACGGATAAAGACGTGCGTGCTGCAATTCATGCTTGATCTCGTCTGGAGTCAGAAATCCTTTCACCACCCCTTCTTCAATGTCGATTTTTACCTCGGTACACACATCGGAAAGCTCGTCAGGACGGTTGAAAGCCGTGATGGCGAGAACCAGATAGACTGCCAGAGCCATATCTATCAGGATGATGAACGATTTCTTCCAGTTGATGCTCATATATTATTGTTTACTTCTTATTGTTTAAAATCCTGGTAATATCAGGAACCATATTGTCAAGGTCACCGGCTCCCAACACGATAAGGACATCGAAATCACGGGACTTGACGAGCGGCAACACCTGATCTTTCTGAATGATTTGCTTCTCAATGCCAGGACGCAGGTTGTCGTAGATCAACTGCGAGGTAACACCCTCAATAGGGAGTTCGCGAGCCGGATAAATCTCCGTGAGAATAACCTCATCCAACAGACTCAGCGCATCCGCAAAATCTTTATAGAAATCACGGGTACGGGTATAGAGGTGAGGCTGGAAAATGGCCGTAATCTTACGATCTTGATACAATTCACGGATGCTACGCGCACTCTGATAGATTTCCTTCGGATGGTGAGCATAGTCTGAAAGGAAGACGTGACGGTCGTTCTTGATCTTGAAATCGAAACGACGCTCAACACCGGCATAGGTCTTCATACCAATACGTAACTCCTCTGCCGTACAACCGGCAAGCTGAGCCATTGCCATTGCCGCAATGCCGTTCTCAATATTGATGGGAACAGGCTGACCTAACTGGATATTTTTTATCGACTCAATAGGCGAGATGAAGTCAAAGGTGATTTCACCATTGGCAATACGAATGTTCTCTGCATGGAAATCGCCCTCATTCAGAGCATAGTCATAGCGATGTACACCTGAAGGCAAATTCTCTTGCATCTCCAAACCACGGTGGATAATCAGCGCACCCTGAGGCTGAATCAATTCCGTATAATGACGGAAACTATCCAGATAAGCCTCCTTGGTACCATAGATGTCCAAATGGTCTGGGTCTGTCGATGTTATCACTGTCATATAGGGCGACAGCCAATGGAATGAGCGGTCGAACTCGTCAGCTTCTATCACAACATAATCTGAGTCGGAAAGGATGTAGTTCGTGCCATAATTCTTGGAGATACCCCCGAGGAAAGCGTTACAGTCCAGATGACTCTGGTGCATGATATGTGCACACATCGTCGACGTGGTCGTCTTACCATGAGTACCTGCCACACATAATCCCTTATGTTTACGGGTCAAGGTTCCTAACACCTGAGCACGCTTCTGAATCTCAAAACCATGCTCACGGAAATATTTCAATTCCTGATGGCTTTCGGGAATGGCTGGAGTATAGATAATCAGACTGGACTCCGGTCTGCGACAAGCATGGGGAATCTCCTCCACATTCTCTTCATAATGAATCAATGCACCTTCTTTCTCCAACTGACGTGTCAGGGTGCTTGGCGTCTTGTCATAACCGCCCACCACTACGCCACAATGGATAAAGTAGCGTGCAATGGCACTCATGCCAATACCGCCTACCCCAATGAAATATACTGCTTTAATATCTTTTATTTCCATTTACTTTTTTACCTTTTTACTTTTTATCTTTTTGCAGCAAGTGATATCACCTCCTTGGCAATGATTTCTGCCGAAGCGGGCAGCGCCATCTTCAAAATGTTCTCACTGAGAGTCTGCAACTTTGCATCGTCCTTCACCGTATCAATAGCCAATGGCATCAATAATGCCGGAGCCTCAACATCCTTGACGTAGAGTGCAGCACCCTTATTGACCAATGCCAGCGCATTCTTTGTCTGGTGGTCTTCTGCCACATTGGGCGAAGGAACAAGGATGACTGGTTTGCCGAGCAGACAGAATTCACTGATAGAACCAGCACCCGCACGGCTGACAACCAAATCTGCTGCTTTATAAGCGGCACCCATATCACTGATAAAGTCTGTCACGACCAGATTCTCCAACTTTTCTTCCTTGGCAAGTTGTTCTTTTATCTGCTCATAATAATATTTACCTGTCTGCCAGATAAACTGTACACCACTCTGACGGATGACGTCAAGGTGTTTCAGCACACTCTCGTTAACGGTACGGGCACCCAGGCTTCCACCTACGATGAGCACCGTCTTCTTCGACGCATCAAGACCAAAGGAACGAAGGGCCTCGGCTTTGCTCTGCGTATTCTCCAACAGTTGCTGACGCACGGGATTACCCGTTAACATGATCTTCTCTGCAGGGAAGAAACGCTCCATACCTTCATAGGCCACACAAATCTTTGCCGCCTTCTTGGCAAGCAGCTTGTTGGTAACGCCAGCATAGGAGTTCTGTTCCTGAATCAGACAAGGTATACCCATAGCGGCCGCCTTGTTCAGCGTCGGACCACTGGCATAGCCGCCTACACCGACGGCCACCTGCGGACGAAACTCCTTGATGATTTGCTTGGCCATACGCTGACTCTTCCAAATCTTATAGAGCACCTTGACATTCTTCAGCAGGTTCTTACGGTCGAAACCCTGGATAGGCAAACCTTTTATCTCGTAGCCGGCAGCAGGCACACGTTGCATTTCCATGCGTCCTAAAGCACCTACAAACAGTATCTTGGCTTCAGGATGCATCGCCTTGATAGCATTGGCAATAGACACAGCCGGGAAGATATGTCCACCCGTACCACCACCGCTGATTATTACTCTTAATTCGTCATTCATAAGTGTTCTATCTCTAATACGCTACAAAAGTACAAATTTTCTATCAATTCAAGCCCTATTTGGCTCATTTTCTTTCACTTTCTTCATTTTTGCTGACCTACTGACACTCAAAATGGCTCCAATATAGGCACAGTTGATAATTGTCGACGTACCACCTTTGGAGATGAGTGGCAACGGCTGTCCCGTGACTGGAGCCAATCCGACGGCAACCATCATGTTGAAAGTGGCCTGTATGACCAACAACAGTCCGAGACCCATCGCCAGAAATGCCGGAAAATTATTCTCACACCGACTGGCAATACGGGCACAACGGTAAAGCAGGACAACATAAAGGAACATAACCGCGAAAGCCCCCACGATTCCCAATTCCTCAATGACGATGGCATAGATGAAATCCGAGAAGGCTTGCGACAGGAAATCACGCTCTGTGCTCTTACCGGGTCCCTTACCGATAATACCGCTCGACACAATGGCAATATTTGCATGAGCCACCTGGGCATCTTTGTCAAGGTCGTACTCCTGAGGGGTTGGTTTGGGTTTGCCAAACTTCATGATTCGACTTTTCCACGTGTCTGCACGGTGGAACATCTTTTCCACGAAGTTCTTTTCTTTCTTGGGCTGATTGGCTTGATCAACCTGCTCAGTCTTGGTCAGCGTCTTTTCTTCATCACTGATATCGTGACCGACCAACATGACCATCGAAACGGCCACAACGACAAAAATTATGATGACACCCGCCAGTTTACCCAACTGCTTCAAAGAAACCAGACCGATGAACATCATCAGGAAGACCACCGCAAAGAGCATTGCTGCCGTAGAGAGGTTCTCCAAACCTATCAGCAAACAGGCAGGAAGGGTAATCGAAAGAATCCATTTAAAAGCCTTTTTGTCTGCCCCGTTCTCACGCTGCATGGCGGCAAGAATCTGCGCTACAGCCAACACAATCGTTCCCTTGGCAATCTCTGAAGGCTGGAACGTGAAACCAAACAGATTAATCCAACGTCCGGCATCACCGACCTTCGTTCCTGCCAACAGTACCCAAAGCAGGGTAATTACTGATATCAGCATTAGGAAGGGTGTCATCAACTTAAAATACCGACACGGTATATTCAGCGTGAGGATAGCCACCACAACACCTGCCATAATAGTGAAGGCATGATAGGCTATAGGTCCTACGTAGTTCTGGCTCTTATACGTCAGTCCGCTGGAAGCTGAGAAGACTTCCACAACACTGATCATACAGAGGAAGAAGAACACCATCCAGATGACCTTGTCGCCTTTGAAGAGATTACCTATTCGATTGTTCATATTATTCTAGTATTTCTAGAGATTCTAGATCGTCTAGAGACTTCTTGCTAATTCCTTAAACTGTTCACCACGGTCTTCCATATTCTTAAAGAGGTCGAACGATGCGCAACAGGGTGACAACAACACCGTCATGCCGGGCTCAGCCATCTCATAACAAGCTGCCACACAGTCTTTCATGGAGTGGGTGTCACGAACGGGAATACCCAGTGAGTCGAAGTTATCGTGCAGCTTCTGATTGTCAGCACCCAGATAGACCAGTCCGGCACACTTCTCCTTCACCAGCGGTATGATCGGCTCGTAGTCGTTGCCTTTATCCTTACCACCGATAATAAGGATTGTCTTGGTCTTCATCGACTCCAGTGCATACCAGCACGCGTCGACATTGGTAGCCTTCGAATCGTTGATATACTGGACGCCACGAACGGTGCACACCTTCTCCAAACGGTGCTCCACACCTGGAAAATCACTCAACGACTTACGAATATTCTCTTTCTTAATACCTGCAACATCTGAGGCAATACCTGCAGCCAGCGAGTTGTAGATATTATGCTTACCTGTCAGACTCAGCGATTCCTGTTCCATATTAAACGGCTCGGGCTTCTCAATCTTATACTGCCCTTCCTCGATATAACCAATACTGCCGTTCTCCTTCAGTTCGGAGAAAGGGTATTGGATAGCCTTGATGTCATACTTCTCCAACTCCCTCTTGATGATAGGGTCATCATTCCAATAGATGAAGGCATCCTGTGGCGTCTGGTTCTGGATGATACGCATCTTAGCGTCCACATAGTTCTGCATCTTGAAATCATAGCGGTCCAGATGGTCAGGCGTAATATTGAGCAGAATAGCGACATTGGCACGGAAATCGTACATATTATCGAGTTGGAAAGAGGACAACTCAATGATGTAATACTCATGTGGATCCTCAGCAACCTGCAGGGCCAGCGAATTACCGATATTACCAGCCAGACCGGCATCATAGCCTGCCTCTTTGAAGATATGATAGATAAGGCTCGTCGTCGTCGTCTTACCATTCGAACCCGTTATACATATCATCTTCGAATGGGTATAGCGACCGGCAAACTCTATCTCACTGATGATATGAATACCTTTCTCCTTAATCTTTACAATCATCGGGGCCGTATCGGGAATACCCGGACTCTTAATGATCTCGTCGGCATCCAGAATCTTTTCTTCCGTATGGTGACCTTCTTCCCAACATATCTGGTGGTCATCCATCAACTTCTTATACTTATCATTAATCTTCGACATGTCACTTACAAACACGTCGAAGCCTTGTTTCTTGGCCAGAACGGCAGCTCCTGCTCCGCTCTCTCCGGCTCCTAATATGACTATCTTACTCATCTTTATCTAATCTTCAAAGTAATAATCGTTAATGCTGCTAATATAATCGTGGTAATCCAGAAACGAATGGTAATCTTCGACTCATGGAACGGACGATGGGGCCAGCTCTTCAAAATATACGTACTAGTCTGGTCCAACTGGGAGTCAAGTTTACGGAAGGTATCGTGGATAGGGGTAGCACGGAACACTCTCACGCGCTTTCCCTTACGCTTCTGCAGTTTAAACCACTGGGTTTGGATGATGACACTCAGACTTTCAATAAAGAAAATGCCGCAAAGGATGGGGAGCATCAGTTCCTTATGGATAATGACAGCACAGACACCGATGATACCGCCAATGGTCAACGAGCCCGTATCGCCCATAAAGACCTGGGCGGGGAAGGCATTGTACCAAAGGAAACCCACCATCGCACCGATGAAGGCAGAAAGAAACACCACCAGTTCCTGGGAACCTGGGATATACATAATATCGAAATAGGCGGCATAGATGATGTGGGACGAGATATAGGAGAATATCAGCAATGCCGCACCGATAATGGCCGAATTTCCTGCACACATACCATCCATGCCATCATTCAGGTTTGCTCCGTTCGATACAGCCGTCACAACGATAATCGTCATGATGACAAACAATATCCAACCTGCTGCCACCTTATACTCACCCAAGAACGACATAATACTGGAGTAGTTCAGATTATGATTCTTGATAAAAGGAATAGTTGTTTGCAGCGACTTCACGGCCTCTTTCTTGTGCTTTACCACTATTTCTTGATTCTGCTTGACCTCAGATACATTCTCGCGGACTACAGCGTCAGGACTGAGCCAGAGTGTCAGACCGACGATGAAACCGATTGACACCTGTCCCACTATCTTATAGATGCCTTTAAGACCTTCCTTGTTCTTGCGGAAAATCTTGATGTAATCATCCATAAAGCCAAGGAATCCCAGCCATACGGTAGTGCCTATCATCAGCAACAGATAAATGTTACGCATACGTCCCAACAGCAGTACGGGAATCAGAATACTGACAATGATGATGATACCACCCATCGTGGGAACGCCTTTCTTCTCTACACCGAACGGGTCGATACTAGGATCGCGGGCGGTCTCCGAAATATTGCGACGCTTCATCCATTTGATGAAATACTCACCAAACCACGCTGAGATAACAAGTGACAGGATGAGCGCCAACAGCGAACGGAACGAGATATACGACCAAAGGTGCGCACCCGGGATGTCATACTGCTCTAAGAATCTGAAAATATAGTATAGCATATTATTTCCTTATTTTCGTTATTACGAATTGATTCCAAAAATCTCCCTAACAATCTCCCTGTCATCAAAATGGTGCTTCACACCCTTGATTTCCTGATAGTCCTCATGACCCTTGCCGGCAATGAGGATGACATCACCTTTTTGGGCCAGCATACTGGCCGTACGGATAGCTTCCTTGCGGTCTACAATACTCACTACCTTTTTCATCTGTTTAGCGTCGAGACCTGCTAACATATCGTTGATGATATCCTGAGGTTCTTCAAAACGTGGATTATCAGAGGTGATAATGACCTTGTCACTCTGCTTGACGGCTTCCTGAGCCATCAGCGGACGCTTGCCCTTGTCACGATTGCCACCGGCACCACAAACGGTAATGACTTGTCCACCCTTACCATCCAGCACCTCATGAATGGCATTAAGCACATTCTCCAAGGCATCGGGCGTATGGGCATAGTCTACAATAGCAGTCACGCCTTCCTGTGAACGGATTGGTTCCAGTCGACCTGCCACACTCTTTAACGTGCTGAGCACCAAGAGGATATCCTCTGGTTTCTTTCCTAACATCACAGCAGCACCATAGACTGCCAACAGGTTGGAGACATTGAACTTTCCGATAAACTGAACACCTACTTCGCGACCGTCAATCTCCAGATACATGCCTTCGAAATGACACTCGATGATACGGGCACGGAAATCGGCCATCGAACGGGTGCTATAGGTCTTCACCTGCGCCTTCGTATTCTGAACCATCACACGACCATTCTTGTCGTCGGCATTGGTAATGGCGAAAGCATCCTTTGACAGTCCGTCGAAGAAAGCTTTCTTGGCATCACGATAGTTCTCAAAGGTCTTGTGGTAGTCCAGATGATCACGAGTAAGGTTGGTAAAGAGACCACCAGCAAATTTCAGTCCGCCAATACGCTTCTGGGCAATAGCATGACTGGAACACTCCATAAAGGCATACTCACAACCTGCCTCCACCATCTTAGCCAACAGTCGGTTGAGTTCGATGGGATCAGGAGTGGTATGGTCGGCAGGAATCACCTCGTCCTCGATATAGTTGCTGACAGTAGAAAGCAGACCGCACTTGTGACCAAACTTACGGAACATATTATATAATAAGGTGGCAATAGTGGTCTTGCCATTGGTTCCTGTCACACCGACCAGCTTCAGCTTCTGCGAAGGCTCACCATAGAAGACGGTGGCAACCTTACCAACAGCATCTTCCGTCGAAGCAACCTGCACATAGGTCACACCGTCCTTGCGCTCAGCGGTTTCCCCGCTGAGATTCTCGGGTAAATCCTCACACAACACAGCCTTAGCTCCCAACTCGATAGCCTTGGGAATAAAGCGGTGACCGTCTGTCTGCGTACCTTTCATTGCCACGAAAAGATGACCATTCTCTACCTTGCGGGAGTCTATATTCACCCCCGTGATGTCCACCTCCGCATCACCTACGATGGTCAGAGGGGTTACATGCTTCAATAGTTCTGTCAGCTTCATATATACCTTATTATATTATTAATGTAACGTCAAAACACATTCCCCGCCCCTTACAATTTCCTTGCCGGCAGGATAACTCTGCGACTTCACCTTGCCACGACCTTGTATCTTCACCTTCAGACCTCGGCTCTCCAACACATAGACGGCATCCTTGGCACCCATGCCTGTCACGTCGGGCGTCACTGTCTCACCATAGACCTTGGCGGGTTGACTGACACGCTTGTTGACACCTAACTCTCCCAAAATGAAATTGGCCGATGCAGCATCACCATTCTTCACATCTGGAATGACTACCGAATGCTCGTCATGGGCATCGTCCACGCTCATCTTCAGATGACGTGCCATCACTCCCTCAGCGATATGATGGAACACAACACCACTCATACCACCACCTGAGGCGGGCAGTCCGGACTTCTTGATACAGACAATACAGGAGTAGCGGGGGTTGTCGGCAGGGAAATAGCCTGCAAACGAGAGCCAGTATTGTACTATACCACTCTTGTAACCTGACTTACCCTGTGAAACCTGGGCTGTACCGGTCTTACCGGCCACTTTGAACAACGGCGAACCGGCCTTTCGACCCAGTCCCTGACTGACAACATGCTCCAAAATGGTCTGAATAGTCTTCAGCGCCTCAGGTCTTGCAATGCGCTCCTTGATGACCTCTGGCTCGAACTCCTTGATGGTCTCGCCATTCTTGACAATCTTCTTGACGAAACGCGGCCTCATCATCTTACCGTTATTGGCAATGGCATTATAGAATGTCACTGTATTGATGGGAGCTATCTGCGTCTCATAGCCTATCGACATCCAAGGCAACGTAGTAGCATACCAGTTGTCATCATAACGTCCGTTCTTCTTGCGCTGCGGCATACGGATAAGGGGAGGACGGTAACCGGGAAGGATATCCTGCAATTTCAGATCCTGACCGATACCGACTCTGTAAAGGCCTTTGACATAGCGCTCGGCCTCGTTATGGTAGAACTTGTCTATCACATGACTCACACCGATATTCGAACTGACCTCCAGCGTTCTGGCAACATTGATATCACCATAGCCGCCACGACGCCAGTTGTGGTCTTTCATCTCACGGCCATACATCGGCATGACACCACTTCCGGTATGGATGATATAACTGGTATCCCGAGGATTCTCTCCCAACACCTTATCGTCCAACGCAACGAGTATAGAGGCGGTCTTAAACACAGAACCTGGTTCACAGCGGTAACTCATGGCCGAGTTGACAGCTTCGATGTAGTTGCCGTTTTCGTTCCTCATCAAATTGACGATAGCCTTCACGTCGCCGGTCTCTACTTCCATCAGGATAGCCACACCCAACTCACCATTGACCTCCGGGCGCTTCAGCATATCCAACAACGAACGCTCTGCCAAGTCCTGCATATTGACATCAATGGTCGTCACGATATCACAACCGTCTTCAGGCAGTGTCACAGGGATATTCATATATTTATTCAGCACCTTGCGACGACCCGTAATACCGGGAACACCACGAAGGACGGAATCGTTGGAGAGTTCCAAACCATAATAGGCGGAGTCTTTGGCACCATACAGACCACCGATAGTACGCATGGCCAGAGAACCAAACGGACGACGGCGGGAATTGAAGGGCTCATCATGGAAACCGCTCTTATAACGGGGCATATTAAAGAATGGCAACTGACTGACCTCGACAAAGGTGTTATAGTCGATGCGGCGTTTCCAAATGGGCCAGTGACGGGCACCAACGGTACCGTTCTTGTTGACCTTATGGCGTCCCTCCTCCAAGTCATGCTTGAACTCTGCCGCAGATTTCGACGGGAAAATCTTGTTCAGACCATTACAAACAGAATCCAACTTGTCAAGCCACAGCGAGTCGCCCTTCTCAAAGGCTGCTGCCTGGAAGTCCATAAAGATCTTGTATTCCGGGATAGAAGTAGCCATCAACTGTCCGTCACAGCTGAGGATATTGCCTCGGTTGGGCTTCACGCTGACACTGTCACGCTTCAGGCGGTCGGCAACCTCCGTCCAATACTGCTTCTGGGCAGTCATGATATAGAGGGCCTTGCCTATGACAGCAAGCCCGATGACTGTCAGCAATACGGCAATCATCATGTATCGGGGCATGACCTTATCGTTATCAAACTTACTCATCTCTTCTTATTCTGGCACTTCTATGATGTAGGGCGGCTGGTCAGCTTGATGCAACAGCGAGTCCTGGTTTTGTTTCAAAATATCTAATACGTGACTCTCACGACATTTCTCCGTCAATGTACTCGACGAGGAGAGGGCCTTATATTTAGCGTCTGTCAGTTTCTGCTCGAGCTTGTCAATGGCAATCATGTCCTGCTGACACTGGTAACGGAAGGCGACATAGACAATAGAGAAGGCAACAATCAACACAAACAGCCATATCTGCGAACGGACTACTTCCGTCGTCAGCAGGTCACCACCCAGTATGGTACGCAGGTTCAGCTGGCCGGAAGGTTTCGGATCTTCCTCGCTAGCCGACTCCTTAATCATCTGAATCGTCTCCTTCAGCGTTGACTCCTTGGCTTTGCCCTCTTCCTCGGCTTCGGAAACCTGTTCCTCGCTCTGGGGCTCCTCTATCACCAAGGGCACCTCGTCTTGTTTCTTGTCTTCTGCCATTATTATATTTTCTCTGCTATTCTCAATTTTGCACTTCTACTACGCGGATTACGCTGCTGCTCATCCTCCGTGGGAGTAATCATCTTCTCAACCAACCGATAGGGCGACGAGATACGACCATAAAAGTCCTGTTCAACCTTGCCTTCCGCATTGCCGGCCTTCATGACATTCTTGACGATACGGTCTTCCAGCGAGTGATAGGTAATGATACTCAGTCTTCCACCCTCACGGAGCAGCTCTGTAGCACCTTTAAGCATATCACGTAAGGCATCCATCTCGTGGTTCACCTCTATACGCAATGCCTGATACAATTTGGCCATATCTTTCTTCTCACGTTCAGAACGCATCAGGGGCTCAACAGCCTCAGCCAACTGACCCGTAGTCGTTATCTCATGCTGCCGACGACAGTCGCATATCGCCTTGGCGATGCGACGGGCATTTTTCAACTCTCCATAGAGATAGAACACATCGGCCAACTGCTCCTCACTATAGTTGTTCAATATGTCAGCGGCCGTCTGTCCGGCACGTTTGTTCATCCTCATGTCCAGCGGAGCGTCAAAACGGAAAGAGAACCCTCGCGTCTCGTCGTCGAAATGGTGACTTGACACACCCAAATCTCCTAACAGACCGTCAATCTTCTCTACTTCATAGTAGCGCATCCACTGACTGATATATCTAAAGTTGCTGCGAACGAAGGTAAATCTATCATCATCGACAATATTTTTCTCCGCATCAGCATCCTGGTCGAAGCTATACAGATGACCTTTCTTACCCAAACGGGACAGAATCTCTTTCGAATGACCACCACCACCGAAAGTTATATCCACGTAAATGCCGTCGGGCTGGATATCCAGCCCGTCGACGCTCTCTTTTAAGAGAACAGGAACGTGATATGTCTCTGCGGTCGTTATCATTGTCTTCTATCGCTTTCAGGGTCATTCTTGCTCTACCATCATCAACTGTTCAAGGGCATTGCCGAAGTCCTCTGGCTTCATTTGCTGTTCTTCGGCCTTACGACTGCTCCATATCTCAATGGTGTCATCCATGCCGACAAACTTAATGTCCTGGTCTATCTCAGCCATACGCAGATAGCGCTTCGGAATCAAAAAACGTCCGTTACCGTCAAGGGTCACCAGTTCTACTTCCGACACAAACTGACGGAACACCTGCTGTTCCTGACGGTTCCATCTGTTGAGACGTGCCCTCAACAAATCCATCTGCTCATTCCACACACTTTCAGGATACAACACCAGACTGGCCTGAAACACATCCTTGCGCAACACAAGTCGTTCCTCACCACCAGCCTGCAAAACCTTGCGGAAGGTAGCGGGAAGGAATGCACGTCCCTTCACGTCAATCTTGGCTTCTATATTACCTAAAAAGCGCATGCGTACCTCTTTTATATATTTTTTTATACGAGTTTGGCTGCAAAGGTAATCATTTTCCCCCACATTCCCCCACTTTTCTCCACTTTTTTTAGTGAATAAACTATAAAAAGTTACTTTATTGCACATTTTTCTAAAAAAGTGCAATCATAATCTAAATAAAATCACTATCTTTGCATCCTGTTAGGGACAATATAGAGAAATGGGACAGATAACGGAGAAAACAATTGACATTGATCAGATACTAAAAAACAAAATGGGGTCCAAGGCAAAATGGGTTCCGGGCTTCTTAGTATCGTGGCTCAAACGTATTGCGCATCAGGATCAGGTGAACGCATTCCTTTGGGAATCACGCGATAAGGTGGGAACTCCGTGGCTCGAAGCCTGCGTAGAATATCTGCAGATGACACTTAAGATAGAAGGAACGGAAAACCTGCCCGCCAAAGATGATGGACGACTATATACCTTCGTGTCAAACCATCCTCTGGGGGGAGCCGATGGTGTAGCACTTGGAGCCATCATCGGAAAACATTATGATTCCCGATTCCGCTATCTGGTCAACGACCTTCTGATGTACCTGCCCGGACTGGCACCACTCTGTATCCCCATCAATAAAACCGGTCACCAAAGTCGTAACTTCCCGGCTATGGTCAAGGCGGGATTCGAAAGCGACAACCACATGCTGATGTACCCGGCCGGCATCTGCTCACGCCGCAAGAACAAGGTCATCAGAGATATCCCTTGGTCGAAGACGTTCATATCAAAGAGCGTGGAATACCAGCGCGACGTCGTACCCATCCATTTCAGCGGTCAGAACTCTGATTTTTTCTACCGTTTGGCAAATTTCTCCGACCGTTTCCTACCCTTCAACCTCGCGATGCTTTTCCTCGTCGACGAAATGTACAAAAACGTCGGCAAGACATTCGAGGTGAGAATTGGAAAACCGATTCCCTGGCAGACCTTCGACAAAAGCAAAAGCCCATCGGAATGGGCACAATATGTGCAAGATCTGGTCTATAATCTCTAGCCCCTCTAGATCCTCTAGAACATCTAGTTAACAACTATAATAACTTCAGACAATGGAACAACCTATCATCTCTCCCATCAGCAAGGAAGTCCTCAAGAGTGAGTTGACGCCCGACAAGCAGTTGCGAATGACCAACAAGAGCAACAACGAAATCTACATCATTACGGCGCATAATGCTCCGAACGTGATGCAGGAGATTGGTCGTCTGCGTGAAATCGTATTCCGCGAGGCTGGCGGTGGAACGGGCAAAGAGGTAGATATCGACGAGTTCGATATCTGCGACAACTGCTACAAACAACTCATTGTCTGGAATCCGGAGGAGGAGGAGATTATAGGAGGTTACCGTTACCTGTTAGGTTCCGACTGGGAATACGACGAGAAAGGACAGCCCATCCTCGCTACCAGTCATATGTTCCATTTCTCTGAGAAATTCTTGAAGGATTATGCCCCTTGGACAGTAGAGCTGGGACGCTCCTTCGTCTCACTACCCTACCAGTCATCCAAGATGGGTGCGAAGAGCATGTTCGCCCTTGACAACCTGTGGGATGGTCTGGGAGCACTGACCGTCATCCGTCCTTCCATCAAATACTATTTTGGCAAGATGACCATGTACCCCTCTTATATCCGCAAGGGACGCGACATGATACTCTTCTTCCTCAAGAAACATTTTGATGACAAGGAACGGCTCATCATCCCGATGAAACCACTGGAAATCGAGACAGATCCGACTGAATTGGAAGCGCTCTTCTGCGGCACAAACTTCAAGGAGGACTACATGATTCTGAATCGTGAAATCCGCAAGCTGGGCTATAACATCCCGCCATTGGTCAATGCCTATATGGGACTCTCACCGACGATGAAACTCTTTGGCACCGCCATTAACTATGGTTTCGGCGATGTGGAGGAAACGGGTATCCTCATTGCCATCGACGAGATTTTCGAATTCAAGCGCAAGCGCCATATCGACTCATTCATTCAGGCTCACCGCGACGAACTTGAACTGACCTCTGGCGCCAACAAACTGATTTACAAGGATAAAGACTAATCGTCAGATAATCGGCAACGAAATACCGTTAATCTTCTGATAGACATCCAAGGCATAGACATCCGTCATGCCTGAAATATAGTCGATGATGGCCATCAGTCGCGTTTCCAAATCATCGGCATTGATATCGTATTGCGACGAGACACGCCCAATCAACTGCTGTGAATAATAACGTTCCGGATTCATCACCGCCTCAGTCATCTTGTCCATCAGCGTAGCCATAATCTGATAACCCGACAACTCTACATCCAGTACAGGACGGCTCTTGTAGATTTTCTGCACGGAGAGCTTGGCACATCGTTTATAGGCCTCACACTGTTGGGGACTGATATGGTCTATCAGACTACCCTCAAAGGTGCCATTCAGTATCTCCTCCTCATGGTCCACAAAGGTCTTGACGCACTCATTCTCCAACTTACCAATGACACAAGCACGCAAATAAACCACCATCTCGTTCTCATCGGTCAACTGCTCGTCCACAATACGTTGCTTGATACGTTCTTGCGTCTCTTCATCAAAGAAATCAAGGAACAGCTTCGACACCGTTTCATACGACAGGATCTTCAATTTATGGGCATCCTCCAAGTCCATAATCTCATAGCAGATATCATCGGCTGCCTCCACCAAGTACACCAACGGATGACGCACATAACGGAGGGGTTCACCGGGCTTCGACGTACAGAAAATACCCATTTCATCGGCTAATCGCTGATAGATTTCCTTCTCGCTGTCAAAGAATCCGAACTTCCCCTTCTTGCTGGGAGCCATCGACGAATAGGGGTACTTCACGATGCTGGCAATAGTGGAATAGGTCATCACAAAACCACCAGGGCGGCGCCCCCTGAACTGATGCGTCAGCAGGCGGAAAGCATTGGCATTACCTTCAAAATGAGTGATGTCCGACCAGAATGCCGGCGAAACCTTCGCCTGTAGCGCCCGTCCTGCTCCTTCCGTAAAAAAAGTCTGGATGGCCTTCTCGCCGGAATGGCCGAAAGGCGGATTTCCCAAGTCATGTGCCAAACAGGCGGTAGCCACAATCTGTCCAATCTCCTCAAACAGCGTGCCGCGCAGTTCCGGATGACGGTCTTTCGTCAATAACCGGGTGACATCATTACCCAATGACATACCCACACTGGCCACCTCCAACGAATGCGTCAATCGGTTATGCACAAATACGCTACCCGGCAACGGGAACACCTGGGTTTTGTTCTGCAGACGTCGGAACGGTGCCGAAAAAATCAGCCTGTCATAGTCACGCTTAAACTCCGTACGGTCGTCATGCCGTTCCACATGGCGGTGCTCCTGCCCCAGCCGCTTATTAGATATCAATTGTTTCCAGTCCATCATGTCTTCTTTTTTCTTCTAACTTCTTAAAACTCCACATACGGCTCCAACCGGCGAATAGCCTCCGGTGGGAAGTCCTTCGATAGGCGCAAATCATCCAAACTGGTAATCTTCCCATGCAACCGGCGATAGTCCAGAATGGTCTTGGCCTGATAATAATTTATATATGGATGCTTGCGCAACTGTTGTAAGTCCAACTTATTGACATTCAACTTCTTAGGCGAAGCACCCTGAATCACAAAATATTTCTTCGACTCCTGTGGAAAACCCTCTATCTCGTCCAATTGGTCGACACTGACATAACCTCCCAACCATTGTCCGTGACGTACTATCTCCTTGGCATAATAGGTGCCGATACCTGGCACCGTCCGCAACTGCGTGGTATCAGCAGTATTCAGCACAACATGCTCGTTCTCCTTAATCTTAACAGGATACCGCAAACTAGAATCTCTAGAATATCTAGACTCTCTAGTTTCTCTAGAATCTCTAGATTCTCTAGTTCCTACCAGCGTCGCCGCCGGCTGATAATCACTTGAAATCCGGATATACGGTTCCAACTCCCGATACTGCTTGACAGTCAATCCATAGAGCTTTGCAAAATCTTCTTTCTGCCGATAGATGCCCCCTTTCGCCCGGTATTTATAAATGTTCCTTACCTGCCACGGCTGCAGTCCCAGTCGCAGCAATTGCGTACTATCTGCCGTATTGGGGTCAAACGGAAACCGCTCCACCGCGCGGCCCTCCACCGCATAATAGCTGTTACTAGAATCTCTAGTCTCTCTAGAATTTCTAGAAAATCTAGATCCTCTAGAATAACTAGAATCTCTAGTCTCTTCGTCTCCTTGCGTCGACGTCGGCGGGTTCTCCCCGCCGATCCATATCCCCACCAGCGCCAACACCCCGACACACACCGCGGCAATTGCTACCCTTCGGTCATTCCGGTTCATATCAAACCAAATTGATGCAGGAAAATAAACAGTATTGCCAACGGACAAACGTACTTCACCAAGAATAAATACAGGTGGAAGAACCGTCCGCGCAGCGTTCCCCAGTTGGTAAATTCGTCGCGCACCAACTTATGAGGCACGAACCATCCGATAAAGATACATGTCAGGAATCCGACGACAGGCAGGAATATCTGTCCTGTCACGAAGTCAAAGATGTCAAACAGCGTCTTCTCCCATACCGTCATAAAATCTACCGCACCCAGCGATAGCGAACACAAACTGCCAATGATAATCGTCGTGACGGTCACGATGAGTGCTGCCTTCTTGCGGGTAATGACGAATTCCTCATGAAGGAAGGCCGTCGACACCTCATGCAGCGATATCAGCGACGTCAGTGCTGCCAGCGTCAACAGTGCAAAGAACACCAGCGAGATAACGTAGCCCAGTACGGGAATGCCCGCAAAGGCCTGCTGGAACACGTTCGGCAGGGTGATAAATACCAACGACGCTCCAGAGTCCGGGCTCACGCCTACGGCAAAGGCTGCTGGGAATATCATCAATCCTGCCAGAATGGCCACGATACAGTCTATCACTGCTATCTGCGTGGCAGAACCCACAAGGTTGGTCTCTCGCGAGAAATAGCTAGCATAGGTACACAGACACCCCATGGCAATACTCAGCGAATAGAACGCCTGTCCCAAGGCACTCAGGAACACGTCGCTATTGATTTTCGTAAAGTCGGGCTTAAACAGGAAATCGATACCCTTCTCGGCGCCCGGCAACATACACGACGCCACCACAATGACCAGTAATAATATAAATAAGGTGGGCATCATCACCTTCGAGGCACGTTCGATACCGTCGCGCACACCCTTTTCGATTATCAGATACGTCAGTCCCAACATGATGACCGTCCACAGTACGGGTTTCACGGGGTCGGTACTCAACGAGGCAAAATACTGCTTGAAATACTCCGGCGACCCCGACATGTGACCAACCAGCGACGCCCAGATATACTGTCCGCACCAGCCCGCCACCACAGCATAGTAGCCCGTAATAAGGAATCCCGTCAGCACACCCATATAGCCGATGAGCGACCAAGGACCGCCTCCGGCCAATTTCCGGTATGCCCCCGCTGTATTGGCCCGTCCGTGACGACCCACGATAAACTCACTGACCATACAGGGAATACCCAACAGCAGCACACACAATACATAGATGATGATAAACACCGCACCACCATTCTCGCCGGTCATATAGGGGAACCGCCACACGTTTCCCAGTCCGACGGCCGAACCCGCCGTAGCCAGGATAACACCTAAATGGCTCCCGAAGTTAGCCCTCTTTAACATTGCCCTTTCGTTAGTCTTCATTCTCATAATCGTCTGCAAAAATACAAAAAAGTTTAGAGTTAAGTGTTTAGAGTTAAGAGAAAATACAAAAATTGCTGCATTTTCATCCGTTTTTCTTTATTTCTTTGTATTTTTGCAGCCAAAACAACAAATAATTATGCAAAAAGATCACTCTTCACTTCTCGCTTATCACTTATCGCTAGCGAAGCGCTACCCACTTTCGTTCTGCTGCATCATACTCATCTGGATTCTATCCCTCACGCCTATCTTCCCAGAGACACCATTCGACGACGTAGCCTTCATCGACAAATGGACACACCTCGTCATGTATGGAGGCACCTGCTCCGTCATCTGGTTCGAATACCTCCGCCACCACAACCGCCTCGACTACGAGAAGCTGTTCTTCTACGCCTTCCTGCTGCCCATCCTCATGAGCGGCCTCCTCGAACTTCTGCAGGAGTATTGCACCGGCGGTCACCGCAATGGCGACTGGCTCGACTTCGCCGCCAATTCCCTCGGTGTCCTCCTCGGCGCCCTCATCGGACTCCTCTTCAACAGCCTCTTCTTCCATCGCAACTAAACGACAACCACCATAAAACAACAACCGCCGCAGGGAAACCCTTGCGGCGGTTATCGTTCAGCATCACTTTACTCTGCCTGCTTGCCGATGGTTACATTCGTCGAGCCCGTCACCTCAGCGTTGTTACCACCGCCGTAGACATTACCTCGGATGTCAACACCCTGAACGGTCTTCTTTTCGTAGTAGGTCACGTCAGCTGAAGCTGGTCCTGTGGCACTAGAGTAAGTTCCGTCATTTTTGCGGATGTAGCAGCCGTCTGGCAAAGTGGTATCTGCTGTAACCTCCTTAACCAAATAAACCTCCTTAAGGGTACCAATGTTGACGGTGGTACTACCAATGACCTTGGCCGCATTACCACCGCCAAAGACATTGCTGATAGCACCCATCTTGCCCTTGGCATGTGAAGGAATCGGATAGTTGTTAGGCGTTTTCGCATTCTCACCAACAACAGAGACATCCTCATTATAGTATTTGCCGTAGGCTTCATTGATGTTCACGGTTGGGTTACCTACCATCGTAGCACCTTCACCATAGCCACCGCCGTAAACGTTACCGATGCTGGTAAACGACATCACATTGACCTGTGGATCGTCGTAGAACGGGCTGGTACCCGGCTCTACCGTTTCTACCGGCTTGCCGTCGCTGTCGTAACCATAAACTGAATAGCCTGCCTGGTTGCCACCACCGTACAGCTCACCGATTTTGACAGGTTTACAACCAATCTCCTCCACATTGACGGTGATTGAGCCACTGATGGTACCACTGAGGTTGTTACCGCCAAACACACGGTCGAAGGTACCGTTGGTGATATTCAGCGTCACATTGCCACGGACATCGGCAGCCTCAGCACCACCATAAACGGCCTCAAGACCCGGGATACAAGCCATTAGCAACTTCGCCTCGGCATCCATCTCCGCACTCTTTCCTCCACCGTATGCCTCGTCAACACAGAAGGTACAACCTTCATTATCATCCAACAAGGTCAATGCTGTCTGGCGCACGTTACCCTTTGTATTCGAACCTCCGAATACACGGTGAATGGTACCACCATAGATGTTCACAGAAGCCTTTCCGGTGCCATAGACGATGGCACTCGTAGGAGCCGTTCTCTCATCTTTAGTATCATACGCTGCCATATCCCTCACCTTCCACGTGTTATCTTCATAATAATACTCGGAATAGTTCTTGTAACCTACGTTGGCACCTGGATTAGGTTTCGTGACACCGTTGATAACGATGTTGTCCAGACCGTTTCCACCACCGAAGAGTTCTTCAACCTCAAACGTTCCGTTCACCGTTACGTTAGTTGAGGGTGCACAAGCAGCATTACCACCACCATATACCTGCTTGATGCTGGTAAGTTCACAACCATCAATCACGACTTCCGTCTTGTTGTTATCCGGGTCTGCAGGTTCATAGGCTGCCAAGTTGCCACCGCCATAGACTGCACTCACGTCATAAACTCCCTTCTGTTTGGCATCCGTCACGGCTGGAGTATCAACAGTTGCCGCTGAATTTGCTATCTGCGACTTGTTCTTATTCTGCGTAGCATAGACATGTACCAACACATCACCCTTTGGCGTACCGGCTGCGTTGTTACAACCAAAGACTTGGCTGACTGCACAACCTCTTGCATCATCATCATTGTCAACTATGGACGTGCCTGTTTCACCAGAAGATGTTGTACCGTTTAAGTCTAATAGCACATCGCCCCAGACATAGGCAGGTTTGCCTGTTTCTCCCAGTCCGCCGCCGTATGCTTCACCAAGGATAGTACCACCTGTCAGACGGACTGTCGTCGTATGAAGAGCGGATTTTTCTGCATCGGCCCAGCCGCCTGCTCCATTGTTTGCATCTGCATTCCAGTTACTGGTCTGCGTATCCGCCAAAGCACCACCGCCATAAACGTCATTCAGTATCAGACCGCCAGTCATCTTAACTGCCACGCTGCCCTTGACGGTACCGGCCTCACCGCCACCAAAGACAGAACCTGCAATGAGCTGTTCCGTTTTTCCTTCATTATCAGCTGCTGGTGTCGTTGCATAGTTGATGTTCACCTCTGTCTCCCTGACGTTAGCGAGATTCGACGCTGCATCACTTACACCAAACTCACCACGGGCTGCACCAAATATATGTCCATTCCCTACACCATCATATCCGATACGGCCGCCACTGATATTAATCGTGGTCTTACCACTATTGGCATCAGCACCGCCACCCACAGAACCCATAGCACCAGCACCATAGACATTGTGGACAACCTGTCCGCCAGTGATGTTGACAGTGGCAGTACCCTGTACGATACCTGCCAGTGGGTTGTAAGTATCAGCTGTCTTATCACCGTCAGAGTCATACTTATCCGTACCGCAACCGCCGCCATACACATTGCCACGATAAGCATAAGCAGCACCTCCGTCAACACTCGTATCAGTAATACCGATAATACCTTTATTAACATCTACAATGGTGTTCTGGAAGGTGTGACCATTCTCGCCACTTCCATAGACAGAGCCCTTAATCGTAGGACTTGACTGAACATTGGTATCACCAATCTTGACATGCGTACTATAAACCCATGCCATACGGTCGTTGGGATCAACACCGTCGGTGCCAGGAGCTGCCACATCACCTCTTGATGAACCGAACACCATTCCGTTCTCATGACCGTCGCTACCAATCGTACCACCTGTAATCGTGATCTCAGTATTGCCACCCGTAGTAGACTCCACAGTTTCACCAACAGTATAAGTCTTTCGTCCTGTAGGCCTTCCGTTTGCGTCGTAGGTAAACTCACCTACCGAACCGTAAGCGCCGCCGCCATAGATGTTATGCAGGATGGTTCCATTCTCAATCTTTACCTTCGTATTACCCTTGACCAGACCAGCGGCAACATATTTTTTCTCTGCACCCATATGTTTAGCATCACCCTTACCGCCACCATAGACGTTACCATAGTATGCACCGCCTAAGTCTTCTGTTCCGATTGTACCACCCTTTACCTTTACGTCAGTGTCATCCTGTACATAGCCACTTTCACTTCCGCCATATACGGAACCCTTGACTTTTGCACTTCCATTGATGGTCACGTCAGTTCCGGTTGCCAAAGCCAAAGTTTGCAGGAACTCAAAATACTTGTCCTCAGTGGCAAAATATTCCCAAACATAATTATGGTCATCTGGATAATAATCCCACGTCGTTCCTGGGTCACCTGTATGTTTCCCAGATTTATAGTCCACCATACGTTTGGACCTATTATTATCACCCTGCGTATTATTATAAGCAGGTGTTACACCCTTACCGGCACCAAACACGTGTCCTGCTATCTCTGTTGGTCCATCATTGGGTCCGATTTGGGCCTCACCCTGTACGATGACAGTACATTTTCCGCCACGTCTCGTCTTATACGGCATTTCATCTGGCAAACCGTCAGGAGGTGTAGGTATTGCTGTTTCGTTTTCGTCATTTGGACAAAGAGTAGTATTAATGCCCTTCACCCAATATCTGCCCACCGTAGCTTGTTCACCGCCACCATAGACATTATCTCTCACCTTGGCTTTGCCCTGAATAGTAACAGAACTATTTCCACGTACCAAAGCGGCATAGCCATGTGTTTCTTTACCTTTACCAGCACCGAATACACTACCATTAATTTCTGGTGCAAATGGACCATCACCTGTTCCAACACCTATCTCCACCTGTGTATTCCATTCCACTCGGCCGACCTCACCGCCACCATAGACGTTACCATTCACCGTGCCGTTGCTGATGCTGACTTTTGTTCCTTTATCTTTATTTTCAGCTGAACCAGGATCAGCGCATTTGCCTGCATCATTAACGCCCACCATGGCTTTCGAACACGCAAAATTATCTGCAACACCCATGCCACCGCCAAAGACATTCTGAGTAATTGTGCCACCAGTGATGTTCACCTGCGTTTTTCCTTCTACATTCGACTCTTGACCACCGCCATAAACACTTTCGCCAACAGTAGTAGTTCCGTTAATGGTCAATGTGGCATTGCCAGTTACGGCGCCAAGATCATCTAAGGAATTCCAAGTGTAGCAATACCATTTGCCGTCCTTTTCGTAAGTGGGATGAGCTTTCATATATGCCTCATCTTTACCCTCGAGTTTTTCATTGGTCCACTCATACACCTTACTATCATAGCCAATATAACCATCAGTAATAACACCAGCTGTAATTGAAGGGAAAGAAGCTGTACTCTTGTCGTGCACCTGGAAGGTAGGAATAGCTGCAGAATAGCCTGCTCCAAAGACACTACCAGCAACCTGTGTATTCGTAAGAGTAGAAGTAACATTACCATCGACAGTGGCCAAATTACCACCGCCATAGAAATTACCCAAAATCTTACAATCAGACAGCGTACTGCTGACATTGCCCGTCTTGGTAATACCAAACTGAATCCATCTGATAAAGCCACGTTGCGTAATCTGGTCGGTCACTCCGTTGGAATGGTTAAAGACCTCAAATTCATATTCTGCATGATAACCTTTATTATCGGTACCATCATCCTTCACGCCTAAAGGATTAAAACCATCCCAGTTATATCCTTGATCATTCCAAGTTCCTATATTGTCTGAGGACATGTCGCCATCTTTTTGTAAATCCCTATAATAGCTATTACCACCATTACCACCTCCATAGAACACACCAAAGGTCGTACCTGTAGCATGAGTGGTTACGGTCTTTCCTGTCATGTCACCTACTTTAGGACCGCCACAATACTTATCTACATAACTATTGTCAATGGTAACGTTTATGTTACCACTGATAGGATTGGTGGCATTGATACCTCCACCATAGAATTCGGTAATCTTCGAATGATTGATTTTAAAAGTGACATTAGAGCCGGCTTCTACTTTCTCATAGCCAGCACCTGCCATAATGTCAAATTT
>Ga0310695_10001588_pt1 | contig 52542 bp, 47 predicted proteins | sample RumenRJG_04DNA_FD_203882 | JGI IMG/M metagenome (GOLD analysis project Ga0310695, IMG submission 203882) | Bovine rumen microbial communities from Lethbridge, Alberta, Canada - RJG_04 (v2) (version 2) | ecosystem: Host-associated > Mammals > Digestive system > Stomach > Rumen | place: Canada... | reverse complement strand
GATATCATGAAGCTGTACAAGCATTACAAGTATGGTGCTGATATGCCTGAACCACTTGCAGACTTTGAAAAGGTACTCATATCAGACCTTGAAAAAGCGTCGAATGGAAAGCGCGTTGCGAGGGCGAAAAAATTCTGGGAGAGCGAACTTGATAAACTGGGTGAACCCCTTTATTCAGACATTCAGGGAACATCAGTCCTCGAAGAAGCACGCAGAAAGCATAATGACCCTTCTCTCCGTGCCGCTGATATTGAACGTAAGGAATTGTTTGTAGCTGTCAAGGACTATCAGCTTGAAGTTGACAGTATGCAGAGGGCGATAAATTTTTGTCTGCATAATCAGATATCACCGACTAATCTCATACTGCTCGTTGTAAGGACATATCTTTCAAAGATGAATGGCGGTCAGGAAGATATCACCGTTGAGAACTTCATTTCCCGCCGCTCTACAAATGACGAGCTGACATCGGGCGGAAGCCGTACACTGTGTTTCCCTTGCAGAATGGTGATACCGGGAAATACTTCATTCATCGAAGCTGCAAGAAAGATACAGAGTCATCAGAATCAGCTTTATATGTTCAGCGGATATGACCCCGAGTTTATAAGAGCTGAGATGAAAAAGCGTTATAAAACTCCTGACGACACTACCTATGTAAGCGTTTACCTTACATATCAGCCGCCGCTTACAAATGATGACCTGAGTGCAAAGCCGGAAAATCCGCCGATGCATGTAAAGTGGTTTGCAAACGGTGCGGCGACAAAGAAGATGTATCTGACTGTTTCGCATCTGCCGAACAGAATGCTGAATTTCTCATATCATTATCAGACTGCTCACCTTACCGAAAAGGATGCAGAGCTTATGTATTATTACATGATGCGTATTCTTTTCAGAGGAATTGAAGACCCCGGTCGTACATTGTCAGAGATAATAGACATGGTATGAGTTGATTTATAAATACCTGAAAGGAAAAATGAAAATGGAAGAAAAATTTAAAGAGATAGCGGCTCGTTATTGCAGTATAGGAGCTGACGAGATAACTGACGATATGAAATTTCGTGATGACCTCGGAATGAGTTCGCTCGATATCATGACTTTTTTGGGTGACCTTGAGGACGAGTTTGATGTGGAATTCGATTTTGACGAAAATGGTCAGCAGTTTGACCGTATCAACACTGTTGGCGGGGCAATAGAGCTTACTAAAGAGTACTTAGAAGTTGCGGCAGGTGTTTGAGATGGGAAAGACAATTTATGAAATGTGGAAAATGTGCGGGGAAGAGTATGCAGAGCTTCCGGCAGTACGCTGGCTGATAAAGCATGAAGTGCAGGAGCGCACATACGGTGAGCTTGCTGAAAAGGTAAAAGGAATCAGAAAGGGGCTGGCGTCTTTTGACTTTTCAAAGAAGCATATCGCGCTTATCGGTACAAGCTCGGTTGAGTGGATAGAGACTTACATGGCTGTTATGACATCAGGCAATGCCGCAGTACCCCTTGACCCTGCACTTCCGGCAAGTGACCTTGCTGATATGATAGTCCGCTCGGATACAGAGGGTGTTTTCATCGACAGGAAGCTTGCTAAGCTGGCAGATATTATTAAGGCGGAATGCCCTAAGGTAAGAAAAATATGGCTGATTTCAGAGGAAAGCATCGACGGTGCTGAAACTCTTGCTGACATTATCGCTTCAGGTGCGGACCATTCAGATTCTGAGCCGCCTGAGGAAAACGACATCAGCATGATAGTTTTCACATCGGGAACTACCGGAAAGAGCAAGGGTGTTGTTCTTACGCAGAGCAATCTTTACTCAAACGTTGAGGCAATGCTTTATAAAATTGGTCCGGGACGAGTGTTTATGAGCGTTCTTCCGGTACATCACGCTTACTGTCTTGTTATGGACTGGCTTCAGGGATTCTGCATGGGCGGAATTATCTGTATAAATGATTCATTCATGCACATGGTAAGAAATATGAGTATATTCAATCCTCATGTAATGCTCATGGTACCGCTTATGATAGAGACTATTTACAAACGCCTTAAATCTGCGGGAGCGGGTGTTCCGCCTGAAATACTGGCAAAGAAGGTGTTCGGAAGTAAGCTTGAACACATCTTTACCGGCGGTGCACATCTTGAACCATATTATATAGAAGAATTTGCAAAGTATGGTATTAAAATATATGAAGGCTATGGAATGTCGGAGTGCTCACCTGTAATAAGCTCTAACAGAGTAGGTGACTGCAAACCGGGTTCAGTTGGAAAGCCGCTTCGCAACGTGGAGATAAAGTTTGAAAACGGCGAGATACTGGTTCGCGGAACAAGTGTAATGAAGTGTTATTACAACATGGAAGACGAGACCGAGACTGCTCTGCATGACGGCTGGCTTCATACCGGTGACAAGGGCTATATTGATGAGGACGGCTTCCTGTTCATCAACGGCAGAGTCAAGAATCTTATCATTCTCTCTAACGGCGAGAATATTTCGCCTGAGGAAATAGAGTCAAAGCTTGCATTGAATGAGTTAATTGACGAGATAGTAGTAACAGGTGACGATAACCTGCTTACTGCAAGGATATACCCCGACGAGCAGGCAGTAGAGAATATGAGCGAGGACGAGATACGCAGTGCACTTCAAAAGGTGCTTGATGATTATAACCGCGATCAGCCTACATATAAACAGCTCTCACGTCTTGTGGTAAGGAAGAATCCGTTTATCAAAAATTCATCAAGAAAGATCATCCGCACTAAGGTAATGATCGACGAAACTACAGCATGAATATAACAGAAACGAATTATATTCACGTATCGGGAACTGATGAACTTCCTCTCCGTGTTTTGCGGATAGAGCCGGAAAATGCGGCAGATGTCAGGGGAATTGTACAGATAGTTCACGGTAAAAACGAGCATAAGGGCAGATATGCGGAGTTCATGAGATATCTTGCGATGCATGGCTATATTGCTGTTGCAAACGATCACAGGGGACATGGTGAAAGTGTTCTCTGTGATGATGACCGCGGATATATGTACAGCGGAGGGGCAGATGCTCTTGTGGACGATGTTCACGAGATCACACTTGAAATAAAAGAGTATGCAAAGCGAAAATGCGGTCGTGACGACCTGCCTGTTACTCTGCTCGGGCATAGCATGGGTTCACTTGCAGTAAGGTGCTATATCCGTAAGTACGACGGAGATATTGACAAGCTGTGCATACTTGGTTCACCGTCAAAATCCGTTATATCCGGAGCAGTAGTTCTGCTTTTGAAAATACTTGGTGCTGTATCGGGGGAGAGGTCAAGATCAAGACTCGCTGATTTCCTGATAATGGAGCTTCCATATGGGTTAAGATATAAAAAAGAAGGTCTGAGAAATGCGTGGACTAACACTGACAGGGAAGATGTTATCGCGCACAATAACGACCCTCTTTGCAGATATAGGTTTACGATAGGAGCATATAAAGCAATGCTGAAAATGGGGTGGCTTGCTTATAAGGACGACTATATTCCGGATAATCCTGATATGCCGATAAAGTTTTTTTCAGGTAAGGACGACCCATGTTATGTGTCGGAAAAGAAAATGACAGGATCTATCATGCTTTTGAAAAAAATCGGATACAGCGATGTCCGCGGACAGCTTTACGATAATATGAGACACGATATTCTTCATGAGAGGGATAAAGAACGTGTTTTCAGGGATATACTAAGGTTTATAGGAAAATGAAATTGAGACCGGAAAATTAACAGATAAAGGTTCGACAGTACTGACATTCGTTTAAAGGAGAAGCAATATGATAAGACCGCTCGTACATGATACTATATTTTTGAAGATACGTGCCAAAGATGCTGATGCGGAAGATATTCAGACAGCAAAAGATCTTGCCGAGACCCTCGAACACCATAAAGAAGGCTGTGTTGGAATGGCAGCGAATATGATCGGTGTTCCGAAGAGGATCATTGTATTTTATGATAGTAAAAAGATCATTACGATGTTCAACCCTGAGATAACCGAAAAGAATCAGCCGTATGAAACGGAAGAAGGCTGTCTTTCACTGCTTGGAGGTCCGAGGTCTGTGACCAGATATAAAAGTATAAAAGTCCGCTATCAGGACAAGTTCATGAAAACGCACGAAAAGCGTTTCAGCGGTTTTACAGCGCAAATAATCCAGCATGAGGTCGACCACTGCAATGGAGTTTTGATATAAAAAAGAAAACTTCTCAGTACATTGAAAAGTGTACCGAGAAGTTTTTTGTTATATTGTAGTGATGAAAGGGGTAAGGAGTATGATTATCATACAAACCGGACATACGAACTTTATCATAATGCGGAACAAATGCTTTGCACTGAATCTATCCTGACCGTGCAGCACTTCATCTTCAATGTAAGAAGTTTTTGCGACGTAGCCGATGAGTATGCAGGTGAAGAATGCGAGAATAGGCATCATGACGTTGTTTGTGATGAAATCAAAGAAGTCGAGGAACTGCATACCAAGCAGTTTAACTTCTGACCATGAACTGTAACCGAGTACAGAAAGCATTCCGAGTATGAGTGTGATACCGATAACTACGAAGCAGCTTGCGACTCTGTTGAGTCTGAACTTTTCCATAACTACTGCGGTGACTGTCTCCATAAGGGAGATTGACGAGGTCAGTGCTGCAAGGGTAACGAGTATGAAGAATGCTCCGCCAATGATATCTCCGGCGGGCATACTGTCAAATACAGCCGGCAGAGTTTTGAACATGAGGCTGGGACCTGCATTGAGCTGGTCAGTATTACCGCCTGAGAATACGAATACTGACGGTACGATGATGAGTCCTGCGAGGAATGCGACAAAAGTATCGAATATTTCTATCTGTCGTACAGACTGTTCAAGAGCGTCTTCCTTGCGCATATATGAACCGTATGTGATCATGATTCCCATTGCAAGTGACATAGAGTAGAAAAGCTGTCCCATAGCTCCGACAATGGTTTTCAGGAGCTGTTCAAAGGTGAAGTCTTTAAAATTCGGCAGCACATAGTATTTTAATCCTTCAAGTGCACCGTCGAGAGTTAGAGTGTATATACTTATACCAAAAATGAGTATCAGCAGTACCGGCATGAGGAATTTGCTAAGGGTCTCAATACCCTTCTGTACACCGAGCATTACTACCGATGCGTTGACTATTACATATATAACAAAGAAAATAGTTGGCTGAAGTGGGTGGGAGATGAAGTTCTCAAAGAAACTGAGGTTAGAGTCGCCGTAAGTCTCAGTTGCGATCCTGTGACCGTGTACAGACAAGAATTCTACCATATATTTCATGACCCAGCCGCCTATAACGCAGTAATACGGCAGAATCAGCGCAGGTACTGCCGCCGCTATCCAGCCGAGGGGAGCAAAATGTTTGTTTACGTCTTTGTATGCACCGATAACACTTTTACCGGTTTTTCGTCCGATAGCTATTTCGGTTATCATGAGAGTGAAGCCGAATGTTACAGCAAATATGAGGTAGATGAGCAGGAAGATTCCACCGCCGTACTTAGCGGCAAGATACGGGAATCTCCATATGTTTCCCAGTCCGACGGCAGAACCGGCTGCCGCGAGAATGAATCCGATTTTTGAACCGAATCCACCTCGTTTTTCAGGTGATTGCGTATTGCTTTTTTCTTTCATTTTCAAGGTCCTTTCATAGTGTCAGTGAAATGATAGTCCGCAAATCATTATACCATAGTTCACTGGAAATTGCAATATGCAAACTGGCATATTTCACTAAAAAAGTATAGGCAACACCGCACAAAGCCTGCCTGGCGTATATTAAAAACAATCTTTTAACTTTAATATTATTATTGACAAAATATACACCACATTGTATAATTATACTGTGAATAAATTCAGCGATGCCATAGTCGCAGATGCTGAAACAGATAATAACAAAGGGGTAAAAAATATGGGCGAGTTTTTTAAGAATATCGGAAAAATCCCGTACGAAGGCAAGAATTCAACAAATCCGCTCGCGTTCAAGTACTACGATCCCGATGAAGTGATCGCAGGAAAGCCTATGCGCGAACATCTCAGGTTCGCACTTTCATGGTGGCACACAATGGGCGGAGACGGAACAGATATGTTCGGTGTCGGAACTGCCGATAAAACGTGGGGAGAAAGTGAACCCGAAGCAAGGGCAAAGGCGAAGGTCGATGCGGCATTTGAAATAATGGAGAAGCTTTCGATAGATTATTTCTGCTTCCATGACCGTGACCTGTCGCCTGAGTACGGAAGTCTTGCAGAAACAAATGCAAAGCTTGATGAAATAACCGACTATGTCAAGGAAAAGCAGGCACAAACCGGTGCAAAGCTTTTGTGGGGAACTGCAAAGTGCTTTGACCACCCAAGATATATGCATGGTGCAGGCACTTCGCCGTCGGCTGACGTTTTTGCTTTTACAGCGGCGCAGATAAAGAAAGCGATAGAAGCTACCGTAAAGCTTGGCGGCAAGGGCTATGTTTTCTGGGGCGGACGTGAAGGTTATGAAACGCTGCTCAATACGAATACCGCTCTTGAACTTGACAATATGGCACGTCTTATGAAAATGGCAGTCAGATATGCGCGTTCTATCGGATATACCGGAGACTTTTACATCGAACCGAAACCAAAGGAACCGACAAAACACCAGTATGATTTCGATACTGCAACAGTACTCGGCTTTCTGCGGAAATACGGTCTTGAAAACGATTTCAAAATGAATATTGAAGCCAACCACGCTACGCTTGCACAGCATACCTTCCAGCATGAACTGCGAATGGCGCGTGATAATAACGTGTTTGGTTCTATCGATGCAAATCAGGGTGATACTCTGCTTGGCTGGGATACAGACCAGTTCCCGACAAATGTTTACGATGCGGCACTTTGTATGTATGAGGTGCTGAAAGCAGGCGGATTCACCAACGGCGGACTCAATTTTGATGCAAAGGCACGCCGCGGTTCGTTTACTCCCGAAGACATTTTCCACAGCTATATTGCCGGTATGGACACCTTTGCACTCGGTCTGCGCATTGCTGTGAAAATGATAGAGGACGGACGTATCGACAAGTTTGTTGAGGAGAGGTACTCTTCATGGACAAATGGTATCGGAAAGGATATCATCGACGAAAAGGTCGGCTTTGAAGAACTTGAAAAGTATGCACTCGAAAAGGGCGAGGTTACTGATTCTCTCGGAAGCGGCAGACAGGAAATGCTTGAATCAATAATGAATAATATAATGTTCAGTCTCTGATAAAAAAGTCCGGACACCTCTTATTTCGGGACGGTGTCTGGACAATTCATTTTTGAAAGGAATTTGCTATGTCATATTTAATAGGTGTAGACTGTGGAACAAGCGGTACAAAAACAGTATTATTTGATGAAAAGGGTACAGTAATTGCAACATCGACAGTAGAGTACCCGATGTATCAGCCCAAAAATGGTTACGCGGAACAAGACCCGAAAGACTGGGCTGATGCGATGATAAATACGATAAAGGCAGTAATGGATTCGGGCGGAGTAAAAAAGAATGATGTAAAGGGTATAGGTATATCGGGACAGATGCACGGACTTGTGTTGCTTGATAAATATAACAGGGTACTCCGCAGAAGCATTATATGGTGCGACCAGCGAACAGCAGCAGAAGTTGAGGAAATGAACCGTATTGCCGGACGTGAGCGTATTGTGGAAATAACGGCTAATCCCGCACTCACCGGCTGGACTGCCGCGAAGATACTGTGGGTGAAGAATAACGAACCGGAAATATATTCTGAAATTGCCCATATACTTCTGCCTAAGGACTATCTGAGACTTATTCTCACCGGCGAATATGCTACGGAAGTCAGTGATGCGTCAGGTATGCAGCTTCTTGATGTACCTCACAGGTGCTGGTCGGACGAATTGCTGTCTGATTTCGGGATTGATAAAAGCTGGCTTGGCACGGTTTATGAGTCATGTGAAGTTACCGGAAAACTGACAAGAGAAATGGCTGATGAACTCGGACTTTCAAAGGATACAGTAGTAGTCGGAGGTGCAGGAGATAATGCAGCGGCAGCAGTCGGAACAGGTGTGGTCGGGGACGGAAAAGCGTTTACAACAATAGGCACATCAGGAGTAGTGTTTACACATACGTCTGAATTGTCGATAGACAGGCTTGGAAGAGTTCACACCTGTTGTGCGGCAGTTCCGGGTTCATGGCACCTCATGGGAGTAACACAGAGTGCCGGACTATCGCTGAAATGGTTCCGCGACAATTTCTGCATGACTGAAAAAGAAACAGCAAAGCTTATGGGGGAAGATGAGTATTTCTTAATGGATAAAGCGGCGGAGAAAGTAGGTATAGGTGCAAACCGACTGCTTTATCTGCCATACCTGATGGGGGAGCGTACACCCCACCTCGACCCTGATGCGAGAGGAGTATTCTTTGGCTTATCCGCAATGCATACTCGCAGTGATATGCTTCGTGCAGTGATGGAAGGAGTGACATATTCGCTCAGGGACTGCGTTGAAGTTTTCCGCGAAATGAATGTAAATGTCAGTGACATGATGGCTTGCGGCGGCGGAGGTTCATCGGCATTGTGGAGAGAAATTCTCTCAGACGTATACAATTGCAGTGTGAAAACTGTAAAATCCAAAGAAGGACCTGCACTTGGTGCGGCAATTCTTGCGAGCGTAGGTTCGGGAATATATTCGAGTGTTACCGAAGCTTGCGGCGAAATTGTCAGAACAGACAAGATACAGGTACCGGTTGAGAAAAGGGTTTCCGAGTATGAAAAATACTATCAGCTTTACAGGAAGATATATCCTCAGTTAAAGAGTTCATTTGCCGAATTGGCGGCACTGTCTTAAATGCAACAAGAAAGCCGGTCCATATGGACTGGCTTATCAGTTTTATGAGATATAAGTTTTTTTGCCGAGTACAAAATTAGCGATCAAAACGAGGTCGTTGACCTGTACTTTTCCGTTTTTGTCGATATCTGCGAGGACATTTACTTCTGAATCGTTCTGTACATTTACGATTTCCTGACGGCAGAGAACAACGTCGAATGAGTCGACTCTCTCATCACCGTTAAGGTCGCCGGCGATAATATCAGGTTCAGAGTCTGTGATTTCAGTTATTTCACAGCTTTTAAGCTTTGCGGAGCCTTTGCATCTGAAAGCTTCAACGTTCATGGATATCACATCGGGGGTGCCGAGTTTATATCCTGCTTTTTCGATAGCATCAAAACTGTCTTTCATATTGATACTACCCTTCAGCTCTGCACTGTTTCCCTCTATTTTACCGTCTCTGCGTACACTGAAAAACTGGTCGAATTTAGTTTCATAACCGGCGATACTGCGCTGTATTATCCTTTCGTAGTAGATGTCATAGGTATTGCCGTTAGAGGTATAATTTCCGATATATTTCATATCATCCTTATCAAAAGTCAGGGGGTATTCATCGGTGTAGCTGTCTGTGACATAGAAAAAAGTCATCGGTTCTGAATAGTAAGCATAAGCGCATACTATTGAGTTGTCACCTTTAATTTCCGGATTCGTTTCAACATTCAGAGAAATGTCATAGCTTACATTGTAGTTGCAGGAATTGGGTTTGGTTTTTATCAGTCCCTTACTGAAAAAGCAATAAGAGTCTGTTGACCACGAAGCGTCAAATCCACCGTTTCCATCGGGAACGAAAGTTGTATCACTGTATGAAGGGTCTTCCCAGTATTCATAGTCATATCCGTCAATCGTTATTACTTCATTTTGCTCTGCACTCGCTGATAAAGCTGATGACGCTGAAATGCACACAATAGCAGTCAAGGCAGAGAATAAACGTTTTATTTTCATAATACACCTCCGGAAATAATAATAAAATGTCTGCTTACTGAACGAAGTTCGTGGCAATAAACGCATAATGGCGGTTATTGAGGTTACATTAATTATATCTCATGCTTAACAGTAATACAAGTCGGATATTGTTGAATACAGCGGATTTAAGTCAAATCTTGTGACTTTTATACTGAAACGTGCATCGGTTGACAAATACTTTAAAACAGCTTATAATTTAAATAGGATCATTGGATCTATGAGCCGGAAAGGGTGAAAATATGTATTATTGCCGGAAGCTTACAAATGACGAAATTGCCTCTGTATACGACTTGTACATGAAGAAGGACTTCCCTGCAAATGAATTGAAGCCGTTTTCAATTATTGAGAAATCCCTTGAAAAGGGACAGTATTTCTGCTGTGGTATATTCAATGGTGATAAGTTTTGCGGATATGCTTGCTTTGTGACTTTGCTGACAGAATCAAAAGAGTACTGCCTTCTTGATTATTTTGCTGTCATTAGCGAGATGAGGGGGCAGGGGATAGGTTCTGAATTTTTGCGGCTTCTGAAAGATATTCTTAAAGGTACAGAGATGGTAATATGCGAGGCTGAGAACCCTTCCGGAAGCGAAGAAGATGAACTCATTATCAGGCAGAGAAGGGTGAATTTTTACCTCAGAAACGGGTTCGTTGAAACTGGTGTGACCGCTTCTGTTTACGGAGTTGACTATATCCTGCTTGACTTTGACCTCGGCAGAAAGCATACAAAAGACGAGATAAGAATGCGGTACGCTGACCTATACAAAAGTTTCATTTCAAAAACTCGCTTTGACGAGTTGGTAGCAATATTTTAGGGACGCGCACTGTGCGTCCCTACATTTTTGCTGTTTACGTTTGCTTCCGTATGAATTATTGGCAAGATGCTTCTCAAATCAGCTTAGATTCAGCCATTTTTATGCTCGTCCATTTTAAGTCCGTTTTCAAAGAGGTTATCCTCTGCGTTGGATATATGTTTAGCAGTTAGCTGTTCAGCGAGACTGCCGTTATGTTCCTTAATAGCGTCGAGTATAGCTCTGTGCTCGGCTACAGTTTTTTCAGCACGTCCCTCTGTCTGAACGGAGATGTCACGTGCTTTTTTTATGTAGTTGTGGAAATTTGAGAGTGTGAAACGCAGAGGACGGCTTCTTGAAGCGTCATAGATTATTTTGTGAAAGTCACCGTCGAGTTTCCATATCTGCTCTGTATCGTTTTTCATCTGATAAAATTCCTGCAAATCAACTATCTGTTCGAGTGCGCGGAGTTCATCGTCTGTGATATTTTCAGCACACAGACGTGCTGCAAGACCTTCTATGCGTATGCGTATCTCGTAGATATCATGTATATCCTGCTCGGTAACACCAACCACGACTGCGCCCTTGTTAGGGACATTTCGCACCAGTCCTTCAAGTTCAAGCTGCATAAGAGCTTCACGGACAGGAGTTCTGCTGACACCCAGTTCCTTTGAAAGCTTCAGCTCGTTGAGACTGTCGCCGTCTTTGTATTCACCGTCCAGAATGGCATTTTCTATTGCATTGAAGACTCTTATCCGCAGTGAGCGGTCATCTGTTTCGAGTATCATTTCATGACCTCCTTCCGATTTCGGGTAAATACTTTTCAGTGAGAGTTATGAGTTCATCGTCACTTATGACTGTAACACGTCCGCCGGAATATTCATTGTCTACCCACTCTTTTATTTTTGCAACGGCAGGACTCTTTTTGTCTATGCACTTTTCACCTTTGAGCTTGTAGAAGTTGTTTATCCAGCAAGCGATACCGGCAAGTCCCGAAGATGCACTGACCGACACATACGGTGGTCTGCCGAGAAGTTTATCGGTATCGAAGATGTTGTAGATTTCCTCGTCTTTCATGAGTCCGTCGGCATGAATACCTGCGCGTGTAACGTTGAAGCTTCTGCCGACGAAAGGGGTCATAGGCGGGAGGTCGTAGTGAGTTTCGTTGACGATGTAATCAGCAATTTCGGTAATTACCGTTGTATCCATACCGTTAAGAGTGCCTTTTAGAGAAGCGTATTCAAAAACCATTGCTTCAAGGGGGACGTTTCCGGTGCGCTCGCCTATGCCGAGCAGGGAGCAGTTTACTGCACCTGCACCGTACAGCCATGCAGTTGCCGCATTTGTCACACCCTTGTAGAAGTCGTTGTGACCGTGCCATTCGAGCATATCGCTTGAAAAGCCTGCATAGTGCTGTAAACCGTAGATAATACCGGAAACGCTTCTCGGCAGAGCGACACCGGGATAGGGAATGCCGTAGCCCATAGTATCACAGGCACGAATCTTTATAGGAACCCCGCTTTCCTCTGAAAGCTTTCTCAACTCGATAGCGAAGGGAACAACGAATCCGTAAAAATCGGCGCGGGTAATGTCCTCAAAGTGACATCGCGGACGAAGTCCTGCGGCAATACATTCCTTGACGATGCCGAGGTACTTGTCGAGTGCTTTACGTCTGTCGAGGCCCATTTTGTTGAATATATGGTGGTCGGAGCATGAAACGAGTATACCTGTCTCCTTTACTCCTATATTGCGGACAAGCTCGAAATCCTGTTTATTAGCTCTTATCCATGTAGTGATTTCGGGAAAATCATAGCCGAGTGCCATACACTGTTCAAGTGCATCGCGGTCACTCTTAGAATAGACAAAGAATTCGGTCTGCCTTATTATACCGTTTTCACCGCCGAGACGGTGAAGCATTTTGTAAAGTGCGATTATCTGTTCAGTTGTGTACGGTGCGCGTGACTGCTGACCGTCGCGGAATGTAGTATCGGTGATATAGATATTCTCAGGCATATTCATGGGTACATGGCGGTAGTTGTAAGCAACCTTCGGCACTTCCGTATAAGGAAACATCTCACGGAAAAGTTCAGGACTCTCAACTTCCTGCAATTCGTACTCATATGTATCGAAGTCAAGCAGATTTGTACGTCTGCTAAGGCTGATATTCGGCATTGAATGGTTCATAACTGTTCCTCCTTAAGAATAAGTTCCATAAAAATGTCTGCATGGATATTGTCATTGAATCTGTCGATTTGCCTGAATCCTGATTTATTGTACAGACTGATTGCGGCAGTGTACTGTGACATTGAGTCGAGGACTATTCTTTTGTAACCTGATTCTCTTGCATAATCAACAGCTTTATTAAGCAGACGAGTACCCAGCCCCTTACTTCGGAATTCTTTTGCAAGGTAAAGCGCTTTCAGCTCGGCAGTATCATCTTCGTGACGCTTTAACGCGACTGTGCCGATTATATCCCCACCTGAGAGCATACACCAGAATTGTACGAAATATTGGGGAATAATGGTGTAGAAACTATGCCGTCCGCATGGCTCGAATCTTTTACCGAGTTCATTGAAGCAATTACTTGTAAAATCGAAAACCTGCTGTCTGAGACTTTCCTGATAGGGTACTATGCAGATATCCATAACAGACCTCCATTCATGTATAATTGTATCATTGTGTGATTGTATACAATTATACACTGAGTTTTGCTTTTTGTCAATAGGACGTTGAAAATTTCTGATATAGTATGCAAAAAGTCATCTTTTTGATTTAAAACAGCATTGTTTACGCTCCGGATTAGTGATAGAATAGGTATGGAAGTCGAAAATGAGTATCTGCACTACCCATTTATTCCAATGTAAAGGGGGACAGCCTGATGTCCGGCGGCTGTATCCTATAGGCGGGATACAGCCACTTTATAAAAGTACTGTTGTAAAATGATGACCATTGTGTTATAATGAAAGAAAAAACGCAGGAGAAGATTATGGCAGTAGAAAACGGTGAATGGATAATGCACGGACTTGCATGGGACGACCCTTACAGAATACGCAGTCCGAAAGAACTTGTTAACTGGATAAAAGAGGTTGGCTTCCTGCCTTTATTTGCCAATGAAGTGAAAGGTTTCTCAGCAGAGGAACACGTTTCGCCCGATTACTGGTGGACAGGTGACAAGGAAAACGACCCTTGGGAGTGGCGGGAGATAATTGCCGCGGGTCACGAAGTGGCATACGGTAAATTTTTCGGCAAAAAGGCAGGCTTTATCAGTCTTGAGTGGCTTCCGTATTTTGCCAATTACAGGCGCGACGGCTATGACTTCGACTCTGCTTGGGAGGACAGCAGGGTAAACCGCCGTGAGAAGCTTATCATGGACCTTCTCACTGATAAAGACAGCGACGGTGATATCGTATGGACCGATAAACAGATACTCACAACTGACCTGAAAAAGCTTGCAGGCTTTGGAAAGGGCGGCGAAAAGAACTTCCCGGGCATTACTACTGACCTGATGATGAAAACCTATCTTGTTACTGCTGATTTTCATCGCCGCTTGAACAAGAAGGGCATAGAGTACGGAATGGCGGTGTCGGTATTGCTTCCGCCGGAGGCATTATGGGGGTATGATGCGGTCACTTCCGCTTACAGTGAAACTCCGGGAGAATCGTGGAAGCGTATAACCGACAGGGTGAAGGAACTTTATCCCGATGCCGCAGAATCCGACATTTCAGGACTTATCGGAAAAGCACCGAAGGAATGAAATATGAGAATATTTATAGATGCTGACGGCTGTCCGGTGGTTGATATTGCGGTCAGGACGGCTTTGAAGTACGGCATAGAATGTACGATAATATGTGATACTGCCCACTCGATAAATCGGGAGGGTGCAGTAACTATAATAGTAGACAAAGGGGCGGACAGTGCCGATTTCAGGCTTGTTAACCTTGTAAGTGCAGGCGATATCGCCATAACTCAGGACTACGGACTTGCGGCAATGTGCCTGAGTAAGCGTGCGGTCGTTCTCAATCAGGACGGAAAGCAATACACGGAGGATAATATATCGGGACTTCTTGAATTCCGTGCAGTATCTGCAAAGATACGCAGAAGCGGCGGACGGACAAAGGGTATGCCGAAGCGCACTTCTCAGCAGAATACAGACTTTGAACAGTCTCTTATAAAAATTATAGACAGACAAAAATGATAAAAAGGAGTAATAGAAAATGAAGAAGCTTGCTTCAGCGGCTTTAGCGGCAGTCTCAGCGGCGGCACTTGCAGGTCTGACCGCTTCTGCGGAAACACAGCCGTCAGTTACCGGACTCAGAGACCTCGGAAGCGCATTATTAGGCAAATCAGCGCTTACATCAGAACAGGACCTCAACGGTGACGGCAGTGTAGATTCGTTTGACCTCGTCCTGATGCGTAAGATGTTCGACCATACCGGAGTTTTCACTCAGCGTGACTGGGAAGTGAACAGTGAAAACGTCAGATTCATCGGAAGAGGCTTCGCAGATGATAACGGTGCATACTGGCTTGTGCAGAGCGGTGCTTCTGCGGAATTCACAGTTACCGGCAAATCGGCTTCTGTAGAGCTTTGCGGCGACAATTATGTGGTCAGCAATGAGGACAACTGCCCGAGATATGCAATTCTTGTGGACGGTGAAGTTTTCTGTGACAAACAGCTTACATCGGGCAGGGAAACTGTTGAACTTTTCAGCGGTGAGGAGTCGCGTACCGCGACCGTAAGGGTAATACATCTTTCGGAAGCAAACAACGGCGCAGTCGGAATAAAGAAGATAACGACTGATTCAGACGTTCCTGTACCTGTAGCACCAACTATCGGCAAGGACCTTCATATCGAGTTTATAGGCGACTCGATAACCTGTGCATACGGTGTTGAGGGCAAGGACCAGTATGAAAACTTCAAGACATCGACTGAAAACTTCATGAAGTCGTATGCATACCTTACAGCTGAGAGACTCGGTGCAGACTACTCGGCAGTCAGCTACAGCGGATATGGTATAATTTCAGGTTATTCTTCAAACGGAAATAAGCAGACAGGTTCACTCGTTCCTGACTGCTACGAAAAGATAGGCAACGGAAATTATGCTAAGCCGTGGGACTTTGAAGCTAACAAAAATGATGTTGTAGTCATCAATCTCGGTACTAATGATGATACGTATGTGTCAAAGGAGTTTGATACACGTTCAGCTGAGTATACAAACGGTTATGTTGATTTTCTCAGCAAGGTGCACGAGCTGAATCCTGATGCGTACATTATATGTACTCTCGGAACTATGGGCTGTACCGAGTTATATCCGTGCATTGAGGAAGCGGTTGAAACATTCCGCAATGACACCGGCTGGGAAAAGATAATGTGCTATCAGTCGGCAACTCAGTCTCAGGCTGACGGTTATGGTTCTGACTGGCACCCCAGTGAGACTACACACAAGAACAGTTCTTACGTTCTCGCTGACAAGATATGTCAGGCTCTTGGTATAGAATCTGACCAGTACGGCATTGATGTTGCCTCAGAAGCTGAGTATTCATCGGAAAAGAGCGACGGTGCTAATTTCAGCGCATATTACAGTGACTGGGACGGCTCATATCATATTACTGCCGTTACAGGCGGAAGTGCAAAAGAGTCGATACAGGTGAAAGCGTCCGGAATAGATATCCGTAAGGGCGGAAAGTACCGTTTGCAGTTCAGTATAGACACTGCTGACGGACAGGAGATACCTTTCAAAGTGAGCAAAACCGGTACAGATGCTGTCATTTACGATGACGTGTTTACCGGTAAAGGCGCTAAAACCGCATACGAAGCTACATTTACATCTTCTGAAGGCGGAAGCTCAGAGATAGTATTTGACCTCGGTGGTACTGATAACCTGAGATGCAGTATTTACGACCTTAAAGTTATTCGCATCGGCTAAACTGCATTCCTGTAAAAAGATGTGCATATATGAAAAAACTCGTCTGTAGAGGTGGATACAGACGAGTTTTTTATGGGAGAGATTATCTGGAAATCACTTTTTGATATTGAATGCGCCCATTCCCGGATAGCAAGCGGACGCACCAAGCTGTTCCTCGATTCTGAGAAGCTGATTGTACTTAGCAACTCGCTCTGAACGTGAAGGAGCACCTGTTTTGATCTGGCAGGTATTGAGTGCAACTGCAAGGTCAGCAATAGTTGTATCAGCTGTCTCGCCTGAGCGGTGAGAAGAAATAGCTGTATATCCAGCCTTATGAGCCATTTTAATAGCTTCGAGAGTTTCTGAAACTGATCCTATCTGATTGAGCTTGATGAGTATTGAATTTCCTGCACCGAGGGATATTCCCTTTGCAAGACGCTCAGTATTTGTAACGAAGAGGTCGTCTCCTACGAGCTGAACTTTGTGACCGATCTTAGCAGTCATCTTCTGCCAGCCTTCCCAGTCCTCTTCATCGAGACCGTCTTCAATGGAGATTATCGGGTACTTGTCAACGAGAGCTTCCCAGTGAGCGATAAGCTCGTCTGAAGTAAATTCCTTACCGGACTTGGGCTGTTTGTAGAATCCCTTGCCTTTTTCGCTCTTCCACTCGGAAGAAGCTGCGTCCATAGCGATCATGAAGTCCTTACCGGGCTCAAATCCGGCAGCCTTGATAGCTTCGAGAATCTTTTCGATAGCCTCCTCGTCGCTTGTGAGCTTGTTCGGAGCGAAACCGCCTTCGTCACCGACTGCTGTAACATCGCCCATATCCTTGATGAGCTTCTTGAGTGTATGGAATACTTCTGCACACCAGCGGAGTGCTTCTTTGAATGAAGGTGCACCTACAGGCATTATCATGAATTCCTGAGTGTCAACAGCGCTGTCAGCGTGAGCACCGCCATTGAGAATGTTCATCATCGGGACAGGGAGCTTAGTGCCCTGAATACCGCCGAGGAAGCGATAAAGCGGGATATCGAGTGATGCAGCAGCTGCTCTTGCACAGGCAATAGATACTGCGAGGATAGCGTTTGCACCGAGTTTAGACTTGTCCTTAGTACCGTCTGCTTTGAGCATAGCTCCGTCGATAGCATAGATATCAGAAGCGTCCATACCGGTAATTGTCTCAGCGATAACTGTGTTGATGTTCTCAACTGCCTTTGTTACGCCTTTTCCGAGGTAACGTTCACCGCCGTCACGGAGTTCGAGAGCTTCAAATTCACCGGTAGAAGCGCCGCTCGGAGCAGTACCTCTTGCAACGGTTCCGTCAGCGAGAGTAATCTCAGCTTCAACAGTAGGATTTCCGCGGGAGTCGAGTATTTCACGACCCACAACTTTTTCGATTTCTAAATAGTCCATAGTATTCTCCTGTTTTATAAATTTAATGTGAATACACACATTATTGACGATGCAGGCTCATGTATGCAGGATATTCGCACCTTATCCCATAAACTGAAAGGAGCCTGCTATAATGATTTGCTCGTTAGACTTATCTAACGAAATTGATTATATCACTAATCAAAGCAAGTGTCAATTTGAAAAATGCATATTTGTATAAACTAACAAAAATCGTTTCACGCAGTTTGTTAGTTATAGATAACTATACAGATTATTTTTTTCTGTCTTGACACTCAGTAAGCTTTGTGATATCATATTCTTCGTTGAAAAACGGCAGGGATAAATTCAGTCCGTGCCTGTTTTTTTGAATAATTGTTAGCGAAAACTAACTAATGGAGGGTAAAAATGAAAAAAATACTTACATTATCAGTCGCTCTCACGATGATAGCGTCATTGTGTGCGTGCGGTTCTGAAAGCGACAATTCTGCATCTGAAAAATCAGAATCAACTACTGCCGCAGAAAATCTTACTCCTGCTGAACAGCTTCTCGAAGATGTAAAGGGTACGTATGATGAACTCTTCACTGTTATCTGCGACCCGAAATATGATGAGGTATGGCTCGACAAGTGTGAAGCTGTCGTCGGTGAGGATATGGCGGAAAGCTGTGCGGAAATGCTGAAAAAGTCATGCACCGGAACGGTTTACGGCGAAGAAGCTGTGAAGGCATACACCGATAATGAGAATGTGCAGTTTGACTGTTACTTCATCAACGGAGTTAAGCAGTTTGATTTCGACGGAGAGACTATATCAGGTCTTGATGATAACGGCAAAGAAGTTTTCAAGCATGATTATGAGTACGTAAAAGACCTCTCTCTCGGCGGAATGATGGACGGTTTTCTCTACGAAACATCTGACAAGGACGCAGGCGAGTTCAAATATTTCTTTATGATGCCTGACACTCCTGAATCAACATATCATATTGAATTCCGTTACGGAAGCGATATCGATGCACTTGCTGAGTATGATAAAGGCGAATATGCGTACTGGCTTGCCGCTGGAATCCTCTCTGACTATGACGATAAAATGATTGATGACGTTATAGGTCTTTTCGCTGAAGAGAATCTTTCTGATACAGATGAAGAAGAAAGCAGTGACAAAATCGAGATAAGCACTGCTAAAGAACTCTCAGACTTTGCAAAGAGTGTGTCAGACGGTTCAGAGGGCGGATATGCAGGAAAAACAGTAGTCCTTACTGATGATATTGACTGCACTGACATCGAATGGACACCTATAGGAACAATGAACCTTGAAGATATGAATGACCATTCTTGTATGTTTCAGGGTACTTTTGACGGTCAGGGTCATAAGATATCAAATGTAACATACAGCACAGATACTCCTGTTTGCGGTGCAGGTATCATCGGAATGAACCTTGGTGAGGTCAAAAATCTAACTGCTGAAAATATCAATATCCACTGTACAGATACATATTCTATGGCAATCGGCGGAGTAGTGGGTTACAATATGGGTGAGGTGCACGATATTACACTCACAGGTGAAAATGAGATTGCAGGAGTAAATGCGATAGGTGGAATTGCAGGCGGTTCGACTAAGCATGTTCACGACTGCAAGGTTGAAGGAACTACTGTAAAAGTTCTCGGAGATAACGACTTCTCCGACGGAAGAATTGTTCAGTGCGACATAGCTGAGTGCGGAGGACTTATTATAGGCGGAAGCTTTGGCGGAACAATGGAAAACTGCACAGCGAAGGGAAAAATCGTTGCAGAAGGAAATGAACCTGTCGGACTTGGCGGAATTGCAGGCTGCCTTGAAATGATGGACAGTGTAACAGATTGTACAGCAGATGTTGAGATAATCTCAGCGAAGGGCGGTCACGCTATCGGTGGACTCTGCGGCTACAGCGGAACTCATTCAGTAGGGGATATAGCTCTCTCAACAGAGGGTGTTGAAACTCATGAGTACCCCGGAATCATCAAAAACTGCAAAGTAACAGTCAAGATGAATGTTCCCGGTGCAACTCATGTAGGCGGACTTATTGGCACAGGACTTTATTATTATGGAGAAGAGACAGCGTTCAAGGTGATTGACTGCACTGTAAACGGCGAAATAACAGGTGCAGTAACTCCCGGAGCAGTTGCAGGACGTGCTGAAAACAGCGTTATCGAAAGCTGTGAGGCTAATGTAAAGCTTGACGGTTCAGCACTTGCTGATCAGGTCGGAAAGACAGACAAAATGTACGAGAGTTCCGATCAGGGAGAGGCTGAAGAAGAGAAGATTGCTTCATAAGCGGGTAATCTGAAAAAGTTCAATTTCATATGGAAGCAACAGGGGCGCACATTGTGCGCCCCTACGATTTGCTATTTTACATTTGTATGTGTAGGGGCGAACATTGGTCGCCCGATAATTTTTGCTTCAAATCCAGTTTTTTACAGTCTGAAGAGCTTATACCAAAGTATAAGCTTGTCAGCTTGTTGAAAAAGTTCAATTACATATGGAAGCAACACGGGCGCACAATGTGCACCCCTACGATTTACTATTTTACATTTGTATGTGTAGGGGCGAACATTGGTCGTCCGCTAAACTCGTAAAAAAACAGGAGGTTAACACTATGAAGGATTTAAGCTCTTTTTATGGTAAGAAGTGATTGCACAGGCTTATTTTTCCATAAAAATAATATATCCGTCAAAACAGGGAATCCGTTGACTTTTAGTGAATAGTATGATATAATTTTAACGATGATTACAGACAGGAGAGATGTCAATGGACAAAATCAATTTACTTATCAGTCAGCTCGATTCCTATGTGTGGGGACTTCCGCTTATTATCCTCATTATGGTATGCGGTATAATCCTTTCTTCGAGACTTGGATTCTTGCAAGTGCGCCGATTGTGGCTCGCTTTGAAATATATGGTGAAGAACGAACAAGGCGGAAACGGTGAAGTTTCGAGCTTTGCGGCACTTTGTACCGCGCTTTCTGCTACGGTAGGAACAGGCAATATAGTCGGTGTTGCTACTGCGATAGCGGCAGGAGGTCCGGGAGCACTTTTCTGGATGGAATTGGCTGCATTTTTCGGAATGGCTACGAAATATGCAGAAGGTCTGCTTGCGGTAAAGTATCGTGTCAAGGACGAGAGCGGCAATTATCTGGGAGGTCCGTTCTATTATATTGAGAATGGACTTGGCAAGAGGTGGAAGTGGCTTGGAAAGATTTTCGCACTTTTCGGACTTCTTGCAGGTGTTATGGGTATAGGAACAATAACGCAGATAAACGGAATCACGTCGGCTGCAAACAATTTCTTTGACCCTGAACAGAAGCATACGGTAAACCTTTTCGGTATGGATTATACATGGACGACTATCCTTGCAGGTGCAATTATCACTCTGCTTACGGCACTTATCGTTATAGGCGGTATCAAGCGTATTGCAACGGTATCTGAGGTAGTTGTACCGGTTATGATAGTGGCTTACACAGGCTGCTGCCTGACAATAATATGCTGTCATATAACTGAGATACCTGCGGCTGTAGTATCAATCATAGAGGGAGCGTTCAGTACAAAGGCAATGACAGGCGGTGCGGCAGGTACCGTCATGATGTACGCAATGAAAAGCGGTGTTGCAAGGGGAATCTTCTCAAACGAAGCCGGACTTGGTTCAGCACCTATAGCAGCAGCTGCTGCCAGAACAAACGAACCTGTCCGTCAGGGACTTGTAACAATGACCGGCACATTCATAGATACTATCATAGTATGCACTATGACAGGTCTTTCGATAATCATGTCAGGAAGTCATAACACTGCTGAATTGAAAGGTGTCATGATAACTATGGACGCATTCGACTATGGACTTCCGTTCAGTGAAAGGGTGTCATCGTTCATACTTATGGCTTGTCTTGCAGTTTTTGCATTCACGACCATACTCGGCTGGAATTACTATTCCGAGAGATGTCTTTCATATCTGACAGGTGCAAGCAAGAAGACAACTGACATCTACAGGTGGATATACATAGCGGCAGTATTTATAGGACCGTATCTGACGGTAGAGGCTGTGTGGAACCTTGCAGATATTTTCAACGGACTCATGGCTGTTCCGAATGTTGTCGCAATAATACTGCTTTCGGGAGTTGTAACTGCCGAAACAAAGGACTACTTCAAAAGGCTTAAAGAAGGAAAAGTTAAAGAATAACTATGATATAAAAAAAGTCCCCGACATGATTGTCGGGGACTTTTTGCATATTAGGTGGACGATTTGCAGAAAAACGATTTACTATTTGTAAATTTGTTGGATTTTTATACAATCTCTCGGCTTGGAAACAGTATGTTTTTTTACATAACGCTATAAAATAATCCCAATCCTTGAACTATCGAATTGAGTGTGATATAATTATTAAAGTAAATCCGCACAAAGTTTTATGGTGGTGTTTGTGAGGTTTGACTAATTTTTAACGATGGGAAAATTCAGGAGGTATTAACATGACAAGAGATCAGATACAAGCGCAAGGGCTTGTAAAGATCAAGCGGATGAGTTTCTTTATGATCCTCGGATACGCTGTTATTGTTATCGCGGCAGTTCTGGGTATAACTGTTTTCGCGGTAACAAAGTATGATGATCTGACCAAGGATAAGGTCAGCACCATGACATCGACACTAAATGTCCAGCTCAGATTGAATCTGGACAACTATCTCAACAGAATGGAGAAGGTTGCAACACTTGCTTATTCTGTTGACAATGCCTATACATATGACGCAACAGACCCGACGAATGATGAGTACGATTCTATCAATACCGAGAAGCAGATAGCTGACGGACTCAGCAGTCTGTGCCTTATGGAGAACTTCGTTGACTACGGCATAGTTTATGCGAATAATCACACCGTAGGAAAGATATCCAACGGTTCTGTCAAGCTTTTCGGAGACAGTCTCTACACTGACCTTACGGCTATGATAAGCCGCGCACGTACTCATGACGGCTGGAGTACAGGTTATAACGGCGACTATGAGCGTATCTACTACGTTAAGCAGATGAACGAGAACGCTGTTTTCGTTATTTCTTTCTATACAGCTGAACTTGAAACAGTTTTTGATAATCCCGAAAACCTTAGTGATATGTCGATACGTCTTACTGATAAAACGTATAATATCATCTATTCATCAGAGGCAGAAGATATGGCTGGTAACACGATTCCGGCTGATATACTTGCTGATATAGACGGAAAGGATATGGCTGTTGTAAGCGGAAACGATAACCTTTCAACTATCAATTCCACTAACGGCGACTGGTACATTATCTGCTCGATACCTACACAGATAATCCTCAAAGAAGCTGTTGACATGAGAAAGTATATTTATCTTGCGGCTGCTTTTGCTGCACTTATTGCTATAGTTGCGGGTGCAGTATTTGTAAAGCGAATGGCTGACCCTGTTGGCACTGTAACAGGAAGCCTTTCCGAAGAGATAAGTGAAGACGGATTTGAAAATATACTTGGAAGCAGATTCTTCCGCGACAAGGCTGATAATGTTATTTCCAAAAGCTCGGATAAGCAGAGCTATGCAGTAATAATCGCTTCTATCAATAATTTTCCGGAACTTCTCACGGTTTTTGACCGTGAATTTGTTGACACTCAGATAGCAAGAATGGTCAATATAACAAAAGCAGTCTGTCCTGACTGCGAATGTATCGGAAGAGTTGCGGAAAACTCATTTGCGATACTCATGAAGAGCAACACTTCAAGAGATGATACTTTCCGTTCACTTGTCGTAAGCCACAGCGTTGACATTTGTGATATGTACCGTCAGAAGGAGAAAACTCCCAATGCTGAAACATATGAACTGTCTGCAAGTACAGGAGCTTCAATAGGTACCGGAGCTTTTCAGGAAATTTACGACAAAGCATATCTGGCACTCTGTGAGTCCGAAAAGAGCGGCAAGGGCATATTCACTATGGGGCAGTAAGGAGGCAGAGGATATGAAAAATATAAAAAGAATAATAGCTGTCCTCAGCTGTGCGGCAGTGATGGCACTGACAGGCTGTGCTGATGAATCGAAGGTGACAACTCAGCACAGACAGGTAAATATATCGTTTTCATGGTGGGGAAATGATGCAAGAAACAAGTATACTCTTGCGGCTATAGAGAAATTTGAGCAGATGCATCCCGAAATAAAGGTTGAGTGCAACTATTCGGAGTGGTCAGGCTATGAGAAGAGAAATGACGTATGGATGATATCTGATACTGAATCAGATGTTATGCAGATAAACTATGCATGGCTCTCAAAATATTCAGAGGACGGCAGAGGTTATTACAACATAAGAGAACTTACTGACTACGTTGACCTTTCAAATTTCACTGATGAACAGCTTAAATACGGCATAAAAAACGGAGTGCTCAACGCTTTGCCTATCGCGATGAATACTGAAACCGTATACATTAACAAGTCTATATATGACAAGTATGATCTCAGTATACCACAGACATGGGACGACCTCTTTGCTGCTGCTGAGGTTATGAAGGGTGACAGTATATACCCGATAAGTGCGTCAAGTAAGTCTATGTTTCTCTATCTCATTGCGTATACTGAACAGGTACAGGGAAAGCAGATAATCAACGATGCAGGTGAACTGAATTTCAATGATGAAGACTTTGCACTGATGATAGAGTTTTACAAAAAGCTTATTGATGAAAAGGTTGCACCGCAGGTAGAGTTTTATGAGCGTATAAAGCTTGATAACGAGGAATATGCGGGTTCAGTGGCATGGGTGAGTGACGCGAAAAGCTATTTCGGCGACGCGATAACAAAGGGACGCGAAATAGTTCCTGCTGACTATACCAATGTTCCAGGCGCAAATTCGCTTACCGGATGGTACGCAAAGCCTGCGACTATGTACGCGGTAAGCAAGAATACTATCCATGCAAAGGAAGCAGGAATTCTGCTCGATTATCTCCTCAACAGCAAGGAAATGGCAGAATATCAGGGTATCGAAAAGGGAATACCGCTTAGTAAATCTGCACGAGATACTCTCGACAGAAGCGGTATGCTTGAGGGAATACAGTTTGAAGCTTCGCAGAAAATGGAAGGCTGCAATTTCGCACAGCTTGCACCTGTTCTCGAAAACGGAAGCTTCATCGACGATTTCTTTGCTGCCTGCAACGATTACATCTACGAAAAGGCAACCCTTGAAGAGGCAACAAAGTCACTTGTAAGCAAGTTATCGAAGAATTATTTCTGATTTAAAAAAAGAATATCATCGCGAAACTCCGGAGTCTGAAAGCTGCTCCGGAGTTTTTTATATAGCCCGATATATAGTTTGCATTTACTAATAATTTCTTTGGTAGTATTTGATAACATTTTGTTACTGTATACAAACTTTCCGCTTGCACGTATGCAATTCATTGACAAACGCTTGTTTAGGTGCTATTATTAAATTGTTATTAAAGGCTAACGATATATTGAAATTATGGAAGGGTGAGAGAATGATGCCGCTTAGCTTGGCAGAACCAGAAAAAGAACTGACTATCAAAAAACTCGGAGGAAGTCCTGAGATACGTCAGCACCTTGAAACGCTCGGATTTACCGTGGGCGGAACGGTTACGCTTGTAAATGTACTTGGCGAAAATGTCATTGTAAAGGTCAAGGAATCGCGTATCGCGATTGGCGCAGATATGGCAAGAAGAATAATGGTGTGATGGGAGAGATATCATGAAAACACTCAGAGAGACTGCTGTAGGTTCAACAGCAAAGGTAAAGAAGCTTCACGGAGAAGGTGCTATCAAGCGCCGTATCATGGATATGGGACTTACAAAGGGCACAGAAGTTTTCGTCCGTAAGGTCGCGCCGCTTGGTGACCCTATCGAGATAAAGGTTCGCGGATACGAGCTTTCACTCCGCAAGGCTGACGCTGAACTTATCGAAGTTGAATAAGCATAGGGACAGGACTTGTAAGTCCTTATGTTTTTGTATGCTTATTAGTATAATATAACTTGAAAGGAAGATATATATGGAACTGCGAATAGCACTTGCAGGAAATCCGAATGCAGGTAAAACTACCTTGTTCAATGCACTGACCGGCTCTAATCAGTTTGTTGGAAACTGGCCTGGTGTTACTGTTGAAAAGAAGGAAGGCAAGCTGAAAAAGCATAATGATGTCATAATCACCGACCTTCCCGGAATCTATTCATTATCACCGTATACTCTTGAGGAAGTTGTTGCGAGAAACTATCTTATTGAAACACGTCCCGATGCAATCCTCAATATTATCGACGGTACAAATCTTGAGAGAAACCTTTATCTCACAACTCAGCTTGTAGAGCTTGGAATCCCTGTTGTTGTCGCTATCAACATGATGGACGTTGTAAATAAGAACGGCGATAAGATAAATATTTCCGAACTATCAAAACAGCTTGGATGTAAGATAGTTGAGATATCTGCACTGAAGGGTACTGGTGTTGACGAGGCAGCAGCTGCTGCTATCAGTGCTGCAAAGAACAGCAAAACTATCCCTCAGCATACTTTCAGTGGTCCTGTTGAACACGCTATCGCTCATATCGAAGAGGCTGTACTTCACGATATGCCTGAGGAGCAGCAGAGATGGTACGCTATAAAAGTTTTCGAGCGTGATGAAAAGGTGCTTGAGAAACTGAGCATCCCTGAGAAAACAAAGTCGCACATCGAAACTGATATTGCTGCTGCGGAAAAGGAACTCGATGACGACGCAGAAAGTATTATCACGAACGAAAGATACATTTATATAGCAGATGTAATAAAGGCTTGCTACAAAAAGAAAAATGCCGGAAGCCTTACATCGTCTGATAAAATCGACAAGATAGTTACTAACCGTTGGCTCGGACTTCCGATTTTTGCTGTTATCATGACTCTTGTGTACCTCATCGCAATGAAGGGTCCCGGTGCATGGGCAACTGACTGGACTAATGATAACCTGTTCGGAGATGGCTTCCATCTGTTTGGAATCGGTTCATCAGCATTCAATGATATCAATGATGAGTATGCAGGTGCACAGGAGATAATCGACGGATACGATGCATACGTTGAGGAAAACGGAAGTGCTCCTACAGGTGATTTTACATATTCGGTAGAGGACGAAGAAACTCTTGAAACTTCAGATGAAACTGCTTCACTCGCTGACTATGAGGACGCTCTCAAAACAGTTGAGGAAATCGGAGATGAGCCCGACCCTGCTGATTACGGTGTATTCATACCGAGTATTCCTGCGATCGTTGAAAAGGGACTTGATGTAGTCAATGCTGCTGATTGGTTAAAGGGACTTATCCTTGACGGTATCGTAGCCGGAGTTGGTGCGGTCCTCGGATTTGTACCGCAGATGCTGGTACTCTTCTTCCTGCTCGCATTCCTTGAAGCCTGCGGATATATGGCACGTATCGCATTCGTACTTGACCGTGTGTTCAGAAAGTTTGGACTTTCGGGTAAGTCATTCATTCCTATGCTTGTTGGAACAGGCTGCGGCGTACCCGGAATCATGGCGAGTCGTACAATTGAAAACGAACGTGACAGACGTATGACCATAATCACAACTACGTTTATTCCGTGCGGAGCGAAGGTTCCGTTCATCGCAATGATTGCAGGTGCTATATTCGGTGGTTCGCCGTGGATATCGGTATCAGCATACTTCATTGGTATGGCAGCAATTATTGTATCAGGTATCATGCTCAAGAAGACAACAATGTTCTCAGGTGAGCCTGCACCGTTCGTTATGGAACTTCCTGCATACCATATGCCTACACTCAGCAACGTACTCCGTTCAATGTGGGAGCGCGGCTGGTCATTTATCAAGAAGGCTGGTTCAATAATCCTTATCTCAACTATCGTGGTATGGTTCCTTTCACGCTTCGGAACAGTTGACGGAAGCTTCGGAATGCTCGATGAGGAACAGCTTGACAGTTCACTTCTCGCAGGCTTTGGTTCACTTATCGCATGGATATTTGCTCCTCTTGGCTGGGGCAACTGGCAGGCAGCCGTTGCATCTATCACAGGTCTTGTTGCAAAGGAAAATATCGTCGGTACAATGGGCGTGCTTTACGGTGGCGGCGACGGTACTGTATGGCAGACACTCGGAAGCAAGTTCACAAGCATCACAGGATTCTCTTTCCTCGTATTCAATCTTCTCTGCGCACCCTGCTTCGCAGCAATTGGAGCTATCAAGCGTGAGATGAACAATGCAAAGTGGACAGTATTTGCAATAGCTTATCAGTGCGGATTTGCTTACGCAGTTGCACTTATGATAACTCAGCTCGGCGGACTCTTCACAGGCGAATCAAATATTTTCGGTGTTATCGTAGCTGCTGCTGTATTAATTTTCATGTGCTATATGCTCTTTGTAAAGAAGTATCACGAAGCATCGAAACTCACAGGAAACGTAAGAGTAAAAGCATAAAAGGAGTGGTATGAATGCTTGCATGGTTAACAGCAAATCTCGGAACGATTATCATTACGCTTGCACTTATTGCGATAGTCGCAGCAGTAATAGTTCAAATGGTAAAGGATAAGAAACAGGGGAAGGGCTCATGCGGCTGCGGCTGCGAAAACTGTGCAATGCATGGAAAGTGCCATAAGTAAAGTTAAAAACAGCATTAGTAGGGGCTGACGTAAAAGGCAGCCCTTACAAAAAATGCTGATGTTAGCATAAACTAATCCATAAAAAGGAGGAATCTATGAGTATAGTTATCGTCGGCGGAAATGACCGCATGGCAACACGTTATCAGGATATCTGCAAATCGTTCAATTTCAAGTCTAAGGTTTTCACACAAATGCCTGCTGATTTCGAGAATAAACTTGGTTTTCCCGACCTCATGGTCGTTTTCACGGGAACTTGCTCACATAAGATGCTTGGCGGAGTCAAGAGCCGCTCTGAAAAATATGGTATACCTGTTGAACACGTACACAGCTCAAGTGTAACTGCACTGAAACAGCTATTGTCAGGTTTAAAGGGGAAAAAGTATGTCCGAAGTTGAACGCAGAGGAATTGACTGCGACATTGCATTTCATGGCGCTCCGACACTGCTTGGAGTTAAGTGCGCAAATCTTATTTCAGTTGCACGCAATGAAAGCGTTATTGCTGAATATCTATGCGAGTTTATGGAAAAAATGTCAGCAGAGGGATTTTGTGCAAGACAGCTTTGCAAGTGCAGAGAACGTACACTCGTTTATATTTACAATGTGAAAATGCTTGACGCATGGCTGAAAATGCCGCAGGTGAATATGCTTCTGGAAGAGTACGGCTACACGTCTGATATGGCGACAGAGGAAATGCTTGATATGCTTGCAAGCAGGATAAGCTGCGGCAGTTTTCCACATGAGATAGGAGCTTTTCTCGGGTATCCGGTAGGTGACATAAGAGGTTTTATCAGTAACAGCGGAAAAAACTGTCTGTTGTGCGGTTACTGGAAAGTATACGAAAACGCTGAAAATGCACAGCAGACATTTGAAAAATATGATCGTTGCAGGGAGATCCTGTTCGATAGATTAAATCACGGTCTTGACTTGTTTCAGGCTGTAAAATAGGAGGAAAATATATGAAAACAGCAGTTATTTACTGGAGCGGCACCGGCAATACTGAGGCTATGGCTAAGGCAGCAGCTGAGGGAGCAAATGCTGAACTCTTTGCAGTTTCAGATTTCAATGGAAACGCATCTGACTATGAGGCATTCGCATTCGGCTGCCCGGCAATGGGAGCAGAGGTTCTCGAAGAAGACGAGTTTGAGCCGTTTTTCGCTTCAATTGAGTCAGCACTCAGCGGCAAAAAGGTGCTTCTTTTCGGCTCTTACGGCTGGGGAGACGGCGAATGGATGCGCAACTGGTGCGAACGTACTAAGGCAGCAGGTGCAGAACTCATTGCTGACGAGGGATTCATGGTAAATGAAGCACCTTCCGATGATGACCTCGCAAAGCTTAAAGAACTTGCTTCACAGCTTGCATAAGGAGTAAAGAATATGAAGAAAACAGCATCTATTATCTGTGCAGCAGTTTGTGCTGCGGCAACAGCAATTCCGTTTTCAGCGTCTGCTGATTCTGGCAAGGTTTACGGAACAATGAATATCCCGTATGCAGACTTCTACTCGGCTGAGATAGACAATGCATATGCAGTTGACGCAGTGTCATCAGCTACTGAGAAGAAGTGGTCGATGAACAATGCAGGCGAGCTTGTTGCAGGCACATACAACGACTCTAAGGGTACTATTCTTGGTGTAACTTTCCCCGTAGAGGTAGACTCTGCTGACGTGACAAAGCTTGAAAAGTATGGCTTCAAGGCTCTTGATTCAAAGCCTGCTGCATATAAGGAAGTGTCCGTATCCGGCGATGCACTCACAGTTTCAAAGGTCATCGACACTAACGGTGAGCAGAATGTAAGCGGCTCAGCAACAGTATCAACTTCTACAAGATACGGCGATTATCAGCTCAATGTCAAGGGTTATCCGGAAGAGACAGACCTTTACGGCGTTATCGTTAATACTAAAACAGGCGACAAGTACGCTCTCCGTCACCTTGAAAATATCTGGCGCAGCGGACAGCTCTCATGGTCTGCCGGAATCACTACCAAGGAAGTTCACGGCAACGAGCTTAAATACGACAACTATGCAAGTTCAATAGGTAAAACAGTAACATCCGTTACATTTATTACTCTTGATGGATACACAACTGTTGACGTAGGTGAGCAGTATCTTCCTGTAAAGTTCAAGGGAGAGGTCAAGGCTGAAGACGCGTCCGCAGGTACTGGTAAAACTTCACTTACACTGAGTGGTTTCCCTGCTGATTACAAGAAGAATATCAGTGCAGGTGAAGGCTTTAATGCAAGCGAGACTGAAATCAGCTATACAAATGCAAAACCCGGAAGCTACACCGTAAACGTAACAGACGAGATTGGAAAGTATGCACCTATGTCTGCAAGCTTTATTCTTTCAACTGCTGATATTCCCGTGAAGTATTCCGACGGCAAGCTTGTAAAGGCTGACGGTTTCTCAGATGACGATGCTGCAAACTTCATCAAGAATATCAAAACTGTTGAGCTGAACGGTACTCCCTACAATGCATCAGGCAAACGTTCAATTAAAATCGTTGGCGAAGACGGAACTATCGACTTTGCTGCAAAGTCGGGTGAGAACGATGTATTCGACGGAAGCGGAAACTATTCACTTACAATCACAGCTACAGGCTATACTGAACCTTACAGCTTCGAGGTAAAAGCGGAGACTGAACCTCAGTCAACATCTGCCTCATCAGGTTCAACATCAGCAAAATCGACATCAACAACTGCTTCTTCAACAAAGAGCAGCACGACGGCATCATCAAAGTCTGACAGTCCTAAGACAGGCGTTGCGAGTGCAGCTATTCCTACTGCATTTCTTGTTCTTGCAGGTGCAGCTGCGTTTGCAATGAGAAAGAAGAACGACTGATTTTTTCCTTTCATTATATAAAGGCAACATCGCACAAATACCGATTAGCGGTTTGGCAGTGTTGCTGAATGACCTCTGCAGTACATTGCTGCGGAGGTCAAATACTGTTAAGAGGTATGTTTTATGTTATTTTTAATTGCGTTGATAATTGCGCTTCTAATTGCTTTTTTACTTGATAAGCCGCTGAAAAAATGTCCTGCGGCATTTTATGTTACTGCGGCAGTATTGACTGTCGCTTCAATTGCACTGGTGCAGTCTGACATTAGTATATCGAGCCGTTTTGTACGTGACTATGTTATCGGAATATTCTCACGCGGAGCTCTCGGAGCAGCATTCTGGGCAATAGTTATGTGGGCTGGAGCTCTTCCTAATGGCTCGGCAATGATAAAAAAACTTATGCCTATACGCGGTGAACTTTCTATAACTGCGGCTATTATTACACTGTCACACGTTGTATCATACGGTATGCAGTACATATCAAATCTGATTAAAGGCAGAACAGGTTCAGACTTTATTATAACAAGTGCAGTCAGCCTTGTGATGGTGCTCATAATGATACCGCTGACCGTTATGTCGTTCAAGGCAGTCCGCAAGAAGATGAATCCGAAAACGTGGAAGAAGATACAGCGTGCGGCTTACGTATTCTATGCGCTGATATACATACATATAATGGTACTGTTCGTGCCTAAGGCTCAGAGTGGCAAAGAAGGCTATTTTATGAGTATTATAGTATACAGTGCGGTATTTATCGGCTATGCGGTCATGAGACTGCGCAAGCTGTATCTCAGCAAGAAAAAGCCGGAATCAAAGCTTGTGCCGAATATTATATGTGCCTGTGCGGTAGCTATTCCGCTTCCTGTTGTCGGATTTATATCACATGGAAGCGGTGTTGAAACATCGGAAAAAGTCACAGTAAATGAAGATACACCTGCTGTATTCAGTTTTGTACCTGAGACTACATCGGCAGAGTCGGAAGTTACAACAGCAACTACGGTTTCATCTGACGTTTCAGCAGAGTCGTCTAAGACCGAAACCTCTTCATCGGCTGATAAAACCGAGCCTGCTACAGCTTCATCAACAGATACAGTAACAACAGCTGCTGAAGAATCTGAAACAGATGAAGAGTCAACCGAGGAGACTTCTGAAGAGCAGGAAACTCCGGCAGAAACTCCTACTGAAAAGGTGACAGAGGCTGAGGTGACATACAAGTATAAAAACGGTGAATATAAGGGTTCAGCGGAGGGATATTCCGGAAAGGTATACGTCAAGCTGACGATTGAGAATGACGTAATAACGAGCATTTCAGCGTGGGCGGACGATGACGATCCTGAGTATTTCGGAGACGCAATGAACAAGGTGATTCCGCAGATAGCAGCAAATCTCAGTGCCGATGTTGATGCCTGCTCGGGTGCGACATACAGCTCAAAGGGCATCATGGAAGCGGCAGGAAAAGCACTTGAACAGGCTTTGAACTGATTTGAGCGCAAAATATGAAACAAGAAGAGAAGTCCGAAGCATCATGATGCGGCGGACTTCTTTTAATTATTTAATTATGAAATAAATAACTTATTGACATTTTTTCCGCATAATGATATAATTATTAAAAATTAACAGTAATTATTCAATATGAGGTACTAAAATGAACAAGAATTATTCTAAGAGAATGCTATTCAATTTCGCTATTATGCTATTTTTCGGAGTATTTTTCCTGACAGGAACATTTAATGATGAAGATATAGCGTCTTCAATTTTTTCGCCTGACAATCTTCCCGTGAAAATCATAACGTCGACTGGTGTATATCCGTTTTTTGCGTCATACGTATTCTTTTTAGGTGCACTGGCTGAACAGGAGTCGCATTCCGGAAAAAACAAGCCGGTGAGGGTGCTTATGAGTACGATATGTGTTATTTCAGCAATACTGGTCGGATTTATCGGTTCAGTGGTATTTTTCGACGTTGATTGCCTTGGAACTATTTTCCCGTCTTTGAGTACTAATATGCCTGTTATAGCTGTTGGAAGTCTTATCGGAATGTATCCGCTGTTTTTCCTCGGATATCATTTAGCAGGCAAGTCGGACGACAAACTTCTCTTGAAAAAGCTGAAATGTATAGTATTGATAATGCTGATGGCTTTCATCGCAATGCAGGGACTGAAGAGTTTATTCCATCGTCCGAGGTATCGCACGGTAGTTCTTGGGTATGAGGGGATAGGCTTTGTGCCGTGGTATAAGCCGTTTCATGGAGTTTCGGAATTTGTAGAAACACTCGGTATACGCAAAGGAGAATTTCGTTCATTCCCGAGCGGTCACGGTGTATTGAGCATTTCCATGGTATATGTTCTTGAGTCGCTCACATGGTTTTTCCCTAAACTCAAAAACAGAGGACTTGTTTTGTGACTAGTTGGATTCCTTTTCGGAACGACTATAATGCTTACGCGAATGATTCTTGGTGCACATTATCTAAGTGATGTATCGGCGGGGGCAATGATAGGTACTCTTCTCTCGTTTGCAAATACATTCCTACAGCATAGAATAGCTATGAAGTCGGTGAAGACAGAAATAAAGGAAGAGGAGTCTTTACCGGACATGGTACGGTAAAAAAATCCGGAGAGTATAATTTCTCCGGATTTTTATGCTTTTTAGCTAATTTTTATTAGGCGTATTGTGGGAAATGTAAAGATTTATAGAATGTTCATAAGTAGTTAGTATTCTATACAGAAATTAGTGATATAATAAGTATATGATGATATATGAAATATCAATTCAGCCTTAAATGAATTGGCTTTTAAGGAATGCATGAGGGGTGGTAAAGCATTTTAAACAAGAACAAGCTGTTAATGAAATGAAAAGCAATGTCATTATCCCATTAACAATTTTCCGTCTCAGCTTTCAGGCGGTCAGCAGCAGAGAGTTTCGATAGCGCGTGCTATTGCAAAGATGCCGCGGCTTCTGCTGTGTGATGAGCCGACCGGTGCCCTTGACACTAATACCGGGCGCGAGGTATTGAAGCTTTTGCAGGCGCAGAGTACAGTACATCACCGCACTAAGGAGGATTGTTTATGAAACTAAGATACGATGTAGCAGACAAACCCAAAATGACTGACATAATTATCCTCGCTTTTCAACAGATGCTGACCATACTTGCAGGTACGATAGCGGTACCGCTTATATTAGGTAACGGCTTATCACCTTCTGCATCATTGTTTGGTGCAGGTGCAGGAACATTAGTGTATATACTGATTACCAAAAGAAGAAGTCCGGCATTTCTTGGCTCGTCGTTTTCGTTTGTTGGACCGATGTTTGCAGCGTTTGCAGGCGGAGTTTCATTGCAGCTGGGAATGTTTGGATTAGTAATAGGTGCGATATCGGCAGCTATGGTTTACATTATACTTGCTTTAGTGGTGAAAAAGGCAGGAACACAGTGGATAGACAAAATAATGCCGCCGGTGGTCATAGGACCTACCGTATCTATAATCGGACTTTCACTTGCCGGAAATGCAGTGAATGATATTCAGTCAGGCAATGTTTTCGGTATAGATGAACTTGGTGAGAGGGTCATGGTCTCATCTCCGGTTATAGCGCTGATATGCGGAATTGTAGCACTTCTTGTTACGGTTATGGCATCTGTATACAGCAAGAAGACATTCAGGCTTATTCCTTTTCTTATGGGAATAATCGGAGGATATGCAGCTGCACTTGCTTTCACGTTTGCTGGAATTGCATCAGACAATGATTCGCTGAAAATAATTGATGTAAATGTATTCCGTAGTATATTAATACCTGACGGAAGAATATCTTTCAATTCATTTATAAGTGTACCTGATTTTGTCTATCCGAAAGCAATTAACGGAATCAACGAGGTATCTGCAAGGTACATAATTACTATCATTTCAGCGTATGTGCCGGTATCGTTAGCAGTTTTTGCAGAACATATAGCCGACCATAAGAACCTGTCATCCATAATAGAACGTGACCTTCTGAAAGACCCCGGACTCGACAGAACTCTTCTCGGAGACGCTTTAGGTTCAATGGTGGGTGCATTTTTCGGCGGCTGTCCGAATACTACATACGGTGAATCAATAGCGTGTGTGGCACTCAGCGGTAACGCTTCTGTGCTGACTATATTTGCGGCTTCAATAGGATGTATGGTACTTGCGTTCATTACTCCGTTCATAGCATTTGCAACAACTATTCCCAGCTGTGTTATGGGAGGAATATGTGTACTTCTCTATGGATTCATAGCAATTTCGGGGTTCAAGATGATGGGACACGTTGACTTTGATGATAACAGGAATATATTTGTTATATCGGCTATACTTGTTGCAGGAATAGGTGGGCTTGCACTGCATTTTGGTTCAGTTACGATAACATCTGTCGCAACTGCCATGCTGCTTGGGATAGTAATAAATCTCATAGCATCGAGGGGAAAGCAGAAATAAAGTCTGCGCTTATCTATTGCAAATAACACGTAATACTGTTATAATGAGATATATGCACAATTCTGATGAATGAAAAAAACGGAAGTGCCGCAGTCATATATAGCGGCACTTTCAATGGTATTAAATATGAAGCAGGTAGTTTAAAGACCTGCAAATATAGTGTAACAGGAGAAAAGTATGAATGAATTTATGAAAACAGCTATAGAAGAAGCGGAAACAGGTATTCGCAAAGGTCACGGAGGACCGTTTGGCTGTGTTATAGTAAAAGACGGAAAAATAGTCGGAAAAGGTCATAACGAAGTCATAAAACAGCAGGACCCGACTTGTCACGGTGAAATGATGGCGATACATGATGCCTGCAAAACTCTTGGTACGTTTGACCTGACAGGCTGTGAACTTTATACAACAGCCTCACCGTGTCCTATGTGTCTGGGTGCGATACTCTGGTCGAATATAAAGAAGTTTTACTACGGCTGTACAGTTGAAGACAGCGGAAATATAGGGTTCAGAGACGATATTTTTTATTCAGCGCCTGAATATACAGCAGAAGAAATGGAACGTGAAAGGTGCCTTGAAGTATTCAGGGAGTATCAGGAGAAAAAAGATAAAACAGCTTATTGAAAAGTGCAGCAGAAAATATCGGAATAATACCTGATAATGGAGGTCGGCTATGAGTATCCATACACTTAATAATGATAAACTAACAATAAGCTATTGCCGCTTTGGAAACCCTGATGGACAGCCGTTTGTCATACTTCCCGGACTTGCGCTCAAAAGCGTTTTGGAATCTGTAAAAATGATTGAACAGCATTACAAACTGCTTGCTGATGAATATGATGTATATCTTTTCGACCGCAGAAGTGATATACCTGAGTGCTACAGCATTTATGATATGGCTGATGATACTGCGGCGACACTTGATATGCTGTCACTGAAAAACGCAGATATTTACGGAGTTTCACAAGGCGGAATGATGGCACAGATAATCGCTGTGGAGCGCCCTGACTTAGTACGCAGACTCGCTCTTTGTTCGACAGCGTCATATATTCCCGAAACTTCGGCAAAAACTATAGGCGCGTGGGCGGAATATGCAGAGCGTAAGGAAGTTGAAAAGCTTGTGCTGTCATTTGCAGGGGACGTATACACAAAGGCATACTATGAAAAATTCCGCGGTGCATTTATAGAGTTTGGCAAAACAGTTACCGATGAAGACCTTCACCGTTTTGTTATTATGGTAAACAGCTGTAATGGATACGATGTAAGGAGCAGGCTGAATGAGATAAAAGCTCCGGTACTTGTTATCGGGGCAGAGAATGATAAGCTATTCAGTCCGGAAATTGCGAGTGAGACAGCAATGCTGACAGGCGGTGAGCTTTATATTTACGAGAATGAGGCACATAGTGTTTATGATGAAAACATAGATGTCGTCTCGCGTATAAAAGAGTTTTCGGACAGGTGACGATTTTTCCGGAGCAGAGAAAAATGCTCCGGAATTTTTTTATGTGAAAATAGCCAAAACTGTGCTTGTGTATTTGTACAGGATGATAAATATTCCCGACAGCTATTGACTTGGAGTTAACTCTAAGGTATATAATGTTAGTATGCATTACTTGAGGTGATGTATTGAGGGATAATCATCTCACACCTGAACGGATATACAATGTTTTTTAAGGAGAAATGACATGGAAGCAATTGAAAACTTATTAACACGAAGAAGCATACGAAAATTCAAGCCGGATATGGTGCCGAAGGATATCATTGAAAAAATCATTGATGCCGGAACATATGCCGCTACCGGAATGAATCGTCAGTCGCCGGTAATAATAGCGGTCACCAATAAAGAACTCCGCGACAAGCTTTCGGTACAGAATGCAAAGATAATGGGAGCCGATATCGACCCGTTTTACAATGCACCGGTCGTGCTGATAGTTCTTGCAAATAAGGAGATGCCGACTTACCTGTATGACGGCAGTCTTGTTATGGGAAACCTTATGAATGCCGCTCATGCTTACGGTATATCAAGCTGTTGGATTCACCGTGCAAAGGAAGAGTTTGAAACCGAAGAGGGCAGGGAACTTCTCAAAAGTATCGGGATTGAAGGCGACTATGAGGGTATCGGACACTGCATACTCGGCTATGCAGACTGCGAACAGCCTGTTGCTTCACCGCGAAAAGACAACTACGTTTACTGGGTGGAATAAGCTGAAAAACGCTATATACTGGAGGGTATTACCATGAAAGTGTTACTGATAGGCGGTACCGGTACAATTAGTATGGGTATCACGAGACTCCTTTCACAGCAGGGACACGAGGTGTTTCTTATCAACCGTGGAAACCGTACAGCAGATTTGCCTGAGAATGTAAAGGTACTGAAATGCGATATCAACAACGAAGCGGAGGTTCTTGAAGCTGTATCGGGAATGAATTTTGATACAGTCGGAGAATTCATCGGATTTGTACCGGCTCATGTTGAGCGCGACTTCCGGATCTTCAGCGGAAAAACGCGGCAGTATATTTACATCAGTTCCGCTTCTGCATATCAGAAACCACCTGTAAATCCTGTTATAACTGAGAGTACACCGCTTGCAAATCCGTACTGGCAGTATTCGCGTGATAAAATAGCCTGTGAGGAGTACCTGATGAAGAAGTACCGTGAAACCGGATTCCCTGTGACAATAGTGCGTCCGAGCCATACTTATGACGAGAGGTCGGTACCCCTTGGAGTTCACGGAAAAAACGGAAGCTGGCAGGTATTGAAGAGAATGCTTGAAGGCAAGCCGGTTATTATTCACGGTGACGGTACATCGCTGTGGACTATCACTCACAACAGTGATTTCGCAAAGGCATACTGCGGACTTGTCGGAAATATCCACGCGATCGGACAGGCTTATCACATAACTTCTGACGAGAGTGTAACATGGGATCAGATATATCAGATAATAGCCGATTCTCTTGGTGTTGAGCTGAATGCAGTGCATATACCGTCTGACTTTCTTGCTGACGTGAGTGATTATGACCTTGAAGGAAGCCTGATAGGTGACAAGGCAAACTCTGTTATTTTCGACAACAGCAAGGTCAAAAACGCTGTACCCGGGTTTACTGCGACGGTACGTGCAGATCAGGGGATAAGGAATACAGTCGGTAATATACTTGCACACAGGGAATTACAGCGTGACGACAGCGAATTTGACGAATGGTGCGACAAAGTCATAGAAGAATATCAGAGTGTACGAAAACGGTTAAACCGGTAAAATTACAGCCCGAAGGCAAGGATTTGGTGCCTTCGGGCTTTTTGTCTGTATTCACGAACAAATGAAGGATTTTTTGTTTGAATTGACAGCAAAATTCACAGAATAGTTATAGATTTATTATTACAAAAATGATATAATAAAAATAGAGCAATTGCTCAAAATAGTAATGAAATGAGAGGAAAAACTATTATGGATGTCAAAAAAACTATGAATGGTGAATCACTGAACGTATGCATTATCGGAAGAGTCGATACTACTACTTCTCCTGCGCTTGAACAGGAACTAAAAGAAAGTTTCGATAGCTGTAATGACCTCGTTCTTGACTTTGGGGAAGTTGAGTATATCTCATCAGCCGGACTGAGAGTACTTCTCTCAGCTCACAAGGTTATGAGCAAAAAAGGCGGAATGAAGCTCACAAACGTAAGCGGAGACATAATGGAAATATTTGAAGTTACAGGTTTTTCCAGTATTCTCGACATCGAATAGGAGGCAGACATGAAAGAGATAGAGTTAGAGGCAAAGGTGGAAAATCTTCCGACTGTTCTTGCTTTGGTAGACGAACAGCTTGAGTCTGTTGACTGTCCGATGAAGATACAGATGCAGATAGACGTTGCTGTAGAGGAAATATTCGTAAATATTGCGCATTATGCCTATAATCCCGAAGTTGGAAATGCAATGGTGCGTGTGGAGATACTTCCTGACGTGCCCTCAGTTGACATAACATTTATCGACAAAGGTGTTCCCTATGACCCGCTTGCTAAGGCAGACCCCGACGTTACACTCAGTGCGGAGGAGCGGCAGATAGGCGGATTAGGCATTTTCATGGTGAAAAAGACTATGGACGATGTAAAGTATGAATACGTCAATGGTCACAATATACTAACTCTGAAAAAGGGTCTGGTGATCAAATGAAAAAATTATTAGGCCTGACATTGGGCGGAGTAAAGCAGAAAATCTTCAATCTTGTGCTCATTTTTCTGATTGCACTGATAGGTGTATTCGGTGGAGTATCGACATTTCAAGCTAAGCAGTTGACATCAACTGTAAATGATGCAAGTAAAAAGCAGCAAACTGCTATAGAAAATGTATCCAACGAAACTATGCATCAGGTAATAAACCTGTCAATGACAAGGACTAACGCAATGCAGGCATATATTGCTGATGATATGTTTGTAGACATAAAAACTGATGTTGCGACTCTTCAAAGCCTTGCAACAGTACTGTTTGAACATATGGACAGCTTTGAACCCTATCCGGCATATCTTCCTGACCCTGCTAATGATGGAAAGCTTTCTGCGCAGGTGTTGTTTGAAGAGGGAGTAGACTATACGCAGTCGGAGTACCTTGGAGTTGCGGCACATATGAGTGACACGATGATAGCAATGTGCGAAGGATCAGAATATCTGTCAAACTGCTTTATCGGCTTGGCTGACGGTACAGTTCTATGTGTCGACACCAACTCTGCAGGCAAATTTGACGAAAACGGCAATATACCTGCATTTCCGGTGCGTGAAAGACCATGGTACACCGGAGCAGCCGAGGCGGGCGAGCTTTGCTTTTCCGGAATTGAAGGCGATACATATACTGATAAAATCGGCATAGAATGTTCTGCTCCTATTTATAAAAACGGCGAACTTGTAGCAGTTGTAGGTGCCGACCTTTTCCTCGATGCAATGGCTGATTACGTTGACAGTGCATCAAGTCAGGGCGAGAATATCTGTGTTATCAACAGCGAAGGAAAGGTAATATTTGTTCCTGAGGGAAACGGAATTTTTGAGGTCCGCACATCTGATAAAGCGGAAGACCTGAGAAATAACGAAAATGCAGACCTTTCAAAGTTTGTTACTGCTGCACTTGAAGGAAAAACAGGACTTGTTACTGTTAATGTGAACGGCAAAGACTATTACATGACAGGTTCACCTATACCGACTGTTGGCTGGACTGTAGTTTCGTTCATCGAAAAAGAGATAACCGAACAGCCTGCACAGATGATGATAACGGAATATAAACGTATCAATGATGATGCTGCGTCTAAATTTGAAAAAGGAACAAAGAATTCTGAGCGGACTACACTCGTTATGATAGCAGTAGTACTCATACTTGGTTCTGTTGGTGCACTTGTTGTTTCCGGCAGAATAGTCAAGCCTATTGAGCGTATGACAGCGCGAATGAGTGAATTGAGCGGAACTGACCTCGCATTTGATATGGAAGATACGTACAGGACAGGCGACGAGATAGAGGTTCTTGCGGAATCCTTCGCGACACTTTCAAAGCGTACTGTTGAGTATATCGGTCAGATAACCCGTATCACCGCAGAAAAGGAGCGTATCGGTGCAGAACTTGAACTTGCCACGAAGATACAGGCGGATATGCTTCCGAATATATTCCCTGCATTTCCTGAACGTCCTGAGTTTGACATTTATGCGACCATGACACCTGCAAAGGAAGTAGGCGGAGACTTCTACGACTTCTTCCTGATTGATGATGACCACCTCGGAATGGTCATGGCAGATGTATCCGGAAAGGGAGTACCTGCGGCATTGTTCATGATGATGTCGAAAATTCTTGTCAATAACTTTGCAATGATGGGCGGAAGTCCTGCAAAGGTACTTGAGCAGGTTAACAGTCAGATATGCAAAAACAACGACGAGGAAATGTTTGTTACCGTGTGGTTCGGTGTACTTGAGATATCAACAGGAAAGGTAACAGCGGCTAATGCAGGACATGAATACCCGATAATCAAAAAAGCTGACGGTGAGTTTGAACTGTTCAAGGATAAGCATGGTTTTGTAATCGGCGGAATGGACGGTATGCGCTATAAGGAGTATGAATTTACGCTTGAAAAAGGCGGCACACTTTTCCTGTATACGGATGGAGTTGCAGAAGCTACAAATGCTGAGAATGAGCTTTTCGGAACTGACAGAATGCTGACAGCTCTCAATCAGGACCCGAATGCTGTTCCAAAGGAATTGCTGACTAATATGAAAAAGGCAGTAGACGAATTTGTAGGCGAAGCACCGCAGTTTGACGACCTTACAATGCTTGGTGTTACACTTCTTTAAACGGCATAAGCACCCAAAAACAGCCTGTGGGTTTGTGCTCACAGGCTGTAATCGTATATTTAATTCTGAAAGGGGAGAATCGAAATGATTCTATTGATAAATGCGTGCGTGAGAAGTGATTCACGTACAAAACAGCTCGCAGACCACCTTATCTCAAAAATGAACGACAAGGTAAAAGAAGTAAAACTTGAAGATATCAGTTTCCCGAAAGCAGATGAATCGTTTCTGAAAAAGCGTGATATGTACGCTTCAAGCGGCGACTTTTCCGCCGATATGTTTCAGCTTGCAAGAGACTTTGCATCGGCTGAAGAAATAATAGTTTCTGCACCGTTCTGGGACCTTTCGTTTCCGGCAGTATTGAAGCAGTATTTTGAGCAGATAAATGTTGTCGGACTTACTTTCAGGTATAATGAAAACGGCATACCTGTTGGACTATGTAAAGCTAAACGGCTTTTTTACGTGACAACTGCCGGCGGCAGAATATTCAATGAGGAATACGGTTACGGATACATAAAGGCACTTGCTGAATGCTTCTACGGAATTAAAGAATGCGTACTCTTCAAGGCTGAGGAACTTGATATAATCGGAGCAGACACGGCATCAATTATTGAAAGAGCCAAAGCAGAAATCGACCAGTTCATCAAGCAGTAATAAACATGAAAAAGCAGCCGCTTAAGCGGCTGCTTTTATTATGTAAGAATTATTTTTCAATAACAGCTTTTCGCATCATAACGAGGTCAAATGGCTTCCTGAGCTTTTATCATAATTGTTGTCTCTTGGCAATAATAATACAATATATCGCGGAATTAGTCAGCAGGAACATCTTGATTTTGTAGTTGTCGAGAATTTATGTTCAGTCAGAAATCATGTTTTAAATAGTAGGTGGCGGTATATACAAAGAATGGAAATTTCGCGTGTACGTGGTGTCTTATGTTGACATTGCGGCAGTTGTGTTGTATAATTAAAGTAACATATTGAAATAAATAAGGAGGAACCATGATTATACCCAAACCACTCAGAAAAGGCGATAAAGTCGCAATAGTAAGCCTGTCAAGCGGAATGCTGGGTGAAGCATTCTGTGCACATACAAAGGAAACCGGTATCAACCGGCTGCGGAGATTCGGACTTGAACCTGTGTTCACAGAAAATGCACTCAGGGGTACTGAATACCTTCTTAAACACCCGGAAACACGTGCAGCAGACCTGAAGGAAGCTTTCCTTGATGACTCTGTTAAGGCAATAATCACTGCTATTGGTGGAGTAGAAACTTTCCGCACTATCCCGTATCTTATGGAGGATGATGAGTTTAAAGAAGCTGTCCGCAGGCATCCGAAAATATTTCTTGGTTTTTCTGATACTACCCACAATCATTTCATGCTTCGCAGACTCGGCTTGCAGACCTACTATGGACAGGCTTTTATATGTGACATTGCAGAGCTTTCGGGTGAAATGCTGCCATACTCGGAAGCACAGTTTGAGAGTCTCTTTACTCATTACAGCGGGCGGAAGATAACTCCGTCTGATATCTGGTACAATGAAAGAAACGACTTTTCACCAGCCGCTCTCGGTACTATGCCCGCGTCCAATAAAGAAACTCACGGCTATGAGCTTTTACAGGGCGCTCCTGTCTTTGAAGGTGAGCTTCTTGGAGGCTGTGTGGACAGTATGGGCGAAATGCTTCTTGCTGATGCCATTGAGAGTCTTGACGACCTGATAGCTTCAGAATGTGAACGTATTACCGGACTTGCTGACGATTTCAGGAGACAGGCTGAAATAATCCGAAAATACAACATCTTTCCAAGTGCTGAGGAATGGGTGGGGAAAATATTCTTTGCTGAAACGAGTGAAGTAGCACCGAATCCCGACACGCTCAGGAGATACCTCAAAGCATTCAAGGCAGAGGGAGTTTTTGAGAAACTGAATGGAATAATCGTGGGAAAGCCGATAGACGAGAAGTATTATGAAGAGTATAAAGACGTATGGCGCGAGGGTGTCGGAAACTCTGAACTTCCGATACTGTACAACGTGAACATCGGTCATGCAACACCGAGAGTTATACTGCCGTATGGTGCAAAAGCTCATGTAGACGCTGAAAAGCAGGAGATAATCTTGCTGTGACTGTACTCATTTGTGTTTATACTTGGGAGCATAGTAACGATAAAAAAACAATATGATACAAAAACAGAGGTCAGAACGAAGTGTTCTGACCTTTTTATGTTTCCGCGAGGTCATGGAAGTTTTCACTGTAACGTATATTTTCGGTACAGTTTCAAGTGAATTTAACATAATTTATTTTATTTACAAATTATATTTTCTTTCCCGAATCCCATTATTGAAGTAAATCTGAATAATACTATATTGAAAAAAATAATAATGGTATTGACAAATTTATAATTATATGTATAATATAATATGTAATATACAATTAGTATATGTAAGTTATATAGCGATATATATGGGATTGATAGTTGCTGAATGCAGCTTATTGAAGAAAGGAAATTATAGCAATGAGTGAGATCATTACCGTAAACTCTAAAAAATGTGTCGGCTGTAATGCCTGTATCCGTTCATGTCCAGCTCCTGAAGCAAATATAACCAAGATGCTGGAGGACGGAAGATTTGTTACAACAGTCAACTCCGAACGCTGTATCGCGTGTGGTGAGTGTGTACGAAGCTGTCTGCATGGTGCACGCGATTATATCGACGACACAGCGGAAGTTATGGACGCTATCAAGAAAAAGGAAAAGCTTATCGTTCTGGCAACACCTTCGATAAAAACCGTGTTCCCCAAAAAATGGAAGAATATTCTGAATTGGTTCCGTAATCAGGGGTGTATGGTCTATGATGTTTCTTTCGGCGCCGATATATGCACATGGGCTCATATCCGTGCTCTTCAGAAAGGCATTGTGGGAAATATAATAACTCAGCCGTGTGCCGCTATAGTCAAGTATATCGAGACATATCAGCCGTCGATCCTGAAGAATCTTTCGCCTATCCAGAGTCCGATACTCTGCACGGCTATATATATCAGACGCTATCTCAGAATGACAAACAGAATCGCTGTACTTTCGCCTTGTGTTGCGAAGAAAAACGAATTCACCGAAACCATGTTCGTCGATTTTAATGTAACGTTCCAGAAAATGATGGATTATTTTAATGAGAACGATATCCGTATCCTTATAGATAATAACGACGATCTGGCTTATAATTTCGACGGTGAACAGGGACAAATGGGTGCTATTTACCCGAAACCCGGCGGACTCCGCGACAATCTCCTGCTGCATGATCCCGAAATTGATATCGTAAACTCCGAGGGCGTTCACAAAGTCTACCCTGAGCTTGATATGTACGTAAAACTAGCCGAGAGCCAAAAGCCAAAGGTGTTTGACGTTCTTTCATGTGAGTTCGGCTGCAATGTAGGTGCAGGAGCAGGTTCACAGCGGACACTCTTCGATATCATGCAGACTATGAACAATGTTGAAAAAGAAGCAAGCGGACGTAGAAAAATCAAAGGAGGTTTCTTCCGCGCAAGCGAGGATAAGATATTGAAACGCTTTGACGAAGAGCTTATGCTTGAGGATTTCATTCGCAAGTACAGACAGTTTGAGCCGTCTTACGAACCTTCGCTTGAAGAGCTTGAGCCTGTTTTCCATTCTATAGGTAAATATACCGAGGCAGATAAGAATTTCAACTGCCACGCCTGTGGATATTCTTCGTGCAAGGCTATGGCAACTGCCATATACCGCGGTATCAATGTGCCTGAGAACTGCATCTTACACGCAAAATCCGTTCTTAAGTCTCAGCAGTCGTCGATCATAAAACAGAACGAGAAGATTGATCAGCTCTGCGCAGATGTCGACGATATCGCGCGCAGCATGAACGAGATCAGCGAGGCTACCAATGCGACCGATAACCGCAAGAACGATGTACATGACCTTTTGAACAATGTTATTGAATTCTGCAACAATACGCAGACAATGGATAAGGAAGGTCTTACTTCTCTTGTGCAGATACTCGAAAATGCAGATGCTGCTTTCGACGATCTAAATGATAATGTTAAGAATACCACTGAAAACACAGAAGCTGTAAATCAGAATATTTCCGATATACGCCTTATTGTCACTGATATCAATGCAGTATTGCATGGGACGGAAGTTAATAAGGAATTGTAATACAGACATAGTGATAAAACAAAATAATGTTCTTAATGTGACAAGCTAACGCGCCGGCATAATGCCGGCGCTTTCTTTTATGCTTATCAGGATAGTGATTCTACAGATTGTATATTATTAGTACTGTTATACTTAAAGATGAATTATTTATGACTATTGAGATAAAAATTAATGTGGAAGTGGTTGAATTTTTAGATGTATTGTGGTATAATTGTAGTATGATCAATTCTGAATTTACAATTTGAGAAACTGTCTCACGCTGACAAACAAAATTGTGTGAGGCTTGAAAGAAATCTTGTACATGAACAGGAGGTTTTGATATGGATTTACAGAAAATCGTAAACAAATTCAAGATCATTGCAGGAGTATATGCTTTCGATATCCTTCCTGACGGAAGTTACAGTGAGATTCGCATTATGGCAATCAATGACCTGAACGATATGATGTTTAATGTTTATCCTGATGCACCAGCGTTCTATCCCGGCGTTCCGCTGCGAAAATATTTCACAGAGATCAATCTGGAAAACTTCATTTACAGAAGTGCGGTCAATAATGAACCCTTGTATTCCTATGTGAATGCATTCGGGATCTGGATCAAGGGCTTTTACCTTCCGTTGGATGAGGAGGGAAATATCCTCAATGAGAGGGGAGAACCCAATACATCACCGAGAACTGCATACTGCCTGTACATGACGACCCGTTCCGATCATCCGGATACAGAGTATATGTCCCAGCATTCTGAGGGCGTAACTGCTGCCGTAATGAATGTCAGCCTGAAATTACATGAAACCCCTAATTTTCATCAGGCAATGGCAGCGGCAGTTGGTGAAATCCAGAAAGTGTGCGGTGCGGAACGCTGCGCTTTATATACCGTTGATATTTCCAGCCAGCGGTGCAATTTCATTAATGCGGAAGGTGCACATCGCGAGTATCTGAATACTTTCTCTGCCGAAATGGACCGTACTCCGTTTGAGATTGCAATGGCGTGGGAAAAAGACCTGGACGGCAGCGATTGCTTGCTGCTTGATGATCTTGGTGTCATTGCAGAACGTGATCCGGTGTGGTATGAGTCTTTGCGAATACACGATATTCATAATATTATCCTGTATGCAGTTCGCAATCATGAGACACTTGTCGGCTTCATCTGGGCTGCAAATTTTGATGCATCAAAGATCATGCAGATCAAGGAAACGCTGGAACTAACCACCTTCCTGATTTCCTCGGTGATTGCCAATCATCAGCTGATTGCCCGTCTGGAGTTCAAGAGTTCTGTTGACGGACTCACTCAGGTCAGCAATCGGAATGCCATGAATGATCGCGTGGATATGCTTGTTTCAGGTGAAGAAGCGTGCCCTGCTGCGTTGGGAATCGTTTTTGCGGATCTGAACGGACTGAAAACTGTCAATGATGATGAGGGACATGAGGCAGGCGATAAGCTTCTGGTAAGAGCCAGTTCAATTCTGAAACTTGCGTTCGGGGATTATGAGATATACCGTGCCGGCGGAGATGAGTTTGTGGTATTCTGTCCGGATATTACAGAGGAAGAACTGGATAAATATGTAAAACAGCTTCGTACTCTCATGGATCATACACCTGATGTTAGCTTTGCAATCGGTACGGTTTATGCTGCGGGTAGTTTTGATATTCGCAAGGAGATGCATATTGCCGATGAGCGTATGTATAAGGATAAGCAGGAATACTATCGCAGACATCCGGAGAAGGACAGACGCAAACAGGGCAGAGCACAGTAGGATTGAAGATTCCATAAACTCTGTCGACGAATCAAATATCCTCAGATACTATTCATATCTTTCAAACAGCGGTAAGGAAAGCTTTGAACAATTCCTTTGTCCGGATAAGAATGTGGCATGATATAATTATTTAAAAATTGAACTCCTATGGATATTATTACCCATAGGAGTTTTTTATGTCAGGTATAATGATAATTGATATTCTTGTCGTTGCCATATCACTGAATCCGCAATGTTAATGTAGCTGTCTGTTGTTATAAAAGCTCCCTTAAAAGTGCGGCGCTGATATAGCAGTGAAGTGTTATACTGAAAGAGCAGTCGACAAACACCCAAAAATCTGGTAGAATATAAATAATAAAACCAGACCTGCAAATAAAAGGAGCCTCTGAAAAAAGTCTGTAAAAAAACAGTCAACTGTGATAAAATAGAAATAATATCACAGGAGGCTGATTTTTTATGGCAAGAAGAAAAAGAGAACCGATGAGCGAGGGAAAGAAGAACATCATAGGAATGCTGCTTGAGGAATACGACATCAAGTCAGCTACTTCAGCAATGTTTTTCATCTGCTCTTCGAGCGCAGAACTCTCTTGAAGCAGAATCACGAAATCTTTTTTCAAAAACCAAACAGAAATGCTGCTTTGGATGGAACTGCTGATAAATAGAATGATTTCTGCTTTATAGGTGGTACTGTATCGCCGAGAATGGTCTTTCCATAAGAGCCTATTATACTTCATCTTACACATTAGATTTTATTTTATCCTAATTGTACAATTATTGATAAAACTTATTGACAAGATGGGACCATTGTTATATAATATTGCTATAGAATTATAAAAAAGAGGTGTACATACATTGTTTGCTGCACACATTTCTTCAAATAAGACAAGAGAACAATCAGTAATGGAACATTGCAGAAACACATCAGAAATTTGTGCGCTGTACTGCAAACATTTCAATGCTGAAAACCTCGGAAAGCTTGCAGGTCTGTTGCATGATGCAGGCAAGCTGTGCTCCGATTTTGACAGATATATCAGGGGCGATTCTGGTTTTTCGCGCGGTGAAATCGACCATAGTTACGCGGGAGCAAGATTTATCACAGAAACTGCCGATAAAGAATTTATAGGAACTGCCAGACTTATAGCAAGAGTAATAATCTCTCATCACGGTCTACATGACTGGATCGGCGAAAACTGTAGAGATTACTTCAAGGAACGTATTACAAATGACAAAAACTATGATGAGATAAAAAGCAATATTGAACAGGTCATATCAAAAGACGAGCTACATGAGTTGCTGATTAAAGCTGACGGTGAATATAAAGCTCTGAGGCTAAAGATAAAAGGTATAGCTCAAAAACAAGAAGAAGCCGCTTTCTATATGGGAATGCTTGAACGTATGATAGAATCAGCTCTGATAGACGCTGACAGAACTGATACCGCTTCTTTTATGAGCAATATAGATATACGTGAAGAATCAGCGGATAGGGAACTTTGGCAGACGATTCGCTGCAATATGGAGCAAAAGCTGAGCGGATTTGCAGACAGGACTGACCCCATTTCTGTTCAAAGGCAGAGCATATCCGAGCGGTGCAGAGACTTTGCGGTCAACGACGTGCGGATATGCAGGCTAATTGTTCCCACAGGAGGCGGTAAAACACTGTCTTCACTGCGCTTTGCCATTGAATACTGCATTAAACACGGAATGAAACGGATTATGTATGCTGCTCCGTTTATGTCGATACTCGAACAAAACAGTGCTGAGATACGTGGTATTGTCGGTGAGGATAATTTCATTGAGCACCATTCAAACGCTCTTGCCGAAAAATCAGACGATAATGAGGAGCTTCTCGATTATGAGCTCCATACAGAGCGCTGGGACAAGCCTGTTATCGCAGCGACTATGGTACAACTGCTGAACTCGATGTTTCTCGGCAAAACATCTTCTGTACGGCGTTTCCATCGACTTGCCAAATCAGTGATGATCATTGATGAGGTTCAGTCGCTTCCGCTGAGGTGTTTGAATATGTTTGACCTTGCCGTGAATTTTCTGTCACATATCTGCGGAGCTGCTGTAGTTCTTTGTACGGCAACTCAGCCGATAACCGACGATGTTCGCCACCCGATGATAATTGATGAAAACGACAGTATGACGGGTGACTACAGCATGGATTTTAAGGTTTTCAGGCGAACTGATATAATTCCACATATTGACCCTTACGGTTATTCTTATGAGGAAGCCGCCGATTTTTGCTGTCAAAGATTTGAGGCATCAGGAAACCTTCTGGTAATCGTAAATACAAAAGCTGCTGCCCTGAATCTGTATAGTCTCATAAAAGATAAGTGCGAAGATAAAACTGAAGTCATACATCTCAGCACGAATATGTGTCCTCAGCACAGGCGCGAGAGCATAGACTTGATTCGTTCTCTCCTCGCTGAGGAAAAGCCTGTGATATGCGTGACTACACAGCTTATTGAAGCAGGCGTTGATATTTCGTTCAGATGTGTGGTACGTTCTCTTGCAGGACTGGACAATGCTGTGCAGGCAGCAGGACGCTGCAACAGACACGGTGAAAATGCCGATACCTGTTCCGTATACCTTATCAAGCTGAAGGAAGAAAAGCTTGGCAGTCTGCGTGAGATATCAGTCGCTCAGGATATAACTCAGCTAATGGCTGAAAGCGGCAAATATGACGATATTTCCTCACCCGAAGCAGTCTCAGATTATTTCCGTATGCTGTACAGAAGAGAAAAGGATACGCTCTCATATTCCGTGCCTGAAAATGAAACGATTCTGAATTATCTTTCACTGAATAGGAACAGGTATGAAATGCTGCCTGAACCCAAAACCTGCAGCAGATATGAGTCTCAGGCTTTCAAGACAGCTGGCACACTTTTCAAGGTCATAGATGATAATACTCACGACGTATTAGTACCGTACAATGACGAAGCTGAGCAGCTTATCCGCAGGCTGGAAAGCGATTCCGAGGACACTGCACTTCTGCTGAGAAAGGCGCAGAAGTTTATGGTCAGCGTTTACAGTGGAACTGAGCGGAAGCTGTATGATAGTGGCGCTCTGCGGCAGCTCCTATGCGGGGCAGTCGTGCTCGACAAGGCATATTACAACACGGAATTTGGCGTCAATATTGACGGGGTTGAAAAAGAAGTATTGATATTCTGAAAGGAGGCAGATGAATGTCAAAGGAAATCTACAGAAACACCGTGGAATTTGCTGTCCGCGGACGCTATGCATTGTTCGCGGATATCCTCACAAGGGCGGGAGGCGAGAAGTCGAGCTACCCTATCCCCACCTATGAGGCTTTGAAGGGCATTCTTCACAGTATCTACTGGAAACCCACCATGATTTGGGTGGTCGACAGTGTGAGGATAATGAATCCCATACGCACGGCAAGAAAGGGCATTCGTCCGATAAAGTACGGCGGCGGAAACGACCTTGCATATTATACCTATCTCGAGGATGTGTACTATCAGGTCAGGGCGCATTTCGAGTGGAATATGAACCGTCCCGAGCTTGAAAAGGACAGAAACGAAAACAAGCATCACAACATCGCAAAGCGCATGATAGAGCGCGGCGGGAGGCGAGATATCTTCCTCGGCACAAGGGAGTGTCAGGGCTACGTTGAGCCCTGTGTTTTCGGCGAAAGCGCGGGCGCTTACGACAGCTGCGGCACTATGCCCTACGGGCTGATGTATCACGGCATAACCTACGCCGATGAAGCGGTTAATGACGATGATAAAGGACAGCTCACAGTCCGTCTATGGCAGCCCGTCATGGTAAACGGGGTCATCGACTTCATTCGCCCCGAGAAATGCGAGCTGAAGCGCCATATCAGGAAAATGCCCGTCAAGCCTTTCGGAGAAGCATATGACAACTTTACGGGGCTTGATGAATTTGTCGGAGGTGGTATCGGTGAGCTGGACTGACGAATTATACCAGATATACGAGTATAACAGCGGACGCGAATTCGGTGAAAATGAGCCTGTTATGCTGCCTGTTGCACATTCGACAGCTAACGCACAAATAGAGCTTACCTTAGACCTTGACGGCAATTTCAAGGGAGCAAGGACTGTTGAAAAAAAGGACGCAGTAACGGTAATACCCGTAACAGAAGATTCAGGCGCAAGGGGAAACGGTATAAATCCAATGCCATTTGCGGACAAGCTCGTCTACATCGCAGGCGACTACGGCGAATATGCAGCGGGTAAAAAATCCGATAACTCCGCCTATTATATCAACTATATGAATCAGCTCAGAAGCTGGCTCGCGAGCGAATATACTCACCCATTTGTCAGGGCGCTCTATGCCTATCTTGATAAGAAATGCCTTATGTACGACCTGATTAAAACGGGGGTATTGAAAACTGATGATGCAACAGGAAAGCTCGCCGCAGGAGAAAAAATAGCGGGTATCACGCAGGAGGACAGCTTTGTCCGAATCATTATCAATACGGATAAAGGTTCTGTCGAAACATGGAAGGACAAGGCTTTTCAAAAAGCCTTC
>Ga0310695_10001587_pt1 | contig 52601 bp, 40 predicted proteins | sample RumenRJG_04DNA_FD_203882 | JGI IMG/M metagenome (GOLD analysis project Ga0310695, IMG submission 203882) | Bovine rumen microbial communities from Lethbridge, Alberta, Canada - RJG_04 (v2) (version 2) | ecosystem: Host-associated > Mammals > Digestive system > Stomach > Rumen | place: Canada... | reverse complement strand
ACCATATATAGAAAAAGATAAAAAGCATTTCGCGCTGTTGCAGTGTATGAATATATTCATGATTTGCAATGACGGGACTGAGCTTGCCGCGTGAAAACACGATACTGAAGAGATTGACGGCATAGATGTTTTTCCCGATGCGCAGATTGCGTATAATAATATTCTTCATACAAATGCTAAAGAATAGTCCTGCTAACGTAATGTGCGCCAACAGGACTATTCGGTGATGTGGTGTGATTATTTCTTCTTGGGGAATGTAATCCAGGCATTGATTGGATAATGGTCGCTCGGGCAGTGTACCTCGCGTTTCTCAGCTTTGATGTCAGTGGGAGCTGCTCTGAATTCAGCATCAGAGATTTTCTCGCCTAACCAATAGTGGTATGTCAGCTCGCCGTAACGGCTTACTTCAGTACCTTTCCCGACAAAGATGTGGTCAATGCGTGATATGGTGAAATTGGATGCGTCCCAACCGTTGAAAGTGCCGCCGGGGGCAAATCTCGCTTTTGCTACAGTATAAGCGTCCACAAGTTTCCGTGAACCGACCATGGTCTCGTAGGCTTCGCTAAACTGGCTTACATTAAAGTCACCTGTCACAACGATGTTGTCTGTCTTTCCTGCAAGTTCGGCAATCTTGGCTACAATGAGCTTAACGGCTTCTTTTCTTGCTGTTGTGCCTCTGTGGTCCAAATGTGCATTGAAGAACCAAAACTCCTGTTTTGTCTCTTTGTCCTTGAGGTGAACGTAGCTGCATACACGGCGGCATACGGCATCCCAGCCAAAAGAAACTTTATCGGGTGTCTCGCTCAACCAAAACGTGCCGCCACCAAGTTTCTTGAAGCGTGTCTTGTTGTAGAATACGGGACTGTATTCACCTTTTTGCGCACCATCGTCGCGTCCTACACCTTCATACTCATAGTCCGGTAAGCGTTGTAATATATCCTCCAATTGTGGATGAGTGACTTCCTGGGCACCGAAGGCATCAAAATTTTGAAAGCGGATAAGGTCGCATAGGATATTACGGCGCTGGTCCCAACCATCGTTATGTTCATAGTCAACTTTGGTCAATAAACGGATGTTGTACGAACCGATGTTTAACTCTTTCTTTGCAAATGCGCTAATGCTCAACGCGATGCACAGCACAAGTAAAATGTAAATGCGTTTCATGCTATGATATATTTTGAAATTTTCTACTACAAAGATATTTCTTTTTATTTAATTGTTGGAAAGAAATGCCTACCTTTGTTTATGTTAATATGATAATGTATTATGGAATTTATTGATTTAGTCACGCAGCGATGCAGCATACGCAATTATTCTTCTAAGAATATTGACAGGAAAGACTTGGATTATGTTATGGAATGTGTCCGGCTTGCTCCTTCTGCTGTTAACAGGCAACCGTGGCATTTCTACATCTGTGAGACTCCGGAGTCACTTCATAAAGTGCGCCAGTGCTATCTGCGCGAATGGTTTGCGACTGCTCCGTGTGTCATCATAGCCTGTGTCTGCCATGAAGAGGAATGGATCCGTCAAAGCGACGGTCGTCCGCATGGTATTGTTGACCTGTCGATAGCGGTAGAGCATCTTTGTCTTGCTGCCACAGAAAGAGGGTTAGGGACATGCTGGGTATGCAACTTCGACGTTCAAAAAACAAAAGAATTGTTTGATTTACCCCAGAATATTGAGCCAGTCGTGCTGATTCCTATAGGTCACCCTGAAATGGATATATCAGAGAAGAACAGAAAACCACTGGAAAATATTGTAACAGAATTGTGATTTGGTAAAAGAGGCAAGGATGAAAAGTTTAATCATAATAATTATAGCATTGATGACCGTTTCTTTGACTAATGCACGCAAGCATCCTGATGCTGCGTTATATGGGAAAAAGATAAATGTATTGGGCGACAGTTATGTATATAACCACAAAGAGCCTAAGGAAAACACTTGGCATGCAAGGATAGCCGAAAAATATAAAATGGTGTATCGCAACTATGGCAAAAATGGTAATGGTATAGTGACACCGAAGGCTTCAGGCGAGCCTCTTGTCACACGCTACAAAGTTATGGATAAGGATGCAGACTATATTGTTGTTGTCGGTGGTAAGAACGATTACAATAAACAGATCTCAATTGATGAGTTCAAAGACGGACTGAGGTCTCTGTGCCGGCATCTGACAGAAGAGTATGCTGATGCAAAGATATGTTTTTTTACACCATGGCGTATTTATCCGGATGCGTCAAAAGACCCTAAGCCGATAAAGCTCATGGACTACGTAGATGCCATGATAGAGGTATGCGGCGAATATGCCATTCCAATCTTTGATTCAAGCAGAAAATCCGATGTAAGAATGTATAGTCCTGCATTCAGAAATAAATATTGTCAGACTCCTACAGATGTCAGTCACCTGAATGCCCGCGGGCATGTGTTCTTTATGAACAAAGCGGAGCAATTTCTGCTCTCGCTGTAAAACCGTAGTAGTTTGAAATAGAGTGAATTAAATATATCTGTCGGTTTATATTGTTGTTTTTGCCGATAGATATTGGATATCCGGACAGGATTAGCATAACAAGGTGATGGTTGTCGCTGACGCCAGATGATATCTATGCATGACTGTCCGGTTCGTGTTTTCTTTTTTTGCCGATAAACGGTCCGTTCCAAAGGCTGGAATGTAAGTTCCAGCGGCTGGAACATACGTTCCATTCCGTGGAACAGGAAACTTGTCGGGCTAAAGTGGTGCTATGGTCCCTTCAGATTTTGTATGGAGAACGTATAAACAGGGTTGGAGTAAAATGTCGGTAGTTGGAAGTATTAATCATTTTACAGTTCATCAGCAGGCTCGACGGTGCGGTGGATATAATCCATTCAATGATTATTATATAAGAAAAGCCGTTACTGAGATTTCAGTAACGGCTTTTTTTAAGAACTAAAAGGTTTTGCCTTATTATTTCTTAGCGGCAGCAATAGAAGCCTTGCGGTATTCTTTGCCTAATTTCTCTAATTGAAGAGTAGCTTTGCGTGCGCGAGCAGCAGCAGCTTTGTTACCTTCTTTAACGATGTCTGCTTTCAATGCTTCAGCAGTAGCAACGATTTGTTCAACTAATTTTTTCATTTCGTTTAATTTAAAAAGTTAATAATTAAAGGTTTTGTTCCTTATTTTCTGCTTCAAAGATATATAATTTTTTTAGTACAAACAAAATATTGGAGGAAAAATATTTAATTTTTTTATTATTTTTTTAACATGACCCGAAATTAGCCCTTTTTATATGCAAATTATGCATTTTCAACTGCTTTGAAAACAACTTCAAGACCGTCATAAGCAGCCCTTAAAGGAACGGGCAAACCTTGGTTGATTTCTTCTTGTGATTTGCGGTCGTGCAAGCTGTTGCTCATGTGTGTGATGTAGACGGGTTGTCCTTTTGGCGGCAGGTAGCGTTGGGTCTTAATCAGCATGTTTGTGATGCGTGATACTACTTCCGACGAGCTGTGGTTGAACATTCGGTAGTCTTCATCGTGACCCATTCCCATGGTTGATTCCATGACAAACGCAGTAATGGCACGTGGCGTAGTCAGACTCTTGTGTGTATCAATGCCGGCAGAACGCGACGCTCTACCCATAATGCCGCCTGTATCAGTTGCATATAATAATCTGACACCTAATTTATCTTCGGTAGTACCTTTCTCGATAAGGTAAATCAGCGTTTGTTCGTTATAATCATTTGTCGCATGGTTTGCGGCAAGAGGTGTAATGGTTAAACCGTGTAATTTTACAGGAACATTTAGTTTCAGGGGTACAATTTCGGGCATAGGCTTGCCTGTCTTTTCTGATGCAGCCTTGAAATTTTCACGCGCCCGTTCAATCCATGTCTCTGAAAGGAAAACTTTTTCAACACCGAGCAAAACTGCTCTTTCGGGCTGATAGTGGTCAGCATGAGAGTGCGTGTAGAAGATTTCTTTTGGATGAACGTTTTTAGGCAGCATATCCTCAACGCTGATTGTAAAATCGATGAGAAACTTATCCTCCACCAAAATGCTGCTGTTGCGACGGGGAGAGTTGCCTCCAGGTTTCCAACCAGCCGCACCTGTACCTAAAAAGAGAACTTTCATATCATCTTTCCCTGCCTTGATGTTTTCGCAAGTTACAGGTCCGAAGCCTGTCTGTTTCTGACTACTATTAAAAGCAAACAATTTGTTGACAAGCCCTGATGCCATGACAGCGAGGGTGCCTGTTTTTAGAAAATGTCTTCTGTTCATAGTTATTTAATTAAAAGTTTATAAATGCTGTTATAGTAATACTGTTGAGAAAATCAACGAACATACTGCCTACGATAGGAATGAGCAGATATGCTTTAATGCTGGGCTGGTATTTGGCACAAACGGCTTGGATATTAGCCATGGCATTAGGTGTCGCTCCCATGCCGAAGCCACAGATGCCAGCAGTGAGGACTGCGGCGTCGTAGTCTTTTCCCAACATGCGGAAGGCGATAAAATATGCAAACAGTATCATGAAAGTTAGTTGTGCTGTAAGCATGAGAATCAGCGGCAAAGCCAAATCCCATAGTTCCCATAATTTTAAGGTGCACATTGCTATGCCAAGAAAGAGCGATAAACTGTAATCTCCGAAAAGATTGATGGGTTTCATGTGGATAGTATACAGTTTGCTAAATTCGCTGATGTTCCTCATTATGGCACCCACGATGAGCCCTCCTATGTAAATAGGGAAGGTCAATCCTGCGAGGGAGAGCAAATAAGATATACCTGTTCCGATACCTGCGGCGATGATTAACTGATATAACGCAATGGTATAGCTGTTGCCCAGTGCATCAATTGGTTTCTCCTCTTCGTCTTTTTCTGTATGAAAATATTGCGGAGACAAGTCCTGCGGCTCATCTGAGAGGGTTTTAAATAAGTGATGTTTCTCTATGAGGCGTTCTGCTACAGGGCCTCCAATCAGAGATCCTGCTATCAATCCAAATGTGGCAGCGGCGGTACATAGTGTAGTGGCTCCGTTGACACCTATGTTCTCTAATATCGGACCAAATGCACCGCTGGTGCCATGTCCGCCAATCAGAGGGATACTGCCCGCTGTCAATCCTGTCATTCTGTCTAAACCTAAGGCATTGGCGACACCAATTGAAATGAAATTCTGGCAGAGGATGATGACAAATGTCAATGCTACCAATACGGCAAGGGTCTTTCCGCCTTGCTTCATGACTTTCAGATTGCAAGTAAAGCCGACTGAAGTAAAGAAAAACACCATCATCACCTGTTTGAGCGTGTCGTCATAGTCGATGGTCCAAATGTCACTGACGTATCCTGCAAGTGTCAGCAGAGAGAAGAGTACGCCACCAATGACAGGTGCGGGAATACAAAATTTGACTAATACCTTAATATAGCGTCTCAGTAAATGTCCTGCAATTAAAGCAACGACAGCAATAGCTAATGTTTGGTATAAATCAAATTTCATCCTGAGTTATTTAATTATTTTCTATCCATTCTGAATAGATGGGGTTGCCTTTTTTGCCGAAACATTCGCATGGACGTACAACAAAGCGTATAGGCGCTTTATAAGGGATTTCGTCTTCTGCGAAGACACATGTCACCTCTTCCTCATCATGATTTTCACCCATTATTGAGCCCGGCGAGAAGATGCGCTTTGTCATCATTACCTTTGAAACGTCTTCATCTCGGATTTCAGCCTGGACTTCATAGTCAAAAGCCCTCACACCTGTTGTCTTTTTAAGTACGGAAGGAAAGTGAGCAATAATCTGTTTTTTCTCTTCTTTGTTTCTGCTTTTGCCCGTTCCTCGCGTGACGGTGACTTTTGCATTTGCCCCAAATTGAGGGACACTCGCTTTTTGGGCCCGGTTTTCAAAGGACAAAGGTGCATCTGCAGTGGAATGGGGAAGGGGTATAATCCAATTATCTCCAAGAAGTTCATCGTGGATAAATTCTCTTCTTTCTAATGTGATATAATCTTCGTATACGGTCATCAGCATCCCATGCTTGCCTTTGTAGTAGTCCATCACCGGCATTTGTGCCGGTACCTTTTCCTTTACCCTGAATACTTCACTGTTCTCTCTGGCTCCAATGGGGAAGACATAGGAAAGAGACGCTGTGCCGACACTTGTGAATGCTCCTTGCCAGATGGTTCTGTCATCGGTCAAAGGTGTGTGTGAGTGTCCGGAGAAGGAAACGGCATTCGGATAAGCTGACAGGAGTTTGGTAACTTCGCCGCCATCTTGTCCCCATACATATGGAGACGAGCATGTGTCCTTGGGATGTGTGTGTTGGATATAAAAGAACGGCTTTTTCTTGTTGACGAGTTTGTCGTGATGTCTTTCCAGGAATTTGTCAAGTCCAGGCATGTTTTTCCTGTTCTGGTAGTGCCCGCATATAAAATAGTATCCGTTGACTTGTTTCAGTTGGATGGGCTCCCATTTTTCATGCAGATACTTCTCCCAAATTTCAGCTTGTCGGCCGGATATTTTTTCTTTCTCTCGGTATGCCCCATCCGGATGCGCTTTTTTCACGAATCCGTAGTTGTGACCCTCTAAGTCATGGTTACCATATACAAAAAGCTTTTCTACAATATGTCCATCGGGAGCCAGATCGTTCGGGAATACTTTGTACCATTTTTCAGCCGCATTGGCGAACTGGCTCTCAAATCCGTAATCAGCGATGTCTCCGGCGATAATCACGCCATCCACATTCTGGCTACGGAAGTATTCCAGTGTGTGCTCAAACGTAGATGCACTTTTAATATCCCGGATATGGATATCGCTGACTATGCCGATTTTTAATCTGGGTTTGCCAAAGCTCTTAATTTTTCTGGCAAAGGCTGGAAAGTCTAAACAAAATGCACCGGAAAGAACGACGCTGTGCTGTAAAAATGTTCTCCTGTCCATTATCTGAGTTCGAAAGTGTGACTAATATCCATTGAGTCACCTGCGTAGAAATCGATTGATATATGTTTTTTGGAGACGTGCATCTTGTAGGAACCGGCAGCGAATGAGAACGAGTAGCGTTTCAATCCTGTCCTGTATTCGTCAAACAGAGGTGTTTCGTCTGTTGTCTCGCTACCATTATCGTTGTGGGCGATTTTTTTGCGCCTTTCACCATATTGTGCGGCACCTTCATATGCCACTGTATATGTGCCGAGTTCATCCTTTGACCATACGCTGTTCATGGTCATTTGTGTGATACGGCCACCGTCGCCAAACCAGTCGGCCAGTTCTGTCGTGTGTACGTGTCCGCAGAGACATATCACGTTGCGTTTAGCAAACAATTCTCTGAAGTGTCTTCTTGCCGCTGTGTGTTCAGGTGTGTTCTTTCCATGGTAGAACCATCTGCAACTTGCGGAGTCGTATGGGAATAACGGGCCGTGAATAATAACAAAAGTATGGCGAGCACCTTCTGTCTCTTTTAGAAGTTTCTCTACTTCTTCATCGTCTGGATGATTGAAGTCAATGACGATATAAGCATCTTTTCCTATATTGAAACTGAAGGTTGTTTTCTTGATGGGCTTGCCGAGTTCTTCTGACATTCTTTGTGGCATATATCTGTGATAAGTCTCTTTTGCATCCACACCACGGATATCATGATTGCCGACGACAGTGACAAATGGTAGGTTTCCCAATTCTTTCTTGAAACTGTTCATTACATCTGACAGCATTTTTTGGTGTACTTCACCTTTGCCGCAGTCTCCTTGAATCAGGTCACCCATTTGAAATACCATTTTTGTATCAGGTGTAATCAGTTTGGATGCTCTCTTAAGCAGTCTTGGGCATCTCTCGCGCCACATCTCGCCGTTGCGGGCAAATTCAGCCCGTTGCACACGGTTAAGCCATTCAACTTTTTCATTGTAGTTGGAGTGATATGCACTGGCTGGCTCTGTATCAAAATGGGTATCACCCAATATGACTATTGAATATTCTTTGTCATTTTTTAGGGCTTTTGCACTTAATTGTGCCATCTCGTCGGCCAGTGCCATACTTAGCAATCCTGACGCAGAGAGTGATATAAATCTTCGTCTATCCATGATTTTACCGTTTATTTATCACAAATTTATATATATTTTTGTTTATGTAAACAAATATACGACATTTTTTCTCTAAATTTGTTGTACTGAAACGATTTTAAGTATGGATAGAAGAAGATTTATATCATTATCAGCCATGGGTATGGCCAATTTGGCTTTATTTGATCAACAGGCATTGGCAAAGCCCGTATACCAAGTGGGCAAGTCTGATTATAATGTAGTGATATTGGGTGACACGCATTATGACACGGAACCAGCCTCTGTGTTCCATTCTAAATATGTTGACCATAACGAGAAATCCAATGCGTTGCACCGTTCTGAGTTTGTCCGCAATGGCGAGATGTGGCGTGAGAGATGTCCCAAGATGTTAAAACGTGCGTCTAAACTTGTTGATGATGACACGAAGTTTATTCTTCAGATGGGCGATTTGATACAGGGCGACTGCGGTGATCCTGAAATACATAAGAAGATGTTGTCACAGGCCGTAAATCTGATTAAGACGCAAGTTGCAAGCGAGTTGCCATTTGTCACAGTGGTAGGCAATCACGATATACGCGGCACCAAGGCAAAGGAAGCTTATCATGAGTTTATGCCCAAAGTGATGACCAAGGAGTTGGGTTGTTCCGTCAAGAAAACATCTTTCTGCTTTTATGTAAACGATGATGTTTATATCGTCATTGACTTTAACGACCCGGAGCCTGATGTGTTTGACAAGATGTTGTCAGATTCTAAGGGCGCACGTCATACGTTTATTGTCTCTCATGGCACTGTTTTCCCGTCTGTAGGAGGTTATCCGCGCTGGTATTTGTTTGGTGGACAGAAGTCTCCCGAGAATCCTGCATTGCTCAAACACTTCTTGACGGAGTTTGCTAAGCGTAATGCCATTGTCTTTGCCGGTCATATTCATATGACAGAATTGTTTGACTGGTATGGCTACGGCGGTCATATTACTCAATTAGCGATGAATAGTGTATGGGCTGAGGAAGAGTACGGGAAATATACCGTTCTTCGTGAAGGTCCGGAGCACTATGACGTGTTAGGCACAAGTGAGAAAGCCAGAAAGGCAGGACCTCCTGAGTTGTATGCGCCATACCGTCCGGGGTTGAAGCGTTATAGTATTTCCAATGCAGCCGGTTCTTATAAGTTGAACGTTTCTGACGATTCGATAACGGTTGATTTTTATGCCGGCAACTCCAAGACCCGCAGTCACCAGTTTGTTCTGAGATAAGCCTCTATGGCTTTAAGGATATAAAGACAATTCCCGAAAGTTCTGTGTTGAGAATCTTTCGGGAATTGATTTTTATATCCGTACTTGCGTCAAGGCAGATATACACCGTCTGCTTTTAGGGTGGAAACAAGTTCGTTGGAGTCAATCTTTTTAGGTGACACGCCGTTCTTGACAGCCATGGCTGCAGCGGTTCCGGCTGCTTGTCCCATGGCAAAACAAGGAGGAATGACACGTATCGCTGCCATTACAGGACGCTCAGCTGATGCACATCGGCCGGCTACAAGCATGTTGTCTATCTTTTTGGGCAACAAAGCTCTGTACGGAACGTAATAAGGCTCATTGGTGTTTCTTGCGACATATTCTACACGTCCTTTACGATGGATGTCCATGCTGTTGGCACAACAGAATATGGGGTCAGGATATTTTACTGAGTTTTTAGCGTCCTCGGCGGTGACTGTATATTCACCTTCTATACGTCGGGTTTCTCTTACGCCAAGTTGTTCGGCCGTGCTTCCAAGTTCGCAATTTTCGCATCCCTTGACATATTTGCGGAGGAATTTTACAATGATGGCGGCTTGTTCCCTGCCAGTAATTTCAGCATCTGTTATCTGTTTCGGATCTAATCCGTTAACGCTGTCATTCTGCGCCATATTTACGGTATATGTGCCGTCAAGATTTTCAAATAATGCAATCTTTTGGCGCCAAATCGGAAATTCTCCAGCCTCACGTGCTGCCAAAATCTCACGCATATAGAATTGGCCTTCAAAGTCGTTGTTCTTTTTGCACTCTTCGTTGTGAGCATCCATGGCTGCTTTGTTGACATTGCGCACTGTGAAGAAGAGAGAGGAGGCTTGTATGTCGCCGTTTCCGTCACCATATATATAAGGTACTCCTGCCGATTCGGCCACGTCTCCGTCACCTGTACAGTCTATATATGTTTTTGCAGTGATTTTCCAGATGCCAGCTTTTGTCGCAAAATATGCTGCGGTGACTTTGTTGTCCTCAGTATCAGCTTTGACAAAGAGGAGATGGTAAAGCAGTTCCACACCAGCCTGCTTGCAAAGGTCTTCGGCTGTTTTCTTAAAACATTCGTAGTCAAAGGTCGTCAGTCCGTGGTGACCTTTGTCACGGTAGGCTGTGAGTGAGCCTATCTCTGATTTAAGAGGATGTATTGCGCCATTGGCGGCAATCATGCTGTCAACAAATTCCTCAAAAAATCCGCGTATAATCATCGTCTTACCGTCAGGCGTGGTAGATGACATCAGCGGTGCCACCATGCCTGAAGTTGCCATGCCGCCAAGACAACCGTTGCGCTCGGCCAAAATGGTTTTGACGCCTTTTCTTGCCGAACAGATGGCTGCTGAGAGTCCTGCCGGTCCGCCACCGATTACAAGAACGTCACAGTCGAAGGTGCGTGTAATTGGAAGATTGATTTCATCTTTTTTGTTGCCGCAACTGATCAGCCCCGTGGCAATGCATAGTAAAATTGCTATTTTTTTCATGTGTATATTATTGTTTATCTGTCTGCAAAAATAATATTTTTTGCTTATTATTGAATGAAATAGAATGCGAATTTATGTTGTAAGTCCTGATAGATCCTCTGTTCTGTCCGTGTGAGATGGTAAGCGTATCTGTTTATGCTGACGATTACTTCTGCTTTTTCTGGATTTTTGTTTTAAGTTTTTTTAGGTCTGCCATTGCTTTTCTTCCCGCATATTCACCTTGTTTTATCATATACTCAATTTTCTTTGGCTTAAAGTCTGACGGCTTGCATCCTTTTAGGTCTGGGTGTATATAAATATCAGCATCTTTGACGTTTTGATGATATTTCTTCAGATCTGGCCGTGAGAGACTCCAACTGATGAGTTTGCCGATGTTGCTGTCGGTGTAATGAAAGTCGGTTTCTTTTTCTTCATGTTGGTTCTGTGTAAGGTCGATGGCAATAACATAATCAGCCCCCATCTTCCTGGCAACATCTACAGGGAGATTATTGAGAAGCCCCCCGTCGACCAGTTGCATGGAATCTATTTCTACAGGTTTATATAGAAAGGGAATTGACATACTTGCCCGCATGCATAAGGGTAAGTCTCCTTTGTCCAAGACAACTTCCTTGAACGTCGTCATGTCAACGGCAATACATTTGAATGGTGTCTGTAAATCATTGAAATCAATGGAATCATGGATTTTTGTCAAAGTTTTAAATTTAGATGCGATGCTGTCACCATACATCATTCCCCATTTCCTTTTCTTGTTTTTTCTTCGTCCTACAGGAAACCCCAGCACATGTGTTCCGGTCGAATCATGCGAGAAGATTGTCCTTGACTCCGAGATGTCTCTGCCTGTCAAGAGAGACAACCAGTCTTGACTGCGGAACAATGAGTCCAATTGTGCAGAACGGTAACCGGTGGAATACAGTCCGCCTATAATGGACCCGATGCTTGTCCCGACAATGTAGTCAATGGGGATTTGTGATTTCTCTATGTACTTCAGTACGCCAATTTCCGCGGCACCCTTGGCACCGCCACCGCCTAGCACAAGGGCGACCTTTGGCCTTGTGCCGGCTTCTATCGCGATAGTTGCCATAAGGAGCAGTAACAATAAGACCGTTTTTTTCATGTCGCAAAGACTTATCAAGACAAAAGTAAATATTTTCACGGATAATACTGAGTTAATAAAATCTAATTGTGAGATTTATCCTAAACTTTACTGCTGTTTTTTTCGTTCCAAAGGATGGAATGTAAGTTCTGTTGCATGGAACGTAAGTTCCACCTGATGGAATGTATGTTCCATCCTATGGAATTGAAAACATTCGGGGCAGAAAGAAACAGTTTGTTACGGAATCTATGATGTATAATGCTGAAACATTTAACAGATTGTGTCAAAATTTTGTGTTCGTTATTTAATTATGAGGTATGTGATATTTTTTTAATACCTTTGCACCAGACTAATAACAAAAATTAATTGACAAATGAAATTATTGTTTCTTTTTGTACTCTCAACATTATGTGTGTTGAATGTCAATGCGCAAATGATAACGGAGAGTAATTCTTCTGTTATCAAACATGTGGAAATGGAGGCCGATTTTATTGTTTGCGGCGGCGGTCTTTCTGGTGTTTGTGCTGCAGTGTCGGCAGCTCGCCATGGTACCAATGTTATTCTTATACAGGACCGCCCTGTCTTGGGTGGAAACTCTTCAAGTGAGATGCGTATGGGTATTGTCGGTGTAAAAAATGATGACAGTCAGGAGACGGGTATACTGGAAGAGATGCAAATGCGTAATTTCTATTACAATCCCCTGCAGCGCTATACATTGTGGGATGATGTTATATATTCCACGGTAGTGTCAGAAAAGAATATAAAACTGTTGCTGAACACGTCTGTTCAGGATGTCGTAATGGATGGTGACAGGATTTCCGCTGTTAAATGTTGGAATAGCAATGCTTATACCAAATATCTCATAAAAGGAAAACTCTTTGCTGACTGTACAGGAGACGGTATTCTCAGATTGTCCGGAGCAAAATACCGTTGGGGACGTGAGGCTAAGACGGAATTTAATGAAAGCTATGTGGACATAACAACTCCAGATGCGAAGACAATGGGCAATTCACTGTTGTTGCAGCTACGCAAGACGGATGAGTATCATCCTTTTAAGGCACCTGATTGGGCTTACCATTTTACGGACGATGATTTCAACTACTCTAAGAAGAAAAGTACGATACCGGGAGTGAAATTCAACTATAAGAAACCATTCCCCAAGGATAATAACTTCTGGTGGATAGAGTTCGGAGGAACTGTTAATACTATCTTCAATGCCAATGATATTCAGTATGAGTTGAAACGTATCGCCTATGGCGTATGGGAGTATATGAAAAACCATCCTGACGGACGTTGTCGTGACTATGATTTGGATTGGATTGGCTCCCTGCCTGGTAAACGCGAAAATATCCGTTATGTCGGTCCTCACATATTGACACAGGATGATGTTATGAGCGGCGGACATTTTGAAGACGTTGTCGCTTACGGCGGATGGACGTTGGATAACCATGACCCGGAGGCATTCCACAAGAGAGGAATCATATCGGTTGAATTTGTAGCTCCCAAGCTCTACGGCATTCCTTTTGACTGTCTTTATTCAGTCAATGTGCCTAATTTGCTTTTTGCAGGGCGCGACATTTCTACATCTCATATGGCGTTTTCATCTACACGTGTAATGGCGACGTGTGCCCTGCTCGGACAGGCGGCGGGAACGGCAGCCTCCATCACGCTGGAGAAAAATATTACCCCGGCGCAGTTGCGTAAAGATTACATTTCGACGCTTCAGGCTACTCTTGAGGATGACGATGTGCTCTTGCCGCATCGCTGGCGTAAGCCTTCCGACTTGACGATGAGTGCTAAAATGGCAGATTCACTTCAGGTACTGCGCAATGGTATAGACCGCAGATGGGAAAATGTGGATAACGGAATATGGGTTGCCCCTAATGCAGAAACGATAACTTACACTTGGAAAAAACCTGTGGAATTGTCTGGAGCAAGAATAATATTCGATTCCGACTTGAAGGTCAGGAGCAAGCGAATGAGAAAACTTGAGGCGACGACTGAACTGGTAAATTTCCCTGCCATGATGGCAAAGGACTTCAAGGTTGAGGCAAGGGTAGGAGGCAAGTGGCAGACTGTATATACTGATAAGGACAATTACCTCCGCCTGCGCAAGGTGTCATTTGACAAGGTCAAGGCAGATGCATTGCGTCTGGTTGTCACCTCTACATGGGGCGCGCCATACGCTCATGTGTTCGCGTTTGACGCGCTGTAGAGATGAGATAAGTCGTGAATCCGTGTTGGTCTTATTCTTTTCGTTACGTTATGTTATTTTATTAACAGAATGTTACTAATGTAATGTAATGTGAAAAGAATAGCCAGAACGATAAGGAACATATTGGTGTTCTTTCCTTTTTTCGTAATAAGATTCAAAATGACATAGGAGATAATGCCGAGCATTATAGCATCGGAGATACTGTAGGCTAAAGGCATGAATAGTATAGTGATAAATGCCGGGATACCTTCAGAGTAATCTGAAAAATCTATATCACAGATTTGCTCAGTCATCATTACCCCTACAATAAATAAAATGGGTCCAGTTGCGGCAGTTGGTATGCTTAAGAATAGCGGGGCAAAGAGTAATGATAATGCAAAGCATACGGCAATTGTAAATGCAGTCAGTCCTGTTCGTCCACCTTCTTCCACACCGACAGCGCTTTCCATGTAGGTTGTTGTAGTAGACGCTCCGACACAGGCTCCGACGGTAGTTGCGACGGCATCAGCCATGAATATTTGGTCTATCTTGTTCACCTTGCCGTCTTTGTCTATCATATTGGTTTTCATAGAAACACCGACAACAGTTCCGATAGTGTCAAACAGGTCAATAAACAAAAAGGTGAAAACTATGATGAGCATATCCCATGAGAAAATCTTGTCAAATGTGAACTGACAGAAAATCGGTTCAATGGAAGGAGGTGCAGATATTACTTCAGTCAAATGGGTTATTCCCAATGGAATACCGATGATAGTGGTTATTAATATAGCTATAAGCATTGAGCCTTTGAGTTTGAGTATAACAAACACACTTGTGAGCAATATGCCGAAGATAGCCAATAAAACAGATGTATTGGAAAAATCGCCTAACCCGACAGCTGTTGCAGGATTTGATACGATAATACCTGTATTTTGCAAACCAATGAAGGCAAGATACGTACCTATACCGCAGGAAATTGCTTTTTTCAAAGTGTTAGGGATAGCTTCAACAATCATTGTTCGTACTTTTGTCAGTGTCAAAATAATAAATATAATACCTTCAAGCAATATTGCAGTCAGGGCAAATTGCCAGGAATACCCCATGCCGAGACAAACTGTGTATACAAAGAAAGCGTTAAGTCCCATTCCGGGCGCAAGTCCAAAAGGCTTTTTGGCATATATGGCCATTATCAATGTACCAATAATGGCAGCTATGGCCGTTGCTGAAAAAACGGCGCCATTGTCCATACCTTGATCTGTCAGGGCTCTGAAAATATCAGGATTGACAGCAAGAATGTATGCCATTGTCAAAAATGTCGTTATACCTGCGGTAATCTCGGTTTTTACACTATTGACACCAGGGGTGAAGCCAAATAATTTTTTTAGCATTGTGATAAATATTTTGAAAAATTAGAATTTCCATTTAAGGGCAATGGTCGGATTGATAAAAAAGCTCTTGTCGTTATAAGTGTTGTAGATAAAGTTATTGCTGAACTCGACCTCGGTGCCGATGCTGAGATGTTCTGTAGCGTTGTACCACAGCTGCGGCTCACTGAGAATAACCAACTGGCCGTGTCCTTGCGCATTTTCGCCTCTCCAGAAATCAATGAATCCTGAGAACGTCAGTGCGCCATGGGCAAAGGTCGTACTCCATACACCAGTTAACTGCGCACTGGAATATGTCCGGGTGTTGTCGTAACTCTTGAAATAGTGTTTGTACATAAGTTGTACGGAATATGTCTTGGTGAAATCAGCGTTATGACCATTCCATGCACCGCCGACAAGAGCAGCTTGCTGGAAACTTCCAAAGCGATTAAGTCCGCCATTGTACTCAACGTGTGCGGCAAATCCTTTTGTGCCAATATTCAATTCGCGAGAAATCTCAGCGTATGCTCCTTCTGTGAATTTTCTGCTGAAGTCAATGTCTACAAAATAATACCACGAACCCCATTTGTCAGCTTTGAATTGTTCCAATGTTGCCGTGACTTTTTGGCGTCCGCTTTCTTCATTTGAGTATATGTTACGACCAAAATCATAGTGTAATTGTACATTCTGCGCCATAAGCGATGTGCTACCGAGTAGTAAGGCGACAAAAATTAATAATGAAAATTTCATGAGAAAGATATTTATAAGATGTTAAACAAAATCAAATAAAGAGTGTCTTCACAAACAAAGTTAATGCTATTTTACAAAATGTAAATATTATTGGCGCTTTATTGTTGGATAATATGAAAGTTGCATAAGCGAGGAGAATAAGTTTTTTAACTTATGGTACTGACTGCGAAAAAATATACTTACCTTTGTAAAATATTCAAGTAAATATAGATGAAGGCATATTTCTTTGACATTGACGGCACGTTAGTAAGTTTCAAGACCCACGGTATTCCCAGAAGTACAATAGAGGCCCTGCATAGAATTAAAGAGCAGAATAATCTTGTCATAATCGCAACGGGTCGCCCTAAGTCAATCATCAACAATCTCGACCAACTGGACGATTTGGGATTGGTTGACGGCTATATCACCATGAATGGTGGATATACTTATGTGGGCGATAAGGTTTTAACATCTAATCCGATACCTCATGAAGATATGCGGGATATTATCTCCTTTACCAAGCAACTCGGCGTGACAAGTGTATATATGTTTGAGAATGAAGAGAAGTATATGGTACGCGAAAGTGAGCGGTACAAATATATCTTTTACGATTTGCTGAACATTGCTTACATCCCATGTTCAGATGAATCAATAGAAGAAGCTCTTGCTGATAGAACATTGTTCCAGATAACGGCATTTATCAGCAAAGAGCAGGAATCTGTCTTGGCGCAAAGGCTGAAAGGCAGTGCATTCACGCGCTGGCATCCGTATTTTCTGGATATTATCGGGAAAGGAAATACGAAACAAAAAGGCATAGAGGCTATTTGCAAATATTTCAATATAAAGAAGGAAGATACCTTTGCTTTCGGTGATGGCGGCAATGATATCTCAATGATTCAATATGCCGGAACAGGCATCGCTATGGGCAATGCATCAGATGATGTCAAGACCGCTGCAGACATTGTTACTGACAGTGTGGATGATGACGGTATATTCAATGCATTAAAAAAACTCAAACAGTTTTGAATCGTAAATAATTAAATATTCTTATGCGTAATTTATTTTTATTTTTCATGTTCGTTGCCTGTCTGCCGATATGGGCGAATGACAGGGAATTTGAGTTGCAAGACCCTAATCCCGCTCCGGTTGATGCATGGCAGAATGTCAAAACCGTTACATTCGGTTGGGGTACTATAGACAAACGTTATCAGCGTAACGAAGTGCCGGTGCTTTCTTCCAAAATTCAGCTAAATTGCTGGAGGGGAGAACGTGTCAATGCTCAGGCGGTGTTATTGGCGCCGCAGGCTATCAGGCGCCTCTCTGTCAAAGTGAGTGATTTGAAATGTGGCAAGAAGGTAATACCTGCTTCTGCGGTCAACAGATATTTTGTTTGTTACGCTTTGGCTGATGCTTTCAGAAACAAATCAGGCAAAGTGGACCAAGTTCACATCAATCACGCCAATTTTGACTCCTCGCTTGTTGCGGACAGATTGTCTCCATTGCCGGAAATGTCTATACCGGCACAGACACTGCGCCCGATCTGGTTGGATATTCGCATACCACAAGATGCTGCTGCAGGTAAGTATACTGCTGAATTGACTGCCGATTGTGATGGAAAGAAATATACTATTCCATTCGTAGTAGAGGTCAATAAACATGTTCTACCTGCGCCCAAAGACTGGTCGTTCCATTTAGATTTGTGGCAAAATCCATATGCTGTCGCTCGTTATTATAATGTTCCACTATGGAGTGAGGCTCATTTCAACCATATGCGTCCTATTATGAAGCTGCTTGCGGACGCTGGACAGAAAGTTATTACCACATCCATAATCCAACATCCCTGGAATGGACAAACAGAAGATCCGTTTGAAAGCATGATTGGTAAGACGAAAAAACTTAACGGTCAATGGGAATACAATTATACTGTATTTGATAAATGGGTAGAGTTTATGATGGGTGTCGGTATTAATCAGCAAATTGATTGCTACACGATAGTTCCGTGGCATTTGTCCTTTGAATATTTTGATGAGACAGTAAATTGTACCCGTGTGCTCAAACTTAAGCCTGGCACACAGGAGTATGCGGATTTTCTGTTGCCATTTCTGAAGGACTTTGCTGCCCACTTGAAACAGAAAGGCTGGTTTGACAAGACTTGTATAGCCATGGATGAGCGTCCGATGGAAATGTTGCGCGCCGCATGGGATGTTGTGTATAAGGCTGACCCGAATTACCGTATTGAAGGTGCCGCAGACTATTATCCCGAGGTTGAACCGAAAATGTATGATTTGAGTGTGACTTATCAGCACAAACTTTTATCGGAGGAAGTTTTGAGAGTACGCAAGGAATCTGGCAAGAAAGTAACATTTTATACTTGTTGTGGACCGGAGCGCCCCAATACGTTTACTTTCTCACCGCCGGCAGAGTCCACAGTTATGGGCTGGCACGCCATGGCCGCTGGTTATGACGGCTATTTGCGCTGGGCATATAATAGTTGGGTTAAGGCACCCAACCAGGATGGACGATTCCGCACTTGGGCTTCAGGTGACTGCTTTTTGGCATATCCCGGCGGCTCAAGTATTAGAATGGAACGTCTTGTGCAGGGTATTCAGGACTTTGAAAAAATCAAGATATTGCGCACTGAACTCAAAGGGGCGAAATTGGAACTGCTGAACAAAACGGTTGAAATGTTCAGACCGAACGTCTTCCCTGCGGAGAATGATGCTGCAGAAATGGTTAATAAAGCAGAGGCGGTTCTTTATAAATTGTCCAAGTGATTCTTTGATGGTTGCGTGAATGTGACCATCGCATATAAAGGCAGGTATTCTTCAAAGAGTGCCTGCCTTTGTTAATGTGTCAGCAGGGGTATGTAATCCCGTCTATACAATAAATGCATGTATCTATCCCCGATAAACGTAAACGATTATCCCCGATAAATAATATCTATCGGGGATTGTAAAAATACGATGCGTAATATCCGCAAAAACAGTTTATCGCTATTGTCTGCCCGTAACAGGGGAGAGCTAGGCGTTTTCTAAATCTCCTTTGGAACAAGGTCTTCTTTCGTTCCGCTGATGCTTTGCACAACATTGATGATGTAATCACCCATTTTTTCACATTCGCCTATGACATCTATATAGAACGTTCCAATCTGATAGTCATACAGTTTGTTGTTGATGTCCACCATGTTCTGGCTTTTGAGTTGATTACGATAGTTGTTGATTTCATTCTCAAGGTTATAGCTGGTGTGAAGATCAATTTCCTGACCTTCAGGGCGTGAAACGATGTTGACCATTTCATCCATGGCTTGCTTAACAAGCATCAGCATATTGCTGATATGCTCAAATTGTTTAGGAGTAAAGTTCTCTTGCGTATATTGGCGTTTCCTGTTCAGTGTACGCCCTATATTGAAGCAAGCGTCTCCAATACTCTCCAACTCGCTGACAGTACGGAGCATATGCAAAATTTGGGCTTTGGATTCGTCAGAGAGGCGACCTTCGCTGACTTTGTTGAGGTAATTGGCTATCTCAAGGTCCATCTTGTCTGTAATCTGCTCGTACTTCTCAATGCGTGTAAAGATGGAGTTAAATTCTTGTCCTTTGTCAGTATTGAGTAGGTCATTCACAAATCCAAACATCTTTTGGCATCGCTCTGCAAAGACAACGATTTCTTTGCGAGCCTGAAGGATGGAAAGCTCTGAGGTGGAAAGCAAACCGGCACTGATGTAGCGCAACCGATATTCCGGGTTTTCTTCTTTCTGTGGCAGCAACCGACACACAATTTTCTCAATTTGTTTGACAAAGCCAATCAGAAGAAGTGTGTTGAAGATGTTGAATGCCGAGTGGAATGTGGATAGTAAGTACAAATCGTTGTTTGTGACATGCATGACATTCAATACGAACCACCTTACAGCATCGCAGAAAGGATAGAATATTAATAATATGACAACTACGCCGAATACATTAAAGAACGTATGGGCCAGTGCCGCCCTACGAGCTTGCGTATTACCGGTAAATGATGCCATGAGTGCAGTGATTGTTGTTCCAATGTTTTGTCCCATGGCTAACGCCGCAGCAAGTTCAAAGGAAAAACCGGCGATTTGCATGTCAAAAAGCATCATCGTTATGGCCATTGTCGCAGCTGATGCCTGAACAAGCATAGTAACTAATGTACCAATAAAGACAAACAGTATGATGGTGAGAAAGCTTCCGTCGGCCATATTGGCAAGAATATTTGCCACGATATTCCCGATGTTGAGATTGGTGGCAGAAACTTGCAGATAATTAAGACCCATGAAAAGAAAAGAGAAACCGAAAATAAACTCTCCGATGTATTTTCTATTGCTCTTTTTGGAGAACATCAACGGCAATCCAACTGCCAGCAATGGCAAAGCAAATACGACGATGTTGACTTTAAATCCTATGGCACTGATGACCCATGCGGTAATGGTTGTACCGATATTTGCACCCATGATAACGCCTATGGCTTGTGTTAATGACATTAAACCGGCGTTGACAAAACTTACCACCATGACGGTACTGGCGGAACTGGATTGAATAAGCGCTGTAATCAAAATACCTGTAAGTACTCCAAAGAACCTGTTTTTTGTCATGGACTTTAGAATTGAACGCATTTGGTTTCCGGCAAATTTCTCCAATCCTTCACTCATAATTTTCATTCCGTAGAGGAATAAGCCCAAACTTCCAATAAGGCTCAATAGATTCATTACAGTATTCATTTGTCTTGGTATTTTTTTATCGATTTCTGTTACAAAGTTAATATAAAGATCTTAAAGAAGCCCTTGAGTTTACAATAAAAATGCTAACTTTGCGTAGTAGAAATTAGTTTACTAAAATAGTTTTATTATGAATAACGAAGAACTTATAAAAAGTGGTTTGAAGATTGCTACTCAGACAAAGTCTTATGTAGTAGGAAAGGACGTTCTCAAACAAGTGCCATCTATCTTCAATGAGCATTTTGCTGGTAAGAAAGCAGTCATTATTGCTGACGATAATACATGGAAAGCGGCAGGTGAGGTTGTGTACAATCATATGGTTCAGGCCGGTATAGATACGGATAAATTCCTTATTCCCGACAAAGAGTTTCATGCCGACTGGAAATATATTGAAATGATTGATGAAGTGCTGAAGTCTTCAGGACGCATTGCTGTCTCTGTCGGTTCAGGTGTTATAAATGATATTTGCAAACTTACGGCATATCATCAGAACAATCAGCGTTACCTGAGCGTGGCAACAGCGGCTTCTGTTGACGGCTATTCTTCTTTTGGCGCATCTATTACATACCAGAATGCAAAGCAGACTTTTGAATGTCCTGCACCGATAGCTCTTGTTGCTGATACTGATGTCCTTGCAAATGCTCCCAAGGAGATGACTGCAGCCGGTTACGCAGATTTGGCGGCAAAGGTTCCGGCTGGCGGTGAATGGATGATTGCTTCTGAAATCTCTGGTATTGAGCCTATCCAACCTGAAGCATGGCACATATTGCAAGATGTTTTGGACGAGATGCTTAGTAATCCCGAAGGTGTTGCTAAGGGAGATCCTGACGCTATAGCTAATTTGTTCAATGGATTGACACTGAGTGGCTTTGCGATGCAGGCTGCCAAGTCAAGTCGTCCCGCATCCTGCTGTGAACATCTCTATAGTCACATCATGGATATGACTCACCATCGTTATCATGGCAAACTGCAGAGCCATGGTTTTCAGGTAGCAGTAGGCACGTTAACGATGTGTGCTATCTTTGACGAATTCCTGAAAATGGATTTGACAAAAATTGATGTTGACAAGTGTGTTGCTGCATGGCCGTCATTAGAAGACGAGCAGGAGCGCGCACGTGTTATTTTTGAAGATTTCCCCTCTCCAGACCTCGGTCTTACCCAGATTACACAGAAGTACAGCGATAAAGAGACTGTCCGCAAGGAACTGACTAAACTGAAGCAAATCTGGCCGGAGTTGAAAGAAAAATTGAGAGCTCAGGTTTATCCATATGCTAAGATGAAGAAAATGTTTGAGATTGTCGGCGCACCGACAGAACCGGAACATGTTGGCGTTAACCGCAAATATCTGCTTTATCGCACAGACTTCGTTCAGTTGATGCGTTGGCGTTACAATCTTCTTGACCTTGCTAAACGTGGATGTTTCTATGATGAACTGCTGCATGCGACATTCGGCAAAGGCGGCCAGTTAGAGTTTTAAATAATATGATATTTCGGATAGTGCTTCCGTTGCGGAGGCACTATCTTTTTTAATCCAATTCAAATATGAATAAGAAATTATCAGTTTCTTTGATGTGTTGCGACTTAATGAATGTTGCCCGTGATGTTAAAAATCTTGAGGATGGAGGCGTAGACTGGTTTCATCTGGATATGATGGACGCTCATCTCGTTCCCAATCTGACGTTTGGCCCAGACTTTGTCAATGGTCTGCGAAAGATATCTGATACTCCGTTTGATATACATATGATGATAGAAGACCCTGAGTTCATCATCAATAGTATTAATCTTTCCAGTAAGGATTATGTGACACTCCACGTTGAGTTACAGAAAGACATTCTTTACAAAAATATGGCTTTGCTCAAAACAAAGGGCGTGCATGTCGGCCTGGCTCTTAATCCAGAGACACCGGTTGAAGCGATAGAACCATATGTTGATGACATTGACCTTGTCCTTCTTATGTTGGTGCGTCCTGGATTTGCTGGCGGGAAGATGATAGAGGGTATTATGGATAAGGTTAAGCAGATGAAAACGTATCTTGCAGATATGGGAAAAGATAATGTCTTAATCTCCACCGATGGCAATATCACCTTGGAGCGTGCTAAATTTATGGCGACACAAGGAGCTGATGTGTTTGTCGGCGGAACGTCTGCCGTATTCCGCAAAGGTATGGATATCAAAAAAACTGTTCCAGACTTTTATAAGTTTATAGCTGAATAGCAGCAAATAAACCAGCATACGTTATTTTCTTGAGAATAATTTTTCAATATTTGTATCGCTGATTTAAAAATATTGATTACTTTTGCATCGCATTTAGCGTAATGCGGATTGGAAGTTTGGGTGAGTGGCTTAAACCAGCAGTTTGCTAAACTGCCGACCGAGTTTATCGGTCCACTGGTTCGAATCCAGTAGCTTCCGCAAAAACATCAATATGGCGCCTTCGTCTAGTGGTCTTGGACGTCTGCCTCTCACGCAGAAGATCAGGGGTTCGAATCCCCTAGGCGCTACAAAAGAAAAGAGTTTATCTAAACAGTTAGATAAACTCTTTTCTTTTTTTATGCTGTTATAACGATAGGGGCAGATTTGAGAAACTTAAATCTTCAAAAGCCCTATCTCAGTAATGAAAATCATAGCAATGCAGATGGGTGCAAAGTATCTAATGATAAAACGGAAATATGGATATAATGGTTGTGCTATTGTACCATTATTGGTCAGTTCGTCATATACATCTTTATTATCAACAATCCATCCTAAATAGATACATATAAGCAGGCCACCGATAGGCATTAACAGCTTGGCGACGAGAAAATCAAACAAATCAAAGAAGCCCATACCAAAGATGGTTATATCCTGCCATATCCCAAAAGACAAGGAACAGGCTGCACCGAGGACAAGGCATATTAGCGACATGATTAATGCTGCTTTTGGCCGGCTCATGCCTTTTTCCTTGTGAAAATATGCCGCGGACATCTCCAGCATGGAGATGGATGATGTCAGTGCCGCCATGACGAGTAACAGATAAAACATCAGTGAAAACAGGTATGCGATGACGGGCAAACTGCTAAAAACCTCTTGGAAGACATTTGGCAATGTGATAAACACCAACGAGGGGCCTGCATCGGGTGACAGTCCTGGAATAGAGTAAACCGCAGGGAAAATAATGACTCCTGACATGATGGCGACCAAGGTGTCGATAGCGGCAACTTTAAAGCCATCTTTAATTAAATTGACATCCTTCCTAAAATAGCAGGCATAGGTACACAGACAACATATACCGACGCTGAGCGTGAAGAATGATTGTCCCATGGCAGACAGGATTGTGGAACTGTTGACTTTGGAAAAGTCTGGTTTAAATAAGAAGTTGAGGCCCAGTGAGGCATTTGGCAGAGTCAGCGAGCAAATCGCCAAAATAGCCAAAAAGACAAAGAGGGTAGGCATCATTATCTTGGCACCTCGCTCAATGCCCTTTTGCACACCTAAGGCAACAATTCCAAATGTCAATGCAAGGATAAGGAAAAGCCATGTCAGTGGTTTGAGCGGATTGGACGAAAAGGCGATGAAGTCTTGCGTGAACTCTTCCTGTGTTTTACCGATGAAATCGTTTATTCCAGCCCTGAAAGCATACTCCAATGTCCAGCCCGCAACAACGGCATAATAACTCAAGACGAGTATGCCGGCTATGACAGGCAGGTAGCCCATATACCGCCAATCTTTTTTGCCGTTGCTCATTGATTCAAAGGCATGCATGACATCGCTCTGCCCGTGTCGGCCGATGGTGAATTCTGCAATCATAATGGGCGTAGCCAGCAGAAGCATGAAACTGATATATATGAGCAGAAATGCTGCTCCGCCATTTGCGCCTGCCTCGGTTGGGAAACGCCAGATGTTACCTAAACCTACTGCGGAACCTGCCGTGGCTAAGATTGCTCCGATTTTACCGGCAAAATTGTTTTGGTCGTTCATATTGTTTGAGTAGAATTAACTTTCAAATGCCCCGATTTCATTGTCGTCATCAGAGAGGCTTAAAGGTGTTTGTATAACGAATTCTCTGATTTCAGTGTTGTTCATGGGTTCTATCTCTTTGAGTGGCTTGTTGAGGTAGGCACTCTGTAGGACTCTAAGAAACAAACCATGACTGACAGCCAAAACCGTTTTATTGTTATACTCTGTACATATCTGTCGCATCCATCTTTTTGCCCGGTCATAGAGTTGTGCAACTGATTCGACATCAGTAGCATCCGGTGATATGTTCACACCATAAGGCATTCCTGTGTATCTGCCAAAATCACGCTCTCTCAGCAGTGGGTCTGTAATGAGCTTTAGCCGCAGTGTCTGATTGATGATATGTGCTGTATCTTTCGCACGCTTTAAGTCGCTGGAAACGAATATATCTATATGTTTCTGTTCAAGTAACGCTCCTATTCTTTCAGCTTGCTTCTTGCCTTCTTCAGTCAGTTTGCCGGGATGTTGTCCCTGTATACGACGGGCTACGTTGTCCTCTGTCTGTCCGTGGCGTACTAACAGAAGTGTTACTGTCATGGCTTGCGCTTATTTGTTGTCGTAGATGCTGTTTAAGATGTATGCCAGACGTACGCCTCCGCGTATGAATTGTTGTTCTATTACAGGTGTCCACTTGGCGACATAACTGTAAGAAAGTTTCGAATCTACCGGACTGTCGGCATAGACTTCCTTGCATATTTCGTAGGTCTGTGAACCCCATTCGTGGATATTGCCTTGCTCAATTTCTTTAATCTGATCAATGGTAAGGCGGTCAATTTCTTCGCACCACTCGCCGTGTGACCACTTGTGGGCACTTTCTACCAATATTCCGTCCCACAATTCGTGTAGGTTGCACTGCCGGTTAAAGAATGTGACCATGTGCTGGTTGCCGCCGCGGTCAGACTTGTGCCCTAAATGCATGGGCTGGTGCAAGTCACCCATTAGGTGTATAACCATTTTCAGCGCAAGCTGCTCGTCGGCTTTCGCCAGTCCGCCATGCATGAGTTTGTCGACTTGCTCAGTCAATGCTATCTCTATATTTCCTGTCTCTGCTATAGGCGCATTGTCAAAAGTCTGTCCTTCGTCAATGTTTTTGTAGTGCCATGTTTTGGTATAAGCATACTCGGGGGTATTGCTGGCATTATCCAGCCAGTTTGACCAATAGATGAGACTCTTACCGTCCAGCAGTGCCATCAGGCAGGATTTTGTCTTTGTCGTCAAATGGTTTTCTGCAATGGCGCATGTTGTGTCATGGCCTTTTTGGCTCCATCCAAAGCATTGTAATGCAAGTAGAAGCGTGGAGACTGTTGTGATGAAATATTTCATATAAATAAATTTGTTTCTGCAAAAGTATTAAAATATTATAATATATCTGTCGGAAGGATTAAAATGTTCTCCTATCCTTGACGCTCTGATTTTATTGTTGCGTTATGTTTTCGGTTCCAGCGGCTGGAATATACGTTCCGTCCAATGGAACTTACGTTCTATCCCTTGGAATATACATTCAGTCGTTTGGAACGGAAAAAATGTCACCATATAAGCAGTAACTGACGCCGTGAGGATAAAAAATAATACGCTAAATGAGGCGATGAACCTGCGTGATGGTTATAGTATGCACTATCAAAGTCTGCAGCTAAAGTAAATGTCCGGTGTTTTTTTGTTTAAGCAACAGATTATGGCATTTAAGATGTTTTTAATTCCACATTATTGTTATCTTTGTAATTGTTAAATACGATTTTGCGTATAAAACTCAAATGTATATGTTTATGAATAATACGAAGACAATGTTTTGTATCCTGTTTATGGCGTCTCTCTTACTCAGCGTCAATGCGCAGACTTATACAGAGACACCTGATGTAAAATCACGGATTGACCTCAAGCCTGATATGACCGTGTTGCTGTACCCCGAGGGACAGGCTGCAGGAAAAGGTATTGTGGAAAATGGTAAGAAAATCACCTTTGGTCCGAAAGAAGACAACGGGCTTCGTGGTCCTGAAATATGTAATTCCAAGGGTTCACGTCGCAATATAGGTGATGATGCGAGAATGGATTTCTATTTTCCCAAACATAACGCAACGGGTCAGATGGTGATTATGACACCGGGTGGCGGTTTTTTTCATGTTTCCACTTTTAATGAGGGCGCGTATGGTTCCAAATGGCTTACGGAGCATGGTGTTGCGGTGTGTGTGCTGAAATATCGTATGCCTAACGGGCATAAGACAGTTCCGTTGGATGATGTGCAAAATGCATTCCGTTATTGTCGCTACCACGCAAAAGAGTGGGGCGTAAAGCAACTTGGTGTCATGGGCGGATCCGCTGGAGGCTATCTGGCAGCCAGTGCATCGGTCTATTGGACGGATAGTATTACGCGTCCGGATTTTTCTGTGTTGATATATCCTCGCTTAAAGTTTATTACGGGTGAACCGTGCAACACGAGAGACAACCTTATCGGTGCTCCGGATTTATACGCCAACAAGGTGGCAGAATACGAAAAATTGCAGAAAGAGCTTTCGCCGGGCAATTTTGTCAATGCCCAAACGCCTCCGGCATTCATTATTTTGTCTGCGGATGACAAATCTGTACCTGCAGATAACATGATTGACTATTATACGGGTTTGATAAAGAACGGCGTCAGTACCGAACTTCATGTTTTTCCCGGTGGAGGTCATGGCTGGGGATTTTCCTCAGAAGACATTGTCGGGAAAGGCAAGGATAAATTCGTGAAATACAGAAAAGAGTTTTATGCGCTTTTATCCCACTGGCTTAAAGAGCGCGCTAAAGATATAAAATGATCAGGAACTTTTATGAATAATGATATTTATTTAGCAAGCAAACCACGTTATGACATTCTTGACGGATTGCGTGGTGTGGCTGCGTGTATGGTCCTGCTGTACCATTTGTTTGAGGCCATTGCTTTTGCAGCCGGTGCACCTGAACAGCAGATGTTTAACGGCTTTCTCGGCGTAGATTTCTTCTTTATTCTTTCGGGTTTCGTCATGGGTTATGCTTATGATGAAAGATGGGATAAAATGTCTGTGAAAGATTTTATCAAACGTCGTTTGATACGTCTTCACCCAATGGTCATAATGGGCGTTTTCATCGGTGTAATTGCCTTTTTTATACAAGGATGTGAGAAGTGGGACGGTAGCCATGTCTCGTTGTCAATGCTGATGCTGGCTACACTGTTGGCGATGTTCTTGCTGCCAGCCCCGACGAGCATGGATGTTCGGGGCAACACAGAAATGTTTCCTATCAACGGTCCTCACTGGTCTTTATTCTTCGAATATATCGGGTCTTTGCTCTACGCATTAATGCTGCACCGCTTGTCTACAAAAGTTCTGAAGCTTTGGGTTGCACTTGCCGCCGTAGCCTTGTTGCTGATGGGATTATATGGACCTGACGGAAGTATTGCTTACGGATGGTCGTCTCAACCTGTCAATATGTTCGGAGGATTATTGCGTCTGACATTTGCCTATCCTGCAGGTTTGTTGATGGCAAGAATGTTCAGGCAGAAACACCCGTCCACGCTAAAGGCTCCAATGTTTTTAATTTGTTCCGTTGCATTGATTTTGTTGATGAACGTACCAAGTTTCCATAACATTACGCTGAATGTATTTTACCAGTTGTGTTGTGTGGTAATATTCTTTCCTCTTATTATCTGGTATGGTGCACGGGGTTCTGTAGGCGGATTCAAACAGCAGTGTGTTTCTTTCCTGGGCAGATTGTCTTATCCGTTATATGCGATACATTACCCGTTCATTTATCTGTATATTGATTGGATAAATAAAGACATCCACCCGTTTGGATCTCATCCGTTAGCAACTCCAGTGACTATTGCAGTCATGTCACTGTTTACGGCATCGCTGTGTGTCTTACTGTACGATGAACCGATACGTAAATGGCTAACATGTAAATTCTTAAAATAATAACTTAAAATTCCATATTATGAATAGACGAGAATTTTTAAGCGGACTTGCCGTCTTAGGTTGTCAGGGTGTTGCTCTTAAGGCTGGAACAGTTTTCTCAACAAATCCAGAGAGTCTCTCCGCTACGTCTCTTGCACCTGCTGCGAAGAAGGGAAAATTTGACGATGATACCATTGTGTTTATATCCGACCTTCATACTAATCCTGGCGGTTATCAGCCGGAACGACTCATCCGCACGGTAAATGATATCCTGAAGATGAAGCCGTTACCTCGTAACGTGATTGCCTTGGGTGATTTGGCCTATCTGACAGGCAAGCCGACCGAATATGCATTGTTGAAAGAATTGATTGCTCCCATTGAAGAGGCGGGCATCACTTTGACCCTTGGCATGGGCAATCACGACCGTCGTGAGAATTTTTCAGCCGCATTTCCGGCTCATGCAGCGAAATCCAAACTTGAAAATTATTTGACCTATGTTGTTGATACACCCCGTGCCGCATTTATCATTCTTGATTCTTTGCAAGAAGGAGATAATCACGATAAGTGGATTACAGCAGGGAAAATAGAAAATGACCAGCGTCAGTGGCTTGCAGAACAGTTAAAAACGATTACTAAACCTGTTTTTGTTTGTGCACATCATTCAATAGCCGAAACTGCTGTCAGAAATGAGATGCTGGATTCTACTGCATGCGGCTATATACATGGCCACGACCATGTGTGGCGTCCCGGATGGGTAAAAAAGAATTACGGTTCCACACGCATTATACCTACATTGTGTATTCCTTCCACCGGTCATTGGGGCGACATTGGCTATATGGTATTATCATTGAAGGAGAAATATGCGGAAGCACTTTTAAAACAATATGAGTTTTTCTTCCCAAAGCCGAAGGAAGATCCTAAAGATAATCTGCTGGAATGGCAGTTGATTACAGATGAACATCAAGGTTTAAAATATCATTTCGTATATTCGGAAAAATGAAAAAGAGCAGATTCTTACTGATTGTTCTCTTGTCGTTTATTGCTTTTGATGCAGTATCGGCATCCAGATTGCGTGTCATGTCTTTCAATATTCGTCAGGATAATCCTAAAGATGGTCCGCTGAATTTATGGCAAGACAGACGGGCACCTTTGTGCAAATACATCAATAAGGTTAAGCCGGATATTGTTGGCATGCAGGAGGTTTTCAAGAATCAATTGGACGATGCTGCGGAGCGTATGCCCAAATATGCTTACGTGGCTGGTGGCCGCGATGACGGCAAGGACAAAGGCGAGGCGACGCCTATTTTTTATCGTACAGATAAGTTTAATCTTATAGAAAAAGGACTCTTTTGGCTGTCAGAAACGCCGGATGTCCCTTCTGTCAGTTGGAATGCCAAATATCCCCGTATAGCAGCTTGGGTCATATTGGAAGAAAAGAAGACCGGAAAGCGTTTCTTCTATTGCAATTCCCATTTTGACCATAAGAGTGATGCGGCTAAAAACGAATCGGCAAAGTTTATTAAAGCACAGTTCAAGAAACTTTGCAAAGGCTATCCTATTGTATTCACGGCCGACTGTAACACTTATGAACCAAAGGATACCTATTTCACCTTGTGCTCTTACAGCTATTCTTTTATAGATACTTGGAAGGCAGCAGTAAAGACTAAAGGCGGCCCATCAACGTCTCACGCCTATGGCAAGCATGAGAATACGCTGGAGAACAAAATAGATTTCATCTTTGTCACACCAGAGATGAAAACAAAGCGTTCGGTCATTGATGATTCTTCGTTAGGGAAAGGCAGATACACTTCGGACCATCATCCCATTTGGGCTGATTTGATTTGGTAAGTAAAAGAGAGGGAGAGCATTAATGTTCTCCCTCTCTTTTACTTACGTGCTATAATATTGTCCTGTTTATTTTATCAAATCAATACTTCTGTTAATAAATTTAACCAAAGCTTCACCTTTAAGCAAACCGTTTTGCAACAAGCCGAGGTCTATCAGCTGGTGTATTGTGGTTTCACCTGCGGCAAACTGGGCAAGTACTTCTTTCTTCTTGTTTTCTTCTTCGGTAATGTCCTTGTTGCATTTTGCCAGTTCATCTTTCTCTTCTTGGGTGACCTCTTCGGGCTTTTTCTTGCTTTGCTGGTCGCGCAGGGCAGATTGACGTGCCTTCAGACCTTTAATCTCTGCTTGGATAGGCTTGATTTGCTCTTCTGTGGCTTTGTTGCAGTTATCAAGAATCTTTTTAACCAACGGGTGGTCGCTGTTCAGGACGACGTTATACATGTCTGGCATCTCACCGTAAAATGCCATGCCTTGCTGTATGTGGCTCAGGTCTTTCATCCTTCTCATGTATTCACTTTGCGTAATGGTCAGCGGTGCACCATTTGTACCCATTGCCTGAGTCTCATAGTGGAAGTCCATCTTATCCAATTTAGGCATTTGAGAGTGGAATACTTCTGAAAGTTTCTCGCTGTCTTCATCGCTTAAGGTGTTCAGCGGAGAGTCATTCTTTGGTATCAGTCTGTCAATGATGTCACCGTCAACACGGGTAAAGCGACTCTTCTCAAATTTGCTTTCCAGCATACTGACAAGAGCGGTGTCAAGTTGGCCGTCCATCAACAAGACATTGTAACCTTTGTTTTTTGCAGCCTCAATGTAGGTATATTGGTCTTCCTTATTATTGGCATAGAGATATACCAGTGTCTTGTCTTTGTCTTCTTGATTGTCTTTAATCAAGGTTTTGTATTCCTCATAAGTGAAATACTTGTTGTCGGTGTCTTTGAATAGAGCATATTTCTGAGCCTTGTCATAGAAGCCCTCTTCCGAAAGCAGTCCGTATTCAATGAAAAGTTTGAGGTCATCCCATTTCTCTTCAAACCCTTTACGGTCTTCCTTGAATATGCTTTCGAGTCGGTCGCTGACCTTTTTAGTGATATATGTGGAAATCTTCTTGACATTGGCGTCGCTCTGTAAATAGCTTCTGCTGACGTTGAGCGGTATGTCTGGTGAGTCGATTACACCATGCAGTAATGTCAGAAAGTCGGGTACAATATTCTCAACAGAATCTGTGACGAAGACCTGATTGCAGTAGAGTTGTATTTTACCACGTTGCAGTTCTATGCTGTTTTTGATTTTGGGGAAATAAAGTACACCTGTCAGTTTGAAAGGGTAATCTACGTTCAGATGTATCCAAAACAGCGGCTCGTCAAAGGTAGGATAGAGGTCACGATAGAAGTTTTTGTAGTCTTCATCCTTCAGTTTAGACGGTTTGCTGGTCCATATAGGTTTGATTGTATTGATGATGTTGTCTTCGTCTGTTTCCTGTTCTTTACCGTCTTTCCATTCTGTTTTCTTTCCACATGCGATGGGGATGGGCAGGAAGTGACAATATTTGCGCAACAGTTCCAGGATCTTATATTTTTCCAAGTATTCCTTGCAGTCATCGTCTATATACAGTATGACATCGGTTCCCCTGTCGGCTTTCTCAATGTTCTCAATCTCAAAAGAGGGCGTACCATCGCATGTCCATTTTATTGCTTGTGCACCTTCTTTATAGCTCTTGGTCACCAACTCAACTTTTTTGCTGACCATAAAGGCTGAATAGAATCCAAGGCCGAAATGGCCAATGATGGCTTGGTCTTTATATTTCTCAAGAAATTCGTTGGCGCCGCTAAAGGCTATCTGATTAATATATTTGTCGACTTCTTCTTCGGTCATGCCGATGCCGCGGTCACTGATAGTGATGGTACCTTTATCTTTGTCTATGTCGACATGAATGGTAAGGTCACCTAATTCGCCTTTCATCTCATTTCCACCGGCGTAGCTCTTAAGTTTTTGTGTTGCATCTACTGCGTTGGACACCATCTCGCGCAGGAAAATTTCGTGGTCGCTATACAGAAATTTTTTTATGACGGGGAAGATGTTCTCTGTCGTTACCCCAATATTACCTTTTTGCATGTTATGTGATTTTATAGTTTTCCTGTGAATGATGTTACAAAATTTGTGCCAAGTCGGCAATGGCTATGCCTTACTTGAGTGGTTGAATCAAAATAGTTATTTCGTGTAAGTTCGCCTTGACTTTGTCTCGTTCCAGAGGTTGTGGGCCACAGCTTGCACCGCCAAGTCCGGTAACTGCTGCGTCAAGGTGCAGATAGTTGTTGGCACTTTCTCTCAGCTTGTGCGGGTGTGATGCTGTTATCATTTCAATATCAGAGTAGGGCAGATACTCGATACTCATTGTGTCTTGACATGTGAATCTCGCACCGTTACCGTTTTTGTCACTGATTTCACACCATTTCACTTCTTCGCGGTTTCCCATGTCCTGCGGTTTGCACCATGGTTGTATCATGTCTTTTATGTCGGCTTTATATTGCGCTACAAACTGGCTAGCTTTCCGGTCAGGGTAGTTATCTAATGGTCCGCGACCGAAGTAACTTAGCTGACTTAATTGCTTGTTTGTCTGCAATACCCAGCCTATTCTGCCTAAATCGGTGTCACGTTTGTTAGAGTCAAAAACAGAGTTTAGCATGATGGAACCGTCAGGGTATACCGTCCATGTTGTATTGACTTTGAATTTGAAGTTGTCTTTTGTGGCGCGAGTGCTCTTGTCGGTCACTATTTTGTGTTCTGCGTCATTGATGCGTCCTTCTATGTATGTCTTATAGCTTGCCCTTGATGTGATTTCGAAATTTAATGTGAAAGAACCGTCAGCATTATTAGATGTAGTGAAGTTTGTGATTTTGTTCTGTAACTTGTGCAATCCGTTTTCAAACCATTTGGCATAGCACCATTTGTCATTATTTACAAAAGCCCTTATTGCATCAATTTTCATGTTGTTCCCACGAGGAATAATTTCCGTGTTTCCATAGCTTAGGTAACTCATTATGCCGTGTCTCTTGTTAAATTGTACGCTGAAGCCTTTGCCCTTGACGGTGATAATGTTGTTACTCCCGGTAGTTATGTCAAGTTTTTCGGATCCCTGATGTATCATGTCTGTCAGTTGTGTCTTTGGCTTGTCCTGCAGCAGTAGCTGTTCTTCAGCTTGGACATAATCCCTGTCAGCCCAGGGCATGTCTTTGTTGAGACAGAAAGCGAAGTGTAAATCATATCGCTTGTCGTTCTTGAAGTTAGTTGTGTTGTATGGGATGTGTATAGTCTCTAATTCCCTGAATTTAATCTGTGGCAAAGCCATTTTGCCGCTCTCCACAACTTTTCCATCTTCAAGCAGTGTCCAGCATAGTTGATAGTCGGTAAGGTGTGTGAAAAAGTTTTTGTTGAAGATAGAGAAATAGCCTTTCCCTACATGAATAGGTTTGATCTGGACGTTTTGATAAATATATTTCAGTTCATAATACTGGGGTTTGGGTGTGAGGTCTGAAAACAACAATCCGTTCATCACAAATTGTCCGTCGTTTGGTTTGTCGCCGAAGTCTCCGCCATAGCCGATATATCTTGTGCCACTGATGCTGTCATAATTGTATATACCTTGATCTACCCAATCCCATATACAGCCTCCGATGATGGCATTATTGGATTCTATTATGTCCCAATAGTCCTTCAGGTTGCCTACGGCATTGCCCATTGAGTGCCCGTATTCGCAGAAGAAGAATGGTAGTTTGTCATTACTCTTACCGCTGGCGATATTTTTTACGCGTTCTACCGACGGATACATGCATGAGCCAACGTCAGATATGTCATTGTTTCTTTCGTAATGTATCGGCCGGCTCTTGTCGTATGCGTGCAAAGAGTCATATGCTGCCTGGAAATTTTTACCCGGTCCGGCCTCGTTACCGAGAGACCACATGATGATACTCGGATTATTATAATAGGCATAAGCCATTTCCATGGTGCGGTCCACGATGGCGTTTCTCCATTCTGTCGGGTGGGAGAGGGAGGCATCGCCATAGCCGTACTGATGCGCCTCGTTGTTGGCTTCTGCGACAAGATATAATCCGTATTTGTCGCACAGGTAATACCAGTACGGGTCATCAGGATAGTGGGAAGTACGGACACAATTGATGTTTGCGCGTTTCATCAGTTTGATTTCTTCCAGCATCTGCTCCCTGCTGACAACATGACCCGTCTGCGGATTGGTTTCATGCCGGTTGACTCCTTTAAGCTTGACGGGCTTGCCGTTAACGCAGAAGAAACGGCCGCCCTTTTCGTATTCGTCCATTTCGCTGCTGAATGTCCGTATTCCTGTTTTTCTGATGCCGATATAGGTGGAAATACATTGAATGACTTGGTCCTTGCTGTCTCTCAGTTGTGCTATAAGCGTGTAGCGCCATGGTTCCTCCGCACTCCAGAAGTGTGGCTTATTCTGCAGATTACCGATGATTTCTGTGGTAGCAAACTCTTGCCGTTTAAGTGTCGGCACTTTCTGCTCCTCAATTGTCCATTCCTCCGCAGTGTTCTCGTCACTGTATATCTTGTTCAGATAGAGTTGATATGTTATGCTGTAGCCTGCAATTTTCTTTTTGCTGTTGTTTTTGATTGTCGGTTTTATCTTTATGATACCGCTCTCGTAATCATCGTCATTGTCAGTCGTGATATTAAGGTTGGCGATGCACACTTTGGGCGTCGCTTCAAGTGATACCGTTCTGAAGATGCCAGGCAGCCGGAACATATCTTGTGCCTCCAGCTGTGATCCGTCGCTGTTCCTGTATACCTCCACGGCAACAGTGTTTTCGCCTTTGCGGAGGAATTTGGTGATGTCAAAACGTGCTGCGTTGCGCGAGTTCTTGGAAAAACCTACATATTTGCCGTTAATCCATAGGTAGAAGAATGAATCCACACCATCAAAGCAGATATGAACGTCCATGCCTTTCCATTTCTCCGGCACTGTAAAGGTGCGGCGATATGAGCCCACTTCATTGCGGCATTTGAACATGGTCCAGTCAGTCGGTGGTGTGCGCATCACGCCTTTGCGCCAATCGTCTCTCTTTGTCTCGTGATAAAAAGGTACGTTGACATTGACATATATAGGTGTGCCGTACTTCTGGGCACCGTTCTTTTGGATGCCTGCGACATTCCAGTTCATCGGAACCTGTACGTCATCCCAATCGCTGACGTCAAATTTGGGTTTCTCAAATCCTTGCGGCCGCTCTTCCGGCGTTGCCACCCATTTGAACTTCCATGTTCCGTCAAGGCTTTTCCAATAGTCGCTGTAATCGGGTAGCACCTTGCGCGCCTTCTCAATATCCGTAAAGGAAAAATACCACGCCTTCGGTTGTTCTTTATTGTACGCTATCTTCTCAGGGTTATCCCATTCGTCACCTACAGGCATAGTCCTGTTACCATACTCATATCCGCTCAGCTTGACTGATGCCGCAACATAACTGCAACTCAGTAATACAATAATTAACGCCCAAAGTCTCATAAGTTAATATTTTACTTTATACAAAAGTACAAAAAACATAGCATAAAGGCGTGCAATTCAAGCACAAAAAAGGAGGAACGACAGTTCCTCCTTTTTGTGACTCCTATAGGATTCAAACCTATAACCTTTTGATCCGTAGTCAAATGCTCTATTCAGTTGAGCTAAGGAGCCTTGTTTCTTAATTCGGATGCAAAATTACACTTTTTCTGATACACTGCAAAATATTTTATGATTTTTTTTGAAAAAAGTGTGTGGACACTTTTTTGCATTAAATGAAAAAATATTGCAAGGCTATACTTATAAGACATATATTTTATATTTTTGCACCCGAAAATGAATTTCGCAACAAAATTAAACAAGATATTGTGTCTTTTTGCTTTGACCCTGACGCTCAATACATCCGTCTTGGGCTATACGGAAGCTGAAGCAAAAGAGGTCCTCAATCGTACTCTGACGCAGTTTACCCACAAAGGTGGCGCCAAGATAGGTTATCATTTTAAAGTCGGCAAGCTCTTTGACCGCAGAGGTACATTCATGTTCAAGGATGACAAGAGCCTGGCGTTTGGTAAGAAAGAGATAGTCTGGAATAATGGAAAGACCGTTTGGATATTAGACAAAAAGTCGCGCGTTGTCAAAATAATGAATCCAGGAGAGAGTCGTAAGGGTCATAAAAGCCTTGACGAGGAACTCGCCATAGTTAAGGACGGCTACAAGTTGTCTATGACCTCCGTCGGTGACAACTACTGCATCCATATGAAGGCCATAAAGCGTCACACAGACATCAAGCAGGGCTATCTGTATATCGACAAAAAGACTTTCAATCCTGTACACATCAGGATGAAAGTCGCTTTCATTTGGGCTACGATAGACATTTGGGACTTTGAGACAGCCAACTATAAAGACGAAATGTTTAGCTTCCCTGTCAGCAAGTATCCTGACGTCAAAATTGTTGACAAGCGCAAATAAGCTGACGTTTGTTTTTCCAAGATACCAATGTTTCGGTCATTGGTAGCATAACAGTGTAAACTTATTGGATGAATTAATTCTATCCGTCGTTTGAGTTAAAACCATATTCGACTTTTTTCCTGCGGACATTCAGTCAAAGTAAATGTGGTGACAGGACCATCTGTTGCTGTCTATAGGATTTGTTGCATCGTTATCTCGGATTGTTTTATGCTTTTCCGCCGATATATTCTCCGTTCCATAGGCTGGAACATATTCTACCCAATGGAATGTACGTTCCAGCCTATGGAACGGAGCACTTGTCGGGTTAGGACGACACGTTATTCCTCATGTATCCGGGCAGACATGGCACATTTTTACACATAAAATTATGTATTTGAGTTTTTGTGGAAATGTTTTTAGCAATTCTTTAGAATGTATAATGGCATAGCCATTAGTCCTGATGCGATTATAAAGATATGGTTGATTTGTTTTTTTCCTACACGTTGAATGATATCACCTATTGTGGATAAGATGAATTGTTTGTCGCGATAGCAAAGCATCTTGATACGGGAATAAAAATAATACCGCCTGAAACCTTTAACGGCTTCAGGCGGTATCTGAAAAAATGTGTAAGTAGGTATTACTTTAGTTTTAATTTCTTGGCAATGGCTTTAGGAAGTGCGTCTTTATGAATGAGTATATTCATGGTCTTGTATGCCATATATGCTTTGGAAATGTAGCATTTGCCGTGATATTTGTTGTAATCACCCCATGAGTTTTTCATCATAAAATATTCCTTGCCGTTCTGGTCTTTGACAAGACCGTAGATGAGCATGCCGTGGTCGTCGGTCGTTTCCCAGTTGTCATAAGCTTCCTGACGCATTTCTTGTGTAATTTCTTTCTCGTTCTGGGAGTTCTTGACAATGTTGTCTTTGTCAGTGTCACCCTGCCATTTTGCCTGGTCTGAACCGCTGTTGTCCTTGGTTGTGCTCTCTTTAGGCATGAGGACTACTTCGTGTTTGCGGAAAGAGGGTTCGCTGACATCTGCACCCCACGCGAAGGTGTAGCCGTTGCGTACGGCATAGTCCATGACTTCCATGAACTCGTCGAGCGGAATGTTGTAGTTTAATCCCCAGCGCCAGTTGTCCTGAACTTCAATGGCAAACTGGGTATAGAACGGATGATGGGTAAAGGAGGTGAGTGATACGTAATCGTCCATCTTCAGGCCGAGACTCTCGGCAAAGGTCTGCGGTGTGTACTCCTTGCCTTCGTATGTGAATTTCTCAGGTATCTCGCCGATATATGCATTGTAAATGCCTTGCAAGCCCTTTTGCCATACGGGTGAAAGTTTCTTCAGGTCGCTTTTGGCGATGGCTTCAACGTATGCGGTAGACACTTTGCTCAGTTCGGTGTGGTTGTATAGAGAGTCACCATAGAGGCTTCCCGGTTTGGGCATAGCGCCTTCGGGGCACATACCATAATTTTTCAGACAATATACGGCGTCGTAGAAACTGCCACCCTGAGAGAATGAAATGTCCCCGTGGGTTCTTACAGCAGCAACGGCGCGGTCCATATAGGTCTTCTCCACAAGGAATGACTCGCAGAGGTCATATTCTTTCTTTTGTGTACGCAGCAGTTCGGCCTCAAAAAATCCTAATGAAGAGAATGCCCAGCATGTGCCGGAACGGTTCTGATTTTTGACAGATGTGATAGGGTTCTCCTTGATGACGGTGAAAGTAAGCGTGTCCTTCTTGGCTTCTTTCTTCTCATCTTTCTTTTCCTGGGCGAAAGCATTGCTGCCGATAAAAAGCAGGCAAAGTGCAATCGCAAATTGTTTGTTGAAAATCATAGGTTTTAGTAGTTTATAAAATTATTCATATCTGTTTTTTGCCATGAACTCTTCAATATTCTCAATGTGGTAAGGGATGATGTCGCGCCCGAGGAAGCGTGCACCGTCTTGGGTGATGAGGACATCATCCTCGATGCGTATGCCGCCGAAGTCGCGGTACTTGTCAATGACATCAAAGTTGAGGAATTCCGCATTGGTGCCATTCTTCTTCCATAGGTCAATGAGTGCCGGTATGAAATAAATGCCAGGCTCGTCAGTGACAATGAAATTTTCTTCAAGTTTGCGGCCCATGCGCAGGCTTGATGTGCCGAATTGGGAAGAAGGCTGTATCTCGTCATCATAACCGACATAGACTTGCCCGAGTGACTCCATGTCGTGTACATCCATGCCCATCATGTGTCCTAATCCGTGGGGCATAAATAAGGCGTGAGCACCAGCCTGGACAGCCTCGTCGGTGTCGCCTTTCATCAGATTGAGTTGTTTGAGCTGCTCTGTCATATGCCGGCAGATAGCCATGTGTACATCGTACCATTTTACGCCAGGGTGGGCTAATTCTAACGCCAAGTCGTGACATTGCTCCACAATGGTGTAGATATCTTTCTGTTTGTTGGTGAACTTTCCGCTGACAGGAATAGTGCGTGTATTGTCGGAGCAGTAGTTTTCATTTGTCTCCGCACCGGCATCACATAGCAGTAGCCTGCCTGCCTCCAGGTAATTGTCGGAGGGATAGCCATGCATGACTTCTCCGTGGGTGGTCACAATGCTCGGGAATGACACCATGGCGCCTAAAGAGTTGGCGACGCCGTCAATGATGCCACTAATGAAATGCTCTGTGACGGAAGGCGAACAGAGCTTCATGGCTGTCGTGTGCATTTTGTGGCCGATGGCACATGCGCGTTCAATCTCTTTAATCTCGGCCTTGCTCTTCGCAGAACGAAGTTTGACGACAGCTTTGATGAGTTCAACGGAGGCGGCATCCTTCTGCATCGCAGGTTGTATGCCGAGCAGGTCCTGATATAAAATCTGGATGTCATGGCGGTATGGAGGAAGGAAATGGACCTTCCTGTTTTCCTTGCCAGCCTGATCGAGGAGTGTCCTTATGCCGTTGAAAGGCATGGTGTCATCTATACCGACTTGTCCGGCCAGTTCTTTCACGCTGTCAACACTGCCAAACCAAATGATGTCATCAATATCAATGTCATCGCCCAACAAATACTCTTTATTGTTGTCAACATCGATAACACCGATGAGACCGTCACGTTGCAGACCGAAAAAATACAGGAAAGAACTGTCTTGGCGGTAATGGTAAAAATTGTAAGGCCCGTTGGCTGGGCTGTCATTGTTTCCCGGGAAAATCAAAAGACCGCCTCCCATAAGCTCCTTAAGGGCTTGGCGGCGCAGAATGTATGTGTTTTTATCAAACATAATGACGTTATTGCTTATAAAAATCTATGCAAAATTAATATAATATGGTGAAAGTATTTGGCTTTTTTGTTATTTTTGCAATTATAAATATCAAAATATAAACTAATGAAAAATTTTGCCTTATCCGTATTATTGTTCTTATTATTTTTCCCGATATCGTCAATTTCAAAAACCAACTGGCATTGGGAGAAGGGTACGATTGTTGTAGACACCCCGCAGCGTCCTGCAGGTCAGCAGGATGCATTGTCGCTGAAGGTGGCGCCGATACCTGTGGTCAGAGTGGCTTTCGTAGGATTGGGTATGAGGGGTCCTGGCGCTGTTAAACGTTGGACAAATATTGAAGGTACACGGATAGTTGCTTTGTGTGATGCAGAAAAAGGCCGTGTTGATTCGTGTCAGCAAATATTAACTCAGAAAGGATTCCCGAAGGCGGAGGCCTATTTTGGAGAATATGGTTATCAGGAGTTGTGCAAACGCCCGGATATTGATCTGGTGTATGTTGCAACGGATTGGGAACATCATGTTCCGGTAGCAAAATATGCTTTGGAACATGGCAAACATGTTGCCATAGAGGTACCTTCAGCAATGAATTTGCAGGATTGCTGGGATTTGGTGAATCTGGCAGAGAAAAACCGGCTTCATTGTATGATTCTGGAAAACTGCTGTTATGATTTCTTTGAGTTAAATACGCTGAACATGGTGCAGCATGATGTCTTTGGCGAGGTTTTACATGTGGAAGGTGCTTATATCCATTGTCTGGAACCATTTTGGCCTGAATATTGGCATAACTGGAGAATGAATTATAACCAAAGTCACAGAGGTGACATTTATCCAACTCATGGTCTGGGCCCGGTTGCGCAGTTGCTGAATATTCATCGTGGTGACAGGATGAAAACACTGGTTGCAATGGATACTAAGGCTGTAGGCGGACCTGAATATATCAAGACAAATACAGGAAAAGACGCAGAGTCCTTCCGCAACGGTGATCACACGACCACTTTAATCCGTACAGAACAGGGAAAGGTTATCGAGATTCAGCATAACGTCATGAATCCTCAGCCGTATAATCGCAAATATCTGGTGACAGGAACAAGGGGATTTGCATGCAAGTATCCGATACAAGGTTATTCCTTAAGTTCATCCCAGATGAAGAAGTCGGGCGTCAAACCGGATCAAGATAACTTGAGCGGTCATGAATTTCTGAAGAAAGAAGACCAAGACAAGTTGGTGAGCAAGTATAAATCTCCATTGATAGATATATATGGTGTAAAGGCCAAGAAAGTTGGCGGACATGGCGGTATGGATTTTATCATGGACAGTCGGTTGGTTTATTGTTTGCAAAACGGTTTGCCATTGGATATAGATGTTTATGATTTGGCAGAATGGTGTTGTCTGGCTGAACTCGGAGAACTTTCTATGGACAATAATTGCGCCTCAGTAGCTATACCTGATTTCACGCGTGGGAAATGCTATGTGCAAAAACAATTCCGTCATGCGTTTGCAACGCCTGAGCAGGAAAAAGCAAGTGAGAATATTGCACATATTTATACGGAGACTCTGAAGAAAGATGGTGTCAAAGCTGCAGAAAAAGCATTAAAGAAATTATTAAAGAAATAAATATACATTCGCACATGCCTGTTTCCACTTGGGAAGAGAACGTCATGCTTGTTGACGCAGATTGGCTGGACAAGTTTGTCTTTGAAGTTACCGTGAACTTTGAGCGGATGTTGGAGCGCGCTATGCCAAAAGTCGCACTAGACCGCTGGGTTGATTATCTGAGTTTGGATGGAGGTGTCCGCCCTGGAAACAATAAGATACAAGTCATATTATTGTATAATTCGGAAAACGAAACTCTGAAGAATTGCACGCCACAATCTTTGACAGAAGAACTGGATGGTAAGGCATTCAGAGACAATCTTGGCGAATTTGTTTTCTCGACTGTTCCTGTCGAATCAGCACTGGTTACAAAAGCAGAGTTATTCGTGCAAAGTATGATAGCACTTTACTCAGAGGATAGCATAAAACGCCTGATGCTTGTTCCGAACATGGAAGAATATGGTTCAATTGTTCGTGATAATCTCAAGGAGATTGATTGCAGAAAAAAAGAAATAACAGTTTTTGCCACGAATCCTCAGCAGGGACTTCGTTGTCCGCAAGAGATACTGACATATTCCATAATGGCGGCATTAGGCATTAGTGGTGATGAATTAAAAGATTAAAACAAAAGAAAGATATTACTGATTATAATCAAATTAACAATGGGAAAAGTATTAATAATAGGTGCAGGGGGTGTTGCAACTGTTGCAGCATTTAAGGTGGCAAAAAATAATGACGTCTTTGAAGATATTATGATAGCCAGCCGTACAAAATCAAAATGTGATGCTATAGTCAAGGCAATAGGAAACCCTAAAATAAAAACGGCAAAAGTAGATGCTGACAATATAGATGAGCTTGTTGCATTGTTTGACAGTTATAGACCTGATATTGTAATGAATCTTGCATTGCCTTATCAGGACCTGACAATTATGGAAGCATGTCTGAAGAGTGGCGTCAACTATCTTGACACGGCCAACTATGAACCGAGAGACGAAGCACACTTTGAGTACAGTTGGCAATGGGCATATAAGAAACGCTTTGAAGATGCAGGCCTAACAGCAATCCTCGGATGTGGTTTTGATCCAGGCGTGAGTGGTATATATACAGCTTATGCTGCAAAACACCATTTTGATGAGATTCACTATCTGGATATCGTAGACTGTAATGCGGGTAATCATCATAAGGCATTTGCAACAAACTTCAATCCGGAAATCAATATCAGGGAGATAACTCAAAAAGGTCTATATTACAAGGATGGCAAATGGATAGAAACAGAACCATTGTCAGTACACCAACCGATTACATATCCAAATATAGGTCCGCGCGAAAGCTATTTGATGCACCATGAAGAATTGGAGAGTCTGGTAAAAAATTATCCTACAATCAGACAGGCACGCTTTTGGATGACATTTGGCGAACAATATCTGAGGTATTTGGATGTAATTCAGAATATAGGTATGAGTCGTATTGATGAAATAGAGTACGAAGCGCCTATGGCTGACGCTCCAGATAAGAGTGTCAAAGTGAAGATAGTTCCATTGCAATTCCTTAAGGCCGTTTTGCCCAATCCGCAGGAACTTGGCTCTAACTATGAGGGTGAGACCAGTATAGGTTGCCGCATACGTGGTATTAAAGATGGTAAGGAAAGGACTTATTATGTATATAACAATTGTAGTCACCAAGAAGCCTATAAAGAGACAGGTATGCAAGGTGTAAGTTATACAACAGGTGTTCCTGCTATGATAGGTGCCCGTATGTTTATGCTTGGGTTATGGAAAAAACCGGGCGTATGGAACGTTGAGGAGTTTGATCCAGATCCCTTCATGACAGAATTAAATAAACAGGGCCTTCCGTGGCATGAGGTCTTTGACGGAGATTTGGAATTATAATATTAACCTAATAATAAAAAACACATTATCTAATGGCAAAGAAAGAGACTGTTGCTCCAGCTGAGGGTAACGAGAAATTGAAAGCGTTGCAGATGGCAATTGCTAAAATAGAGAAAGATTATGGTAAAGGCTCCATCATGAAACTCGGTGATGAGGAGGTTACTGCTGTCGATGTGATTCCAACAGGCAGTCTTGCATTGAATCTGGCTTTAGGCGTAGGAGGATATCCCCGTGGCAGAATTATTGAAATATATGGTCCGGAAAGTTCTGGTAAGACGACATTGGCCTTGCACGCCATTGCTGAGGCACAAAAATTAGGTGGAATAGCAGCTTTTATTGATGCGGAACATGCTTTTGACAGATTCTACGCGCAAGCTCTTGGCATTGATGTAGAGAATCTTTTGGTATCTCAACCAGACAATGGTGAACAAGCATTGGCAATCGTAGATCAGTTGATTCGTTCAGCAGCTGTTGATATTGTTGTTATTGACTCAGTCGCAGCTTTGACACCAAAGGCAGAGATTGAAGGCACAATGGGTGACAATAAAGTGGGGCTTCAAGCGCGTTTGATGAGTCAGGCATTGCGCAAATTGACATCCGAGATTAGTAAGACCAATACAACATGTATTTTTATAAATCAATTAAGGGAGAAGATAGGTATAATGTTTGGTAACCCAGAGACAACAACTGGTGGTAATGCATTAAAGTTTTATGCCAGTGTTCGCTTGGATATCCGTCGTGTTACAACTTTGAAGAAAGGTGAAGAATCCATCGGTAACCAAGTACGTGTAAAGGTCGTTAAAAATAAAGTAGCTCCACCTTTCCGCAGAGCTGAATTTGAAATCATGTTCGGCGAAGGTATTTCCAAGGCTGCAGAAATTACTGATTTGGCAACCAACTTAGATGTTATCCAAAAGAGCGGATCATGGTTTAGCTATGAGGGGAATAAGTTGGCGCAAGGTCGCGATGCTGTAAAGGTTTTGTTGAAGGATAATCCTGATTTGATGGCAGAATTGGAATCTAAGATAATGAACAAAATCAATCATGATACAGACGCAGTGGCTTCGGCAGTTTCTACAGTAGAGCCATCTGATGATTATGAATAAATAAATTAGTAATAGTTCAATAGTCCTTAGATTTGTTATAATGTCTAAGGACTATTCTATTTATAAGTTATGAATAAAAGCAGTTTAAAATGGTTGTTTTTGAGCGCATCGCTTCTTGTTACGGTGACATTTAGAGCCGAAACCATTAATGTGATTGAAAGTAATTTTCGTAATATACCAGATAAGCAACAGTTAGCTGTATATTGGTATTGGTTGGCTGGAAATATGTCAAAGGAAGGTGTTGTCAAAGATCTTCAAGCCATGAAGCGTGTCGGCATTAATCGTGTGCAGATAGGTATGATTGGAGAAGGACAAGGTGCACCGGAAGGTCCTGTAAAAGCATTTTCGGACGAATGGTGGGACATACTTCATCAAGCGATGAAAACTGCTGGAGACTTGGACATAGAGGTCGGTGTGTTTAATTGTCCGGGGTGGAGTCAAAGCGGCGGTCCGTGGGTTAAGCCTAATCAGGCCATGCGTTATTTGGCATACCATAATGACACTATAGCTGGTGGTAGTGTAGTGTCTTTGGATTTATCATTAAAAAATAAAGAGGCACAGCTGGTGAAGGTTTTGGCATATCCTGTTATATCGTCAAAGGCTAAATTTTCTGTCTTAGAAGATGTTCGGAATGCTAAAGAGATACATCTTCTTGGTGAAAACTCAGTCATTGTCAGAAGTCTGACAATAGTCCCCGCACATAAAAAAGGAAAGACAAAAGCTGCTTTATATGTTAAAGACGGAGTTGGATACAAGTTAATACGCAATTTTACCATTGATCGTAGTAATCCTGAATTACATGTTGGTTTTATGCCATATGCTCCAGTTGCGGCATCTTTGCCTGAGACAGAAGGTAAAGCGTTCAAATTGGTTTTGGATAAGCCGGGAATGATTCAGGATATCAAGCTAAGTGACATACCTGTGGTGGAGAGTTATGCAGAGAAGACGCTTGCTAAGATGTGGCAGACTCCTCATCCTATGTGGGATGCGTATATGTGGCGTAATCAGCCTGAATATTCTTCTGCTTTTGCAGTTGCACCCGAACAGGTTGTTGACTTGACAGACGAGCTTGATGCTAAAGACCATTTACATTGGAATGCTCCTAAAGGCAGATGGGTAGTTATGCAAACATATATGCTTCCTACGGGTACTACCAACGCTCCTGCACCGAGTGAGATTACAGGTTATGAGACTGACAAGATGAGTAAAAAGCACATAGAAGCTCATTTTGATAATTATATTGGTAAAATTTTACAAAAGATTCCCGCTGAAGACCGCAAGACTTTTAAGATTGTTGTTGAAGACAGTTATGAGACTGGCGGACAGAATTGGACGGATGATATGATACCTGATTTTAAGGATTCTTACGGCTATGATCCAGTACCGTTCTTGCCTGTGTTTAGTGGTGTAGTCATTGGCAGTGAGGATAAATCTGACCGTTTCTTATGGGATATAAGGCGATTGATTGCTGACGAGGTTTCTTATAATTATGTCGGCGGCCTCCGTGAGGTGAGCAACAAACATGGTATGACTACATGGCTGGAGAACTATGGCCATTGGGGATTTCCTGGCGAGTTTTTGCAATACGGAAGTCAAAGTGATGAAATTGCAGGTGAATTCTGGAGTTTCGGTACATTGGGCGATATCGAGAATCGCATAGCGTCTTCATGTGGTCATATTTACGGGAAAAAGAAAATATGGGCAGAATCATTCACATGTGGTGGTCCGGACTTTACACAATATCCGGGACAGATGAAGCAGCGTGGTGACAGGTTTTTTGCCGAAGGTATTAATGCGACATTGTTGCACTTGTATATCCAACAGCCCAATGATGATGTTCCGGGTATTAATGCCTGGTTCGGCAATGAGTTTAATCGCAATAATACATGGTTTTCCCATATGGATGTGTTTGGGAAATACCTGAAACGATGCAATTATATTCTCCAACAGGGTCGTTATGTTGCAGATGTGGCTTACTTTATAGGAGAGGATGCTCCAAAGATGACGGGAACACGTACACCTGAGATTCCTAAAGGTTATTCTTATGACTATGTTAATGCAGATGTATTGTTAAAAGCCCGCGTTAATGATGGGTGTCTCTGTCTTGAAAGCGGTATGGAGTATTCCGTGCTGGTTCTTCCAATCCAAAAAACCATGCGTCCTGAGGTCTTGGCAAAATTGCGTGAGATGGTTAAGGACGGCCTGACGATTATCGGTCCTGCACCGGAATCTTCTCCAAGCCTAAAAGATTATCCGAAAGCCGATATCCAAGTGAAAGAAATGGCGGAGGAAATGTGGCAGACAATGACAAAACCCTATGCGGACAAGTTATTATACGGCAAAGGACGAATTTATAAAAATGCTTCTTTGGAGCAGGTGTTTACGGAGTTGAATGTCATTCCTGATTTTTCGACGGATGACTGCTTGTGTCCAATATTATTCTTACATCGGACTTTAGATGATGCGGAAGTGTATTTTGTATCTAATCAGTCTGATAGCTCTGTCTCGTTTAATGCTTCGTTTAGGGTCAAGAATATGCAACCTGAATTATGGAATCCTTTGGATGCTTCTGTCAGATTGCTACCTGAGTTTAGTTCTAAGGCGTCATGCACTCAACTTCCAATGGTTCTCGAACCTTTTGAAAGTGCTTTTGTCGTCTTCAGAAAACCTGCTGAGTTGCATGAAGGCGTGAATTATCCGCAGAAAGAAGTGCTTTTGAAAGTCAAGACACCATGGATGGTAACGTTCCAAGAGGGAAGGGGCGGGCCAACGGGTCCTATTACTTTTGAGTCTTTGACAGACTGGACAAGTAATGAGAATGTGTCAATTAAGTATTTCTCTGGTACTGCGGTATATAAGAATAGGGTTAAGCTTACTAAATTACCTGTGAAGCATGTGTATGTAGATTTGGGTAAGGTAATGGTGATGGCAAAATTGCGTATCAATGGTAAAGATGCTGGCGGCGTGTGGACACCGCCATACAGGTTAGATGTGTCTTCATTATTGAAAAAAGGCTATAATGACATCGAGGTCGAGGTCGTGAATTGCTGGCATAACAGACTGATAGGTGAAAAGTCTTTACCTGCTTCGGAACGTTTTACAAAACAATCTGTCACATATCTTAAGGCGGATACAGAACTACAACCCTCTGGTTTGCTGGGTCCAGTGGAAATTGTTTCATTTGATTATAAATAAATTTATGCTCAGGTTGTTGGTAGTCTCGTGCATTTTGATGCTGGCTGTTATTTCGAGTCAAGGAAAAGTTCCGTCTACGTTGCCGTTTACTTCCATAAGGGTAAAAGGTGAATTACAGGAGCGGCTTGAGCGCAATTTTCAGCGTTTGGAGGAAGAGAAATACCAGCCCCATAAGGTTTTTTTATCCATGCAGCAGAGTGGCGACTGGCCCGGCGATACAGAAGGACGTACCATTTTGGGGCTTGTTATGGATGCACAAGCGTCTCATCGTTCACCTTTATACCTTGATGAGATTATGCATCGTCTGCCGGAGCATCTCAACGAATTTGGCTATATGGGACCTGTTTTCCATGATTGTCTACATGAACAGCAACTCTCTGGCAATGGGTGGCTGCTACGAGGTTTGTGTGAATACTATTTGTGGCGGAAAGACGAGAGAGTCTTGGATATGATAAAGAACATATCCGAGCAACTCTTTATATCAGGTAAAGATTATTATGGAGATTATCCTATTGATCCTATGGCTCGACAAACGGGGGTAGGTAAGGCTTCCGGCAATATCTCGCAACATATTGACAGATGGCAGTTATCCTCAGACATAGGTTGTGTGTTTATTGGTATGGATGGCCTAATCCAGGCTTATGCAATATTGTCGGATGATAAACTAAAGCCTGTGATTGAGAGTTTGATAAGCCGTTTTCTGCAAATTGATTTGTTGGGAATCAAAGCTCAGACACATGCTACCTTGACTGCTTGCCGCGGTTTGGTGCGTTATGCGGATATTACAGGAGATGAGAGATATATCCTGGAGGCTGAAAAACGCTTTCTCTTGTATGCGGAGAATGGTATGACCGAGAATTATGAAAATTATAATTGGTTCGGGCGATATGAAACGTGGACAGAACCTTGCGCCATTATTGATTCTTATATGCTTGCAGTTCAGTTGTGGCAACATACTCTTAAGTTTAAGTATTTGGAGCTTGCTGAGAAGATATATTACAATGCCATTTGCCATACGCAACGCTACAATGGCGGTTTTGGTTGTGACAACTGTCCCGGCATTACCCAAAATACCGATGATTTGGATATCCATATACCTGAAGCGCATTGGTGTTGTACGATGCGTGGTGGCGAGGGTCTTTCACGTGTGGCTGAGTATACAGCCTTTGTTGACGACAAACATATTTTTGTTCCCTTTTATCGCAATGCGGATTTCACATACAACAGTGGTAACAAAATGCTTTCTATTGAAGAAAGGACCGATTATCCTTTTGCTGAAACAGTGACTTTCAGTATTAAGCAGAATTCAATGGGTAAACTTGCACTGTGTTTGCCACATTATTCTTGGATGGAGTCGATATCCGTTAAAGTCAACAATAAGCTTTTAACCTGTCCAGAGCAAGATGGTTTTATCGTTTTAACGCGTCGTTTCCGTTCCCGGGATATCATTTCTGTTTCGTTTAAGATGAAAACGGGATGCGGTAAAACGATAAATCCATACAACACTTCTGTTGATGATCGCACTGCTTTTTACGGTCCTTTACAGTTATGTGTCAGAGATTCAACAAAGATAATTTTGCCATCGGATGCATGCATAGAGCGACGCAGCAATGGCAAGTTCTATTTGCGTGGTACACAAATACAATTCGGAACGATATATCACCTAATGACCCCTGAGGTATGGAAACCTAAGCATTCGGCGTGGCAGATGCTTTTTAAGGCTCACTGAATTTAAATTTAATAGCCGGCTGCACCTTCCACTTCGGGATTTTCAACACGTGTAAGTTTTATGGTTACGATACGCATGTTGGTTGTAATCAAGAAACGTCCTTGGTATGTCTCTTTCGTTTCGCCGATTTGTTTTTCGACTTGAAATTTAGAGATATAATTATACACATCGGGTATTCTTGAAGGTATCTTCCCGATATAGGGATTGCCCAGAATGGTATATGTGGCAGATTCCGCGAGGAGATAGTTGTTGACTTCCGACAATTTCTCGGAAGTGATTCGAGCAAGTCCGCTGGGGTTATGTTGCGATAGCATATTGAAGTATTCTGACACTACTTTACGGACAGAATCTTTTTCTGCGGGTGATACAATTAGCTTGTCAAGGTCCTCAATGACTTTTTTGGCCAAGTCCGCATATTTTCCGTCAGCATGGGTGCTGAGGTATTTTTGGTATGCTTCTTGTGTGTTTTCACTGCTGGCGTCCAACCATTCCAAAGAGTCTATCTTGTTCTTGCAGATATCGGTATAAGCACTCTTAGGGTATTTTATAAGGAAGTTCTTATATGCGGTGACAGTATCAGCATTTACGATTTCTTCCCAATTCTGTTTAGTGATTTTCAGGGCTTCCAGACGCTTTGATACTTCTTCGGTGAATCGTGACTCGGGATAGTTTGCTATGAATGTAGTGTAGTCCTTAATATTGTAATTCTCATTGAGGGCGAGGTAGTCTGATTTAATATTCTGCTCATATCGGAGATATTCATATAAGAAATAACCTCCTGTACAAAGCAAAATCACACTTACCAAGGCAATCCAAGGCCATTTTGAATGCTTCTTTCTCGGTTCGGGCATCTTCCCGTTCAAAGGCTTTCCGTCGGCGTTCTGTCGGATAACGGGAGAGGGTATGACTGGGGTGTTTGATATGTCACACGAACAGTTAGGGCATACCTTTGTATGTCTTAAAAGCGTCTTGCCGCAATCAGGGCATATAACAATATTGCCAGCAATGTTTACACCGCAGAAAGGACATGTCTGTGCCAGAGTTGAAGTTTCATGATTGCATTCCGGACATCTTATTATAGCCATGATGTAAGAGTATTAATGTTATTTTTTTTCTTTGTCAAGTATGGAACGGATGGCAGCATAGGCTTTAGGCCAGTCGGTGTTGATAGAGAATGGTGTGAGTTGCCCTTCACCGTTCTCTACATATGCGTTGACGATGTCGGTCTCTGTCTCATTAAAAAGCGGATTGGATCCGGAGGCATCGATAAATGACATTATGCGGTTTTTCTTCTCGCTCTTTGTAAGTTGGGTGTTGAGCAACGCCGATTTGAAGAAGGTAGAGAGAAATTCTGTCATGTAATATGCCTGATTGTCTAAAAATTCTTTGGTGACATCGCCTTCTCCCTCAAAACTTTTTTTCTTGATATATTGGAGTGTGGTGTACTTGAATTGTGCGATTTTTGCAACAAGCACGTTGCTGGTGGTGTCATTGATTACCTTTTTTGCATCGTCAAGTACAGTGTTGAAGATGTCTTGGGCTGAAACGTGACAGCCGACTCCGAGAAAAAATAATAATACGAGTAAGTGTTTCATTTCTATATCTAATAATTAGTTGTTCTTAATTAGTGTCAAGTTGTTTGTGATGCAAGATGGAAAATCCTCCGTGTAGTGTGATACTATGATGAGGGTTTTGTCAGGTTGCTTGCAGTATAGTTCTATGATTTCTTTTGCCTTGAGCCTGTTTGTGGCATCCATACCATGGAACGGCTCGTCCAGAATTAGTAATGCCGGATTTTTGACAAAGGCACGCACAAGCAGTATTAGTCTTTGTTCTCCATCGGAGAGATTTAGATAGTTTCTTCCGCGTAGAGACTCAATCTGGAATATTTTCAGCCATGTGTCAATCTTGGCTATATCTTCTTCTTGGGTTTTCCTGTAAAGTCCAATGGTATCATACAGCCCGCTGGCGATGATGTTTTCTACCGGCAAGGGTTTCCTGTATGAACGAAATATCTCCGGACTGACGAAACCTATATGTTTCTTGATATCCCAGATGCTTTCACCGCTTCCTCTGCGATGTCCGAAAAGTGTCACGTCGCACCTGTAGCTTTGTGGATTGTCAGCGCAGATAATGCTGAGCACTGTTGATTTTCCAGCACCATTTTTGCCTTGCAGAGACCATTTTTCTCCCTTCTTGACTTCCCAATCCAGATCTTTGAGAATTGTGCGCGTGCCATAGCTGATGGTGACTTTGTTGAGCTTCAGTATTGTCTCAGGCAATACTCTGTCTTTTTTGTCATGTGCCACGATATTTTGGAAGTCTGTTGCCATATCACGCCTTTGTGTGTCTGTGAGTTCCTGTTTCTCTTGGTCAGGGGCAGTAGGGCTGTTTAATGTCTTTTTCTCAATCAGGCCATTGCGCACATGTATGATATGGGTAAAGCCTTGCGTGTCTTTAGGCATTCTGCTTACGGTCAAGATGACTTGTATGGGAAGGTCATGGATGATCGCTTGTATGAAATCGGCAACTAATGTACGGTTTTCTTCGTCCAGTCCGATATATGGGTTTTCAATAATCAGCAGACGGGGATTCTTCAGGATGATTTGTGCTATCTGGAAACGCCTGAATTCTCCGCTTGAGAGCGAGATAATGTGCTTTTCCATCAAGTCATTGATATTGAATTTCTCTTCCATTATTTGAAGGAT
>Ga0310695_10001586_pt1 | contig 52602 bp, 67 predicted proteins | sample RumenRJG_04DNA_FD_203882 | JGI IMG/M metagenome (GOLD analysis project Ga0310695, IMG submission 203882) | Bovine rumen microbial communities from Lethbridge, Alberta, Canada - RJG_04 (v2) (version 2) | ecosystem: Host-associated > Mammals > Digestive system > Stomach > Rumen | place: Canada... | reverse complement strand
AGGTATTGCTCACTAAGAGATCTGGAGAGGTAAAGCTGGCTGCTGGTAAGGGCTATGAGGATGCTAAGAAGCTGGTGGCAGACCTGGAGGGTAAGATCAGGCAGCTCCAGGATAACTTGAAGCGTCTGCAAGCCTCTAAGGATCTTCTGGAGAATGATATTATGGATGCCCAGAAGAATGTAAGTGACACTGAGCGTAACATCAAGGAAACTGAGATCAATCTGGTGGATTGTCGCAATGACTATAAGGCTCTTTCTGCAAGCCAGTTTGTGATGCAACCTGATCAGATGGTATGCCCTACCTGTAAGAGACCTCTGGATGTGGATGATATTGAGGCTAAGCGTCAGGAGCTGGAGGCTAATTTCAACGCTGAAAAGGCTGAAAAGGTCAAGGCCAACGTGGAGAAAGGAAAGTCTGTAAAGGCTAAGCTGGAGAATCTACAGGCTACCCTGGATCGTCAGAGAAAGACCATGACTGATAAGGAGGCTTTGCATAAGCAGACTGAGAGCGATATTACCAACGCTGAGAATGAGATCAAGGTACTAACCAATGACCTGGTATCTGCCAGGGCAAACGTACCCGCTGAGCCTGACTATCAGAAAGCCCTGGATGGTGACGCTGAGTATATCCGTCTATCCCAGGAGATAGAGAGAATGACAAAGGATCAGGAGAGTGTCACAGCCGCTAAGGTGGATCAGCCTGACTACCTGGAGATCGAGACAAAGGATCAGGTGCTCATAGGTATCAAGAATGAGATCACGGAACTGCAAAACCAGCTGGGAGCCATTAAGGAGCCAGAGGGTGATGCCCAGGCAGACAATTCTGAGGCTAAGGCAGAAAAGGTGAAGATCTCAGGTGAGATTGATGCCATTAACCAGCGTTTAGGCCAGAGATCCATCCTGGAGCGTGCTGATAAGGAGATCAAGGAGCTGGAGGATCAGAGGGATAACCTCAATGAAAAGATCGCTGAGCTGGAGAAATGGGAGTTTGACTGCCTACAGTTCCAAAAGGCTAAGGATGATGAGCTGCTGAGACGTATCAACGGCCTCTTCCAGATCGTTTCATTCTCATTCGTTTCCTCACAGCTCAATGGTGGAGAGAAACTTACCTGTGTATGCACAGTGAATGGAACTCCATACCCTGATGTGAATAATGCTGGTAAGATCAATGCTGGACTGGATATTATCAATGCGATCTGCAAGTCTAAGGGTGTGAACGCTCCTATCTTCGTGGATAACGCTGAGAGCGTGAACAATGTCCTGGAAACCTCCAGCCAGAAGATCCTCCTGTGTGTTACCAATGATAAGAAACTTACAATAGCATAAGTATTATGGCAGACAACAATGTAACAAACACTCCAGCAACCGCCAATGGTGGTGCTGTGGCTCCAAAAGTCAATGAAAAGACTTTGGAACTGAAAAAGATCCTGAATGCTGACAGCGTACAGGAACAGTTTAAGAATGCCCTGGGTAAGAATGCAAGTACATTCGTAGCCTCAGTGATCGACCTCTATAACTCAGACAGTAAGCTGAGAGAGTGTAACCCTACCCAGGTTGTGATGGAGGCTCTGAAAGCCGCTGTGCTCCACCTCCCTATCAACAGATCCCTGGGATTCGCCTATATCATTCCGTTCAATAACAGCTATCCTAAAAAGGATCAGTATGGCCGTGAAATGATAGGTCAGGACGGTAAGAAGATCTGGGAGAAAAAGATGGAGCCTACCTTTCAGCTGGGCTATAAGGGATATATCCAGCTGGCTATGCGTACAGGCCAGTACCGTACCCTCAATGCCGATGTGGTATATGAGGGTGAGGTGAGACAGGTGAGCAAGCTCACTGGAGAGATCGCCTTTGACGGTGAGAAGAAATCGGATAAGGTTGCTGGCTATTTCTGCTACTTTGAACTGCTTAACGGATTCAGTAAGACGCTCTACATGACCGTGGATCAGATGGCTAAGCACGCTAAGAAGTACTCTAAGGGTATCAAAAAGGAGGTTACTGTGGAACAGCTGAAAGCCCTGGCAGATATGCCTGTATCTACTGATGATAGCAAGACAGTAGGCTGGCTGGGTAATTTCCACTCTATGGGTGTTAAGACGGTGGTGAGAAACCTCCTGAGCAAGTACGGCTATCTCTCTGTGGAAATGCAAACCGCCATTTCAGATGATCTCAGAAGTGAGGAATGGGCTGATGCCAACGAGATCAAGGATAATGATCAGGATGGCCAGAAGCTGCTGACGATGAACGGTGAGGGAGCCGTGAATGTGGGAGAGGCTGCAAACGGTGGTGGTGCTCCTGTCAATACTACTGATCCCAATGAAGCACCCTATTAAATCTCTGTGCTATGGTACTGAAAGTGTTAGGCAGCTCCAGCAAGGGTAACGGCTACATCCTGGATAACGGATCAGAGGCTCTGATCCTGGAATGTGGTGTGAGCCTTAAAGAGGCAAAGAAAGCCCTGAGCTTCGATGTCCGAAAGGTTGCTGGATGCTGTGTAACCCATCAGCATAACGACCATGCGGGCTACCTGGATAAGTATGCCTCCATCTTCTACACGCTGGCACTGCCTGAGGTATTCAGTGCAAAGGCTTTCTCTGGGAGCCGTGCCGTTCCTGTGGAGATAGGCAGACAGTACAGGCTGGGCGGTTTCCTGGTGATGCCGTTCAAGGCAGAGCATGACGTGCCATGTGTGGGCTGGCTCATAAACCATCCATCTATGGGGCTGCTGATGTTTGCCACTGACACCTGTATGCTCGACTATACCATCCCTGGGCTTAACCATGTGCTGATAGAGTGTAACTACTCAGTGGAAGATCTCAGGGTGGCAATAGAAGAGCACCGTACAGATGAGAGCCAGGTGTATAGGCTTGCAAAGTCACACCTGGAGCTTGCATCTACAAAGTCTTTTCTTAGCCGTAATGACCTGTCAAAGGTGGCAGAGGTGGTGCTGATCCACCTGTCTGGCAACAATGCCGATGCTGAGCGGTTCGTGTCGGAGATCCAGGCACTCACTGGTAAGCCCACCTATGCCGCCTACCCAGGTTTGGAAATGGAACTTATAAAGCTGTGAGATATGATTAACGGATTCACCAATGAGACAAAACCTCTATCGGAGTATGAGCGTGATACGCTCACCCCCATTATTGTACGTGGGCTGTCTATGAAGATCGGCAAAGAACGTGCGATAAAGAATAGTGAGATCTGTGCTAAAATGCGTATGGCTGGCTATCGGATCGACAATGCCAGGCTTCGCAAAGTGATTAACCACATCAGGGTAAATGCCCTCCTGCCTGGAGTGATAGCAACCTCAGAGGGTTACTACATAGCCACTACCAAAACGGAAATGGCAGACTACATAGCATCCCTGGAGAGCCGTGAGAGTGCGATCCATGAGGTAAGCGTGGCTCTGAGAAAACAGATGTCTCTCTATGAGTAGCAAGGTTGTTGTGGAAAAGGTGAATGGCCTGTTTAACCTGAATAAGCTCTATGTTTGGTTCGTACAGGCTCTGGATGGAATTTACCTGGTGGAGGTGAAGAAAGTCCGTAAGCCCAGATCCAATGACCAAAACGGATGGCTGTGGGGCTGTATATATCCCCTGATGCTGGATGCAATGGTGGATGCTGGCTGGGAGTTCACAAACACAGAACAGCTACATGAGTTCTTTAAGGCACAGATGACTGCAGATGAGGTGGTGAACAAAGAAACTGGTGAGATCGTGAAGTTTCCATCTTCCACCTCCAGGATGAGCACTACAGAGTTTTCTGCCTACTGTGAGAAGCTGAGGGAATATGCCAGGGAGTACCTGAATATAGAGATCCCTGATCCTGATAAGTACTGGATGCTCAGAGACGATGAAGATCATAGCAAATAACCTGGTATCGGAATTGATACGGCTGTTACCAGTGATCATAGACAGCGTACCTCCAGGCCAGAGCCTGAGAGTTCAGAACGCTATCCGTATCGTGAGAAAGATAACTAAGAAGTTGAACAATCTAAAAGAATTGGAGAAATGAGTAAACAAATTATCGTAACTGAGGTAGAGGTGGAGGCCGCTCTGAAAGCAGCGAAATCCCAGGAGGTGAAAGACGTGCTGGCAGCTCTTTTCTGCAAGCCAGAGAATAAGCCTAACCTGGATGATTACAAGTCCATCAAGTCCTATGAGGATGCCTGTGTAGCCCTGGGATGCAAGCCCTGTAACTTTGATAACATGGTTATGTGTGAGGTTTCGGCTGATCCTGATAAGGCTGGTGTTATGATCCAGTTCAGTGATCACATCAAGGCTCTTATGAAGCTGGAAACTATCAGCCGTGCTCTGTGGGGCAGGAACTGGGAGCCTAAGCCAGATCCAGATGGTAATGATTATTTCTATTGGCCGTGGTTTGGCTTATTCACACAGTCAGAGATCGACAGTATGAGTGATGAAGAGAAAAAGAAACGTGCCCTGCTCGGTGGTTTTGCGACTTATGGTGCGTTTGCGGGTTTCGGTTATCTGTATACGAATTATCGTTCCTCGTATGCGCATGCGACTATTGGGTTCCGTCTGTGCCAGGAAACAGAGGAAAAGGCAGCGTACTTTGGTAGGCAGTTCGTTGAGCTTTGGGCTGAATATCTGAAATTTAATTTTGAGGTTGGAAAACCTATTGTGTAACAAAAAAAGTAAGTAACATGGAGAAAAAAGAAAGAGTGCCAGAGATCATGCTGGCTGATGATCCGATGGAACAGCGAGAACAGATCATGCGTGACAGCTGTGACCAGATCGTGGAAAAGTTCTACACCCGAAAGTTCAGCACAGAAGAGGTGCAAGGCAAACGTGCTGAGTACTGTGAGGTGGGCATGAAAAAGAGTGCTCTGGAAAAGGAGCTGAGAGAGGTTTCTGCTGACCTCAAAGGAAAGATCAAGCCTCTCAAAGAGAGACAGGATGCCATCCTGGATGAGATCAAGCAGGGCGGTGAGCAAGTCCAGGGTGACACGTTCAAGTTCGTGTTTGAAGAGATCGGTAAGGTTGGTTTCTATGACACTAACGGCTACCTGGTTGAAGAGCGTGACATGACACCTGAGGAAAGACAGCGCACAATGTTCCAGGCCATCCGTAAGAATGGAACTGAGGGCTAAATAAACATTATTCATTAACAATTTTAATTCGTAAAAATTATGCAAGAAGAGAATTTTGAAAAGTCAGTTTGTGTGAACATTGAAAACTACACAGGCGAAAAGCCAGTAGAGGTGATCATCAGAAAGGGTGAGGCTGCAAGAGCCGCTGATCCCCTGCCTACTAAGGCTCCGATCAAAACCAATATCAAGGGTGTGATCTCCACTCCTTTTGACTGGCTGGAGAAACGTGTTAAGACCATTGACCAGCTCAAATCCCATATCTTCGTGGATCGTGAGGCTATGAGTATCACCCTTATCACCAATGAGGATGATGAGTACCACAAGGGTACTATCGTTGGTACTGTGGAGTTCACTGAGATCTTCAAGAAAGCCCACATTAACGATGATCATTATGGCTGGGATCCCGCACGTCTGGGTCAGTTCCTGCGCCTCAATCGTTGCCTCTTTGCCAACCGTGAGGATTGCATGAAGCTGGTTTCATTGCTGAAAAACTTTACAGCTAAGGCAAAGAGCCAGGTGGAGAAACAGCGTGATCCCTCTGGATCAATGGCTGATGTTTACCGCCAGGAGGTGGAGAGCAACCTGCCTAAGAGCTTCGATCTGAATCTGTCTATCTTCAAGGGAACACCAAAGGTAACTGTTACCGTTGAGTTTGATCACTATCTTACTGATGGTGACTGCCTCCTGCTTCTGGTTTCACCTGGTGCAAACGAGGCCGTTGAAGATTTCAGGGATAAGTGCATTGATGATGTGCTCGATCAGATCAGAAAGATCGCTCCTGAGATCTCGATCATGGAGAACTAACCCTATTTCCTAACCGCTGGAGGTGTGGGTGCGCTTGCACCTCCAGCATTAAAAAGCATATAATATGGCTAAGAACAAAACACAGATGATGCCTTTCGACACCTCCGACTGGCTTAGATGCCCAGAGCTGAAAGTGCTGCCTCCTGACATCAGAGGGCTGTGGATGGATATGCTGTGCTATATGTGGGAAAGCGTGGAGCGTGGTGTGATGGTGAAGCCTACAGGTGACATATACACCCAGGATGAGATAGTCAGGATGCTGGGAAAGGATGCCTCAGGATCTGATACCTGGCTGGATCGGCTGATCATAGGTGGTGTGTGTGGTGTACGTGCTGATGGAGCCATATACAGCAGACGTATGGTAAGGAGTGCTGAGATAAGCCAGAAAAGACGTGAGGCTGGCATTAAGGGTGGTAGCACTACAAAGTCTAAGGTGTTCACCCAAAAGCCTCCTGAGCCAAAGCAAACGGCTCCTGTGCAAGCTGAGCTGCCACTGGACGTAGAGGTGGTGACACCTCCACCGCTGACACAGGAACAGAGGGAAAAGGCTGCAAAGGCTAAGAAGTACAAATATGCCGATTGTGTCACCCTTACCAGGGATGAGTACGCTAAGCTCTGTGAGAGCTTTGGAGAGGATGCCGCTAAGCGTATGATAGAGATCCTGGATAACTATAAGGGTTCCAAAGGCAAAAAGTATAAGAGTGATTATAAGGCCATCCTTAACTGGGTGGTGGATAGGTACAACGAAGAAATAATGAAGTATGGAGATCAATGGCAAACCAGTAGCTCAAATGACAACCAGGGAGGCTCTGGAGATCATCAGGGATCATCAGCAGAAGCAATTCAAGCTAACTCAGGAAAGGGCACAGCAGGAAAGGCTAAAGCACAGAAAGACTATTCTGAGAGGTTTTAAGTACAACCTGGAGGATGAGGATGAGTATAAGATCCATGCAAGCCTGGTGAAAAGCATAGGTGACAACTATATGCTGAGGGAATTTTCCTCTTACCAGGTGGATGAGCACAATGAGAAAGTGCTGAGGTTCCTACTCTACTATTTCAATGGATGCCCGCTGGCAGAGAGTGTCTTTCCCGATGAGAACTATAAGATCTGCAAGAATCTTATGCTGATCGGAGAGCCTGGCACTGGTAAGACGATGCTCATGCAGATCTTTGCCGACTACCTCAGGGCTACTGAGAATGAGAATGCCTTTCGTAATATCAGCATGACACAGCTGATGAACTACTACAAGATCAACGGCCATATAGACCGCTATACGTTCAATGAGCTGGCAGATCCGAAAGCCTTTGAGGGCAATCCGTTCAATATCTGCCTGAATGACCTGGGGCTTATGACAGAGAGACAGCAGAGCTTTGGCACTCTTCTTACACAGATAACTGATGAGTTCCTGTTTGCCCGCTATGAGATATACCAGCAGTTCAGCAAACACTACCACATAACAAGCAACCTGACAGTGAAAGATCTGAAAAGCCGCTTTGAGGATCGCCTGGTGGATCGCTTCAAAAGTTTCAATGTTATAGAACTACACGGTGAAAGCCGTAGAAAATAAACTAAGTAAATATGCAACTGATTTCAGATTGGAATACATTACGTGACAATGCCCACAATACAGCAGTACGTCACGGTTTCTGGGACGATGAGCCCAGTGATGATCATTTTCTCTGTCTTATCTCCTCTGAGCTTATGGAGGCTGTGAATGCAGACAGAAAATCGAATAACGGAAACCTCCAGGCAATGGTGGCTATAGTGGATCAACAGGCAGCGTCTGAGTATGGTATCACAGATGATTGGATGAGTTTCTGGTTTAAGACATACTTTAAGGAAAGGGTTAAGGATAGTGTTGGCGATGAGCTGGCAGATGCTATCATCAGGATCCTGGATCTGGCTGGAAAGCACAATATAAACCTGTCTGGCTGAAAAATATCTGTGCCAGGATGGGTTTAGTCTGGATGAGAAACTGAATTACGCTAAACAGGAGATATGCACCTTTGCTGAGCTCCTGGGTATCGACATTATAACACACATCAATCTAAAGATGATATACAACAAAACAAGAATCGTCAAACATGGAAAAAAGTATTGATTATGGCACAGAAAGAACAGAAACGTAAGGTGATAATCACCTTTTCAAAGAAATTCCCTCCAGGCCATCCCAGAGTGGGTGAGCTGACTGGATTTGAGGGTAAGCTGAAAGCTGGCACTAAGATCCACACCATCAGATCCGATCAGAAAGGCTGGTGGGATAAGTGCTATGAGGCGATCAACTCAGGGAGAAAGTACCTGAGCCTGAGAGAGTGGACTGGCAGACCGTACAACTCAGAGCAAAGGACACTGGGAGAGGTAGATAAGATCGGGCTGCAATCAATCACAATGACCTACTCCAGTGAGGATGAGCTGCCAAAGGCATGGGTGGACGGTAAGGAGGTTTCCGTTAAGCTCCTGGCTCAGAATGATGGATTGAGCGTGGAGGATTTTGTGAGCTGGTTCTTTGGCACACCACTCTATAAGAGCAACGTATTTGAGGGTAAGATCATTCATTTAACAGATTTCAGATATTAGTTATTCTATGGAAACAAATGCAACAAAAAGAACGGATCTCTTTTGGATAGATCCGAGAAACATTGACATCCAGGATGGTTTCAATGTTCGCAGGGAGTTTGACCTGGATGAGCTGAAAGAACAGATCAAGGCTCAGGGAGTTCTTAACCCAATCACTGTGATCCCCTATAAGGTGGATGGTAAGGAGCGTTACAAGCTGGTGGACGGTGAGAGACGATATAGGGCTACTATGCTGGCTATCCATGAGGGTGCTGATATTCCCTACATCAAGGCTCTCAAAGCTCCAAAGGATGCAAAGCCTGAGGATCTTTACATCGAGCAAATGATGAGGAATGAGGGAAAGAAATTCACTGAGTACGAATGTGCTATCATGTTCCAGCGTTTCAAGGATGAGTTTGGCTACAGCCAGGTACAGATAGCTGAGAAATTCAAGAAAAGCCCAGCTTTCATCAGCAAGTGCCTCTCACTCCTGGATCTGCCATCAGAGCTACAGGAAAAGATCGTAAGCGGCCAGCTTTCGGTAAAGGCTGCAAGGGAGATCGCTGGCAACTATGGAACAGAACAGGAACAGGTGAAAGCTGCCAGATCAGCCGTTAAGTCGGCACAGAGCGAGGGTAGATCAGTAGCAACCAATAAGGAGGTTCTGAATGCCCTGAAAACGTCTAAGGAGGCCAAACAGGTAGCGGAGGCTTTGCGTACCCTCTGGGCTTACATGGATGGTGATACGGTTATCGACATTGATCTGATGGCTAAGCTCCTGGATAAGCATGAGAGTATCATCAAGGCTACCAGGGAGTATAAGGCTAATAAACCTGGTAAATAATGAAGATCCTCAGTTACTACTCCAGGCTTGATCCTAACAGCATAGGTAGGGAATATGTGACACCGTGCCCTTACAAGCCTGGTGTTACTATTCTCAGTCCTAAATGCCGTTCCTGTGAGTACTACGATGGAGAATGTATAACGCAACACATGAGGTGCAAATATGAAGATAGAGAATCTGGAGAAAGCTCAGGAGCTGATGAATAAGAGATCCGAATTGAAAAGGATGAGCGGCCTACTGGCTGGCAATCACTCAGTGATCATGGTCTATGAAACGAACAACACAAGCTCAGATAAGGAATCTACCTGGGATGAAGAGATTAAAGCTGGTATGATGATGATCTTAGAGCAGCGTATATCAGAGGTTGAAAAAGAGATAGAAACTTTGTAATTATTTAATATTCAATTAGTTATGAGAAAACAAGACAAAAAAAGAGCGAGAGAGAATGCCAGACAGGTGCAGATGAAGCAGCTGGCAGAAAAGGGTGTAGTGTTGAACGGTAAGATCGAGTTCCCTGAGTACTGGGCAAAGCGTAAGCACCTGATCAATGCCAGTCTGATGGAGGTGCTACAGAACAGTGCCAACCAGGAGCCTGAGGTGGAAGATGCCTATGGTAAGTATAAGCAGGGTACTTTCCTCTTCAAGTGCTTCATAGTGACAGTTACCAGGGAAAACGGCCTCTGGATGCTCCATATATTCAGCAAGGAAATGCCGATCACTCTGCCGATCATCCAGCAGATCAGGGATAAGTACATCCCAGACTACTGTATGATGGTACAGTTCTATCCATCCAGGCAGGAGCGTAACACACTCCAGGGGATCCAGCTGTGTGAAATGCCAGGATCCATCCAGACGGATGATGAGCCAGAGCCTGAGACAACCCAGGAGGTAGGCGATCAGCAGGAGGATAATGATCAAGCCCAGGAGGTTAAGGAATGATCTACATAGGGATTGATACAGGTGTGAATACAGGTGTGGCTGTCTGGGATAACAGGCAGCGCACCTTTCTCCAGATCGAGACAATGATGATCCACCGTGCAATGGAGATCGTAAGAGGGTATAAGCAGAATGCCTACATGAACGGTACTAAGATCATTGTGAGGGTGGAGGATGCAAGAAAGCGTACCTGGTACGGCTACAACGATCCTAAGAAAGACCGTGACAAGCTCCAGGGTGCTGGATCAGTAAAGCGTGATTGTAAGATCTGGGAGGATTTCCTGACAGACATTAAGGTGGAGTTCCAGATGGTAGCACCAAAGAACAATGCCACTAAGATGAATGCTGAGAGTTTCAAGAAACTCACAGGCTGGAAAAAGCCTACAAACGAGCACAATAGGGATGCCGCAATGCTGGTTTTTGGGTTCTGAATGGTTTTATTTTCCTTTCTTTAGCGTTTTTTTTCATAAAATGTGTTCAATAAACACAGATTATTATTATCTTTGCAACGAAAATTCACTAAGTAAATGAGTTATGGGTAATGTAGTTATCATATTAACGGCTCTTCTGATCCTGGCAATTATGGCAATGGCCTGGATCTTCTTAGGACTGGGTGAGCGTATCGGCTCATTCATTCTACACAACCTTTTTCCCACCACCTACCCATCTAAGGGTGAAAGGGTTGATGTTTACATCAATGGTGTCTGGAACAGAACGGCAACGGTTACGGCCTGTTGCTATGACTTTATTGTGATCCTGGAGGCTGTCAGATGCCCAGTGGACTACAGAGGCCGTTTCTATGCCATTGGAGAGGATGCAAACGGTAATATCCTGGTGTATGTGGATAAGAGATACCACCACCTGGTTAAGCGTGCTGAGTGGATCCGTAAGATCTGTGACGTTCCTGATGATTTCGCCACTTTCAATGACGTGGATTCAGGAAAGGACGTTAGGGATATTTTCAAGGGTATCAAGGAAACTGGTGATGAGGTTCCAGAAATAGCAGGAGGGGAATAGTATGAAAGTAGGCCAGTTAGTATATAGAGACCCAAAGGACTTGCATCAGCATCCGCACAATCCCAGAAAGATCTCAAAGGAGGATTTTGCAAGGCTGGTTGATAGCATACGTGACAATGGATTCTGGGTGCATAGACCTGAGGCACTGGAGGAAATTGACGGTAAGCTGTATATACTGTGTGGCAACCAGAGGAATAAGGCTGCACTGAAGCTGAAACTGAAACAGGTTCCTACCATGCTCTACTCAGAGCTTACTGATGATGAGAGGCAGGAGATCATTGCCAGGGATAACGTGTCTAACGGTGAATGGGACTATGACGTTATGGCCGTGGATCCTTTCTGGGATGGTGCTGACTTCGATATGATGGGAGTGCCAGAGCAGATGCCTCAGGATCTCCCAGGTGACGATGATGAGCCTGAGGATAAGCCTAAGAAGAGCAAGGGCAAAAAGAAAAACCAAACGGATGATGATGAAGAGGATGAGGGCGATCCTGAAAAGGAGGATTTCTACAGATCCATGCTAAAGGATGTGCTCTATCCAGCAAACAATAAATTCGACATTCCCACATTGCTCCTGGAAATGCAAGCAAGCCACCTGGAAATGCCTCTTTCTCCCTGGGGTGCAAACAGCCGCCTGAGAAAGGACGTGGCAACCTACCATTTCTACGTGGATGATTACAGGTTTGAAGCTCTATTCAAGGATCCTGTGAAGCTCCTGATGAGCGGATGCAAGGCGATTGTGGAGCCAAATTGTAGCTGCCATGACCAGACACCTGTAGCCTACGGCATTTACCTGATCTACAGGAAACGATGGCTTGCAAGGTATTTCCAGGAGTGTGGTGTGAGGGTGTATGCGGATCTGAATGTTTCCCACAAGTTCATAGAGTACAACAAAATGGGTATTCCAAAGGGCTACAACGCTTTCTTTACACGTGGACTTGACGGATGGATGGAGAGCCTAAAACTGGATCTCCAGGTAGCCCAGGAGATAAGCGGGCTGGAAACTCCTAACCTGATCGTATATGGAGGCGGTGATGAGATCCAGGACTTCTGCCAGAAGAAAGGGCTGCTGTATGTGACTGACTTCATCAACGCTAAGAAGAAATAGGCTTTGAGCCACAATATAGTAACAATTAAATTCGTTAAGATTATGGGTAGGAACTCAGGAGGTGTAAACAATTACGCAAAAGGTGGAGGTGGATCTGGTGTAGCCGTGACCTCTACAGGTAAGCGTCTTACCAAGAAACAGGTACAGACGATGCAAAAGTCCGCCACTTCCATTGGCGGGATGAAACACAGGGATATGGAGAAACAGATAAACCGTGCTATCTCCAGGTATGAGGCTGTGATGGGTGTGAGGGAAAGGAGTATCAAGCTGGCAGACATTCCAGGTGCATACGGTGTAACCTACATTGGAGCAAACGGATCCCAAGGTATCTATCTTTCAAGATCCCACTTTGACCAGCCAAAGAAGAAATTCGAGGCTGCTTATAAGAAGAGCAACTATGACAGCGGATTTAAGAACGTGACAAACAGGGCTGCACAGCACACGGTTACACATGAGCTGGCACACGCTACCTGGACGAGTTCTTACACTTCGACAAAGCACAGAGCCGCTGGTAAGGAGATCTCCAAGCTCTACCATCAGTGGAGTAGGGATAAGAAAAAGAAAGGCTATGGCCGCTATGGTAAGACAAACGTTGATGAGTTCTGGGCTGAGGTGATTACAAAAGGTATTCACGGACGTTCTGACAAATATACACGTAAGGCCATCAGTATAGCTAAAAAATGGAAGCTGTAACACAGCGATCACAACGGAAACATATTCGACAAAATATAAGTATAACATTAAAAAAGTAAAAGTATGGATTCACAGAAAAGCGAAAACCAGGAGAAAATTCAGCTTACTGAGCTGGAGCTGGCAATGATGAAAAAGGACATAGCAGGAGAGTTTTTCCCTCCTGAGGCTACGGATGAAGAGCGTAAGGCTCTGGCTTCTGCCATCGACAAAGCGGATGCCTATTGTGAGAAACTGGATGCCTATGATGATATAGGTAACAGCCTTATGGTATGGTTCCTGAAACAGTATGAGGCTCAGGAGGCCGCTGCTGCTGGAGAGTAATCCTTTACCAGGTGAATAGGGATCAGAGTGCATACAAGCCTCTGATTTCCTTTTATCCTGTAGGTGTGTTTGACAAACGCAATCAACGAAGAATCAACGGATGAGATTTCAAAAAGGTAACAAATTGGGCAACCGCTTCACAAGCGAAAACCAGCCTCATAAGAAAGGCAGGAAGCCTAAGGTGTATAAGTACCTCAAAGAGACCATCGGAGAACAGATCGGGCATGAGCTTGAAGAGGATGATTTCAAGAATATCATGCAAGCCCTCCTGGAATTGCCACCGTCAAAGCTCACAGCTCTGGTGCAGAGTGGTGAGATAGACGAAAAGACAGGTAAGAAAAAGCCAAACCAGAAAACCCCAGCATGGATCCAGATGCTTGTTAGTCACATCAACACCTGTATAAGGTACGGTAAGACTGATGCCCTGGAGTTCGTGCTGGATCGTGTTTATGGTCAGCCAACCCAGAATATTGAGGGTACGATTGAAAACCAGGTTGTGAAAGCACCCACGGATCTTTCTATGCTCTCTACAGAGGAATTACTACAATACAACCAGCTCCTGGAAAAGATCGAAAAGGGGAAAGGAGGGTAGCGTATGGCACGTTTCAAGGCTGTCACCATCCCTACATCCCTACAGGTGAAGATCGAGCTATTCAAGCGTGGATGCTTCGACTTCATAACCTGTGCTGATGGGCTGCAACACAAGAAACAGAATGAGGCTCTGAATCTGCTGACGGATGATGAGCACGCAGAAGTCCTTTATGGTGGTGCTGCTGGAGGTGCTAAATCATGGACTGGTGCTGCCTGGCTCCTGTTTATGAGCCTCTGTTTCCCAGGAACAAAGTGGTTTATAGGACGTGCTGAGCTGAAACGTATCACACAGAGTACCTACATCACATTCAAGAAAGTGTGTACCAGGTACAATGTGCCAGATGAGATCTGGAGCTATAACGCAAACCTCAATTACATTGAGTTTCACAATGGCTCACGAATAGATTTCCTGGATCTGAAATACATTCCCTCTGATCCGCTGTATGAGAGATATGGATCTATAGAGTTCACAGGTGGATGGATCGAAGAGGGCGGTGAGGTGAATTTCGGAGCCTATGACACCCTAAAGACACGTGTAGGCAGACACCTTAACAGGGAGTATGGGCTGAAACGAAAGCTCTTTATTACCTGTAACCCGAAAAAGAACTGGATGTATGATGAGTTCTACACTCCCTGGAGGAAAGGAACGCTCAAAGAGCACCAAGCCTACCTCCCCTGTCTGGTACAGGAAAACCCATTCATAGATCCTGACTATGTGGAGGGCTTGAAAACGACCTCTGACAAGGTTAAGTTTGAACGTCTCTTCAAGGGTAACTGGGAGTATGATGATAACCCGCTGGCTCTGTGTAGCCATGATGCTATCTGTGCGATCTTTGGCAATATCCTGGCACTCAGGACTGGAATACACTACCTGACTGGTGATATAGCCCGCTTTGGTGCTGACTATGCCAGGATCGGTGTGTGGGATGGATGGATGCTCATTGATTACAAGTGTTTCCCTGTCTCTAAGACAACGGACATCCAGACATATATCATCAGATGCCAGAAGAAATACAGGATCCCCAGATACCGTGCAATAGTGGATGAGGATGGTGTTGGCGGTGGAGTGGTTGATAACTGTGACATTGAGGGCTTCGTGAACAACTCAGTGCCTTTCGCTGGCGAGAACTACCAGAACTTACAGGCACAATGCGGTTACAAGCTGGCTGATCACATCAATGCAAATGAGGTAGGAGTGCTGGCAGACCTGGTAAGCCAGGCAGAGCGTGAAGAGATCACAAATGAGCTGGAACAGCTACAGACCTGGAAGCCAGACAATGACGGAAAGCTGATGTTAAAGCCAAAGGCTGAGATCAAGCTGGATATAGGCAGATCTCCAGACTGGAGGGATATGTTTCTGATGAGATCCTGGTTTGACTACAATGAGTACGATATACCAGACGATATAGAGCGTAGGTTAGGACTAACAACATAAAATAGTTACGAAATGGGATTATTTAACAGTATCGCAAACGAGGTGAAAGCTGCTATAGGCTATCAGCAGAGTTTCACGGAGCTGCTGGAGGCAAAGGATGTTTCCAGGGCTGTGAGTATGATGAAAGATTGCTCGATCCAGGCTGCAAACAATCTGAGGGATTTTGAGGTTTCCACTCACAAGATCAATGAGAGACAGGATCGAGCTGTGTATGACAAAAAGGGCAATTTCCTCAGATGGAGCAAGCGGTGGAAGATCCCCATCCCCTACCAGACTTTCATCAATGAGATAGCTCTGGTGTTCCTGTATGGCAGACCTGTGAAATGGACGCAGATCTCTGAGGGTACTGATGAGGCATTCCAGAAGTACACCAAGACCCTGGAGGATATACGCTTCAATGCCGCCATTAGGGAGGCTAAGCGTGTGGCAGGATCTGAGGGTGTTTCCGCTATCCTCTACCACGTTTACCGTGACAGTAAGACTGATGAGCCTAAGCTGTTATTGAACGTCCTGAGTAAGAAAAACAACGATGATATTTACTACATCAAGGATCAGTATAAGCGTCTCACTGCCTTTGCCTGGGGCTACTATCTGACAGAGGCAGGAAACAACACCGTACACCACCTGGATATTTACACCGATGATACGATCTACAGGTGCAAGCGTGCAAGTATCGGCTGGGAGGTGCTGGTGATCCAGAATCCCATTGGAAAGATCCCTGTGCTACTCTTTGAGCAAGAGGTGGAGCATGATGGCACACAGCCCATGATCGAGCGCACAGAGGCACTGACATCAACGGATGCAGACGTGAATGATCGCTTTGCCAATCCCGCTATGGTTGCAACGGCTGAGATCCTTAACTCTCTGCCTAAGGCAGAAGAAGAGGCTAAGCTGTATATCCTGAAAAACGGTGGAAAGGTTGAGTACCTTACCTGGGATCAGGCCAGCCAAAGCAAGCAGAATGAGTATGAGCGTCTGGATAAGCATATACTCAGTAAATCTTTCACTCCTAACATTGACTTTGATAACATGAAGTCACTCAGTAACCTCTCTGCTAAGGCGATCCGTAAGGTGATGCTCCTGGCAGTTATCAAGGCTGAGAAGCGCAAGGAAACCCATGATGGCTACATGAATCGCCACGCACACCTGATGATCGCTATCCTGGGCAACGTCCTGGACTATGCCCATAAGAGCCAGTATGATGCCCTCCAGGTAGGCCATGAGTTCCAGGAGCCGTTTGGTGATGATGTATCAGAAACCCTGAATGACATCCTGAGACAGTACGGTGCTGGTGGCATGAGCACCCAGACCATGCTTGAACTTTCTTACCTGATCAAGGATGCCAAGAAAGAGTATGAGCTGATCAAGGCAGAACAGCTGGAAAAGATGGAGCAACAGATCAAGCAGCAGCAGGAGCTGAATAAGCTGGATGTTTTCGGACAGGGAGAGTAAGGAGGTGACGCTATGCCAAAGATGAAGAAACTGGAAGAGAGCAATGGGCTTTACTACTTTATTTGCCCAGCTTGCAAGAAACCGCATGAGATAGGAACGGATCCACGTGATCAGTTCCCTGTGTGGGATTTCAATAAAGACCTGGAGAGACCAACGATCAGACCGTCTGTAGCCGTAGAAAGCACCTGGAAAGGTGAGCGAACCTACTGCCACTCCTTTGTGACAGACGGAAAGATCCAGTTCCTGGATGATTGCACCCATGAGTGCAAGGGTAAGACATTAGATTTACCAGATATAACTAAGAAGTTTGAATTGCTATGAGAGTAAAGAAAGTTAAGTGGACTGAGTTCAATCAGGGTGCTTATTCCCTGGCACATGACAATGATCCCGCTGTGGATCCATCCTTGTTTGAAAAGACCTATGAGGGTGAGGTAATCGAGACATACAAGCCGATGTTTGGATCACCCAGGTTTGTGGTGGCTTTGCCAGACGGTGAGATCCGTGAGGTGAAAATGACAGCGTGCAAGGCAACAGAGTTTGATGGCAAGCGTTAGTTTTGCAGCCTCTTAACCTGGTGAACGATGGCAAAGGGAAAGTATCTCAGTGGTAAGCAGCTCCAGCAGGCTCTCTTCAAACGCACAGAGGGCTATGCTGCCAATGTTCGTGCGATCTACAATGATTCACTGGGTAAGATCATAGAGATAGTGAAAGGCACAGAGCTGGAGCCTGGAGTGCCTTTCTCTTTCTCTGAGTACGGTTACACTGATGAGGTACAGCCGATCCTCAGGAATATGTATAGCCGTGTTTACCAGGCGATCCGTACAGGCATACAGAAAGAATGGATGTTCGCCTCAGAGAATAACGATGAGCTGGTTAAGTCTGTTTTCGGTGACAGCTCCATTGAGGATAACCACTTTGCAAAGTACTTTCTGAGAAACAGGGAGGCTATGGATGCTTTCTTTGCCAGAAAGACTGAGGGGCTGGATCTGTCTCAAAAGGTATGGAAGTACACAAGCCAGTATAAGGGTGAGCTGGAGGGTACGCTGGATCTGGCTATAGGTGAGGGCATACCAGCCAACAGGCTTGCATCCCAGATACAGCAGTACCTACAGGATCCTGACAGGTGGTATAGACGTTTCCGTGTGAAGATCGGAGAGGATGAGGATGGAAACCCAATCTATGGCCGTATATGGAAACGTAGGATCTTCGATCAAGAGGATGGTATCTACAAATGGATCAACGATGATCCTAAGCACTACCACCCAGGCCAGGGTGTCTATAGATCCAGCTACAGGAACGCTCAGAGGCTTGCACGTTCTGAGACCAATATTGCATACCGATCAGCAGACTATGAACGCTGGGCGCAACTGGACTTTGTTGTGGGTGTGGAGATCAAGCTGTCAAACAACCATCCAGAGCCTGACATCTGCGATCAGCTGAAAGGAATATACCCAAAGGATTTCAAGTGGACTGGCTGGCATCCTAACTGTAGGTGCTACATGGTTCCTGTGCTGGCAACGGATCAGGAGCTGGATGATATGGTGGATAGGATCCTCTCTGGTGAAGAGCCTGGCAACCTTTCGGTGGAATCGTCAAACGAGGTTACAGAGGCTCCTGAGAGCTTCAAGAAATGGCTGGAGGATCCTAAGACACAGGAGAGGATGGAAAAGGCTGAGGCAAAGGGAACGCTGCCTTATTTCATCAGGGATAACAAAGACCTGGTGAATCATGTGCTGAAACCTCCTACTCCTGAGGAATTGCACCACCAGGCTCTGGTTAAGCAGTACGGTGAAGAGGCCGTTCAGAAACTCTATGAGGCTTTCGATGCTTTCAAGCTAAAGATCTCCACTGGTGATCTGGCTTTCCAGGCTAAGAAGCTGAAATTCGAGGCTAACTGGGTAGCCGATAAGAATAAGTTTGCCACATCCCAGGAAATGGCTAAGATGCTCCTGGATGAGCTGGCAAAGGTGGAAAAGAAACTGGAGATCCAGACAGCATCCCAGGAGGCTCAGAGCGTACTGGCATTCAAGAGCAAGAGCAAGCCGCTGAAAGACCTACAGAAGCAGATCCAGGAGGCCATTGATAAGGGTGAGGATGCTGCCTTGATAAGAGACCTGACAGGAAAGGCTGCAACGAGGATCCAGGATCTGGAGAAAGCCAGGCTGAAAAAGCTGGTAGCCCAGGGAGGTGACGGATCCACCATTGATCTGTTTGCCACTGCTGAGGAAAAGCTGGAGATTGCCAGGCTACAGAGCGTGTATGATGATCTCCTGGCTAAGCACGGATCACAGTGGAACTATGAGGTGAATCATGCCTACATGGAGCTGGCAGACTATAAAAAGGAGCTGGCTAAGAAATACCACTCACACCAGGGAAAGATCCTGAAACTGAATGGTGAGACTGAGGAAAGTGCTGCTAAGGCTCTCCAGGAGTACCTGGATGCAACACCTAATACGTCCGCAATGACTGAGGTAGGTGGCAAATGGCACTTGAAAAGCTCTGAGCGTTACGAAATGGAACAGTTTGCTAAGAAGTACGGAATACCCATTGAAGAGCTGGGTTTGATAAACCGATACTCTTACGGATCCAAGTGGATCAACCGCTACAGCTATGGTGTGATCGACAGCTATCATGGTGTGGTGGAAGATTATGGCGGGCTGTGTCCTAAGTTCATCCAGGCTTGTAATGCCGCCCTGGAAAAGATGCCCAGATACCAGGGTACTGTTTTCTCTGGTGTCAGCTTTGACGCTGCCACACTCGCTAAGCAGATCCAGACGCTCCAGGAGTGCCTGGCTACAGGTCAGCCATACGTCAATAAGGCTCTGATGAGTTCTACCACCAACATCCCTAAGACATCAATCTTTGGTGATAACTTTATGTATGTGATCAAGTCGAAGCATGGAGCCGACATCAAGCCGATCAGCCACTATGCCAGTGAGGATGAGATTGTCTTTCGTGCTGGTGCTAAGTTCAAGGTTACTAAGGTGTACCAGGAAACCACCCAGAGGTTTGGCTTTGGAAGAGGCTGGGTAGTTGAAATGGAAGAGATATAAAGGAGCTTGCACAAAAAGTAGTTTGTAGTTTGCCATAAAAGATTAATACATAGTGCAAGAAAACAGGGAGCCTCTAAAGCTCCCTGCTCCCTTTCTCAAAGACCTTTTCCCAGTCAGTCTGATCCCCGAATGGGTTTGGTGATTTACCTGGTAGATGCTCCTGGATCAGTTCCGCTTTCCATCGTTTGTAAGCCTCAGACAGCGTTTCCTTTGTATCTGAGCGATCCAGATACTTTAGGTGAAACTCTCTCTCATACTCCCAGAACTGAGCCGCCAGAGGCCGTTTCTGATCGCCTGTATATGGGTTTTCACTCTCTCCCTTAAACCATCTGTAGTTTGAATAGTCCTCAGTGATCCCTGAGAAAAATCCCTCTTTGTTCCAATCCTTTGCCATATTATATACCTTGTGATTTTAATTTTAAGTCCTGTGCAAATATACCAATCATCCCACAGAGATCACTATATGAAATTTGCCCTTTTGATATATAAGCTACAGCTGTCTCAGAATTTACTTTCAGTATGTTTGAAATGATGGAAAGGATAGGAAAGCCACAAATTGCAAAATCCCTTGTTTCTGTTTTCCCTAACACACCATTTCTCCTAACATTTTCCAAAGCTGCTACTAACCTGGATCTGTCAGCCTCTTTAAGATTCAGGATGAATGCAGAATCTTTGATCAATTCGTTTACCAAAATATCCATATCACTTGTTATTTATGAAGTTATTGAATTTCTTGATCACCTCCAGCATATCAAAGTGGAGGTAGCCCAGGGCAAACGAATAGATGTTGTCTGGAATACCCCAGCGTGCCTCTGCTATGGATCCGACAATAGCACCTATAGTATCACTGTCACCACCCCAGGAGATTGCACGTCTGATAGCATCCTCAAAGCCGTGCGAGTTACAGACGATCTGGAGGCACAGAGGTACAGTACCCTGGCACGTCTCATCAAACTTACCAGGTGTAAACTCTCGATCCATGAAGCCAGGGTAGTACTGGTTCATGGTGTCTATGAAGTCTTGAAGATCAACGATCTTTGTTGTAGCGTAAGGCATGATACGTCCCTCCATTCTGATGGTTGATTGCTCACAGTTCCTGAAATACCAGATAGCATGAGCAACAGCAACAGCTCCCAGGATCCCCTCTGGATGGTTGTGGCTCACTGCTGCAGTCTTTTCTGCCTCTTCTTTTACATCTGTCGGGTTATCGTATGCCCAGGCTACAGGGCTAACCCTCATGGCAGCACCATTGCCAAAGCTGTTGTAAGGCTGAGGATTCTCAGATCTGAGCCACTGGGCAAAGCTGACACCATAGCCTCCCATCGGATGGGGGAACTGCCTACACCACTCCAGGATCTTTTCCTGATAGCTCTTTCCGCTCACTATAGCATCCATGATAGCGACCGTGCAGATCGTATCATCAGTGAAGCTACACTCATCAGAGAACATCTTGAAATTGTAGTTCCTGGTATTGTTAAACTCAAAACGTGATCCGATCACGTCACCTACTATTGCTCCTAACATCTTTTCTGTTGTTTGGTTATTACTTTCGATCTTCTAATAGTGGCTTTCCTGGTTTTGTACTCATCCTTACCAGACAAGCACTGCCAGAGCCATTCCTTACCAGCTCCTACCACGTCTTTGGGTAGCTCCTGGTAGATAGCAGCTATAGAGCCGAAATACCAGTTCTTTTTGCCCTGGTAAGGCTCATTCAGCTCAACGTGTATAACATTGTTCTGTTTCATTCTTTATGCCTTTTGCTTTTTCGTATTCATTGATCGCCTCCCTACCTTTCTGGCTGATGTAGTAGTAAAAGCCCACTCTCCTGAGCAATCCCATCTTAACCAGCCTACCCAGGTAAGCACCTCCACACCTCCAGGCTTTCTTACCAGAACAGGCTCCATAATCTCCCTGGTTGCTGACAGAGGTGAACAGGTATTCCTTATCCAGATCCCTTCCCCAGAAGTCCAGAGCAAACTCATAGGCTCTGATGGATCCGTTCTTTTCCAGCTTCTTTGCCACTACTTTGAGTGCCTTATATTGCTTATCGTTTATCATACAACTGTGTTTGTTGAACGCAAAATTACTAAATTATTTCGTAAATACCAAAGGTTTTGCAAGAAAAATGCAAAATTTACCTGGTTTATTCCTCAATGATAGTTATTTTGTACGCAAAAGCTCCTGATTCTGTGCCAGTATATGGGCTTGGTCTTTGCCTTGCAAGGCTTACCCTCTTTATGGTGAGTGTGCCAGGATTCCCGATTGTATTGCCTGAGATCCAGGTGTGGGTTATCACAAACACGGACATCATAGTATCTCAATCTCTCTAATTGAGCCTCCAGCTCCTCTTTGCTGAAAGGTACATCCAGTTCAACTATGTAGCCCACTGTTACCTCATCCTCCACAGCATCAGCAAACCAATCCTCCAGAGCCTTAGTGATCTTTTCTACAGGCACTTTGCTCTCAGTGGCTATGATCTCAGAATATATCTGGATCTCATCCCTGTGCACTTTCTTATATCGCCTTTCATACATCATATCAACTAACCGCTTATTTGTTTTACCACATCCTTTAGCGTATCAATCCCATGCCCATCAGATAGAGTTTCATCTATTATCCTCAATATGGCCTTTGCTCCATCCCTGAAAGCACAGATCTGGATAGCCTGGATCCTTTGGTAGTACTCCATCTGCTTTTTCGTTAGAACACCCTGAGGTATAGGGTATTGCTCAACGGAAAGCTGCCTATACGTTTTCATCTGTCACCTCCCTTTCTTTCTTGAAATACCAGCCCATTACACAGTCTCTACAATCCCAAATATCAATCAGGTTACAGTTATCAATGATCGTTAGGTGTTTGGGCTTAACCACATAAACCAGGTACACCTCATTTGGGTTTGCCTGATCTCCAAACTCTCTTACGGTCATACCTTTGCGAGGTACTTTGTAACGCTTGTAACCTTGATTTTCCATGAAATCAACTATGTTTGTCGTATAGTTGAAGTTCACGCTGCCTGAAAGTGTAGCATGACGTACAACCTTTATAACAGCCACTCTCCAAAGCCAGCCAAAGAAATAGGCTATAGCTCTATAAACACAATCCCTTACGTGTTTGTTGTATGGGTTTTTGTTGAGATAGACATACTCCATAGTTAGTCCTCCTTTCTCTCAAACAGTTCACAAGCCTTGCAAAGCCTGGGCTTAGCATAGTAGATCACCTGATCCTTAAACTTAGGGTGTAGGATCTTCTTTCGTTTCTTGAAACACACATAGCTCAGGTTCCAGGCATTGATAGTAGTCTTACCTTTGCCCCAGTGCTTGCAGTCCTTGCATCTGGGATCATCAACACCCTGGATCTTATTCAGCTTATCTACAAAGCCTCTCAGGGCTTTCTCGAATTGGTTTAGATCATCTTTTCTGGTGAAAGCAGATCCTGGCTCCCCATGCCACTCAACAGACGTTTTTTCTCCATCTGTAAAGTCCAGTGTTACATTGATAGTACCTCTCATTGATCACCTCCTTTCTCGACAAATATCACATTGGTATCATCTGATCTTTCATCATCAACACAATAGAATTTGCTACAGACGCTTTTCCCCTGTCTGTATAAAGCGTAAAAGTCACACCCCTCACATTCATCATCAGGATCCTTTTTCTCATCGTCTCTGAGTGCAACCTTGCACACATAGCTCTTTCCCTGGTACTCCACAACAGTACCGATCCTAACATCACTGAGACCAACGTTTACAAGATCCATCAGGATCTCTTTCAGGTTTTTGCCCACCATTGATGAGCTGGTGTTAGCCAGTCGCACATATCCATCCGTCTGGATGTAAATATCACCCTGATCATCGTAGGCAATAGTCAGGGATCCGTCATGATCATAGTCACTCTGGAGGGTTATCTGCTTATATCTCTCATGGTCAATCCTACCAGGAATCATCTTTTCGTTTCTCATACCTTTCAATCGTTATTAGTGAATAATCTTTGATTTCTACAGTTACTGATCACAACATCACCCTCAAATACAGGGTTCGTTTGGTAGTCTTTATGCCTGGTACACTGGTTCCTTACTGGGCAGTGTTCACCCCTACAGAATATACTCATACTTTTTCCCTCCCAAATATATCATAGTCAGATCCAACGAAGATCCTGCCATCAGGAACACAGTAGTACTCATCCTTGAAGTTTGCCAGGGCAAAAGCGGCAAAGCTCTCTTTCCAGTAGATCTTTAGATCCTTATCAACAGCCTTGCTGGTGACATCCAGAAAGAACTCCTTACCTTTCTTAGGATCATAGTAATCTTTCTTAACTCCAGACATCAGACCTATCTTATAGAGGTCACAGAAGCCAATAGTTTCCTTGATCATACTGAGTGAGCTATCAAAGTCCACAATAGGCTCTATACTGGCAAACGTCTTAAAGCCTCTCTCATGTAAGATCATCATTGCCTCAATACGCTCCTGGTTCGTGCTGGCTCCTGGTTCCTTACCATCACTACCTGTAAGGGTAAAACCAAATGCCAGGTGTGTTTTCCAGATCGCATTACGAATGAGGAAATGATCATTAACGAAGTCAGCCCGCTTAGTCAGGAACTGAACACGTACACCATGTGAAAGCGCACAGGCAGCAGCAGCCCAGTAGGTGCTTTTCACTCCTGGTAGGAACGGATCACTGGAGAAAGTAAAGAACAGGCTGGTTGCTTTCAGTGCCTCCAGGTTTGCTACCAGTTCTTTCTCAAAGATCTCCAGGGCTTTCCGCTCATCCTTGAAGCACTTTTTCAGGTGTGGCACATCATCCCAGACGTGGCTCAGGAAACCACGCTTGCAATAACAATACTCACAGTCATTACTACACCCAGTGTAGAAGTTGCAAGCCCAGGGCGCATACTCCCCAGCTTTGCCTTTCGGGTTGTAAATGGCTTTGCCATTGAATCCCTCTGGCTTTGCAGCCTTTTTCGTTGTCTTTGTTGTCATACTATTCATCTTTTACTTAGTAAATCCTAACTGTTTCTTACCCTCGTTCACTGCCAGGTTAAACCTCGCCCAGAGATCTTCACTTTTGAAGATAATGTGTAACGTGCCTTTCTTGAAGCACCTGAATTGGAAAAACTCACTCTCATGTAGGCTATTGTCACCAACATGAATAAAGGAAATTGCCTTTTCCAGGCTCATGTGATCATAATCTTCTGCTGTAGCCTTATAGCCAAACTGATAGCTGCCTAACTCCTTAAACTTAGCCTGTCCTTTCTCAGAAAGGCTGTTAAGGCTCTCATAGGGAACACCAGAGATAAAGCACATCACCTTATCAATGTCTCTGTACTCATTGTAGTGATTCCAGTCTGCCTTATACGTGGCACTCCAGGAACTATCAACAAAGCAAGGCAGAATGATCTTTTTGTTCACCTTGAATCTGTTGTTTGTTTTCCATCCCTCAGTGTACTCAGTGTTATCCTTATGGAACTTAGTGAACATATCGTAAACGTCCACAACCGCCTTTTTCAGGATATTCTGGCTATTGAGGCATACAAACTGGATCAGCTTGTATATATTATCCCTGTTAAGCTCATAGGCACCCTGAGCCTCGCAGAACTGATCAAACGTCTTTCTCAGGTTGGCTGTCATGTACTTATCCATACCCAGGTTAGCAATGATCTCTTTCCAGGCTCTGGACTTAGCAGCATTCAGGAAAGCATTGTAGGCAAATTGCATATCATTCCCGCTATCTTTCATAGCGGCCATTTGCTCACCTACCAGCTTGCTCACATCCTCAGTACCCATAAAGGCCGTTACATAGAAATCCAGCTTCTTACGTGCCTTGATGAACTCCACAGCCGCCTCCTTAGCCTTATCCCATGCGTGTAGGTAATCTCCCAGCTTATCCACAATGGCGATCTCAGATCCAGAAGAAACAGCCTCTTTGAAATCAGGCACACCATCCACCTTTGCACTATCGCCAAAGTCAATGTGAAACCTTTGATCCTCTACCTCTTTGTGTAGCCTAACCATTGCAACCTCTACGTTTGTCTGTCTGCTGGCAAACCTGAAACACTTACCCAGGTACTCCACAGATCCGTGCTCTTTGATGATCTGAGCCAGGAGCTTTCTCTTCTGGGTGTATGGGTTCTTAATAGTTTCAGCATTCAGGAGGCAAACAATATCTCCAGTCCACATAATATCCCATGCGTGTAACAGGTGATCATCACCATTGCTAAAAGGTGGATTCATAACAACCAGGTCAAAAGAGTGTGCTGGCTTATAGGAGAGGAAATCATCAGCAAGGATCTTATAGCCTTTGCCCTGTAACACCATCACAAGCTCAGGATTGATCTCACAGGCATACATATTGGCCTTAGGAGCCTTATAGCTGTAACTCTCTGCCAGATAGTCCAGGATAGATCCTGTGCCTGCTGACGGCTCCAGGATCTGTAGTTTCTTTATGTCTTTCCTATACGGCATCAGCATCTTACTGATAACGTCTGTAGGTGTCGGAAAATACTCTGTATCGAAAATATTGCTCATGTTAGAAAACTCTTTGGTTAGTCAAACAAACATCAAATTTCTTATCTGCCAGGGATGGACGTTTCTCTATTGCAAAGCGTCTCAGATCCTTTTTGTCGTAAGAGGGCTGTGCCTTTCCATTTACGATCTTTATAAACGGTGTGCCTGTGTATCTGAGCTGGCAGAAGAAACTGCCATCACCCAGCATTACATCTATAAGCTGTACTTTCTGTGCCATAATCATACCTCCTTAACTTTTTCTGCTAATAACTTTCCTGTAGTCATAATCGTCTCATCAAATGAGATAATGCCATTATCAATCTTTATAGTTGCATCTTTCTGCTCTAAAAAATAGCCGTGCTCTTTACAGAATAGTGCAAGCTCATGCCTGAAATTCTGGATCTCTGCCCGTAAGTCTATCTTTTTAGCCATGCTATGCCTCCTTTCCTGGGTAAATCTCCCTGATGCTTTGGAGCGTGTCAGCATCTACCAGGGCAATACGCTTATAGTATTTCTCACATCCTGCCTGGAAACCTCCACACCATTCCAGCCGCTGATCATACTGTTTCCTGGTGTTCTTTTCCACCTGATCAAGCTGATCCTCCCAGATGGGAAAACCAGCACCGATCTTAATCTCATCCTGAGTGTCCTGCTGGAGCACTCTTACCGTAATAATGTCCTTTGCCATATCAGTGTTGCATTTAATGGGTTAGTATTTATTCTCTATCTCTGTGTAGCCGTGGAGCCTGGCTCTGATCTTAACCATCTTTTCTGTCTTAGCCCTGAAAACGCTGTTTCTCGTTACAGGATCTATGCCAACCAGCCAGGTTTCTCCATACTTCTTAACTTTGTGGATCTCGATCTTTGCCATATCACATCCTCCCTACGTTCTTACTCCACATTTCTTTTGCCCAGTCCAGGCTCTTCTGTAGGCTTTCAGCCCTCTCTTCAAAGTACTCAGAGGCTTTCACTGGGTGAAGCTCCAGGAGATCACCTTTGCCACCACCATTACGAAAGCCAGTGTAACAGTGATCCTGAGCCTCTTTCTCTGTGTCAAATACCACAGCATCCACACAAGCGGGAAAGAAACAGCTACCCTGGAATCCCCTGCCATCACCTACATAACAGTAGTAGGTATCACCACCAAACCCAGCTACCACATAACCCTCTGATGCTTTCAGCTCCTTAGCCTTGCTGATAGCCTTTTCCATTCCGTCAATGTACTCCTGTTGCTCCTTAGAATAACTTACCTTAGCCATAACTTGATCCTCCTTATTTAATATTATCAACAATGTATTGCTTATCCTCATCCCAAAGAGGCAGATTCTGTCTGATCTTACGCTTGATCACCTTATCATGCCCTATCAGCTCGATAGCTTTGTTAAGCAGCTCAATGTCACCAAAGCACTGTGCTCTCTCCAGGAGGAAATCAACCAGGATGGATCTTTCGTCTCTCATATCATCCAGCTTGCTTTTCAGGTTCTCTGCCTGTCTGAAATAGGTTGCTAACAGAGTGCTCTCATGGTGCTTTTTGTAGTCCTTGCAGAACTCATCCTTATCCATGTTTCCTGCCTCCAGGTACATAAGTTCTACCTCTTTGTACTCCGCATCCGTAAGCTCGATGCCTGTTTTCTGTGTAAATTCTTGTTTTTGCATAATCTGAAACTTTATGTGTAATGTTGCATTTATTAAGTGTGTTTGTGAAACACAGTGCAAATATACAGACTATTTCGGAAATAACAAAGTTTTTAGCGAAAAAATTCACCTGGTGAACGTGTTTTTATGCTTTTTTAACTAATTTACGTGGTAAATTTTATCTGTGTTTAACAAACACATCACAAAAATTATTGCTATATTTGCACCGAATTTTAATTAAAATGCAACTTGATTTATGAACAAAACACTCTTTGAAAAGGTTAAAAGTCTGTGCAAAGACACTGGACTTTCAGAGAAGTACCTTAAAGCGATAACCGAAAAGCTCGGTGGCAGCATTGAGGATGATTCTACTGATGAGGCAGCGATTGAAACGACTGCAAACCTGGTGGCTGACGTGGCTAAGGAAAGCCAGGGTGAATCCTCCAGGTGGGTGGATGCTTTCAAGAAAAAGAATCCAAAGCGCAAGGATCCTGATGATGATGATGATCCAGACGATGATTCCGATGATGATGATCCAGACGATGATCCTGATGCCAAGAAAAAGGGCAAAAAGGATCCGATGATGAAGCTCTTGAAAAAGATGCAGAAGCAGATGGAAGATCAGGCAGCGGAATTGAAAACCCTGAAAGGCGAAAAGGCTGCTGGTGAGCGTACAGCTAACATCCAGAAGCTGATGGAAGATCACAAAATCCCCAAGTATCTCCGTGATACGCTGGCTAAGTCTATAGCCGAGGGTGACGATGCTGAGGAAACTATCAAGAACTTTAAGCAGGGGCTGATCACCAACGGACTGGAAACTGAGGAAACAGAGGGTAAAAAGGTGGCAAGTGAAAAGCAGGTCGATGAGGCCGCTGATAGCTTGCTGGAGTCAATAACAGTTAAATAACAAAGAAGATGAAACGTAAGACCGATTCATTCACTGGCTCCCGCCCAGTGTTTACTGGATCACCCAGTATCGTTCCTGGAGGTTTCAATCTGGACGTGACAAACCAGAGCTTCAATGTGGGTGACATTATCCCCATTGGTTCTGTAGCCACTTTCAATGAGCAAACCAGGCTGGTGCAGATCCTGAAAACTGCTGAGGTAGTGGAGATTGATTCAGACGATGCCAAAAAGGTATCTCTGAAAGTAGCCGAGTTCTTCAAGCCCATTTTCTGTGTTGGTGAAAAGGTGGCTAAGGCTGGTGCTATCTCTGGCACTTATGCTAACGCTGTCTCTATCGCTGCCATCACGAAAACGAAGAGCACGTATGTTGTAACCCTCAGTGCCGCCATCAGTGGCCTTGCTGTGGGTGATACTCTGGAAGAGGTGGTTAAGGATGCTTCTAACAATGCCGCTGAGAGGTTTACAGGCCGTGCCGTAACCATCAAGGATGTTGAGGTAGAAGAGTTTGAGACACCTATTGACGTGTGCGCTGATACTATGCAATACGCTCTCCTGGAGAGACGTGTGCCTAAGATCCCCGCAAGCCAGAAAGATGCCTCAGGTATGGCTCTGGCTGGAAATCCGCACGTGAAGCTCTCACAGTCGTACTAACCCTTTAATACGATTAAGAAATGGTATCAATTTTCCAAACTTTCAAGGGCTTGCACAAGAATGGTGCTCCCCTTGACCTCCTGGCTACATGGAGGAAAACTTTCGATAAAGCCTCTGAGCGTGAGGTGGCTTTGTTCCAGAAGATGTACTGCGATGAGTGGTTTGACTGGAATACACCTCAGATGAGCCTTACTGCTGAGGCTATTGTTGGTAAGTACAGGATCCGCTTCATGGCTACCCTGCTGGGTGACGAATCTCCCACACCATTGAGGCGATCTGACGGTTTCGACATCTGGACTAAGGAGATCCCACGTGTGGGTCACAAGTTCCCGATGCCTGCAAGGGATTACCGTAAGCTCCTGGAGATCTATGAGAATCCCCGCCTGAAAGAAGCCGATAAGGTTAGGCAGATCGAAAAGACCTTGAAGCATGACGTTCAGGATGCCTACCTGGGCTGTAAGGATGTTATGGACTTCATCACCCTCACAATTATGTCTAACTGGGGTGTGTGCCAGTTCACTCCTGACGTAAACAACCCTGGAGGCCGTAGGTATGAGGTGGACTACCTGATGGGCGAAAACAACAAGCTCATGTCCGCTTTCAACTGGACTACTGCCAACACAGCTGCCAACAAGGTACAGCCTATCCTGATGCTTGCTATGATCTGCGCTGATCTGCGCAACCGTGGCATTGTTCCTGGTGAGATCCTGATGAGCCAGGATCTGTACTTCTGGTTGAAGATGGACGCTACCACACGTCTGATGGCACATGGCACTGACAAACAGGCTAAGGTGGTTACTGAGACTGAGATGAAAGCTCTGCTGACAGAGAATGACATCCCTGAGATCAAGGTGATCACACGTAAGTTTGCCATTGACCGTGACGGTGTGCGCAAGAGCCTGGAACCCTGGAACCACAACTTCATTGCTATCAAGCCCGCTGGTAAGATCGGTGAGATCCAGCCTGCTATTGAGGATAGCGAGCTGATGGAAGAGGAGAATGTGGATTACATGAACGCTGGTAACGGTATTCGTATCGCTAAGTGGCGCACAGGTGAATCCACCAACCAGGTTGCTGCTGAGTACACTCAGGGATCGGCACGTCTGCTGCCTCTGATCACTGAGATTGACGCTATCATCTGCCTCCAGGTACGTGGCATTACCGAAAAGACAGTTCCTGCTGTCGATGGTAACGAGCGTATGTACTGGACTAAGTATGAGTACGATAACGGTACGGCTCCATCAAACGATGCTCTCCCTGAGGGCTAAAAACGTATGAGGCTATGAAGAAAATCGTATTTGTACTTATAGCTCTTGAAGCCTTTAGGAGTGTAACGGATCATAAAACCGTTCACTCCAAAGGTGACACTCTGGAAACAGAGGATGTGAAGCGTGTCAATAGTCTGGTAAGCCGTGGACTTGCTGAGCTGATCGAGGCAAAGGCTGCAAACGAGGATGATGTGGTGGATGATGCTGGTGCTGACGCTGGTAAAGGTGATGGTACTGGTACTACCACTCCTGGAAAGGTAGCTTTCGATGGCAAAGAGTACGATCCCCAGGAGATCAAGAATGCACTGATCGCCATTGGTGTGCCTGTAGCACCTAACGCTGGTGTGAACGGCCTCACTAAGAAGATCGGTGAGATCACTGAGGATCAGAAAGCACTCCTGGCTGAGAAACTTTCAGTAACTGAGTAAACCAATTCCACAATGGCAGACACTTATACGAAACTTGATGCACTGATCGGTGAGCTGGATCCATACACTCCAAGCCCAGCCGCTCTGAAAAAAAGCCTCATTGACGCTGGTATTACTGACTTTGATGAGGAATACACCACGGATGATAAAAAGGCCGTGGCAAAGGCCGCAATCACAGTGCTTAGACGTTTGATAGTTCTTTCCTCTGACAGCATGGGCAAAAGCTCCCAGGGCTACAAGGTGGATGAGCTTGAAAAGCGTATCAAGGCACTTGCTGAGGAAAACGACCTGGATGCTGAGGATTTCGTGGAAGTGCCAGCCGTTGAGGGTGGATCTCATTTGTGGTAGGCTATGGGTAGGTGGAATGGCACATTCAGGTATAAGAACCAACAGGAGCCTGTCAAGGATCCCCAGACTGGTTTTCTGGTAGGGGGTGCTGATGGTGAATGGATGGACGGATGCCAGTGCCAGATTGATAAGTATGCCCCAGCAAAGCAGTACGTGGGAACGGATGGGCAAACCCATTCCTATACCTACAACCTGTTTATTATGAAGCCGTACAGGTGTGATGATCTCACAATCGGTACAGAGGTGGAGATAACGCTGGAGGATGGCACTACTGATCAGTTCACCATCCAGGGTGTGGATAACCAAAGGAGATACGTTGAGCTATGGGGATAAAGCCAAAGTTTGGAACTGGGTACGTGGCAGCTCAGGTGAATGCCTTTCAGGATCGCCTGGAGAAAGCAACGGTGTTTATGCTCCAGTACATGGGCGAAGAGCTTGCAAAGTACGCTAAGGATCAGCATAACTACCAGGATCAGACTGGCAACCTCACAAACTCTATCGGCTATGCGGTGGTGAAACAGGGTAAGATCCTAAACTATGGTGGGGAAATCCAGCCTGGAGAGGGAGCCGCTGAGGGGTTAAAGACAGCACAACAGATGGCTGCAACCCTGCCAAACTCTTTCTCACTCATTATAGTAGCGGGTATGAACTATGCCGCCTACGTGGAAGCCAAAGGGTACAACGTGATCCTGCCAGCACAGCTGAAAGCAATGAAAGATTTTCCTGAGACGGTTAAGAGGCTCCAGGATCTGGCAAAGAAAAAGGCAAATGAATTATTCGGAAACCTGTAATGATTACTACTGAGGAAATAGCTGTAGTGGCTCACAATATGCTCCAGGAGAGCAATGTGGCTGAAATGATCTCAGGTCAGATCGACTATGAGAGAAACGACTATACCAAAGAGGATGTGATCTTAGTTCCACACCGTATAACTGGTGAGGGATCTGTGAGATACGGCCAGGTGAACGTAAACATCCACGTGCCTGATCTGGTAAAGAAAACTGGAAACCAGCCTGTCTATGTGAAAAACTTTCCCAGGCTTATAGCGATCAGAAAAGCCGTGATAGAGGTGCTTAAATCCCACTACGAAAGTGAAGAGGGATGGAACTGGACTATAGGAGCATTAGATCCTCCCATCAAGGAACCAGGAAAGAATGAGCACTTTGTTTCTCTGGCTTTGGAGATTACCGTAAGAGTAAAGAAGAGTAATAATAATTAAATTAGTTTGCAATATGAATATTAATGCTACAATGGGTGTGAAGAGCATCAAGTACGCTGTTATACCCGCTTCTGGAACAACTCCTGCTTTGGTGAAAGTTTCAGATGTGTATCAGGATAGCGCAACCTTTGTTACAAAGGATCCTACCATCACTGAGCACAAGTCAGAAACCAGCACCAAGCGTATAGTTATGGCTACTAAGGAGGGTCACGACCTGGTTTTCTCAATCATGGATCCTACCCCTGCTGAAATGGCTGCTTTCATGGGTGGTACTGGAGATAACACTGCTGGAACTTATACAGAATCTGAGACTGCCGATCAGATCCAGATGAAGTTTGAGGTTATCCCTGTGGCTGGAAAGAAGCTGACGATCCCTGTTGCCAATGTTACGGCAAAGATCAATACCACTTACTCTGCTAAGGGTATCACTCTGCTTGACGTAACGGCTACAACGGTATCTGCCATCAGCTATGCTCCAAAGACAGCCGCTGACGATCAGTAACCAGGTTGGCTCATACGATGAGAAATTGATTAATAAAAAAAAGTTGTTGGAAGCCTCCTATTCCCTATTGGTTTAGGGGGCTTCTTTGGATAAAGAACAGAAAGCAATGGAAGAAAAGGTACAGGAACAGCCAAAGGTAGAACAGCCTGAGCTTACCAGAGAGGAACGTCTGGAGATCGAAGAAAAGGCTATTCAGACACTCATAGACATGGGGGTTAAGTTCAAAGTTCCACTGAGAATTAACCCAGTGAATCCTCCTAAGAGGATAGCCTGGTGGAATAAGCATTTCCCTGATCACTTGATCGTCTGGAGAGACAGACGGATCCCAAAGGACTGGGATGTTACACTGGAAGATATGCCAGATCCAGACAAAAAGGAACTCAGAAAGATGTACGTGAGGCATTTCCGCATTACACCTCTCTACCTGGGAACCATTGATAGGATCAGGAGCCTGTACCTCCAGATAGAGTACGATGAGGATAAGCTACAGGAACTCCCGCAACAGGAGGGCAAGAAGCTCTTTAAGTACATTGGCCTGGTGGCTGAGATCGCTGCCGTTGCAGTCCTCAACAATCCATCCGTCTCTGATCCTGACAGCAGTGAGGTGACACAGCTGAAACAGTTCTTTATCGACAACCTTAGCGTAAACCGCCTGAAACGTCTGGCAGACGTGATAAGCCAGATGATGAACGCTGGGGGTTTTACGCACTCTATCAGATCCATCAGGGAGATCGGAGCAACGAAGCCGACACCCAGGGCAAATCTGGTAGAGAAATAATCGGGCTTAACAGTCCGTGGGGTAATCGTGGAGAGATCTGCAAGTCCTTTGGATGGACTTATGATTACTTGCTCTGGGGTATATCCTGGATGAACGTGACGCTATTCATAGCCGATGCTGCCAGGACAAAGGATGATCCTAATAAGGGTGACAGCGAGGATATAAACATCAGGCTTGAAACCGAAGAGGATATAAGGAACTATATAGAAAATATGCTGTAATGGAGAATATTAACGGTGCTTTAGGCTTTGCGGCCACTTTAGATATAGATGATTTCAACGTCTCTGCTGAGGCAATGGATCGACACATCAGGCAGGTTTCCACCAATATACAGATGGAGGCTGAGGATATGGAACAGAGTATTCTTGACTTTGCCCAGAAAGGAGCTATGTATATCCAGGCTTACCTGGTAGGCCAGGGTATGACAGGGCTTTTACAGAGCATAGTCCAGGTACGTGGTCAGTTCCAGCAGCTGGAGATAGCCTTTGGCACTATGCTGGGATCTGAGCAAAAGGCTAAGGATCTGATGGATCAGATGATCACCACAGCCGCAAAGACACCGTTTGACCTTGCTGGTATCGCTGGAGGTGCTAAACAGCTTCTGGCTTATGGCACAGCAGCCGATAAGGTGAATGACACCCTGGTAAGGCTGGGTAACATAGCAGCTGGTCTCTCCATTCCACTCAATGATATAGTGTACCTATATGGTACGACAATGGTACAGGGTAGGCTCTATGCCCAGGATGTAAGGCAGTTTACAGGCCGTGGTATTCCACTGGTAAAGGAGCTTGCTAAGATGTACGGTGTGACAGCGGAAGAGATCAATAGCATGGTTTCCGCTGGTAAAATCGGTTTCCCAGAGGTGGAAAAGGTGCTTAACGGAATGACTGATGCAGGAGGCCAGTTCTACAACCTCATGGAAAAGCAGTCAGCATCCCTCACAGGTATGCTTTCCAACCTGAGTGATGCCTGGGATAGTATGCTCAATGACATAGGCCGTGCAAACCAGGAGGTGTTTGCCGATGCCATCAATGGAGCATCCTACCTGGTGGAGCACTACCAGGCGATCCTGGATATTCTGGAGGCCGTGGCAGTCTCTTACGGTACGGTGAGGGCTGCAATAATGCTGAATACGCTGGCTACTAAGGGCTATACTGGTGTTGCCCTGATCGACAACACAGCAAGGCAGGCTAAGCTGGCACTCCTGAAAGCTGAGGCCGTGGCTACAGGCCAGGTAGCAGCACAGCAGCGTACCATGACAGCCGCAAACGAGGCTTATGTTGCATCCCTGGAGGCTGAGCTGACAGCAGAAGAGATTGCTGAGGTTAAGAAGCGTCTGAGGATCGCTACCATCCAGAGCCTACTGACAGCCCAGCAGCAGGAGTATCTTTCAAACCTGGGGCTTACAGCAAGCTCACAGGGCTATGAGGCAGCAGCCTTGCAAGTGCTGACAGTAGAACAGCAGCAGGCAGTCCAGAAACTTGATCTTTCCTCAAAGAGTGCCATATACCGTGCAGCACTGGATCAGGAGGTGGCAGCTAAGCACAGTGCAACAGCGGCTACCAGGGAAAAGGCAGCGGCTGAGCTGGAGGCAATGCGTACTGAGGTATCAGCAGCAGCCAGGAGGATGGAAACAGCCAAACAGACAGCCGTTTCCGCAATGCAAAAGGCTGAGGCAGCACGTTATGAATTGTACTGGGTAAGACAGTCTGGTGATGCCTCTGCCATAGCCACAGCACAGAAGAAACTGGAGGGTGCTGAGGATAATGCCGCCATAGCCAGAAAGAATGCCCTGGCAGCATCCACAGACTTCTACACTAAGAAGAAAACACTGGAGATCACAGCTACCAGGACATCTACAGCAGCATCAGCAGCTGACACAGCGGCTAAGGGTGTGCAGACAGCAGCCACAAACCTCCTTTCAGCAGCCACATCAAGGGCTACCCTGGCACTCAGGACACTCTGGGCTACCATGAAAGCCAATCCTATAGGCTGGCTTGTAACCATATTGGGTTTGGCTGTTTCCGCTTTCACCATGTTCAGGAAAGAAGAGGATGAGGCCAAAACCGTAATGGGTGATTTCCAGGAAACCACACAAAAGGAGATTGATAAGCTCAACCTCCTGTATGCCGTGCTCAACAATACCGAAAAGGGTACAAAGACACATAAGGAAACCATTGAAAAGATCAATGCCATTTGTAGGGAGTACAATAAGACGCTCCTGGATGAGAATGACACTCTGGAGGATCAGCGCAAAAAGTATGAAGAGGTTAAGAAAGCCATCCAGGAAACAACGGCTGAGAAGATCAGGGCTAAGTATGTGGAACAGGCCATGCAAAAGGCTACTGATGATCATGCAGAATCACTCAAAAGGCTAAAGGAGGCAGCAGAAGAGGCTACACATAAGGAGTTTGCTGGCTACCAGCAGAATTACACAGCCAGAGGATCCTCTGGCACTGTAGAGACATACAGACAGGTAGCATCAAAGAATATCAGAGAGGCTTCTGATGCCATGTGGGAGATCGTTGAATCAATGGCACAGGACGCTTCCAGGAAACTTGTGGGGCTTACCGATGATGCTTATACAAATACCTACAATGAGATCATCAACAATATCACTGATGCCATCCAGAAAGGCACGAATGCCAGTGGTGCAGAGATCCAGGCTTTCAAGCCAGCACTACAGAGCTACCTGGATGAGTATGTGAACACAGCCCAGACAGCACAGAGCGAGATAGCTAAGATCGACAGGGAGATCGGATCGTTTATGGCTCCAAAAGATCCTACTCCTGTAGTGGAGAGCGTGAACTATGTGGAAATGAGCTTTGATGATCTGGATAAGAAAGTAAAGGCGAATCAGGATGAGATAGACAAGCTGAATGGTATGATAGTCAATCCTCAGACTGATGCAAGCCAGATAGATGATCTGAAAAAGAAGCTCCAGGAGTGCTTAGGGCTGCAAGCCCAGTTGAACGGTGCTATTACCACTAAGATGAACGACCTGAATACTGACAGCGGGATCCAGGATCGTATCAAGCAGCTACGTGAAATGATCTCCACTGAGCAATACGGATCAGAACAGCGTAAGAAGCACATCAAGGAACTACAGCAGCTCCAGAGCAAGCTCCAGCAGAACAGCCCTACACAGCCTAAGAGCAAGGCTGGAAGTAACAACCAGGAACAGAATGCGAACCAGCTGGAGGAAAAACAGCTGGAGGCACAGCGCAAGCTGGAAGAGGCACGTATCGCTGTAATGGAAGAGGGCTATGCCAAACGTAAGGCTACCCTGGATCTCCAGCATCAGAGAGAGCTTGACCGTATCGCTAAGGAGGAAAAGGAGCTGGAGAGAGCCAGAAAGAAAGCTGATCCAAAGAGCGGTGGCTTGACTGATGAGGAAAAACGTAGCTTTGAAGAGAGGCGCAAGCTGGCTAACCAGTCTTACGAACAGGAGAGTATCAGGCTCTTTGACGGTGAGATCGAATATAAGAAGAAACAGTATGAGGCTTATTTCTCCTGGGTGAGGAATGTAGGCCAGGACGTGGCTAACGCTCACTTCAAGGATCTCATAGCTGACGGATCCAGCTTTATTTCCTGGGTAAATTCCCAGATTGCACAGCTGGAGGCAAAGAGACAGTCACAGCCTCAGGACTTTACGGATGGTGATGCCAATGCCCTCAATGCCCTCAGAAACCAGCTTGATGAGCTGACAGGCCAGAAATCCAGTATGGATAAGTTCAAGGAATCACTTACACAGAACATCCGACAGGCTCAGACGCTGGCACAGAAGCTACAGACGGTAGCTGAAATGAGGGATCGCCTGGCACGTGGAGAGTTCCACCTGAATACCGATGAGAATGCCGCTGCCAACCTTGCACTTAACCAGCAGGAGAGTGAGCTGAGCCAACAGGTGACAGAAGAGGTGCTGAATAACTATAAGACCTTTGAAGAGCAAAAGCTGGAGATCACACAGCAGTACCAGCTCCTGAGGAATGAGGCTGAGAAGCTGGGGCTTTCTGAGCGTGTGGCAATGATCAACCAGGGAGAGGCTGAGGCTCTTTCAGCCCTCAATGCCCAGATGCTGATGCAGACTGAGAGCTGGAAAAACCTGTTTGCCGATCTCGACAGCCTGACAGTAGAACAGATCGAAAAGCTGATAAGGGATATTCAGGATAAGATGAGCACAGCGGATCTGAAACTGAATCCAGCCGATATGAAAGCAGTCCTGGATAAGCTGGATGAGGCTAAGAAGAAAGTGCTCGACACCAACCCATTCAAGGCTCTGGGCAATGCCCTCAGTGAGGTGTTCAAGAAGCAACAGGACGGATCAAAGAAAACATCCAAACAGATCAAGACAGACTGGAAGAATCTGGGTGATGCTACTAAGGCTTGCTTTGACTTCGTTGATGATGCCATTGATAGTTGCTCTGTGTTGGGTGATATGCTGGGTGATACAGGAAAGTCAGTGATCAGTACCCTCAGTGGTATTGCAACGGCTGGTGTTGCTATGTCAGAGGCTATTGCAACAGCAGAGAAAGGCAGCGTAATTCTTGCAGCCATCAGCATTGCTCTCCAGGCCATCAACTTCATAGCTGGTTTGTTCAACAATGACGATGAGATCGAAGAGCATATTCAGAGCATACAGCGTGAGGTGGATGCACTTGGCAGTGCTCTCAATAGGTTGCAGAATGCCTATGAGCACACCTACTGGGTGTTCAATGATGAGGAAGAGGCAGCGTACAGGAGGCGGCTTAATGCCATCCAGGATCAGATCAAGGCTCTGGAGGCTGAGGCAGATCTGGCACGTCAGATGTGGCAATTCTCAAAGTATGCTGAGCTGACTAAGCAGATCAAGGATCTCAGGTATGAGCTGGAAAAGGCACAGCGCACAGGTGATATGTTTGACCTTATGCAACTCCAGACGGAAAACCTGAGAAAGCAACAGGTGTTGATCCGTGAACAGATCGAATCTGAAAAGGATAAGAAAGATACCGACTGGGATAAGATCTCTCAGTGGGAGGAAAAGATCAAGGATATTGATACCCAGATACAGGATATTGAGCGTAGCATGATGGAAACCCTGGCTGGCACAGATGTAAAGACAGCCATTGATGAGTTTGCTGATGCCCTGGTGGAGGCTTACGATCAGGGTATAGACCGTGCTGAGGCTCTTGGTAAGAAAACAAAGGAGGTGCTGAGGAATGCCGTGATAGAGGCTCTGAAAAGACAGTTCCTGGCTAAGGGTATCAATGATGCCGTGGAGTATCTGGGTAGTGCCATGCAGGATAATACACTGACAGATCAGGAGCGTGCTCACTTTGAGGCAATGGTAAACCAGGCAGGGAACCTATTCAATAATGCCCTGGATGGTATTGGTGACTGGATCAAGAATGCCGAGGAAAAGACAGCCGATCCTCTCACTGGAGCCGTACAGGGGATGAGTGAGGAAACAGGTGGCATAGTAGCTGGTAGGATAAATGCCGTGGTGATCAACCAGAGTGAACAGCTGGAAATGACCAGGCAGCTATTGTTATTCCAGGCAGCTATCAGCACCAATACGGCTAACACCGTGGAAGAGCTGAAAACCATCAAGGGTATGTTCCAGACGCTCATAAGCTCTGGCAACCCATTACTGGCACAGGGAATATCTTAAATAGTATTGTATATGGAACTTAACAGACAGCTGAAACAGGACGGTATAGCCGTGGGACTTTGCTCACAGTACCAGGGCTTGCTCGACAGGAGCGATACCGTGGAAAAGATGGTGAGGCTCTTCATCAGGGGGATAGACTTCTGTATTAAGAACGACTATCCAACCCTGGAGTTCATGCGTAAGAACTTCAAGGGTAAGAGTGAGCCTTACGGTGGATATGTGGATGATGAGATCACAGGACTAAGGAATGCTCCAGACGTGGTGCTGAATGGGAATTGCAAAGCCTTGCTTGAATACGATGAGTACAGCGTTTCCAGGCTCTATGTCAGGCACGGTAGCCAGGCTGCAATCAATGTCAGTGATCATGCCATGCTAACAATAGACGCTTTTGATAACTCTCACTTGGTAGTAGCCGTGGCTGGTGGCAATGCCCAGGTGTTAGTGAACAAATACGGTGATGCCCAGGTGGAGTGTATTGGCTCTGGGATAAAGGTAAATAGTATAAACAAAAAAACATATTGAATTATGAAACAAGATGGATTGATTCTGTATTTGCCGTTTGATGATCCAGACGGTGGTGGCAAGGCTTATGACTATTCAAGTAGCCGTGCGGATGCTGTGCTTTCAGGTGATGCCTGTTTCTCCAGGGATGCAATGAAAGGAAAGTCTTTTCAGTCTAACGAGGGCAATGCCCAGACATCAAGGGCAATTCCTTTCAGTGGTGACTTCACTTTGACGATGTATGTTAAGCCTGTGACTGATCAGTTAAACTGGCTCCTTAACTACAACGCTGTTGATTCGTATCTGGAGCAATGGCTTACTGTTACACCTGAGCAATGGCACTCTCTGACTTTCATTAAAAAGGACACGACATTTACTGTCTATCTGGATCTTAACCAGGTTTACACAGCACAGCTCACAGGAACTCCAGTAGGACTTTCGATCAATGACAATGTGCTGATGTCTGGCACTAAAACCCTGCTGGATGAGGTCGTGCTTTACAACCAGGCATTAACCCTGGATGAGCTTACAGAGATCACCAAAGATTCTACTGATGTGGAGTACTACATCAACGGTATCAACTTCAAGGAGTTTGGTGTGTATGTGAGCAAGGCTAACGGCCTGGTGGGAAATCTGGAACGCAAGGAGGGTGCTACTGCTGAGTACGACACCTATCATGGACGTGCCTATGATTACGACTATGTGAAATTCAAGGAGCGTAAGATCTCCCTGGAATGCTTCATAGAGGCTCACAGCAGATCTTCTTTCATTGAGTGGATGCACCACTTCTTTGAGCAATTCAGGATGAGAGGAACCAGGAGGCTCAGGGTGGAGTACAACGGATCTACAAAGCCGCTGGTATATGAGGTGATCATGCTGGAGGGATCTGATCCTGATAAGACATTCCCAAAGTACAATGAGAAGATGATGGTTGGTACTTTCACGCTTAACCTGGAAGAGCCAGATCCTGTTAAGATGGTACTGAGGCACATAGGGAAAACTGCAAACTCGCAAAGCTCCATTACCCTTTCAACTCCAAAGAAGCTGACGATCAGCTGGGGTGACGGTGAGTTTACTACTGGAGTGATTGGCACAAGCCAGACGATCACACATACCTATGCACAGGAGGGTACTTATGACATTATTGTATCTGGCAATGTTGAGGATATAACAAACCTGAGCACAAATGACATAGTAGTATGGCAAAAGCTGATGTAAAATACTATGTGGATGGTACGGACTTTGCCAGCTATGGTGTATATGTAACGGCCTCTGATGGTGTGGTGTGCAAACCCGCCATCAAGGATCTCCTGTCTGATGATTGGAGCTTTGCACATGGCACAGCCTATGACCTGAGCCAGGTATATTACAAAGAAGCAACACTACAGCTGAGGTGCTTCATTGAGGCCAGCGGTTTCAGTGATTTTATCACCAAAGCTACAAGTTTCCTGGGTGAATTTTCCGATGCAGAAGAGCATACGCTGGTGGTGAGGGCTGGAACCTCCAGCAGATATAAGCAGTGTAGCTTCACTGTGATCTGCAAGGATTCCGTGGATATAGAAAAGGCATGGAACCCGCTAAAATTTGTAGGCACTTTCACCCTGAAACTGACAGTACCACATCCAGGACTTCCAAGCGGATCCTGGAGTGGTGCTTCAAGTGTTGATAGCGTGGGTTATTCCATTGATGGGAGCATATTCACAAACTATGGTGTGTACGTGCAATCTTCATCTGGTATCGCTACAATCCCTCAGATCAAGGATCCGCTGACATACAACTGGGGAACGGCCAACGGCCTGGACTACCATCAGGACGGTGTGAAATATAAGGAGCGTACCATACAGCTGAAATGTATTGTGGAGGCCAGCAGTTTCCCTGATCTCCTGAATAAGACGCTTGCTTTCTTTTCCCTGCTGACTAAGCAAAGGACGCTGAGGCTCAAAATATCAGCTGGTAGCAACGATCTGGTATATGAGGTGATCTGTAAGGATGAGGTGAGGCTTGTTCCTGATTTCTCACACCAAAACAAGTGTGTGGGTACGTTCACTTTGAAGCTGGTGGAACCTGAGCCAGTAAAGAGGGTGCTTTACGGCAATGGCACTTGCACCATCACAATCCAGAGCAAATCCCCTGTCAATATCTATTGGGGTGACGGTACGCATACCTTTGACGTGAGCGGCAATGACGTAAGCCAGACCGTATCACACAGCGTTTCCTCCAATTACGTGATCATCACTGGAGAGCCTAACGACTTCACTTCATTCACTTCTAACTTTACTACGGTATGGAGCAGATTACTTTAATAAAGAGAAACGGTACTCAGGTAAAGCTATTCTCTAAGGAGCCGTTCAGGACGGTTAAGACTGCAACCCAGAGCAAGAGCCTGATGGGTGTAGATACCGTTACCCTGAGCATCCTTTCCAGGGAGATCCTTAGCTTTGACAAGGGGGATCGTATAGTTATCAAGGGTGAGAACTATTATATACGGACAAAGGTAAACAGGGAGCTGACATCAGACGGATATTTCAAGTATGATGCCGTTTTCTATGGTGTTCTTTATGACCTGATGAAAACACCATACAGGGATATGGATGCCTCAGGAAAGTCCACCACCTCCACCTTTGACCTGGTATATACACTGAGAGAATATATCCGTGTACTGATCTATAACACGAACCATGACTATCCAGGCTGGTGGGTGTTTAATGAAGCAGGATGCCCTGATAAGGATCCTATAGCCCTCCAGTTTAGCTGTAACAACTGCCTGGAGGTGCTTCAACAGGTGTGCCAGAAATTCAATGTGGATTTCCGCATCACTCAGAATAACAATGTTCGCACAATCCAGATAGGCCATTTCGGAAGCAATATAACACCTCCTGACGGATCGAGCTACTTTGAGTGGGGCAGGGGCAAAGGCTTGTATTCCCTGAAAGAGAACAAGGTGGATGATAAGTCTATCAAGACCAGGCTCTGGGTAGAGGGCGGTACTTCCAATCTGCCTACAGGCTACAGGGACTATGCCATGAGGCTCCAGCTGCCTATGAGACGTGTCAATAAGAATAGCCATACTCTTTCTGATGGCACTGTTATATCTGCTGGATCTGAGTATATCGGTATCGGCTCCGAGAATGAGCGGTATATCGAGGATTCAACACTTTCAAGTACCATTGGTGTTGATGCAGATTCTAAGCTGTATGATGATATAGTTCCTACTAAGACTGGTACTGTTACTGCTGTAGATAATGGTGACGAAGAGACAGAGACACCTCCAGACATCAATACGTTCTTTGATTCTTATTTGGATTTCGACATAAACGATCACCTGGTAAATAATGTGAGTGCAAAGATCACATTCATTTCAGGTAAGCTGGCAGGCCAGACACTGGAGATCGGAAAGTACGTCCACGATGATAGGAAAATTACGATCATCCCATTCCAGGATAGCAGGGGCTTGACGATCCCGACAGAGGGTAATAACACTGCTTTCCGTATAGCCGTTGGTGACAGATACAAGCTCACTGATGTTATCATGCCACAAAGCGTTATTGACGATGCTGAGGAAAACCTATGGTACGCTGGATATGATGATCTTCTCAAGCTGAAACAGACTAAGGTACAGTATTCTATGGAGCTTAACCGTATGAGGCTCCTGGAGCTGATGCCTACAGATTCTGATACAGTACTCTTTAAGCCTGGTGATTATTTGCCGATCAAAGATACCAGGTTTAATGTTCAAAAGTATATCCGCATCCAAAAGGTGGAGAGAAATCTTCTTTTGAGGCATGACTATAAGCTGACGATCTCTGACACTGCAAGCATTGACGTTATAACACAGGCCGTTGTAGATACCAATAACCATGAGGTTATCATTGTAAACAATGGGCTTAGGGATCTGTCAAAGATGAAGCGTGGCTGGAGAACCACTGAGGAACTAAGGAATATGGTGTTTGATACGGATGGCTACTTTGATACGGATAATTTCAGAGCCAACAGTATAGACACCAATATGCTAACTGTAGGATCAAAGAGCCAGCAGTTTGTCCTGGTTGGTGTTGTGATCCAGCCTAACTATGGAGGCAATAAAGACAGGATCGTTATCACGGCTGGAACGCTTGTGCATCTTACGATCTCTGATACAGAGTTCAGAAGCTGGGAAATGAGTGCTGCTGACGTGACAATGGAAAATGCCACTGGATATTACCTCTATGCAAGGTGTAAGAAAAAGCCAGAAGAGCATGAGGAACCAGAAGAGGGTGAAGAGCCAGAGCCTGACGTTTGGAAAGGCACGTGGCTGGTGACACAACAGCAATTCAGGGCTGATCCTGAGGGTGATTATTACTATTTCCAGGTTGGAATCATTGGATCAGCCTATGCTGCTACAGGTAGCCACACGGCTTTCCGTGATTTTGTCACCACATACGGCTTTACCAGGATTAACGGAAACACTATCACAACAGGAAAGATCGTAACCTCTGACGGTTATAACTACCTTGATCTGGATGGTGCTAAGTTCAGGATTGGTGACGCTAACAGCTCATTCGACTTCAATGTTACTGCAAGGAACCAGATCACGCTGAGAAACGTCAAGCTCATGTCAGGAACGGCAGAGGATCCTGTTTTCTCAGACATAGGTGTTTACCGTGGTGTGTTTAATCCTAACTATTACTATTATTATGGTGATGAGGTGTCATACACAAGCGGAGGTGCTACAGCCACATACAGGTATATCAACCCTCAGACTACTAAAGGGCATTATCCAACAGAAAGTGCCTATTGGGAAATAGTGGCTAAAGGTGCTAATGGTGCTGACGGTGCTGACGGATCTGATGGCACAAGGGGTAATTTCAAGAGCCGTGTGTTTAAGCGTTCAAACACCACACCAGCTACTCCAAGCGGTGGTACTTATGAAAACCCTGTACCCTCTGGGTGGTATGACGGTGTTCCTGGTGGAACATCAATACTGTGGAGTTCTGTATGTACGTTCTATGGAGGCGGTGGAAGCTCTGGCTGGAGCACCCCAGCACCTGAGACTGACACGGACACGCTGGATATAGAATTTAGTCCATCAACGACACAGCCAGCGGCTCCTACAGGCGATACTCCTTATTCCGACCATGAGAGCGAGGGATGGTATGATCCATCCTCTCCAAATTTCCCTACTGCTGGTACTATGATCTGGAGAGCTGAGAGAAAGGTTTCAAACGGTGAGTATGATGGAGAGTGGACTATATCGAGGATCTATGGTGAGAAAGGTGACAAAGGCCAATCGTCTTTCAAGAGCACCATGTTTGTCCGCATGAACAATACACCTACAAAGCCAGCAACGAACAAGGGTAGTTTCTTAGATCCAAGTCCATCTAACTGTCTGGCAGGAAAAAATTCAGACAATACCGATGTGTATTGGTCTGATGGGATCCCAAGTGGTACAAACAAGCTGTGGGCTACTTCAAGGATTTTCTCTTCTGATGGCGCATCCCCACAACAGACAAGCTGGAGCACCCCAAGACAAATGACCGATACGGACACCTATGACGTGGAGTTTTCCAATGTAAATACAAACCCTGGCAATCCTACAGACAACCCTAATAACTGGCATGATCCGAGTGAATCAGGAGTGGATTTCACTTCAATGGTCTGGAGGGCTGAGAGGGAATGTAAGAATGGAGTATGGGGAAGCTGGATTATCGTTCGTATCAAAGGCGAGAGAGGTAATGACGGAGATGATGGCAATGACGGATCAGACGGTCTTAACGGAGACTTCTTTGAATACCGTTATGCCAAGAACGGCTCCACATCAACACCTCCTACCCTAAATACATCGTCAAGAACTCCATCAGGCTGGAGTACATCAGTTCCTACCGTTGGAGCACTTGAATATCTCTGGATGACCGTGGCAAAGATTAGCGGCCAGACAAATACGCTTTTACAGACGTGGAGCACACCTGTTAGGATCACTCCCTATGATGGTGTGGACGGTGAAGATGGCAAAAGCCCAGTGATGGTTTTCCGTGGTAACTTTGACGGAAGCAAAACCTACTATGGTACTCAGTACAGGGTGGATGCCGTTAAGTACAACGGATCCTACTATGTTTGCCGTATTGACGCTGGATCATTCACAGGATCGAGCTATGTTCCTACCAATACCGATAAGTGGAATAGCTTTGGTGCTGAGTTTGAAAGCATAGCAACCAATTTGCTCCTGGCTGAGGGCGCAAGCATCGGAAACTGGTGGCATAGTGGTGGAAAGATCGTTTCTACCCTGGGAACAGGAAACAAGATCGAGCTGGATGCCACAACACCCAGGATATACCTGGAGAGTGCTACAAGTGGAGGATCTTACTCAGAACAGACAGGTCTGGGATCCAAGATCGAGCTGAATGCTGATACTGGAGTAGTCCAGGTGACAGCGAAGAATGCTCCAAGCTACAGCACAGGCACAGCCTATATGTCACCTACAGGCATATTTGCTAACCTGGCTGGAACCCAGGCGGTATCTTCGGTTACAGGCTATACAAGGAGGGCTGCAATGGTTGCCCTGGGTTATGGTAGTGTTTCTAAATCCTCATGGTCTCTGGGAGCTGATGAGGCTATGATAGCGGGGGTTTACGGAATGGCAAACAACAATAGCAACGCTCCAGCATACGGTGGTTATTTCCATGATCTGAAAGCGTGTGGATTCTTGTTCTATACTAAGTATATTGGAGATAGCACGTCTGGAACTGATCTTTATGTCAATAAGAATGTAAGCCAGGTGATCAGTGTGACTAACTCAGATACCAGAAAGAATGTATATCTGCCTAACGATGGATATGAGGGTAGGGTTATCTTCTTTCATCAGATGGGCGGTGGAGGCTTGCGTGTCTATCCACAGTACGGCCAGCATATTTATGACGATACATCCGAGAACAGTTACTATGATGTGAATGAGGGTGAAACGCTGATGGCGATCTTTGGTATCTGGTATAAGAACAGTGTCAAGACAGAGGTGTGGATTGTAAGGAAATTCAAATTTTTATAATATGGTTAAGTACGGAAAGATTGAAGATGGTGTGCTGAGATCCAGGGAGGTTGAGGCTTATCCAGAGCGTTACCAGGAAACTAAAAACGGTGTTACCCAGGTAAAGGAGCGTATCATTTCGGTGGCAGAACAGACAGCTGAGCTGGAAAAGCAAGGCTGGAAGCCTCTGGATGAAATTGATGAGAGCAAGCTGGAGTGCAATGATGGCTTCGCTGTGCGCATAGTAGCCGTGGAGTATGAAGATCACATTGGCTATGAATATGAGAAAGTGATCAATCCTCAGTACTACAGAAACAAGATCCAGGATCTGAAAAACGAGCTTGCAAGCACTGACTATAAGGTGATTAAGTGCTATGAGGCTTCCCTGGTTGGTGAGGCTATGCCATACGATACCCAGGAGCTTCACACTTCAAGGCAGTACATCAGGGATAGTATCAATGCCCTGGAGGATATGCTGGATAACATAGTAAAAGATCAGAGTGGAAATACAGGAGATTAACCAGGTGAATGGAGGGGTGGCTGGATTCCTCCAGGATCCTCCAAAAGAAAGGAGGTGGCAATGAAATAGTATCTGTTTGGGGGCTGAAATAGCGAAAAATGACGAATTTTGCAATTTTTCATGCTCAAAAAGTGTGTTTGTTGAACACAATTTCGTATTTTTGCAGTGTTGAAATTAAATATTGATTCAATATGAATGAAATGTATAGTCTCAGGATCCTTGCAAAAGGACAAATAACAAGCCTTTCCAGCGGTTTCTCCCTGGGAGGTAAGCCTTTCTCCATCTTCGTGCGCTCAAAGCAGCCTACATTAAACACAAATATGGTGGTGAACTGTAAGCTGATCTGCGACAAAGAGGCTGGTGATTTCCCGATCCTGTTAGGTGACTGGACACCTGGAGCGATCTGTGAACTTTCGGCAAATGCCATTGACCTGACACAGTTTGATGTGTACTGGGGTGCTGGTGAGAGTGTTTAATCTTTTAATAAAAAAATAAAACTATGGGTTTACTTTTAGGTAGTGGTAGTACAACACCACAATATCCGTACTCAATGTGGTACGGTGTTCAGGGCGATTTCACAAGCCAGGACTATCAGCTTACACGTGTGGGCAACCTGGACTTGCACAGATCTCTGCCTATTCAGAAGAAACTGAGACGTTTTGTAGAGAACACGGACGGATCGGTTAAGTATTATCTCCATGCTAACGACAGCCGTAAGAAAGATGGTGGTGCAGCAGCTACTATTGACGGATCGGACGGTAACGTGATGCTTGAAAAGCCAGAGTATTACAGGAGGGTTGAGATCTGGGGTACTAAGTGGCTCTATGCGATCTCAGAGTATGAGCTTCCAGGATTTACACTGATGAGCCGTAAGACGTGCTCTCCCTGGTTTGCAAGCTACAATGCCGCTGGTGACACGGCTATCTCTGGCTGTTTCCTCACATGGAATGGTGATGCCATTGCACGTGACAGCAACGATCTTCCAATCTTCGTAACAGGTGCTCCAAGAGGTGGTAATGCCACAGACTGGGATGGCACTTACAGATCTCTGATCGGTATGCCAAGAACAAATGTAGATAAGTCTGCTGCAAGAGGTAAGTGCAAGAATGGCACACACATTGGCTTTGGCCGTATCTACAATGAGATCGCCTGGCTCCAGAGGATCGAGTATGCCTCTCTGTACTGCCAGGACACTTTCACTGAGACACTGACAGCTGACGGATTCCATCAGGGCGGTCTGGGTAATGGTTGCACCGTTGATTCTACTCAGTGGAATACTCACAATGGCCGTAATCCGTTCGTTCCTTGCGGTGTGACAGCTACCCTGGGTAACAATACTGGTAAGGTGACTTTCAAGGTTAAGAACTGGCAGAACGGTGGTACTGATAAGGACATCCAGGTAACATCGTACAGAGGTCTGGAAACTCCATTTGAGTACCTCAATGCCCTGGCAGATGATCTGCTGGTATGGCATAAGGCCGATAAGTCTGAGATCTATGTGTGTGAGGATCGTACAAAGTTCACCTCTCACTCAGATTCTGCTACAACCGTTCCTAACGGCTATGTGGCTCAGACAGAGCTTCCACGTGCTTCTGGCTATGGCCTTACTCTCTCACTGATGCAGAATGGCTATTCATTCATCGACAAACTCGGTGGTGCAGAAAATAAGGGTGTTACCGATCAGTTCTATTCACCCATTACTGTGGACTTCACAGGCTGGGGCTGGTATGGTGCCCTGCTCGGTGGTAATGCGAATTATGGTGCGTATGCGGGTTTCGGTTATCTGAATACGAATCATCGTTCCTCGTATGCGAGTACGAATTTTGGGTTCCGTCTGTGCCGTTTCTAACGGACTGCAATAAATCGGTGTGCGGGGCGATTTCTGATCGTCTCACACACCTTTTCCTCTTTGGATAGAATGAGTTCTTTGAAATAATTATAAACGGTTGCGGGGGTCAGGTGCCCTGCTCGGTGGTAATGCGAATAATGGTGCGAATGCGGGTTTCGGTTATCTGAATACGAATAATCGTTCCTCGAATGCGAATACGAATATTGGGTTCCGTCTTTACCGTGGTTATATCCTCAGAAAAGCTAAGGAAATATATATAACTGTTGATCCCCACAACCCTACCACACAGGGGCTGCTGGCACTGCTGGCAGCTGGTAAAATAATAGTGATTCAGTAAGGTGTGAGTAAGTAATTGAAAGCTCCTGATTGAACAACGGCACACATGGGTAAGAATAAGGAAAACAAGGTGATTGCCAACTACCTTAACCCTGCTATTATGTACCAGGACTTTGAAGATGTGGGCTACTATATAGGCAATACAGGAAAGATCTATATTTGCCAGGCAAAGAAGATCAAGAATGTATATCCGCTGATCTACAGCCCAGAAAACCTGATAAGATCCCAGTACACAGCCCAGAAAGGGAAAAAGATGCGGAATGAGGTACAGGCATTCAATGAGGAAATCAATTCAAACATTGCCCAACTGTATGAGATCCTGAGTGAGAAAACGTATGTGCCAGGTAAGTATAGGACAAAGACTATCTTTGAGCCTAAGGAGAGAAACATAATGATCGCTCCATTCTTTCCTGACAGGATCATCCATCACTGTGTGATCAATGTGCTGGCTCCACACTGGTATCATATCTTCATTTCCAATACCTATGCCTGTATCAAAGGCCGTGGCATACACAAGTGCATGGAAGATCTGCATAGGGATCTGATGAGTGATAAGGCTGGTACAAAGTATTGCCTGAAAATTGATGTCAGGAAATTCTATGATAACGTGGATCATTCCGTTCTTAAACGGATCCTGAGATACACAATAGCAGATGAGAGCCTGCTGTGGCTGTTGGATAGAATAATAGACAGTAACGGTAAAGACAAGGGATTGCCAATAGGCAACTTCACAAGCCAGTACCTGGCTAACCTGTACCTGGCATACTTCGACCATTGGGTTAAGGAGGATCTGGGTATTGATTACTACTACAGGTACATGGATGATATAGTGGTTCTGGACGGTAGCAAGGAAAGGCTGCATTACATCCTGGATGCTTTTGCACTCTACCTGGGTGCTGAGCTAAAAGTGGAGATCAAGGCCAACTGGCAGATATTCCCAGTAGATGATCGTAGCATCGACTATGTGGGCTTTAAGCAGAATCATTACGGAATACTCCTGAGAAAGGGGATCCTGCTGAGGTTCTATAAGAAGCTGGAGGCTACCAGGGAGAGATACGACATCAAGAGTGAGGACGATATTAAGCACCTGTTTCCGTCTGAATACGGCTGGGTAGTCAGATGTGATAAGGAGCACAGTGATTTCATCTTTAATAAATGTTTGAACAATGGAAAAAGTAAGTGTATTGACTACAGGGCTACTCTCAAAGGAAAAGCCCATTGTAATTGACGATCTGAAAAACGGTCAGGGTACGTTTCTCTACAATCACAACATCCATGAGGTGCTGGTGATTGAGGATGCTGATGGCGGTATCACCATCACTGAGGATAAGAAGAAAGCCACTGGTAAGATGTGGCAGTACGACAGCCTCAGGGTGGAATATCCAAAGACACGTAAGAATATGTATGCCACACTTCTGGAGGCTCGCTATCCCCAGGACGTTCAGCAGAAGCTGGTGAACGATTACCAGGCCGCTGAGATGGGAATCCTGGAGGATGAAGAGGCAGATGAGGCTGAGGCTGCTTACAGGGCTTTCCTCACAGACCGTAAGGCTATCAAGGCTATGGTTAAGGAGGATTGCCTGGAAAACAATATCCCTGAGGATCTATGAATCAGGTGATAGAGGATTTCGTGGATGATAGTGTAGGCCAGGGCGGTGCTGACATCTTCGACTGTGAGTTTACATCCATTGATGCTGTCATTAACCAGGTGACGGTGTTTACTGGGTGTGATCCTGACAGGCAGACAGAGAACGGTACACGCTGCCTGATCGCCTATGGTGAGGGTTACAGCAAGTCCGCTTTCTTCACTGACAGCAAGAAAGTAAAGGATGTTTTCGCTAACCCTGGCAGACATTATCCATTCCGTGCTGTGATCAAGGTTGTTAAGTATGGTACTATGTATGGTTTCAGGGTGTTCCCACCGTCCACTGAGATTACCCAGGAGGATAAGGATAACTTTGAGGCATACAGGAAAAACAAATGGAGGCGCAAATGATACATGAGGGATTGGAAACGGCCAGGACTATAGGTGACGTTGGGATGATGGCTGTCACAGCTGCATTTTTCCTTGTGCTGGCCGCTATGCTGATGATCGCCTGTTTCAGGTGGTTCAAGTCCATCATAAACAATATGCTGGATAAGAACTCCAAAATGATTGATGAGCTGCTGAAAGAGACACGAAACCAGAACTCAATGCTTGCTGACATATCGGAGGGATTGCGACCTGAAACACAGCTCAGGATCAAGAACACCTCCAGCATCTACTTTGACTATGCGGTGGAAAAGGTGTGCCGTATTATAAAAAAGGTACGTGAGGAAAACCACATAGTGGATAAGGAGGCTACCAGGCATAAGATCCGTACTCTCCTGATCAATCTGCATGATGATCGTAACAGCCGATTCGACTACTATACATACAGGGGAAAGAGGCTTGCATCCTACACATCCCCTGAGTGGGTTGATTGGGTAGCTGAGGTTGTGGAGAGTGAAGTATATGCAGACAGCCAGAACAATGGACGTGCGTACACCAACGTACAGGCGGTGTATGACCGTATAAAACTTGATTTTTACCATAAAATGAATAGCTGAATG
>Ga0310695_10001585_pt1 | contig 52678 bp, 44 predicted proteins | sample RumenRJG_04DNA_FD_203882 | JGI IMG/M metagenome (GOLD analysis project Ga0310695, IMG submission 203882) | Bovine rumen microbial communities from Lethbridge, Alberta, Canada - RJG_04 (v2) (version 2) | ecosystem: Host-associated > Mammals > Digestive system > Stomach > Rumen | place: Canada... | reverse complement strand
TGTGTTTGTAACCTACTCTATAACTGAATAATTGAAAACAGAATTGCTATAGATTCGTTACGGAAATCTATAGCAATTTTTGTTTTCCTATTCGATTTTCATTTTTCCGTTAAGGAACTCACGCTCATCGCTTCGGGGCTGTTTTTAGAGAGATTATTTATAAAAAAGAGAAAATGAACAACTAAAAGTAATTGGTTATTTAAGTTAAAATCTATGTAAATATACCTTCCGGTTTAACGTACTGCGGTTTTGCATACGTCCATGCTGTACGCCGTATTATCTTTAGCTACCATGGTGATTGATACCATCGGAGCGAATCTGTTAAACATCACAAGAAAACTCTCGTTTCCGCCGTCGTGCATGCCGGTTACAATCCTCTGTACGTTGTTTTTGTTTACAAAATCAGCGCAGGCGTACGGTGCGTTGTCGTGGAACAGAACGGTCATATCCGCTCCGGATTCTCTTGCGACCTTGTAAAGATATTCAATTTCACCGCCGATTTCACTGTAATCGGACGTCGGCTGCAGCACGCTCAATACCCTGAGCTCGCAATCTTCCTCATTTGCGATATGCTCTGCCGTTTTAATAATTCTGTCGCATTCAAACTGGCTTGTAACACACGCCAATACACACGGCTTTTTTCTTACCATCGGAGCACCTCCTTCCTTTGTTGTGGCTTTATAATACAACCCGAATATGTCAGTTTTATATTGCTTGTGTGAATTTATCGTGAAAATTCTTAAAAATCGCTTGTGAGTATATGTGAGTAAAAACGAGTAAATCGAAGAATACAAGAGATTGTATGGAGCTAAATTAAAAATTTTCGAAAAAGTGTTGACTTTGCCGCCGGTTTATACTATAATCATAAAGCACGAAAAATGTTAGGAGGAAAAATTATGTCAACATATTTAGCTAAGAAAAGCGAAGTTGAGCGCAGCTGGTATGTAATTGACGCGGCTGGCAAGCCCCTCGGCAGAGTAGCAACTCAGGCTGCAACTCTCCTCAGAGGTAAGCATAAGCCCACATTTACACCCAACGTAGACTGCGGCGATCATGTAATCATCATCAACTGCAAGGACGCTGTTCTCACAGGCAACAAGCTCACTCAGAAGAAGTGGCAGCGCCACACAGGCTATATCGGCCATCTTAAAGAAACACGTTACGATACTCTTATGGCAACCAGACCTACAAAGGCTATGGAGCTTGCTGTTAAGGGTATGCTTCCCAAGAACACTCTCGGCAGAAACGCTCTCCTCAGACTCAGACTCTTTGAGGGTGCGGAACACAACCATCAGGCTCAGAAGCCCGAGATGTTAGATGCTTAAGAAGGAGGCGGAAATTAATGTACGATAAGGCACCTTATTTTTACGGTACAGGCAGAAGAAAAAGCTCTGTTGCCCGTGTAAGACTGTACCAGGGCACAGGTAAAATCACAATCAACGACCGCGATATCGACGATTATTTCGGTCTTGAAACCCTCAAACTCATCGTTAGACAGCCTCTCGCACTCACAGAGACTGACGAGAAGTTTGACGTAGTATGCCGTGTTTCAGGCGGCGGCGTAACCGGTCAGGCTGGCGCAATCCGTCACGGTATCTCAAGAGCACTCCTTCAGTATGACAGCGACGCACTCCGTCCTGCTCTTAAGAAGGCTGGCTTCCTCACTCGTGACCCGAGAATGAAAGAGCGTAAGAAATACGGTCTCAAGGGAGCACGTAGAGCGCCTCAGTTTAGTAAGAGATAATTATTACGTATGTATCTTTTCCAAGGCTTTCCGTTATGGGAAGCCTTGTTTCTTTTTGCCCACTGAGGCGTCCTCGGCAGCATAGCTGCCTGCGGCGGAGCTGAAAACAGTGCACCGCACTGTTTTCTTAACGCTCCTACAGTTATCAAAGAAATAATCATATATTTTGGTTATTTATCAGGCCTTTCGAGAAATCGAGAGGTCTGTTTTTTGTTGTTATTTTAACCTAAAAAATCTTTGCAAGTATTGAATAGTTTGTAAAAATATGTTATACTTACGATATAAAAAGGCGGATTTTGCCGCTTTTTGTAATCACAGTAAAAACGAGGGGATTTTATGAAAAAAACACTTTCTTTAATAATCATCGCTTCAATGCTTGTCGCGGTTTTTGCGGGCTGCGGATTTTTCCAGCAGCAGGGCTTTGAGATGAACAGCAAGGAGCTCACTCTTACCGTTGGCGATTCAAAGGTGATCTCTGTTGTGCCCGAGAGCGCGAATAAAAAGCTCACATGGTCGAGCAGCGACGAAAACATTGTTACAGTTGAAGCAGGCACGGTCAAGGCAAAGGCGGCTGGCTCGGCGGTTGTAACCGCCGCAAGCGAATCCGGAAATTCTGCGACCTGCAACGTGACCGTAAACGCCAAAGAGGTCAAGGACATCACCCTCAACAACCAGGCGGTTTCGGTTGAAGCCGGCAAAACCGTACAGCTAAAGGCAACGGTTACCCCTGTCGACGCCACCAACACAAAGCTCAGTTGGTCAGCGGAAAACGGCGCGATAGCCGTTGTTAACGACAACGGTCTTGTTACCGGTGCGAGCGAGGGCGTTACAAATATTATCTGCAAGGCGGATAACGGTGTTGAGGCAAAGTGCACTGTTACCGTAACCGGCGGCAAGAAAAAGACTGAGAGCAGTAACGAATCCTCAGGCGGTCAGGCCTACACATACGTTTACGGCCACCTCAACCCAAATTATGTTTACAGGTCGTCGGATTTCGTATTCCCTGAATCCTCGTCAAGACAGCTTAGCCGCGCCGAGATTCAGAACACACTCAGCGGAATGGTGGGCAGCCCGGTTTCAAGCAGCTTTGCGCAGGACGCTATCAATGAGATTTACGCGAGAAACGGATATGTATTTAAAGACTCGTCACTTAAGAGCTACTATATGTCAAAGGCGTGGTACTATCCCGATTCCTCATTTACCACAAACGATTTCAGCTCGATAGAATCCTACAACATTAAGCTTCTTGAAGATTACAGTTAATACATACTAATACCCAAAACAAAACACGGAGTTGTCAGCCGACAGCTCCGTGTAAATTTTTATTTCAGGTCTACGAGTAAGAACTCACAGCTCAACGGCTTAACGTAAAGCTTCTGATTTTCGTATCTCGAACCGAACAGTACACGGGCGTTTGTGTAGCCCGGCGGCGGATCGATAACAACTTCCTCGTCATACATATTAAACGTGCAGTAAAGCGCGGTTTCCTTGTCGTGGCGAATGTACGCGAGCCTTTTGCCGTACGCGTAGGCGTCAATAAATTCGCCGTCCCAAAGCGCCGAGCAGCTCTCTCTGAGCTTGCCGAGCTTTGAGTGCCACTCAACAAGCTCCTTATCCTCTCTGCCCCAAGGGTAGCAGGCGCGGTTGAACGGATCGCGGTAGCCTTAAAGTCCTGCCTCGTCGCCGTAGTAAACGCAGGGAAAGCCCGGCAGTGTATACTGCATAGCCGCGGCAATCTTCAAGAGCTTAACGCCGCGTTCTCTCTGCTCACGGCTGAGGTGGGTGTTAGCCTGCCAGCATCTGTCTCTGCCGTTGAGCGGCTCGCCTGCAATAACGGTCAACGCGCGTTCGGTGTCGTGGGTAGAAAGCGAGTTCATCAGAACTCTGAGCACCGGACGCGGATAGTTTTCGATTACGCTCATAATCGCCGCCATGGTGTAACGCGCTTCCTGACCGCGGCAGAAGTCGAGGATTGCTCCTCTGAACACGTAGTTCATAACCGAGTCAAGCTGTTCACCGAGCAAAAATTTCCTTCTTGCTCCGTAGCTTTCCTTATTGCTCGCATCCTCCCAAACCTCACCGATGATAATCGCCTCGGGATTTTCCGCCTTGACGGATTTTCTGAGGTTCTCCATAAATTCATCGGGGAGCTCGTCGGCAACGTCAAGCCTCCAGCCCGAGTTGCCAAGGCGCATATATTTGCGGATAATTCCGTTTTCGCCGTTAATGTATTCGTTGAACGCCGGCGAGGTCTCGATAACCTCGGGCAGGGTGTAAAAGCCCCACCAGCTGTTGTAGTTGTTCGGCCACTCGTTAAACTTGTACCAGCTGTAGTAAGGCGAGTTTTTGTCGCGGTAAGCGCCGCCGTTGCCGTATCTTCCCGAACGGTTAAAGTAGATGCTGTCCGAGCCGGTGTGAGAGAACACGCCGTCGTTGATAACGTGTATTCCGCGTTTTTTAGCCTCAGCGCACAGCTCCTTAAAATCGTCCTCAGTGCCGAGTATCGGGTCGATTTTTGAGTAATCGCCCGTGTCGTAACGGTGGTTTGAGTAAGCCTCACCGATTGGGTTGAGATAAATACAGCTTACGCCCAAATGCTCAAGGTAGTCGAGCTTTTGGGTGATACCCTTTAGGTCGCCCATAAAGAAGTCCGAGTTTGTAATCTCGCCGTGCTCGTTGGGCTGCCAAACAGGAGTTGCGTACCAGTCCTTGTTCCTTGTAAAGTCGGTGCGTTCAAGCTTCTTTTCCTCGCCGCTGAAATTGAAGCGGTCGGGGAAAATCTGATACATTACGCCGCCGACAGGCCACTTGGGCGTATCAAAGCCCTTTTTGTAGCAGGTGAGCTGCCAGCTGCGCTCGGGGTGATCCTGAATTTTGCTCTTTTCAAACGGATCGCTCGGAACGAGGTAGCGGTTTCCGTTGGGAGTAGAAAGCCTGAAGCAATACCAATACAATCCCATTCTGTCGGGGGCAAAGTCGCCCTCCCAAATCTCGGTGGCGTCGTCAAATTTGCCGCACCAAATCAGCTTAATATATTCCCAGTTGTAGTCAAAATCATACTTAACGCAGAGCTCAATAATCTTTGAATGCTCCTGCTTGGGTACAAGGATTCTGAAATGAACCGAAGTACCCTGTTCAACCGCGCCGAACGGCGTGCGGTAGAATACTTTTTGAGAATCAAAGGAAATAGGCATAATTTCACTCCGTAAATCATCAATAGTTATCTCATTTTACCACAAATCGTCACTTTTTTCAACCGTTTGCAAAATGGTTATATAATTGTAATAATATACGCGCCGAATATTAAAAAGGTGCTATTGAGGTTTAACTAAAAATATGATAAAATAAAGATGAATTTTGAAATAACAGAGGTGCGGTTATGGAAAAAAAGAGAATCAGCGTACTGCTTGAGGGCAGAAGTTATGTGGTTATCACCACCGAAAGCGAGGAATATGTCAAAAAGGTTGCAAACGACGTGTCAGCCGCGATATTGAACGCCTCGCGTTCGGCACAGCAGCTTGACGTCCGCGACTGCGCGATTTTGGCGGCGATGGACTTTTGCGACGACAAAAACAAGGCGGTTAAGCGCAACAAGGATTTGGTTCAAAAGGCGGATCAGTTCATCAAGAAGAATAACGATTTGAACCGTCAGGTTGTGGAGTACCGCGAAAAGCTGACCGACGCTATCAACGAGAACACCGCCCTGGTTAAGCGCGTAAAGGCGCTCGAGGAGCAGCTTGCTTCTCTCACCAAGGAGAACGACAGGCTCAAAAGGAGCGGCGAATCCAAAAAGTCCGACAAAAAATATGAGAATGAAAAGAAGTTTGAAAAAGCAGTCAACGAGAAAAAGAACGAGAAAATAATGGGCTATGTTCCCATGCGCCAGGGCTCGCTTTTTGATGACGACAAAAACAAGAAATAAAATGGAAAAAATAGAAATCTTAGCCCCGGCGGGCGGTTACGATAGCGTAATTGCAGCCGTTCGTTCGGGTGCAGACGCCGTTTATGCGGGCGGAAAAAGCTTTTCGGCGCGTGCCTCAGCTCAAAATTTTGATTTTGAACAGCTCTGCAGCGCCGTGGAATACTGCCACATTCACGGCGTTAAATTTTATCTTACAATAAATACTATAGTTTTCGACGACGAGTTCAAGCAGCTTAAACAGGCAATTACCGAAGCCGCAAAGGCGGACGTCGACGCGCTTATCGTGCAAAATATGGGCGTTGCAAGGCTTGCCCAAAGGATAGCGCCGGACTTGACGCTTCACGCTTCAACCCAGATGAGTGTCCACACCGCGTCGGGTGTAAAGGCGCTGTATGAGCAGGGCTTCAAGCGCGTTGTATTGGCGCGCGAGATGAGCCGTGACGAGATAAAAAAGGCGGCGGAAATCCCCGTTGAGCTCGAGGTTTTTGTCCACGGAGCATTGTGTATGTGCGTGAGCGGTCAATGCTATTTTTCCGCGATGCTCGGTTCGCGGAGCGGAAACCGCGGAGCCTGCGCCCAGACCTGCCGTCTGCCGTTTACGGTGTCGGGCGGCAAGGGCAAATACGCGCTCAGCCTTAAGGATAACAGCATTATTCCGTACCTAAACGAGCTTGAGGAAATCGGCGTAGCCTCGGCAAAAATCGAGGGCAGAATGAAGCGCCCCGAGTATGTAAGCGCCGCCGTTACGGCATGCAGGGAACAGCGCGATTTGGGCTTTGTCACCGATGAAACCGCCGAGCTTTTGCGTGCGGTATTTTCGCGCACAGGCTTTACCGACGGCTATTATACAGGCAAAATCGGCAGGGGAATGTTCGGCACGCGCACCAAGGATGACGTTGTTTCCGCCGACGAAAAGCTGCTTTCAAAAATCCTCGCCAAGTATAAAAACGAGATTCAGAATATTTCCGTCACCGCAGAGTTTACCGCGCATTTGGGAGAACGTCCCGTTTTGAAAATGACTGAAGGAATTCATACCGCTGAGAGCACCGCGGACGTAATCTGCGAGCAGGCTAAAAACGTCGCTTTGAGTGCCGAAAAATGTTTTACCCAGCTTAAAAAGACAGGCTCAACAGCGTACTCGGTCGGGGATATTAAGCTAACGCTTGACGATAACATTTCGCTCCCGATATCTGCCTTGAACGCTATGCGCAGGGAGTGCACCGACGAGCTTGACGGGCTCAGAAAAAACGTTCATAATTATCAAATAAATGACGTAGATATAAGCGGCGATTTCACGCCGTACAACCAAAGCGAAAGCCTTACAAGGGCGTCCGTTCGGGGTACGAAAATCAGCCCTGCATTTAAGGATTTCGAGCTTATTTTTGTTCCGCTTTTCTCCGATATCAGGGAAACCCAACGCCTCAGAAACGAGGGGTATAATGTCGCGGTCGAAGTCCCGAGGGGAATGTTCGACAGGGAAAAGCAGATTGAAGCCCAGCTCCAAAGGGCTAAGGAAATCGGCGTGACCGACGCGCTCTGCCACAATATCGGCGCGCTCCACACCGCGAAAAACCTCGGCTTTACTCTACACGGCGGCTATGGACTTAACCTTGTGAATACCTACGACCTGCTTTGGGCTGAGGAGTACGGAATAAAGGATGTCGAGCTTAGCTTTGAGCTGACCTTTAACCGAATAAACCGCCTCGGCGGCAATATCAAAAGGGGAATTATCACCTACGGCCACCTGCCGCTTATGCTCTGCCGCAGCTGTCCTGTCAAGGGCGACGGCATAAGCTGTAAATCCTGCAAAAATCAGTCAAAAATGACGGACAGAAAAGGCAAAAGTTTTTATCTGAAATGTGACGGAAACTGCACCGAGGTGCTCAACTGCGTGCCGCTTTATATTGCTCCGCAGGAATTTAGAACCCTGTCCACAAATTTTAACATTCTCCGTTTTACTGTGGAAAACTATGTGGAAAACGTGGAAAGAATACCAGATTTTAACCGCATTTCGATGTTAAACGATAAATTCACCCGCGGTTTGTACAAACGCGGTGTGGAATGATATGTGCAACATGTGAAAAATATTTTTAATTTTTTAGAAGAAAATTCCAATTTTCTTATTTTGAAATTTGACGGAGTTTTATTTTCCAAAAGATAATTTCAGTTTGGAATAATAAAAATCAAAATGAAGCGATTATGCAAAAATTTGCAAGAAATGAAGGAAGATGAATATGGAACTTAAAATTAAAAAGCTCAAAGAAAACGCCAAAATCCCCCAAAGAGCGACAAACGGCTCGGCAGGAATGGACCTTTACGCCTGCATTGCCGAGAGCGTAACTCTCGCTCCCGGTCAGCTCACCGTAATTCCGACAGGAATCGCGATTGAACTGCCCGACAACACCTGCGCGGCATTTTTGTATGCGCGCAGCGGACTCGGCGTTAAGCACGGAATTTGCCTGTCAAACGGTGTCGGCGTAATCGACAGCGACTACCGCGGCGAGGTTTGTGTAGGTCTTTGCAATGTTTCCGACAAGCCGTATGTAATCGAGCCGTTCGAGCGCGTAGCGCAGATGGTAATCGCACCTGTGCTCACTCCCGACATCACGGAGGTTGACGAGCTTTCCGACACCGCTCGCGGCGAAGGCGGCTTTGGTTCAAGCGGAAGAAAATAATTTAGGCAACACCGCACAATTCAGGTGCGCGCCTTGCTGGAATATTATTTCGCCAGACTGCCCAAAAATCAGCACCCATACGTCAGTATGCGTGCTGATTATTTGTACATTCTGACAAAAAATCTTACTTCGCAATCCGCACACCTCAATTGTGTGGTGCTGCCTATACAGGTTTCGACAAATTTAATAATTCCGATGTAGTATGATATATTCACACAAATATGATATACACATAACAATGAAAGGAAGTTAAAAATGCTTTCGTTTTCAAAGGACATCGGAATTGACCTCGGAACAGCCAACACCCTTGTCTGCTTAAAAGGCAAGGGTATTATTTTGCGAGAACCGTCCGTTGTGGCGGTCGATACACGCACCGACGAGGTGCTCGCGGTCGGCAGCCGTGCAAAGGAAATGATAGGCAGAACGCCCGGCTCGATAGTCGCGGTCAGACCGCTCAAGGACGGCGTAATTGCCGACTATATGATAACCGCCAAAATGATACGCCACTTTATAAAAAGCTCCGTGAGACCGGGATTTTTCAGCCGCCAAAGGGTGGTGATTTGCCTGCCGACCGGAGTGACGGAGGTTGAGCGCAAGGCGGTTGAGGACGCGGCGTATCAGGCAGGCGCAAAGCCGCCCGTCAGCCTGATTGAAGAACCAATGGCGGCGGCAATCGGCGCTGGTTTGCCTGTGGACGAGCCCTCGGGAAGTCTGGTTGCGGACATCGGCGGCGGTACAAGCGAGGTCGCGGTAATCTCCCTCGGTGACATCGTTACAGCCTGCTCGGTCAGGGTAGCAGGCGACAAGCTTGACGAAGCGATTCAGAGCCACATAAAGAATAAATATAACCTGCTAATAGGCGAGCGAACCGCCGAGGAAATTAAAATAAAAATCGGCTCGGCATTCCCCTGCGAGGTCGAGGAATCAATGGCGGTTAAGGGGCGCAACCTCGTCGACGGTCTGCCCAAGGACATCACCGTAACCGCCGAGGAAATCCGCACGGCTTTGAGCGAGCCGCTCTCGGTAATTGTCGGCGCGGTCAGAACAACGCTCGAAAAAACTCCGCCCGAGCTCTCGGCGGACATCATCGACCGCGGAATTGTGCTCACAGGCGGCGGAGCGCTGCTGCGCGGAATCGACCTGCTGATAATGCAGCAGACGGGAATGCCCGTGAATATCGCGCAAAATCCGCTCGACTGCGTTGTAAACGGCGCAGGAAAACGCCTTTTAAAATCCTCAAGGCGCAAGAGGTTACGCGCCGTATGAGGGGCAAAGGCAACAGCTTAAAATTTTTGATTATCACACTCATCACCGTGACGGTGACGGGTGTTTTTGCGCAGGGAAAAACAGGTTATATCTCAGGAATTTTCAACCTTGTGCCGCTCGGAATTTCAAGCCTTACGGCTTCGGCAAAATCCACGCCTGATTCAGCGGAAAACGACGAGCTTACGCGGCTTAAAAAGGAGAATGAGGAGCTCAGAGCCGAGCTTATTGATTATCTCAATCTACAGCGCGAAAACGAAAAACTCTTGAAGTATTTTAATATCTCAAAGCAAAAGCCCGATTTAACATTAAAGCCTGCCGAGGTAATCGCGCGCGACGCGGACGATGATTTTTATTCCTTCACAATCGGCGCAGGAACTGCCGACGGCGTGAGTGAGGGCAATCCTGTGATAACCGAAAATGGATTAATCGGTCAGGTTTCAAGGGCGGAGCAGTACAGCGCCGTTGTCACAACGATACTTTCGCCTAAGCTTAAAATCGGCGCATATGACAGCCGCACTGCCGACGGCGGAGTTGTCAGCGGAACAGCAGAGCTCAGCCTTAAAAACCGCACGGCGCTGACAATGCTGACCGAGGACAACAGCATTAAAGAGGGCGATATAATCACCACTCAGGGCACAGGCGGAATTTATCCGAAGGGCTTAGCCGTCGGCAAGGTCAAAAGCGTGGAGTACAGCGGCTTTGACGCGACGCCGTATGCGGTGGTCGAGCCGTATGAGGATATTTCGAAGGTTACAAGCGCCATGGTGGTAACTGACTTTTCGGGCAGGGGAGAGGTGACTTTGCGTGACTAAAGCCAAGGGTGCGGTGCCGCGGAGAATCCTGCTTGCGATTGAGCTTTTATTAATCGCGGCATTATATAATTACGCCGGACTGATGCCCGAAACTTTCGGAGGCAGACCGCTTTTGCTCGCAGCGGCGGCGTTGTCGGTTTCCGCCTGCGCGGACACCCCGACCTCGGTGATTTGCGGCGCGTTGTGCGGCGCGTTGGCGGATATATTTTCAAGCGGAGGAATCGGTTTTTACGCAATCTCACTTTCGCTTTGCGGATACGCGATTCCCGAGCTTTTGAGCAAAAAACTAAACTCGAATTTTTACTCCGCACTGATACTGATTTTCAGTGCGTCCGTTGTCACGATAACCGCGAGGTATGCGGTAAACGCCTTTACATACGGCTTTGCGGACAGCGCGGTTTTGTATTTGTACCACGGACTTTCAAAAATTGTGCTCACCTTTACCGCCGCCGTACCGCTTTACTTTTTGAACCGTTTGATACTCGGAGGCGGACGATGAAAAAGCACATAAATGTATATACATTCTGCGTGATAATCACCCTTATAATCTTCGCGGCGTTTACGGCAAGGCTCGTTGACTGGCAGCTTATTAATTCGGAAAACTACCGCGGACAGGCATATGCTGACGGCGCAGAGGAGATTAAGTCCGAGCCTGTTCGCGGACAGATTTTTGATAAGGACGGAAAAGGCTTGATTGTCAACCAAACTCGCTACAGGGTTGTCGTTAGAGGAACGGAACTTGACGGAGAGGAAAAGTCGGTTTTTCCAACCCTAATCAGCATTTTCGACAAGCTGAAATTAGCGTATCACAGCGACATTCCCGACGCTGTTCCCGACGGAGAAACATACATTTTCGCTGACAATATCAAGAGCGAATCGGCAGGCGCGGTTGCCGAGAATTTGCAGAAAATAAACGGCGCAAGCGTTGAGCCGTACCTTGTAAGAACCGCCGAAAGCCCGAACCTTGCACCGCATATTTTAGGCGCGCTTGGCGCGGTCACGGCGGACGAGTACGAAAGCGGAGATTACGCGCTGAACGATAAGACAGGCAAGTTCGGAATTGAAGCGAAATTCGAAACCGAGCTCCGCGGAAAAAGCGGAGAAAAGCTCGTCTTTTTTGACGGAGGAAGCGCGGTTTCCGAGGAGCTCAAACAGTCTGCGGAAAGGGGAAGTAATATTTGGCTCACGCTCGACAGCAAGCTTCAAAAAACCGCGGCGGAAAGCCTTGCGGAAAACGTTCAGGCGGCAAAGGCTGAGGGAAAAGCGGAGTCGGAGATTTACTCCGAAAAAGGCCACGGAGAGGACTGCTCCGCAGGCGCTGCCGTTATGCTGTCGGTCAAGGATTTTTCCGTGCTCGCGGCGGCGAGTTACCCGACCTACGATTTGAACAAATACAGCCTGTACGGCGATTACTATTCGAGCCTTGCAAACGATGAAAATTCGCCCATGTTTAACCGCGCGTTTGACGGAGAATTCGCCTGCGGTTCGGTGTTCAAGCCCTGCGTTGCGCTTGCGGCTTTGGAGAGCGGAGCAATTGACGAAAGCACACAATTTTTCTGCGACAAATTCTACGATTACTATCCCTCGAACATTGTCGAGTGTATGCACTACCACGGCATGCAGGACATCTATTCCGCGACGGCACATTCCTGCAACTGGTTCTACGCGGAGGCAGGCCGCAGAGCAGGAATAAAGAACATCTGCGCCTGCGCCGAAAAGCTCGGTCTCGGCGTAAAAACCGGGCTCGAAACCGGTGAATCCGGCGGAGTTTTGGCTGGCCGGAATGACGACGACTGGCAGCCGGGCAACACTCCCCGTGCCGCAATCGGGCAGTCCGACAACGCCTTTACTCCGCTCCAACTTGCCGCCTATACCGCAACGCTCGCGAATAACGGCACGCGCTTAAAAACTCACTTGGTCGGCAAAATCACAAGCGCCGACAACTCAAAAATCATTGCGGATTTCACAAAGCCCGAAACCGCGGAAAGCTCGAGCTTTTCCGAAAAAAATCTTAAAATCGTCCAAAAAGCTATGCGCGAGGTTGCAAGCAACCCCGAGGGCACGGCGTACTCGGTTTTCGGTGACTATAAAACCGCCGTCGCCGCAAAAACCGGCACTGCGGAAAATTCAGGCTCCGACCACGCGGTGTTTATCTGCTACGCTCCGTGTGAAAAGCCCGAGGTTGCCGTTGCCGTAGTAATCGAAAACGGCGTTAAGGGAAAGTATGCCATGCAGGTTGCAAAAGACCTGCTCGACGGCTATTTTAAGTAAAATTTTTAAAAGATTTTGTAAAAAAAGTCGAAAACATACAATTTCAACTCAAAAATTATACACTATGCCTAAAATAATAACGTAAATTTTGTTTGATAAAATCAAACAGATTTGTTGCCCTTTCAAGTAATTTGTGATAAAATAGACAAGAGGTATTGTAATTATGAATAATGTAATCGTTGTTGCTTCGGGCAAAGGCGGTACCGGAAAGTCTACGGTGTGCATATGCTTATCCGTCGCTTTGGTAAAACAGGGCAAAAAGGTTCTGCTTATCGACTGCGACTGCGGAATGCGCGGACTTGACATTATGCTCGATATCGAGCAGGAAATTTTGTTTGACGCTTCCGACGCGGTCTGCGGTAACTGCTCCTTTGGCGAGGCTGTATATAAAAGCAAACACAACGAAAATCTGTATCTTATGGCGGCGCCGTTCGACGCTGAAAACGAGCTGAGCCCGTCGGTATTTACCCAGCTTGTCGACGCCATAAAGGATAATTTTGATTATGTAATAATAGATTCGCCCGCCGGAATCGGCTCGGGCTTTGTAACCGCCGCCGCTCCCGCGGACAGAGCGCTGGTTGTCGCCAACGCCGAGCCCACAAGCGTAAGGGGTGCGGTCAAGGTTAGGAACAAGCTCGACGCCCTCGGGGTAACGCAAAGCCGTCTGGTTATCAACCGCTTTGACAAAAAGCTGTTCAAAAAGCTCGGCTTTTATCCCGACCTTGACGCGGTAATCGACGCGGCGCAAACCCAGCTTATCGCCGTTGTTCCGTTCGATCTCAATATTTCGGTTGTAATGCAGCGCGGCGCGGCAGGTATAGATTTCGGCTATCATTTTTCGGCGTTCGACCGTCTTTCAAGCAGGCTTCAGGGAAGCTTGGTTCCGCTTGAACTAAAGGGTATGATTTAGAAGTTAATTTTAACGATTTGGAGGAATTTGGATATGAATATAGCGCTAATAGCACATGATGAGAAAAAGGAACTTATGGTGCAGTTCTGCATCGCTTACTGCGGCGTGCTCAGCCGCAACAACCTGTGCGCTACCGGCACTACCGGCAAGATGGTGTCTGAGGCAACAGGCCTGACAATCCAAAAATTCCTTGCAGGCTCGCAGGGCGGCAGCCAGCAGATTGCGGCTCGCATCTCCTGCAACGAGATTGATATGCTCCTGTTTTTCAGAGATCCGCTCAGCCCCAAGCCCAACGAGCCGAACGATATGAATATGCTCAGGCTCTGCGATATGCACAACATCCCCGTTGCTACCAATATCGCGACTGCCGAGGTTCTTATCCACGGTCTTGAGCGCGGCGATCTCGACTGGAGAAATATTCTTAAATAATCCCTTTTGGCAGGGTTTATTTGCTATGCTTAATTTTGTTTAATATCGGGTGGCGTAACGCTGCCCGATTATTGTGTATATAAGCTGTTTTTATGGAGTAAATTGAGTAAAACAACACGGAGGAATATATGGCACTGATAACGAAAAAAATCAAGGGCACAGAGGATGTTTTGCCGAAGCAAAGCTACCGCTGGCAGTTTATAGAAAAAATAATGCGCGAGGAATCCAAGGCGTATGGCTTTAAGGAAATACGCACACCGGTGTTTGAGCACACCGAGCTTTTCGCGCGCGGAGTGGGACAGACAACCGACGTTGTTCAAAAGGAGATGTACACCTTCACCACCAAGGGCGGCGAGAGCGTAACGCTCCGTCCTGAGGGTACGGCAGGCGCGGCAAGGGCGGTGCTTGAGCACGCGCTTGACAACGAAGGCCTGCCCATTAAGGCGAGCTATTTTGTCTCCTGCTACCGCTACGAAAAACCGCAGGCAGGCAGACTTAGGGAGTTCCACCAGTTCGGACTTGAGGAGTACGGCACTCAGTCACCTGCGGCAGACGCCGAATTAATCTGCGCGGCTCAGTCGGTGCTCAACAGGCTCGGGCTCGACCAAATCCACTTGGAACTCAATTCAATCGGCTGCCCCGAGTGCAGGGCAAAGTACAATCAGGCTTTAAGGGAGTATTTCGGTCAGTTTAAGGACAGGCTGTGCGACACCTGCCTTTCGCGTCTTGAAAAGAACCCCATGCGCCTGCTCGACTGCAAAAGCCCTCAGGACAGGGAGCTTGCAAAGGACGCGCCGAAGATTACCGACTACCTCTGCGAGGAGTGCGAAAACCACTTTTCCGAGGTTAAAAGATACCTCGACAGCGCAGGCGTTGAGTACACCGTAAATCCCAAAATCGTCCGCGGACTCGACTACTACACCAAGACCGTTTTTGAGTTTGTCACCGACTGCATCGGCGCTCAGGGCACTGTCTGCGGCGGCGGACGTTACGACGGACTGATCGAGGAGCTCGGCGGAAAGCATATGCCGTCCTTGGGCTTCGCGATGGGACTCGAAAGACTTTTGATGGTTATGGACGCTCAGGGAATTGCCATTCCCGACGACGATAAATGTGCACTGTACATCGCCACAATGGGTGACGACGCCAAGGTCAAGGCGTTCGAGCTGTTAAGGCGCGTGCGCGAGTGCGGACTGATTGCCGAGACCGATGTTGTTGGCAGAGGTCTGCGCGCTCAGATGAAGTACGCCGACAAAATCGGCGCTAAGTATTCGCTCGTTTTGGGCGACAACGAGCTCAGTGACAACAAGGCTAAGGTAAAGAATATGGAGACAGGCGAGCAGACCGAGCTTGCGCTTGACGAAAGCTTTGCCGAGAAGTTCTCGGTGCTCAACCTCACCGACAACAGCTCGTTCAGCATTTAAGTTTTTTGTGTTTTATGTATTTGTCTGTAGGGTTTGGTTTTGACCGAACCCTGCGGTAAATATGCTTTTGCATATTACAGAAGTGTTTTTTGGAGGAATCAGGAAATGGCAGAATATATGACAGGCTTAAAGCGTACAAATTATTGCGGAGACCTCAGAATTTCCGACGTCGGAAAAGAGGTTACCGTATGCGGCTGGGTTCAGCGCTGCCGCGATTTGGGACAGCTTATTTTTATTGATTTGCGAGACCGCACAGGCATTGTACAGCTCGCGTTCAACGACGAAACTGACAAGGAGGTTTTTGATAAGGCGTTTGCCTGCCGCAGCGAGTTCGTGCTCGCCGCAAAGGGCAAGGTTTGCGAGAGAAGCTCTAAAAACATGGAAATCCCCACTGGAGAGATTGAGATTGCGGTAGACGACCTCCGCGTACTCTCAAAGGCGCAGACGCCTCCTTTTGAGATTGTAGACAACACAAACACCAACGAGGAACTCAGGCTTAAATACCGTTACCTCGACTTGCGCCGCAGACCGCTGCTCAACAACCTTATTACACGCAGTAAAATCTCAAAAACCGCGCGCGATTACTTTGCGGAGAACGGCTTTGTCGAGATTGAAACCCCGATGATGATTAAGTCAACCCCCGAGGGAGCACGCGATTACCTTGTGCCGTCGCGTATTCATAACGGCAAGTTCTACGCGCTTCCGCAGTCGCCGCAGATTTACAAGCAGCTTTTGATGGTATCGGGCTTTGACCGCTACATTCAGCTTGCGCGCTGCTTCCGCGACGAGGACTTGCGCGCCGACCGTCAGCCCGAATTTACACAGATAGATATGGAGCTTTCGTTTGTTGATGTAGAGGATATCCTCGAAATCAACGAAGGTCTGTTCAAAAGACTTTTCAAGGAAGTTTTAGGTCAGGAGCTCAAAACTCCCTTTGAGCGTATGACATATAAGGAAGCCGTTGAAAACTACGGCTCAGACAAGCCGGATATCCGCTTTGATATGAAGATTCAGGACATCTCGGATTTGGTTAAGGACTGCGGCTTCGGCGTGTTCACCTCAGCGATTGAAAACGGCGGTTCGGTACGCGCGATTGTCGCCAAAAACGCCGCTTCGGTTTACACCAGAAAAGAGATTGACAAGCTCACCGAGTACGTCAGGGGAATCGGTGCGAAGGGACTTGCCTATGTGCGCTGGGTAGACGAGCCGAACGCTTCGTTTAAGAAGTTTATGACCGAGGACGAGCTCGGCGCGATTTATGAGCGTCTCGGCGCTGAAAAAGGCGACGTAATCTTGATTGTCGCTGACAAAAACAGCACGGTGCTCTCAACCCTCGGCGCGCTCAGACTTAAAATCGCCAAAAGGCTCGAAATTATTCCCGACGAGTTTAAATTCCTCTGGATTGTTGACTTCCCGTTCTTCGAAAAGGACGAGGAATCGGGCGAGTGGATTGCAATGCACCACCCCTTTACAATGCCCAAGGAGGAGTGTATTCAGTACCTCGACACCGATCCGTCAAAGGTTATCGCCAAGGCGTTCGACCTCACGCTCAACGGCGTAGAGCTCTCGAGCGGTTCAATGCGTATCACAGACTACGAGCTTCAGCAAAAGATGTTCCGCGCATTGAAGCTCACCGACGAGGAGATTGAAGCAAAGTTCGGCTTCCTCGTAGAAGCCTACAAATACGGCGCTCCGCCGCACGGCGGAATGGGAATCGGCCTTGACCGAATTACAATGCTTATGTGTAAGGCTGACAACCTTCGCGACGTTACCGCCTTCCCCAAGGTTCAAAACGCAAGCGAGCTCATGTCGGCTTGTCCGTCGCCTGTAGATCAGGAGAGCCTCGATGTTCTCGGAATCTCAGTGAACGAGACCGAACAAGGAGAATAATATGTCATCCGCACTTTATTCGTTCATAGTACCGCTCGCGATTATCGCGATTTTGGCGGTCGTTATACTCGTCATATTTTTGTATATCCGCGGCAAGGTGCGCCGATTTTCACGGGAAGCCTTCGGCACAAGCGATATCGTAAAGGCGGCAAAGGAGATTGAAAAATCTTCCGAGTCCGCGCGCGCAATCCACGGAATGACGGATATTTACCTGCCGCAAATTCAAAAAGATTTTCCCGAATTTGACTACGAGGTTTTCGTCGGCAGGGTAGAGGGCGTGCTCAAAAGCTACTTCGCGGCGATTACCGCGAGGGACGTTTCAAAGCTTACCTCCGACTGCTCCGACTCGATGAAGAACACCACGCTCGGAATCGTCAGAAATCTTGAAGCAAATCAGCTGACGCGCAAAATCAGCGACGTCACAATCCACCAGACCGAAATCGCAAGATACGAAAAGGACGGCAAGACCGTCACTATCCTCTTTAATACCTCGGTAGGTCATTATGATGTTACGCGGAATGAGCAGGGCAAGATTGTCTCGGGCTCTGAGGAGAAAAAACGCCAGACGGTTTATGACGTCGCGCTTGTTTACGCTCAGGATGTTGCGAAGATGTCAAGCTACAATGCCACCGCTCTCGGCATAAACTGCCCCAACTGTGGCGCTCCCGTAACAAACCTCGGTAACAAGTTCTGCGAGTACTGCGGAACGGGTATCCGAGAAATCAACGTCCGTTCGTGGAGCTTTGAGTACGTCAAAGAGGAAAAGGTGACGAGCAAACCGTATTGATTTTAACGGTATACAAAATTTGTAAAAATCGTTGCAATTTTACTTGCAATATATTATTATAATATTGTAAATAATAGAGGGGAAGCATAACCCTCAAATAACCAATAAAGGAGTTTTTATTATGGGTATTATTAAGGCTGCGATAAACGCGGTAACAGGCGCTCTTGCCGATACATGGCTTGAAGTCATCGAATCCGCCCCGATGGGCAATAACGACGTTATTGTTCCCGGCCAGGCGGTTGACCAAAAGGGCAGAAGCCAGAACAAAAAGGGCGGCGAAAACCTCGTTTCAAACGGTTCAATCATTCATGTTCTCGACAACCAGTTTATGATTTTGGTTGACGGCGGCAAAATTGTTGACTACACCGCAACAGCCGGTTACTACAAGGTTGACAACAGCGCGCTTCCCTCACTCTTTAACGGCCAGTTTGGTGACTCCATCAAGGAGAGCTTCAGCCGTATCAAGTACGGCGGAATTTCCTCAACCTCGCAGAGAGTTTTCTTCCTCAACCTGCAGGAAATCAGAGGAATTAAGTTTGGCACACAGAACCCCGTTCAGTATTTCGACAACTTCTACGAGTCAGAGTTGTTTATGCGCCTGCACGGTACATACTCAATCAAAATCACCGACCCGTTCAAGTTCTATATGGAGGTAATCCCGAGAGAGGTTATCACCAACAACGAAAAATTCACCTTCGCAATGCCTGCTATCCAGCAGTTCAATGACGAGTTCGTGTCAGAGCTCGGCACTGCGTTTAACCAGTATTCGGCAGACGGCTTCCGCGTAAGTCACATCGCTTCAAAGACAAAGGAAATGGGCAAGTACATGGCTGACGCCCTTGACGAGGACTGGAACCAGCTCAGAGGCTTCCAGGTTACTTCGGTAGGTATGCAGCCCCCGGCTTACGACGAAGAAAGCCAGAAGATTGTTACCGAGCGCAGCAAGATGGCATCTCAGGTCAGCTACCTCAAGGACGCCGCTAATCAGCAGGCATACATGGCAAAGAGCGTCGGAGAAGGTATCAGCGGCGCTGGCAACAACCCCGGCGGCGCGGCTATCGGCTTTATGGGTATGAACATGGCTCAGAACATGGGCGCAGGCGTAATGGGCAACTATATGCAAAATCCCCAGTACGGCAACCAGCAGCAGTACGCTCAGCCTCAGCAGCAACAGCCCCAACCCCAGCAGCCTCAGCAGCAGGCGGCTCCGGCACAGGGCGGCTGGACATGCGAATGCGGTGCAACAAACCAGGGCAAGTTCTGCTCAGAGTGCGGCAAGGCTAAGCCCGAAGCTCCCAAAAAGCGCTTCTGCACAAACTGCGGCGCGGAGCTTTCACCCACAACAAAATTCTGCCCCGAGTGCGGAACAAAAGCAGAGTAATTGAGCTAATGAGCTAAATTCGCCTTACGGCGAGTTAAATTTGCCTTCGGCAAGCTAAATTACGGCTTACGCCGTAGCTAAATTCGCTTGCGCGAGCTATTCTTTAACTAAGCTTTTCGGTTTACCGAAAAATTTAGCTATCGAGCGCAGCGAGATAATTTAGCTATTGAGCGAAGCGAAATAATTTAGCTGCCGCAACGCGGCAATTTAGCTAAGAAGGCAGCTGTAATTTAGCTCGCGACAGCGAATTTAGCTCTCCAACGGAGAATATTATGGCTACATTAAATTATAAATGTCCAAAATGCGGCGGACCGCTGCAGTTTAATCCCGAAAAACAGATGTTCAGCTGCGAGTACTGCTTCTCTGACTTTACCGAGCAGGAGGTTCAGCAGCGTTATTCCGAGCGTGAACAGCAGACTACCAAGGACGAGCGTGACGTAGAGTACGCCGCCAAGCAAAAGGCAGAGGCCGAGAAGCAGGGCTTTGAGGGCGACGATTATCCGGTGTCCTACTCCTGCCCCAGCTGCGGCGCTGAGATTATCACAACAGCCTCAACAGCGGCTACCCACTGCGTGTACTGCCAAAACCCGGTTGTTTTGGGAGGCAGACTTTCGGGCGAGTTCAAGCCCGACACCGTAATTCCCTTCGCAGTCGACAAAAAGAAGGCAACCGACGTCTTTTTGAATATGTGCAAAAAGAAGTGGTTTTTGCCGAAGGGCTTTACGTCGTCCAAACAGTTTGAAAAAATGCAGGGCGTTTACTTCCCTTACTGGTACGTTGACGAGCAAATGCGCTCAAGCGTAACCGCCACCGGCCAGACCGAGAGAACATGGACGTCCGGCAACCGCAGATATACCGAGACCAGCACCTACCGCCTTTACAGAACCGGCGATATTTTAATTCAGAATGTTGCCGAAAACGCCCTCAAAATCACCGAGGAAAACAGCGTTAAGGCGGACATCAAGGTGTCGCAAAAGACAAAGCAGGAAATGCTCTCCTGCGTTCACCCCTTTGATTTAAGCAAGCAAAGACCGTTCGCAATGAGCTACCTTTCGGGCTTTCAGGCTGAGAAAAGGGATATTGAAAAGCAGGATTTGACCGACGTAATCGCCCGACGAATGGACGAGTACGCGACAACCCTGCTAAAAAATACAATGAACAGCTATTCCGGCATTTCGATAGAGGATTATAACGACGAGACCTTTAAGCAGGACTGGCGTTACACCCTTTTGCCCGTATGGATTGTCACCTACAAGTTTAACGGACAGCTTTTGCCCTTCGCCATCAACGGCCAGACAGGCAAAACCTACGGCAAGCTTCCTATCGCAATCGGCAAGGTGATCGGTATCGCGGCGGTTATCGCTGTGATAATCTTTGCATTAGCTACGTTGGGAGGTATGTTGTTCTTATGATTAAACAGCTTTCCAAACGGTTTTCGGCGGTTATCTGCGTTGTGATGGTTCTGACAATATCGGTTATGCCGGTATTTGCTCAGAACAGCTATTCAATTAATTACGCCGTTACCGACGACTCAAACATTTTTACATCCGAACAGTTTGCAGACCTCTGCACCTCGGCGGAAGCCGCAGGCAAGCAGGCAGGCTTTCAGGTGGCTATCCACACCGATGACAAGAACATTGATTCGTCGGAGATGGATACCTATTATAATAAGTATCACGATTCCGACTCTAAATATCAGCCCGACGGCGTAATGCTCGTGTTTGACACCAAGTCAAATAACAGGGTAATACTCACCTACGGCAACGCGGAAAAGTACTTTGACGACGCCAGAATGGACGCGCTTAAGTCTACGCTTAAGCCTGCCCTTAACTCAGGCGACAACTACCGGGCGGCAAAGCTTTACGTTGCCAAGGTTCAGGAGTATGTAACCGCAGGCGTTTCGGGTAACGGAACATATAACAACGTCGTTCAAACTCCAACCGAAAAGAGCAACGAGCCGAAAATCCTTCAGTCGCTCAAAAAGTTCGGCTGGATTGGCGGAATCGCAGGCGTTATTATCGCGATTATCTTTGTCGCTGTCAATGTCGGAAGATATAAGTATAATGGCAAGAGCGGCACATACGACCTCAACAAAAACAGTCAGATGACTTTGCTTGACAGTCAGGATGTGTTTGTGAGCAAGCACACTACCTACACTACCATCCAATCTTCATCTAATAATTCATCCTCGGGCGGAAGCTCCTCTCACGGCAGCAGCGGCTCGTTCTAAATTAAATAATCTGTTCCTGACGGGGAAACTCATTTGACTTGACTCCGAAGATGACACCAAAAGGGCTAATGCCCTTACTGTGTTTATTTTGCGGCGTCATTTTGGCGCCGCTTTTACTTTTAAAATAGGAAAGATAACTATGGAAAACACAACCGAAAACCGCGTTGCGGTAATCAGCATAATCGTTGAACAACCTCAGTGCGTAAACGAAATAAACGAAATTCTCCACTCCGCGTCCGAATACATCATCGGCAGAATGGGCATACCCTACAGAGAGAAGAATATCAACATCATCAGCGTTGTAATCGACGCTCCCGTAAACATTATAAACAACGTCTCAGGCAAGCTCGGCAGGCTTGAAGGCGCAACCGCCAAAACGGCGTATTCAAAAGTATAATATGGAAGTAACAGGCATAATAGAAAAAATCGAAAAGCAAAAAACCGCCTCAAAAGAGGAGCTCACGTTTTTGCTCGAAAATATAACCGACGACGAGCTTGAAGTCCTGCGCAAAAAGGCGCAGAAAACCGCGCTTCAAAGCTTTGGCAAGAGCATATATATCCGCGGACTTATCGAGCTTTCAAGCTACTGCAAAAACGACTGCTATTACTGCGGAATCCGCCGCTCAAACAAAAACGCCGTGCGCTACCGACTGAGCGAGGAACAAATTTTGAACTGCTGCAAAACGGGCTACGCGCTCGGGTTCAGAACCTTTGTTTTGCAGGGCGGCGACGACCCGTACTACACCGACGAGCGGATGTGCAAAATCGTCAGCGAGATAAAGAAAAATTACCCCGACTGCGCGGTAACACTCTCCCTCGGTGAACGCGGAAAGGAGAGCTTTAAAAAACTTTTTGAAGCAGGCGCTGACAGATACCTTCTGCGGCATGAGACCGCAAATCCCGGGCATTACAAAAAGCTCCATCCGCCCGAAATGAGCTTTGAAAACCGCGTTAAATCGCTCTATGACTTAAAGGAAATCGGTTTTCAGACAGGCGCGGGCTTTATGGTAGGCTCGCCGTACCAGACGTATGAGGATTTGGCAAGCGATTTGCTGTTTATCGCCAAGCTCAAACCGCAAATGTGCGGAATCGGGCCGTTTGTCCCTCACCACGACACACAGTTTTCCGACAAACCCCAGGGCAGTCTGCGCTTAACGCTTACTCTGCTCTCGCTCATACGGCTGATGAATCCCAAAATCCTGCTCCCAGCGACAACCGCCCTCGGAACAATCGCTCATAACGGCAGAGAGCTCGGAATTTTGCACGGCGCAAACGTCGTAATGCCCAACCTTTCGCCCTCGGAGCACAGGGCGGACTACTCGCTCTACGACAACAAAATCTGTACCGGAGACGAGGCGGCGGAGTGCATTCGCTGTCTGTCACTGAGAATGAAATCAATCGGCTATAACATCGTCACCGACCGCGGCGACTATAAATAATCAAGCATGTAAGGAGAATAAAAATGGCAATCTACAATCCAAAATCACTAAAGGCAGAGGAATTTATTAACGACGGCGAAATCCTCGACTCATTAAAATACGCCGACGAAAACAAGGACAACCTCGCCCTGATTGATGAAATTATCGAAAAGGCAAAGCTCCGCAAGGGCATTACCCACCGCGAGGCAAGTGTGCTGCTCGCCTGCGAAAACGAGGAAAAAATCAAGGAAATTTACGCCCTTGCCGAGCAGATTAAAAAGGACTTTTACGGCGACCGTATTGTAATGTTCGCGCCTCTCTACCTTTCGAACTACTGCGTAAACGGCTGCGTTTACTGCCCCTACCACCTTAAGAACAAGCACATCTGCCGCAAAAAGCTGACTCAGGAAGAGGTTAAGGCTGAGGTTATCGCGCTTCAGGATATGGGACACAAGCGCCTTGCAATTGAGGCAGGCGAGGATCCGGTCAACAACCCGATTGAGTACATCCTCGAGTGCATTGACACTATATACTCAATCAAGCACAAAAACGGCGCAATCCGCCGCGTTAACGTAAACATCGCCGCCACCACCGTCGAGAACTACAAAAAGCTCCACGATGCCGGAATCGGCACATATATCCTGTTCCAGGAGACATACAATAAAAAGAGCTACGAGGAGCTTCATCCCACAGGCCCGAAGCACAACTACGATTACCACACCGAGGCGATGGATCGCGCTATGGAGGGCGGAATCGACGACGTAGGCTTGGGCGTACTCTTCGGACTTGAGCTTTACCGCTACGAGCTCGCAGGACTTCTCATGCACGCAGAGCACCTCGAGGCTGTTCACGGCGTAGGTCCTCACACAATCAGCGTGCCGAGAATCAAGGCGGCTGACGACATTGACCCCGACGAGTTTGACAACGGAATCGACGACGAAATCTTCGCGAAAATCATCGCGATTATCCGCATCGCCGTGCCGTACACGGGTATGATTATCTCCACCAGAGAGTCCAAGAGCGTACGCGAAAAGGCTCTCCGCCTCGGAATTTCGCAAATCAGCGGCGGCTCACGCACCAGTGTGGGCGGTTACGTAGAGGAGGAGGACGAGGACGAAAACTCCGCACAGTTCGATGTTTCCGACCGCCGTTCTCTTGACGAGGTAGTAAGGTGGCTTATGGAGCTCGGCTATATTCCGTCGTTCTGCACCGCCTGCTACCGCGAGGGCAGAACAGGCGACCGCTTTATGGCGCTGTGCAAGAGCGGACAAATCCAAAACTGCTGTCACCCCAACGCGCTTATGACGCTCGAGGAGTACCTTATGGACTACGCGAGCCCCGAAACGCGCGAAATCGGCGAGAAAATTATAGAAAAAGAGCTCCTCAACATTCCCAAGGAGAAGGTTCGCAACATCGCGAGGGAATATATTGAGGAGATTAAAAAGGACGGCAAGCGAGACTTCCGTTTCTGATATATATGTATATTTGTGGAGTTTAATATGAGCCTTAACTCAACGCCGGTATCCGAGCGGATACACATCGGCTTTTTCGGCAGGCGCAACGCCGGCAAATCGAGCGTTGTAAACGCCGTGACAAACCAGCAAATCTCGGTTGTGTCCGACGTAAAGGGCACAACCACCGACCCCGTGACAAAGACAATGGAGCTGCTGCCAATGGGTCCGGTCGTGATAATCGACACGCCCGGCTTTGACGACGAAGGAGCACTCGGCGAACAGCGCGTTAAGCGCACAAAGCAGGTGCTAAACCGCGTTGGCGTCGCGGTTTTGATAGTTGACGGAACCGTCGGCAAAACCGCCGCGGACGATGAGCTTATCAACCTATTTCAGTCAAAGCAAATCCCCTTTGTAATCGCCTACAACAAGTGCGATTTGACGGACAAAACCTATCCCGACGGAATTTCTGTCAGCGCGGTCGAAAATATTAATATAAACCTTTTAAAAGAGACAATCGCGCGCCTCGGAAAAACCGAGAACACGCGCGTGATTTGCTCAGACTTGGTAAACGAAGGCGACCTTGCGGTTTTGGTAATCCCAATCGACACCGCCGCTCCAAAGGGCAGGCTTATCCTGCCGCAGCAGCAGACAATCCGCGACCTGCTCGACACAGGCGCAACAGCCTTAATGGTGCGCGATACCGAGCTCGAAGCAACTCTTAACAACCTCGGCACTAAGCCATCGCTTGTGATAACCGACAGCCAGGTGTTCCATAAGGTAAAGGATATCGTTCCCGACGACATCCGCCTGACCTCGTTTTCAATCCTGATGGCGCGGTACAAGGGCTTTCTCGAAACCGCGGTAAAGGGCGCGGCGGCGATTGACAGGCTGCAAGACGGCGACAAGGTATTAATCGCCGAGGGCTGCACCCACCACCGCCAGTGCGACGACATCGGCACGGTAAAAATTCCTCGCTGGCTCAAGCAGCGCACGCAAAAGGACATTATAATAGAAACCGCGTCGGGCAAGGGCTTCCCCGAGGATTTGTCGCCCTACAGGCTGATAATCCACTGCGGCGGCTGTATGCTCAACGAAAAAGAGGTTCAGTACCGCCGAAAATTTGCACAGGACAGCGCCGTGCCGTTCACAAACTACGGCATAGCCATCGCCTATATGCAGGGGATTTTAAAACGCACACTAAGCGTTTTCCCCGACCTCGAAAAGTTAATTTAAATAAAACAAAGGCTAACCTCTGATTAAAAGGTTAGCCTTAAGTTTATGCTATTAAGTTTAAGCGTTTACGTAGGTGCCTGTGAGCTTTAAGTCCTCGTTGAACTCAGCGGCGTACTTCTGAATCAGCGTAGCGTCGGCTACGGAGATAATTTTGTCGCCGTTGCAGTCGCCTGCAAGTTTTTCCTTTGCGTTAAAGGTAGTCAGCTCGGCTGCGCATCTTTGAACTACGGTAGCGTCAGCTACGGAAACAATGCCGTCAAAGTTAACGTCGCCGACAAGGATTTTTGTTGAATCTCCGCCGGTCGAGGGCTGAGTCGGAGCAACCTCCGCGTCGGCGTATTGCTCCCAAGCGCCGTTGCGGTAGATGTAATCCGCGCCGGGAATGGTTTGGTTAAATGTCTGGTTGCCGCCGTTATCGCTGAAGATACACATATCGTGATCGGTGGGGATGGTGGCCATGTAAACATTGTCCTTGTATTTCTTCATCGGAATACCCGGCCATGTGTCCTCGCCGTTATCGGTCTTTGAGCGCCAGTAATAGATGTAGGGATTGGAGAAGTTGTTAGTGCTGTTGTCAAAGTAAACGTTGTAGGTGTCAGCCGGCGGATCTGTCTGGTCGGGATCGGCTGTTTCTCCGTTGTAATCCGTCCATTTTTCTCCGTAAGAGAAGAGCTTGTTTGTCTCCTGAATCTCAAGACCTTTCTGCTGTGCGCCGGGGTATTGATTGTTGCCGTTGCTGCTGAAGATCACCAGTCCGTTTTCGAGATTGTCGGGTAATTCATATACATAGAGGCCTGTGCTCTTGTCGTAATCCATATTTACGCCCGGCCAGTCAGCGTTGCTGACAACATTGCCGGATGAATCCTCGGTGTAAACATACGCTGTAACAGGGCTCCATTTGTATTTTGTGTTGTCAAAGTAAATTTTTACTATCGCATTGGGGTCTTTTCTCTTGAAGTTAAACGGCTTTGTGATTGTTTCGGTTGAGTTTGTCGCGGTCATAGTTACCGTAAATACCTCGCCGAGGTCAATTCCGTCGCCGATAGAGAATTTCTGTCCGTCAACAACCCTGAACGCCGTTCCGCCGTTTACGGAAACCATAGCGTAGTCAGCGCCGCGGAGAGAAACGGTAACTTCCTCTGAATCGTAGAAGGAGTAGTCGCCCTTAAGGCTCATGCTGATTGTGGGCATAGGACCTTCAATAAGGATTGTGCCGTTAGCTCCTGAATTAAAGGTAGCCTTGCCGTTAGTTACAACAGCCGTTGTGCCGTCGTAAGCGTTTGTAACGGTCTTGCCGTTCTGCCAGATTGATGAAACGTCAACGGCAATAGACTTGTTAGCCGGAGCGCCGATTGTGCAGATAACGCCGTCCGAGGTCATACCGTCGTCGTAGCTTCTCGAGAATGTATATCCGGTTGAGGAGTTGTAGGCGGTAATCTGCTGATGGTCGCCTGCGCCTACCGCAACGTGGTTACTTCTGAACTTGCCGACCTTTTGCCAGTGGGCAAGAGTATTTGAGTCGAGCGAGCTCCAGTTCATATCACTTCTCAGCGAGTGACCGCTGCCGCCGTTGCCGTCAAAGTTCATACCCGGAACAAGCGGACGGTTGCTCTCGTCGCCGTAGAAAATCTGAATCGCGCCGGGCATAAGCTGGAACGCCGAGCCCTGATAAATCAGGTTGCTTCTCGCGAGGTTAGAGTCGTGAGAGGAGATGTATGTAAGAGCGTTAAAGCCCTTTTGCTTGTTGATTGTTGACGCGTAGTTCTGGTAAATTCCGTTGATGCCCTCAACTCCGTTAACACCCGAGCCGGAGAACGAGAAGTTAATCATCGAGTCAAAGCCGCCGTCGCTGTAGTAGTGGCTGTAGCCGAGACCGTGTCCCCATGCCTCGCCGGTCATCCAGAAGTCCTCGTCCCAGTTAGCTCCCGGGCTGTTGGGATTGTTCTGACGCCAGGTCTTAAGAGCCGATACGCAGCTTGTCTTAAGCTTCTTCCAAGAAGCGTCCTCAACGTGCTTTGCGGTGTCGCAGCGGAAGCCGTCAACGCCGTAGGTTGATACCCACTCGGAAAGCCATTTTACAAGGTAGTTAGATACAGTGTCGGAGCTGCCGTATTTGCTGAGCTTTGTGTTGTAAGTGCCCTCGCCCTGCCACTTGGTTTTGAGGAAGGTGGGAATCGAAACAGGGCTTGTAGACTCCGTCTTAAAGTCGGGAAGTCCGGCAAGGCACATCTCGATGTCTCCGCCGCCGCCCGTTGAATATCCGGGAAGGCCGCTTCTAACCCAGCCTGAGCCCCACCATCTGCCCCAGTCGGAGGCGGATTCGTCGTAGTTGATATAGTCGTGCAGGCCGTTAACACCGGTAATTTTGTAAAGATATGACTGAGCCGCGGATTTGTCCTTAAAGGTACCGAAGTTGTACTGAATCATATCCTTGATTGTGTTGTAGCCGGCGTGGTTCATAACGATATCCATAACAACGCGGATACCGTGCTGATGCGCGGTGTCAACCATTGTCTTGAACTCTGCCTTTGTACCGAAGTTAGCGTCGGTCTCGGTGTAGTCAAGAACATAGTAGCCGTGGTATGAATAGTGGGCAAAATCCTGTCCCTCGCCTGGGGTAACGTAGCCGTGGATCTGCTCGTAAGGAGCGGAAATCCAGATGGCGTTTACGCCGAGGTTGTCAAAGTAACCCTCGTTAATCTTCTTTGTGATTCCGGCAAAGTCGCCGCCGTGGAACGTACCGGGGTTGGTGTTCCAGCCGGAAATTGCCTTACCGCTCGAGTCGGTAGCTCTGCCGTAGGAATGGTCGTTTGAAGTGTTTCCGTTGTAGAAACGGTCGGTGAGTAGGAAATACACGGAAGCGTTGTCCCATGTAAAGTCGTCAGCGCCGTCAAGCGGCGAGGTTCTGTTGTACCCTGCGGCTTCGCCCTCATCGGCAGCGGCGTTTGCGGGAATTGTAAACGCTGTCATCGTAGCCAAAAGAGCAATGCACAGGAGTACAGAGATAAATCTCTTTTTCATTTCAAAACTTCCTTTCTAAATTCTTTGCGAAAATTGCCGCAAATTAATTCATTATAATTATAACATTTTGGCATATTTTTCAAGTATGTAACCGGATTTTTGTGTGCGTGGCCGTGACGATTTATTTATATAAAAATTCGGTTTTCTTTGTGCATTATGTAGATTTGACAATTTTATAACAATGTTTTTGGAGAATAAAATTATATTGAAATGTAATCCCGGTTTGTGTTATTATATGTGTGAATATAGGATAAGAAGGCTTATTAAATGATAGAAAAGCTGTTGAAAAACAGAATATTCGCCTATGCTGCCGCGGTGTTCTGCACACTGCTGTGGGGCACGGCTTTTCCGTTTATAAAGCTCGGCTACGCCGAGTTTGAGGTGGCGGAAGGCGACATCGGAACAAAGCTTGTCTTTGCCGGAGCGCGGTTTTTGATAGCCGGAATAATGGTGTTTATTTTCTGCTGCTTCAAAGAACGCAGGATGACGCTTATCAAAAAGGACGAGCTGTTGCCGGTCATAAAACTGGGGCTTGTCCAGACAGCGGCGCAGTATCTTTTTACATATATAGGTATCGGCTTCACCAGCGGCACGTCGACCTCGATAATCACCGCCTGCGCGTCGTTTATAACTGTGGGCTTAGCGGCGCTGTTCTTTAAGGAGAAGATTACGGTTGTAAAAATTTTGGGCTGTGCGCTCGGCTTTGCAGGAGTTTTGGCAATCAATAACTTCGGCTTCGGCGGGGGAGGAATGCTTTTCGGTGACGTAATGATTTTCTGCTCGACCGTCTGCGCGGCGTTCGGAAATATTATTGCAAAAAAATCCGCAGGAAGGGTTGACCCCGTAAGGCTCACGGCGTTTCAGCTTATCGCAGGGTCGCTCGTTTTGCTCGCCGCAGGACTGATAATGGGCGGCGGACTGAACCTTGCGAAAGGAAACGGAGTTCTGATTTTGCTCTGGCTCGCGTTTGTCTCGGCGGCGGCGTTCACGATTTGGACAGCGCTGTTGAAGTACCATCCGGCAGGCAAAATCTCGGTTTTCAATTTGCTCGTTCCGGTGTTCGGTACGGTTTTGTCGGGAGTAGTTCTCCGCGAGGACATTTTGAGAATAGAAACATTTTTGGCTTTAGCACTGATTTCACTTGGAATTTTTCTCGTTAATTATAATAAAAGGAGCAGGGAAGATGATTAAAGGTGTAATTTCAGATATGGACGGCGTGATACTCGACAGCGAAAAGCTGTATGTGCGCTTTTGGTGCGAGGCAGGCAATTTTTACGGTTATCCCATGCAAAAGTTTCACGCGCTGAGTATCCGCTCAATGGCAAGACCGTATGCGATTGAACGCTTGCAGGGATTTTTCGGAGAGGATTTCGACTATGACAAGGTTCGTAATAAGCGCGTCGAGCTGATGGACAGCTTTGTCGAGAAAAACGGAATTGAAGCTAAGTCCGGAGCGGAAACGCTTTTGCGCTATTTAAAGGAAAAAGGCATAAAAACAGCCCTGGCAACCGCTACTCCGGTCGACAGGGCAAAGAAGTACCTTGATATGGTGGGATTGTTAAAGTATTTTGACGAGGTTTGCAGCGCGAGGATGGTAGAGCACGGCAAGCCTGCGCCCGATATATATTTGTATGCCGCGGAAAAGCTGAAGCTTGCGCCGAAGGACTGCATAGCGCTCGAGGATTCCCCAAACGGAATTCGCTCGGCAAACGCGGCAGGCTGTAAAACGGTGATGGTACCCGACCTCGACCAACCGTCGGACGAGATTAAACCTCTGCTTTTTGACATCGCCGATGGTCTGGAAGATGTGATAAGAATAGCGGAGACTTGCTGAAAATTATATGTCGAGAACAGTTTGAATAATATCAAACGTATAAAGAAGAATTTGCCGGTGTGAGTTTCGCTGATACCTATAAGTCGAGACACAAAGGCAAGAATTAAACCAAACTTATGAAACGATTTAAAAAATGAAAACGCCCGATGAGGTTCGGGCGTTTTCTGTCTGTAAAAAATGAGGGGTACAATCACGGGTTTTGAACTCACCCGTGTTGAGGAGGGTAGAACAATACTCGACGGTTGCGGTTCCGTCTTTTGAGTACAGTTATATTAAACAACATAAATATGAAAACTGTGTGAAATTAAGCTGAATATATACTGAAATAAATTTTCCTAAATTTTTTTGAAAAAAAAGTTGTAAAAATCGTGAACAAATGTTTGATTTTTCCGAAGCTATGTGGTACAATACTATTGAAAAGGTTTAAACTAAGGCGTGCACCGTAAACTGCGCGGTGTTGCCTTGATATGAGGGGTGTGCCGATATGAAACAGCTCAGCAAAAGCCAGATTAAGATTTTTGAATACCTAAAGGAGTGCTCCGAAAACGGAAGAGTTCCCTCGGTTCGCGAGATTTGCGAAAACACGGGACTAAGCTCCACGTCAACCGTCCACTACCACCTAAAGCACCTTGAGGACAAGGGCTATATCGTGCGTGAGCACGGCGTTAACAGGTGCATACAGATTACAGGCGAGGAAAAAAGCGTCAGCGTTCCCGTGCTCGGAAAGGTTGCCGCAGGCAATCCTATTGTGGCGATTGAGGACATAGAATGTTATGTGCCCGTTCCCGAAAAGCTAAAGCGCGGAAAAGAGCTTTTCGCGCTCAGAATTCAGGGCGAAAGTATGATAAACGCCGGAATTCTGAACGATGATATAGTAATTGTCCACCGCACTCCCGTTGCCGAAAACGGAGAGATTGTCGTTGCCCTCGTCGAGGACAGCGCCACGGTCAAGCGCTTTTATAAGGAAAACGGACATTACAGATTACAGCCTGAAAACGACGATTACGAACCGATTATCGTTGACGAGGTAATTTTGCTCGGCAAGGTGATCTCGCTTATCAGGAACTACTGATAATTTTAGGCAAAAACAGTTTGGAGGATTTTTATGCAGACAATTTGTGTGTTCGGCTCTTCAAGTGAGAGCATAAACAGGGAATTCCTTGATTCGGCTGAACACCTCGGACAGACGCTTGCAAAAAAAGGCAAGACGGTTTTGTTCGGAGCAGGCCGCTACGGAGTAATGGGCGCGGTTTCGCGCGGAGCAAAGGCGGCAGGAGGCAGGATTATCGGCGTCAGCCCGTCATTTTTTCAGGAACTCGACGTGCTTGCCGACTATGCCGACGAATTGATTTTTACGGAAACAATGCGCGAACGCAAGGGAGTTATGGAGGATAACTCCGACGCGTTCATAATCTGTGCCGGCGGAATCGGCACATTTGAGGAATTCTTCGAGGTGCTTACCCTCAAACAGCTCGGAAGGCATTCAAAGCCGATTATAATTTATAATTACAAGGGATATTACGACGAGCTTTTGGCGATGATGAAAGCCTCGGTCGAAAAGAATTTTATGTCGGATGAGGTCAACAAAATCTACACCGTCGCCAATACCGAGGAGGAGGTTATCGAACAGCTCGATAACTACAAGGCGTTTATGTATAATAAGTATAACTGAGGTGGACATATGGCGGATATGTGCGAGATGTGCGCTCACTTTGTCGCGGACGAGGAGCTCGGCGATTACTGCTCCGTGAGCCTCGACGAGGACGAGATGGCAAGGTTTCTTACCCAAAGCGTCAAGGGCTGCAGCTATTTTCAGCTCTACGACGAGTATAAAATAGTACAAAAACAAAACTGAAAAAAGGCGGCATAAAACCGCCTTTTTTAGTTTTAAATTATTGAGAATACTAATACAATTAAAATATACAATTGTAAGATTTTTGGCTAATTATTAATCAAGAAATGCATAAAATCGCAAAAATATATTGAATTTAGCCTTTATAGAGATTAAAATGCACAAAAAGAATGTGACGACTTTGTGAACATCGACAATTTTTTTTAAAAAATAGAATAATAATTGATTTATCAATAGAATAATAGTAAAATGAGTATAGATATTTGTATATAATTGCAATAAAGGAGTGCTGACGATGGGCTTTTTCAAGAAAAAATTGGAAAAAATTAATGCTGAAAAAATCAGCGCAAAAAGCAGAAAGAGGCTCATTATCTTTATCGCGATTTTGACGTTGATGTCAATGACGACCTCGACGGTAGCTTGGTTTACAATCAATACCTTTGCCGGAGTAGACACACTTGATGTTCACATAAGCGTTGCGGCTCAGCTTAAGGTTGCAATGCACGACTACGGCAGGGATTTAAGCAAATACGGCAAGGTAATCACAAACGAGATGATTGATGAATTTCTTGCCGGAGATAACACAAAGTTGTCCGAAATAAAGCTTGACCCGGTTACAACATCGAACGGAGTACGTATGGTTAGCAAAAACGGAGTTGAACGTCAGCGCAACAATAAATCATTTTTGGAGTTTGACTGCTACTTTATAGCTACCGAGCCCATGTGGGTACACCTCACAACCGAGGATGCCGACGATCAGCGTGACAGCGGAACAAAGGTTACGTCGGATTCTCCTTCTCCTCAAAACGAGGTTGTAGCCTGCACACGCGTCAGCTACACAACGGAAACAAACGGCACAGCGGTTTACGAGCCGAACAAGGGCGGCACAATCAACGGACTTTCAACCTTTGATTTGCCCTCGGGTACTATGACTTATACAAACAGCACACGTCTATTCCATCTTGATGAGTTAACGCCCAAGAAAGTAACAATGCGTCTTTGGGTTGACGGCGAGGATCCCCAGTGCGACGACGATGTTCAGGAAGCCGACCTCAATGTTCAGATGAGTTTTGTAGGTACAGATGATAACAACGTTCCGATTTCGTAAATAAAATCGGCATAAAACTGCTTAGGAGTGATGCAAATTGTTCGGTAAAAAGAAAACGAAAAGTGAACAGCCAATAACTCCTGAGGAGTTAAGCAAGCTAAACGATAAACAAACTGCACACCCTTCCGTGCGGAAATATCATGTCAGGACCGATGCCGAGGACATAGTAAGACTTAAAAAGCGCAGAAGAATTTTGGGTATAATTCTCGGAGCGGTAACCGCAATGCTTGCGATTATTTTCATAATCTCAATGCTCGTGACAAAGTGGGGCGATTTGGTAATCGAAATTGACCGTCCTGCTGTTGCAAAGGGAATTTCCTTAAGCGAGACAAAGGATTTTGAAAATAAATCCGTATCGCTGTCGGCAAAGCAGGCGCTTGATGTTACCAACATTACATACAACTGGCTGCCGGTTGACCTTGATACCTCAAAGGACGGCGAGCACAACGGAGATAATTATGTTGCGTATACATTCTATGTCCGTAACGACGGCGAGGAAGCTTTCCCGTATGACGCGGTGCTCGATATAACCGGCGTGGCAAAATCCGCTGACGAAGCCTGCCGAGTAATGATTTACAAGAACGGTGAAAAGTCAATTTTCGCAAAAGGTCAGTATGACGACCGCGAAAAGGCGGAGCCGAACTCAGTTAAGTTTATCGACGACAAAACCGTTTACCGCACACGCACAGAAGATTTTGAGGTCGGCGCGGTAGACAAGTATACAATCGTAATATGGATTGAGGGCGAGGATCCCCAGTGTGTAGACGAAATCCGCGATGGCTTTGTCCGCATGAGGATGCTTTTCCAGGTTGACGACGAAGGCGCAACCCAGAGCCCGTTCGGCGATTATTATAACGACGGCAAGTATGTTGAGGATACCAAGAACTACAACGAAGGTCAGGGTATCGGAACCGACACAAAGCCGGCGCAGTAATTATTTCATCGGTATTAAGCGCTCCGGCGCTGAAATATTAATAATTCCCTATGGTGTTTTAGGGGCAAAAATCTTATTTAGGAGGAATTTCTCAATGAAAGCAAAATCAAGAAAGAGATTATTAATCTCGTCGATTGCAATGCTTCTCGTAGCAATGCTCGCACTGGGAACCGCGACATTCGCATGGTTCACATCATCAACAACCGCTACAGCTAAGAAACTTTCAGTTAAAACCGTAAAGGCTTCTGAACTTCAGGTTTCAAGTGCTTCTGTAGATTGGACAGATAGTTTGGAATACAACAGGCAGAATGTTACCTTGAAGCCTGTTTCGTCAGATGATGGTACAAACTGGTTTGCGGCTGACGCAGCAGAAAAAGCTAATTCTACAGCTAATCTTGACACTGTTTCAGATGTAAGCTCCAACTTAGGTAGCTATGTTCTTGTTGACCAGCTCAACGTAAGAAATAACGGCGAAGCAGCTGTAAACGATGTTACTATCAGTTTCTCTATCTCTGAGTTAGAGGCTGGAGCATCTGGTAAATATTTCCGTATGGCGCTTGTTCCGGTTACAACTAAGGGCGGAACTCCTGTAGCATCAGACTTTGCTGCCAACGTTTATGCTGCAGCATCAGATTCAGCTGATGCTATAGCGACATATACAGCTAAATCAGGTGAGACACCTGCTTCAATTACAACAACTACTATTAATGCAGCTTCTGGCGCGTCAGTAGAAAAGAATATCGGTAACTTGACAGCGAAGGGAACAGAAGGTTCTGTTAAGTTCTTCAACCTCTACCTTTGGTTCGAAGGTCAGGATACAGACTGTAAAGATGCTACAGCAGGCAACTCTACTCCTGACATAGAGTTTAGTGTGACAGGTGACACAGTACAGGCATAATTTATGCATGATTAGTATTAATTACTAATCAAGATAATTGAAATGATTTGAATGGAGACCTCTGGGTATGAATAAAGTTGTAAAAAAAATATTTAATATATTTATTGATATTATAGTAGTGTTGATACTTGTTGTTTCGATACTTGTTGTTATAATGTCGCTTACATCAAAAAGTTCAGGGGTCCCCAATCTTTTCGGTATCGCTCCGATTACTGTAGTATCTAACTCAATGGAAGATACATTGATGGTTAACGACCTTATCTTTTGTGAGAGCCGCACAGACAAGGCTTATGATGATTACGAGGTTGGAGATATTGTTACCTTTAATCAAGATATTGGAGGAGAACAAAAACTCAACACCCACCGTATTGTTGAAGTGACAAAAGATAACGGCATTTCCTACTACAAAACACAGGGCGATAACAAAGAAACCAATCCCGAACCCGACAAGGAGCTTAAAACTGGCGTTGATATTCTTGCCAAGTATACCGGCAACAAAATCGGCGGGGTTGGCGCGTTCTTTAGCTTTATCAGAACCCAGCTCGGATTCTTCCTTGTTATTTTGCTTCCGATGATTATCTTCTTCGTTTACGAGGCTATAAGAGTAATCATGAACATAATCGCCTACAACAAAGCCAAGGCGGTTGAAGCGGCGGAAGAAGCTGTTGCAAATTCCGAGCTCACAGAAGAGCAAAAACAGCGTGCGATTGAAGAATATCTCGCAAAGCAAAAAGCTGCTCAGGATACCAAACCCGAGGTACAAACACCTGCCGAGGGCGACGGCTCCGATTTGGGCGATAAGGCATAACAAAACAAATTTGTCCCTAAGCACATTGGGTGCACTTAAGTAACGGTAATATTTCTTTCCGGCACCGCGCCGGAAAGAAATATGAGTTACACGGACAAAACATTTAATCAACAGCCATTTTATACACGCAAAAGGACAGCGTAAAAAAAGTCCCAAACAATTAGTAAAAACACAAGGAATCTTTACTAATCGTTTTGTAGGGTTTGGTCGTGACCAAATCGTAATCTGTAACTTATCAGGGCTTTCCTCGGTTTGGTCAGGACCCGACCCTGCAAATGCCGGTTATTGTAAAGCAAAAAAGACGTTCATTATCGAACGCAGCGCCTTTGGCGTAATAGATTTTTTTAAGGAGACGATGCGCCGTGGATACAGTATTTGATTTTCTGTTTCAGTTTCTCGGCCAGTTCTTTGGCTCATTTTGGTCAATTATAACGGGCTTATTCAATGGAATCGCGGGAATGTTCAACTTCCCCAAATATGTAGAAATTATTAACGACTTTACAGGCGAGTTGGGCGGACTTGCTTGGGTAATTGCGATTATTGCCATTATTTTGCTTGCGGCACTTATGGGTTTAATCGTATGGCTTATTGTCGTCGCCGTAAAAAAGTCTATCAAGTCACGCCGCAGAAGAAAAGACGCGGATTCACTTGTTAAAGAGGTTCAGGCATTAAACCGCGAGGTTATGCGCCTTAATCTCGAGAAAGATAAGATTCTCTCTATGAAGGTTTCGCAAATCGGCCTCAACCCGAACGAAATTTCCGAGCTCACAGGCGAGGAAATCGAAACCCTCAACCAGGGCGAAGAAGCAGAAGCCGACGGCGATACCGGCGGAGTTCGCTTCCTCAAGCTCACACAGCTCGACGAGCTTTGGGCGGATTATCAGCCGCCTGAGTATGATAACGATATCACACTTCCCGAGTTCTGCGACCGCTTCCGTCTGTTTGCTTGCTCGCGTCTCGGCTTGTATTATGATATCGCTATGATAAGACGCTTTGTTGCAGCCTTTGCTTCAACAAGACTTATCGTACTCCAAGGTATTTCCGGTACAGGTAAAACTTCACTTGCTTACGCTTTCGGTAAGTATGTAAGCAACCCCTCGGTTATCTGCCCGGTACAGCCTTCATGGCGTGACCGTTCCGAGCTGTTCGGTTACTTCAACGAATTCACCAAGAAATATAACGAAACCGAGCTTCTCCGCGCAATGTACGAGGCTAACTTCAACGAGAACGTTTACCTTGTAATCCTCGATGAGATGAACATCGCCCGTGTTGAGTACTACTTTGCAGAGATGCTCTCTATTCTTGAAATGCCCCGCCGCGATGAGTGGGTAGTAGACCTCGTTCCCAGCCAGTGGAAGAACGATCCTAAGCAGTTCAAAAACGGCAAATTTACCTTGCCTCCCAATATGTGGTACTGCGGTACCATCAACAACGACGACTCAACCTTCGCCGTTACCGATAAGGTATACGACCGTGCTATGCCTATCAACATCGACAACAAGGGCGTTGCCTTTGACGCGCCCGACACACCGCCTGTTGTTATTAACTATAAGCACTTTGAGGCTATTCTTAATAAGGCAAAGGCAGACAACCCCGTATCAGCCGATACACTCAGCAAGCTTGCTCTCGTAGACGATTACATCATCGCTCACTTCCGTGTAGCTTTCGGTAACCGTATTATGAAGCAGATTAAGGACTATGTTCCTGCGTACGTAGGAACCGGCGGAACTGAAATTGACGGTCTTGATTACATCCTTGCGCGTAAGGTACTGCGTAAGTTCGAGGCTCTCAACCTCTCATATATCCGCGATGAAATTGACGGTCTTATTGCGTACATGGATGAGCTGTTCGGCGAAGAGAATATGGGCGAGTGCAAGAGCTACCTCCGTATGCTCAAAAAGCTTGTTTAATTACATAGTATTGCTTTTAGGGATGTCAATCACACGTTTCTGACATCCCAAAAGGCGTTTACGGCGTTATATAGAAAAAGAGAGGTGAAGTTGTTTTGGAAAATTTTGACCAGTACTATCGTTCTTACAAGTATATGCAAAAACACCTCGCCACAGACTTTACCGCCAATTATCTAACCTCGAATATGGAGGATAACGATAAAGGAAACGACATGCTTTCCGGTAAGCTCCATGAAAAGGTTATTGATATGGAGTGGGTAACCGAGATTGAGGATACGCTTCCTTATATTGAAAAGGCAATAGATGAACAGCGTAGATTTATTATAGAAAATAACGAGATTTATCGCATTGATAAAGCTAAAATTATAAACAAAGATTCTGTTAAACACCTGATTCAGCATACAAATTTTATAGATAACATTGATGAAACAGGTAAGGTTACTCCAAACAGAGTGCTCACAATCGAGCGTGAGGACAGCTTTGAAACCTATGAAAACCGCTTCTTGATAACTCTGATTGAAAATGCTATGAACTTCGTATCCGATAAGTACCGTAAAATGATGGATGCGCCGACGGATACGTTCAATAAGGTTGAAATGGAGCGCGACCTCGTTCTTAACAACCAGCATGTTACCTTCAAAATGGAGTATTCCAATGAGGTTAAGGACGCTCAGGCGGACGACCTCGACGTTAAGGATTACGAAAAGCTTTCGGACTTCGACCGTGTTCGCCGTATCCGTGAAAAGCTCAATTCATTCCTTAATACCGATATGATGCAGGCGCTTAAAAAGTGCATCCGCGTTAAGCCGCCTATCAACCGCACAAACCTTATGACCAAGAACCCCAACTACAAGGCGGCTCTTGACTTATTCACATATCTTGGCGCTTACAATAAACCCGGATATGAAATTATCGGTAAAGAGTTTTCCGGTAAAATGGACAAGGAAGTTCAGGAGGCTGTTTATATTTCTCAGGGCTTCCAGCACTTTATGCTTTCAATCTCCACCAACCCCGCGCTCAAAAGAATGCTCGAGGAGAGGTATCAGGAGAATAAAACCGGACGCGGAAAAGCCGGCGACTCCGAGATTGAGGAGAGAATTCAGAAGGTTCGCGAAGAGGAAATGAAGCTCAGACTTCAGGAAATCCGCGAACGCGAGAAGATTATCCGCGACCAAAAGGCGGAAATCGCAGCATTAAAGCGCGTAATTGAAAAGCGCGACAAGACAATCGAATCCCTCAAAAGCTCTATCAAGGCTTTGGAGGATAGAATTAAAGAGCTCGAAAACGAGCTGCAGCAGGTTAAGGCAGAGCTCATAAAGGCAAAGGAACGCATTGCCGAACTCGAGGCAAGGGTTGCCGAGCTTGAAGCCCGTGTAGCAGAGCTTGAAGCTCAGGTTGCAGAGCTTGAGGCAAAGGTCGCCGAGCTTGAAAGAATCAAGGCGGAGCTCGAAGCAAAAATCGCCGAGCTTGAGCAGATTATCGAGGAGCAAAAGGCGCGTATAGCCGAGCTCGAAGAAATCGTCGCTCAGCAAAAGGCTCGTATCGAGGAGCTCGAAAAATACGTTGCCGAGCTCGAAAACACCAAGGCTCAGTTAGAAGCAAAGGTTGCCGACTTAGAGGCTGAAAACGCTCAGCAAAAAGAGACAATCAAGGCTCACGAGGCGACAATTGCAACCCAGCTCGCGGCAATCGCCGCTCTGGAGGGCGAAATCGCCACAGCCAAATCTCAAATCAGCGAGCTGACCTCAACCCTTGAACAGCGTGACGCGACAATCGCCGATCAGGCTGCACAGATTGAGTCTCTCACCGACAACGTTGCCAAACTCACCGCAGAGCTTGCTGACGAAAAACAAGCTCATAAGAGTGATGTAGAAAACACAACAAAGTCAATGCAAAAAATCATTGACGACGCCGACGCGGCTCATAAAAAGGAAATTGCGGAAGTTAATCAGGCGAAGGATAAGGCAATATCCGACCAGCAAAAGCAATTTGAGTCGCAAATTGACAAAATCAAAAAATCAAATACCCTGGCTTCCGAGGCAGCTTCGGCTAAACATGCCGCGGAGATTAAAAAGCTTCAAAAGTCTGTTGATAAGCGCGTTGATGCGGCAGAAAAATCCGCCGAAAAGCGTTATGAAGAAAAAGCTAAAAGCATTCGCAAGCAGGCTAAAGACGATATTAAAAAAGCAGAAAAGAAAGCCAATGAAAAAACCAATACCGCTAAATCTAAGTTTAACGCTCTGAAGGGCAGTGCGGATTTGATAAAGCGTGACTATTCATTCGGCAGTATAGGAGTTATCGCCATGATGGCAGGTCAGCTCGCTGCTTCGGGCGAAACCAATATCTCCTCTGTATTAACCGGTAAGGCTAAGTCGATTCGATCACTCGCTGTTTCGTCGAACAAAAAGGGAGTTTCTTTAAGCTCGTGCAACGGTTCGGAATTAAAGCCGATAAAGCTCTACAAAAAAGAAACAAACTTAAATGTAGCGGCGGCTGATGTCGTTGAAAATTTACCGGCGGTATCAAACGAGCCTGTTGTGGTTACATACTCAGGCGTTGATAAAACAGTGGCCGATGACATCGCGGCAAAGATTAAAGAAGCAGGCGCGCAAAATGTATCTGTTTCTCAAAACAAGTCGCTGAAATCAACCGGCTTGGTATCAATTTATTACACAAAATAAAACTCAGATATAAACACCGAGGTTTGCAATGAAGAAGAGCCAAGAGCTGAGTCGTAAGACTTGGAAAATGATTGCTAAAAATTTAATAGTTTTAGCCGTCCTCGCGGTTGCTGCGTTCATCGGTGTTATGTCTTGGTTTACACAACATACAACCGCAACAGCTGACGGAATTAGCGCGAAAACGCAGGTTGACGACGGACTAGAATTTTATATTATGCCTCCGTCCGACAGCGACCATTATAATGCTATTAATACCCGCTTGGCGGGTAATGCGGCTTACAACAGAGAACACCCCGAAGCACAAAGAAGAACTACATGGCATGACACCCATGACGGCGCGACATTTGATATTTCCGATCAGGAGTTCAAGTTCTTGGAGGGTTTGTTCCTTTGTGAGGTTACAAGCGACGGAAAAACCTTTAAGATTCCAAAGCTTATGCAGTACAACAACGTTGCGTATATTGATACAACGCAGGACTTTGACCCTGCAGTGGCAAATGATGAGTATATGTCATATGATATATACTTCCGTACCCAGTCAACTCAAAATGATCACTCTGTTTCGCTAAAAACCGACTCTTTCATATCACCGAATACAGATACAGTTAAGAGCAGCAGCAATAGTCCCTATAGTGATCCGGCAAATAATGATAGCGTAAAAGACGCGGCAATCGGCGCAGTACGTATGTCGATGTTAAATATGCAGGCAAACGGTAACCGCGAGGTGCTTTGGATTCCCGGTCCGTATGTTTATTATGACGGATTGGCTGATAAGTTAGATACCGGATTAACCAGTGACAAGTACTCAAACAAAGGCGCGGTATACTTTAATGTAAATGAAACCGCACTTGCGACACGTTCCGGTGAAGGTACCAATACCCACGCATACTATGCTTCAAAAACTACCCGTAACGTTATAACACCAACCGATACGAACTTAGAGGGTAGTATGATTGTCGGGGAAAACCCTGATTCAACCAATGATAGGGTGTTAGTTACGCTGAATCAAAGCGATGGTAATGGCTATTATTACGGGCGTGTTCGTGTTAATCTTTGGATTGAGGGTGAAGACGCCGAGGCGCGACTTGCGTTTGTAGGCGGCAAATTCAAGTTCTCACTTAATTATGAAATGAATTAATTTCTAAATATTATTTTATCAAACAATAATTATAAGCAAAGGAATGGAGGTGGATTGTCACGAAAAGCAATAAATTTCTCAAGGCGGTTTCTTCATTGACAAAAAGCTTGGGAAAAGCAAACAAAAAACTAACAAAATCATATGTTACGCTATTCTTGGTATTATTGCTTGGCTTGACATTCTGCTTCGCATGGTTCACTAAGCTAAATGTTGCGGAAACAGGCTCAAGCTTATTAGAGTTCCAGTCTGCTTCCTCATTGCGTATTAATAAAGATAAGTCTAGCGCAAACAGAATTACAATTCCCGACTTTACACTTGATGAAGCTTCAAGCTTGGACGGCAGAAACATCTACTTCCCTCTTGGCGAGTCATTCACCGGAAATACAGCAGAAATGTTTTTCCGCGAGGGAAATGCGGGTGATAGAAATGTACATTATGTATACAAGGATTTTGAACTAAAGGGTACATCCGGCAATACTCCCGTATATATCAAGAGCTACAAAATTCAAGTTGGCGATGATGTTTATGAAGATGAACTAAAGGTCGAAGATGATTCGAACGGTAAACCGAATAAGCAGGTTCTTCCCCAAGACCATTGTCCGGTTAGATTGGCGTTTATAGCTGACAGCGGCGTAAAACCTGTAGTTATAGATCCATCCGCGCAGGTTGTTGACTATGTTGACAACTCTCCCGGAGTAGTGTCGTTAATTGATGACGACGGCAAACCTACTCTTGAAGCATCATATCCAAACTATAACTGGAATTCTTTTTCTACCTATTATTATGGGCACACACCATTGTTTGTTATTCCTGGCGGTCAAACCCTGAATGTTACACTGGTTGTTTGGCTTGAGGGCTCACTTGAGGATCTAGATTCTTATCAGAACAAAGAAATATCCGTAGATATTGATATAGAGAGTAATTTTGCCGACATGGATACAATCACATTTGTTGATGGTACCATTGGAGATACAAATTCTAACGTTCATAACTGGATAGATAATAAAGACGGTGATAAAGAACCTATTATTGCGTGTTCATATAAGGATCCTTACTCTGATGAAGGTCGTTGGAAGACTGTAATTATGAGAAAAACAAAAGAAAGAACAGGTACTTCCAGTGGTGATAGTGGCTCGGAGTGGCAAGCTGAAATTCCGAAGAAAGCCGTTACTAACATTTCTTTTTACCGTTTAAATCCACATAACGGAGAAAATCAAGCAAAGATTTTTAATGCGTGGTATACACGTGACAAAGTAATGACAATGGTTAATGGTAATATTCCTGATGACTGGTATAATAATAATGGAGTTGTTGGAAAGACGAATTCTCCTCTGCAAACAACTCGCCAGTTCTTTGATACTTCTACAAATACATACGATAATTCACTTGTTTATACAGCGGTACATGGAAACAAATACAGCACTACCTCTCGGGAGAATGAGCGCTTGTCACCTTGTATTGGTTACTGGGGACATACACCTGGCTCCGGAAGCAGTAGCACAGGTGGTGGCGGTCAGTCAGGCAGTGGAGACGGTTCAGCTGCCACTTATAATATAGGCGTAACAGTAGACGCTAAATCATGGGTTGAAAGCAACGTTAACGGCGGCTCGGTACTGCACTTTACCACTTCTTCCGGCGGAGACTACAGTTTTTCAAGCCATTCCGGTACTCATTTTGAGCAACACTTTACTCTGAATAACGGCGATGAAATTACCGGATTTTATTTGAAGCATCAAAGCGGAGCAACAACAAACTTGACAGTTAACTCTATATTCACAGTATCTCGAAGTGTGAATGTAGTGTTTACACAACAAAACAATGATACGCTGACACCTGATTTAACGTCATAATTATATACAGTAAGAGGAGGTGTTACAATTGAATAGTGTTTTCAACAAACTGAAATCCGTGATTATGCGCGGCGGCAAAAAGAAGAACATGTTAATTTCAGTTGTAATCCTCGTTGAAATTATCTTACTTTTGGTTGTTGCCACATATGCGTGGGTTGAGACGGTTTCTTCAATTAAAATCACGAACGCAGGAAACGATGGCACTGTAGACACCTATGTTTTTACCGAAGCGATGATTGGCGAAGGAAAGGGCACAATAGATATCGGCAAGTACTTTAAGCAGTCAGGCGATATGCACCTTGCTCCGGCGTCAAGCGCGGATGGAAGAACTTTGTTTTTCCCAAAGGCAAATTTAGCTTCTGGATTTACCTACAGAAAAGGCAATGTAAGTGATAAAAACACTGCGTACCTCAGTGTATCTTTTAAGGTAAGGGCTGATACAAACGCGGATTTCTTCTTTGATCAGGTTCCGACTTTCTCTGCATTGGGAGACGATATTCGAGTTTCTGTCACCTCTCAATCCGAGGGCAGCACAGAAAGTCCTGTTACGGAAATCTTTTCAAACAGCGCCAGCACAACAGCGGTTGTTAACTCTACCTCAGGCGCTACAGGCGCAACTTCTGTAAAGCCTTATGCTGACCACATAAAAGGAAAAAGCTCAACAGCCCGTCTTTTTGCCGTGGGCGCGAACGAAACAAAGATTGTTACAATTAATGTTTGGCTGCAGAAAAAAACCGGTGCAAATACTGACCTTACAAACGTTATGTCACAGGCAATATCAATTAGCAATCTTGGCATTACTTCATCGCTTACACCCCGTCATGTTACTCTTATTCCCACTCCTACTTGGGATACAGATAGCCCAACCTATTATGCGTGGTGTTGGGACGCTCCTAACGACAACAAAGCGTGCTTATATAAACTTGGGTTAGATGAAAATGAACACTATTCCTTCGATTATAACGGTACCTATAAAAAAACTACATTTGTACGCGCTGTTTCTGGATGTACAGTTGAACCGGGAATATATAACGAAAATGATTGGCCGTTTACTAGCGGTAGTACAGCCAATACAAATGGTTACATGAATCAAACAGCTGACACTTCGATTCCAAATGATCCTGTAGATCCAACCTACATAATTGAAACGCTAAATGGAGGTTCGAACAGCAAGAGTACCGGCAGCTGGCATGATCCTGCAACAATCAAGCTTGATTATGTTACAGACCAAAGCTCCACATGGGGTACTTTATCTGCTACAACATATATAGGTACTACTACATCCACACATGTGATGGAGCAAACCAACAGCAGCAGTCAGAAACACACGGATACCGTTCATGCTTGGCCGGGTAAGAAGATAAAGCTTGTAGCCTCGGCAAAAACAAATTATGCCTTTGTCGGTTGGTATGATAATCCTGAAGGAATAGTAGATAATGATTCAGGTAAGCATTTATTGTCTTCAAATGCTACATATGAACCTAATGCTCCAGCGACTGCGACAGATATTACCTATTACGCTAAGTTCAAAGAGGTTCGCACTCTTAATATAGTAAAATATCTTGATGAAAACAGTTCCTCGGTTGCATGCGGAACAATTACTATAAACAATTCTAATACCGCAACAGCAACGGTTGATAAGGGATCAGAAGTAACCTTCTCTGCAACTGCGGCAGACGGATATACGCTGCAAGGAATTTACACAGCTTCTTCTGGCGGCACACTGAAATACGGGCCAAATGATGGTAATGGTGATCCTGTTCCATCTAATTACCCGGAAGCAGCATCAATAGAGATTAACAATAACACTACCTATTATGCACGATTTACGACGAACAGCTATAATGTTACAGCAAACGCGTACTATTCCACCAATGACGGCTCGAGTTATTCTGCGGGCTCTACCGGTGGTACTGTAACGGCAGGCTCCTCAGCAGCAGGCGCCACTTCAACAGCGAGCGTAAAATATAAATCTTCGGTAACCTTGGTTGCTACACCCGCAAGCGGATATGAATTCGTTGGTTGGTATTCAGCGGCAACCGGTGGTTCTCAGCTTAACGCTAATACATCTTACAGCTACACATTAAACTCGACAGGCGATAAGAATGTTTACGCTAGATTTATAAAACTGAATACTACAACGATTTATGTTGCTCCCAGAAAGAATTGGGGAAATGATTACTACATAAGGTTGTATCAGGGTTCAGGTACGAATGTAATTGATAGCGATAACGGCTTTGTAAAAGCAAACTATGACAGTAATACCGGTTATTATAAGGCTATATTCTCTTCTACAAAGTTAGGAACATTCTATTCAATTCTTGCTAAAGATACAAACCATACCGGTAAGGTTCCATTAAGCGGCGGATATACAGGTACTTTAGGCAACGATTATATCTTTAAGCATGATCAATCTGGTTCTGAGTTAACAGCTTATTCAAGTCAGCGTTGCATTTGGTTTATTGATGGAACAACTAATCACTTTATTGGAAACGATAAAGCAAAAATGCGAATAGACAACGGGTCAAATACCTATGATATGAGATCAATCGGCAACTACTGTTATGTTTATGAGTATACTTCGGGCACTGATTTCTCAAATGCAAGTGGTATTACATTTAAGAGGACAGATTCAAACAACAATCAGTGGAATTACTGGAATACTACTCCCACAACAGGAAAGAGCCAGTATACAGCAACCGAAACAGGTAACGATAACGGTTCTTGGACTAATTGATGTGATTTATACAAGGAGGTGAACCAATGAAAAAGTCAAAAATTATTCTTGCGTTAGCTCTTGCAATTATGATTATAGTAGTAAGTATAAGTGTTCCGACGTTTTCGTGGTTCACCCGTCCTCAAAATCTTTCCGGCGAAAAAATGTTGTTGCAAAGCAAAAACACATACACCGCTTATAACGGAAATAATGTTACAATCTCTACCAAGAGTTCCTCTACCGGAATTATCAGCCCGGACTCTTATACAGACACTTCCTCAAGCTTAAGCGGCTCAGAAATCGGCACATACCACAGAAAGTATTTCTGTACAACAATTACAAACAGTTCGGGTTCAGACCAAAATGTTTCGCTCTATGCAAAAACGCTGTCTATTCCTACATCGGGGAATGGCACTCTTGCCCTTGGTGTAAACAGTCCGACACGAAGCTACCACGACTATTCTACTTTGGCTACAGAAACAGCTACGACTACACGAGATGCAATGCGTGTATATTTTCAGAAACCTAAGTCAGCACCTGATGGGTGGGCAGGCACTGAGTTTTATATCTGCTGGAACGAGGATACGAATACGGGTATTGAAAGCCTTAATTCTACCGGCTCCAACGGCACATATTATAAGATGACTTATTGCGGCGAAAAAGATAATTATTATAACTATTATGTTGATATCCCAATGACCGCAACACACGCATTTTTTGCTTGTGAAAATTGGGGAACAAATAATAATGGCCAACCAAACTATAAACAGCGTACGCAAACCTTATGGGATTTGTATAAGGATGGTCAAACTCAGTTGCAGAGTAAGGTGTATCGACTAACATCCAATGTTAGTAATGGTAACACAACAGTAAGTACACCGCCAAGCAACGTTAATGGAGCTTGTATCAATAATTATTATTCCTCAATTTTTGTTTGGAAAAATGGTACATATGATGCTAGTTTGAGTAATACGAATAAGATTCCTAACAGAGAAGATTATTCAGCTAATTATATTGGTAGTTTAGAGTATTATTCCGGAAACACAGATGTCTTTACTGTTGATAAAACTTCTGGTACAATTACTGCTGTTAACGAAGGAGAGGCTATATTATATACAAAGGCTGTTGGTTATTTCTCGGACTCACAGCAGGTTGAAACAACCGTAAAGGTAACCTCAGCGGATAACTATGTTTTCAACGATGTACCCATTGTCAGGAATATTAAGTTGGCAGCTGATGAATCAGTTGATGTATATTGGTATGTTATGAATAACTCCACCACAAACGCGCTTCGCTATACAATTGATGAAGTTTACGTGGGCTTGTAAAAGATAAAATAAAATGAGTCTAAAAAAGGGTTGTTTTTACAACCCTTTTTTTGTTATAATGGTTCTGTAAGAATTTATAACGGAGTAAACACTATGAAGCTTTCAGAAAAAGTTATTTCAAAGCTGCCGGAACAGATTCAGGGCAGAGTTAGTAAATCATACCGAATAATAAAGGGTATAATTAACGCAATTTGCTGGCTTATAATTATCGCTTTGGCAATTACGATGATTACATTCCTTGTTTCGAGAATCAACGGGGGAACACCGTCCTTTTTTGGATATACATTCCACAGGATTTCTTCCGGAAGTATGGAGCCCGAGTTAAAGGTCGAGGATGTTATTGTCGATAAAGAAATCAGCGATATAAGCGAGGTAAAGCAAGGCGATATAATCACCTTTCAGGGCGGCGCTCAGTTTGATAACCACTTGGTAACTCACAGGGTTATCAAAGCGCCGTATAACGAAAACGGAACTATGATGCTCCAGACAAAAGGAGACGCCAACGAAGCGGCGGATTCACCTATCCGGGCAGATACCGTAAAATCCATATATATAACAAAAATCAATTTTCTGGCAAAATTATACTCGTTTTTCCTTTCACAGTGGGGACTAATAACATTTATAGCCGTTTTGCTGATAATATTCTTCGATGAGGTAATCAATATCGTTAGAATACTGACAGGACATCATGATGATGGAGAAACAGAAAACATCTCGGAAATAATCGAGCGTATTCAAAAAGAGGACGCCGATAAAAAGGCAAAAGAAATCAAAAACGATGAAACAGAAAGCAAAACAGAAGATTAACGAACTTAGCTTTTCAGAAAAAGTCTACTCCACGGTCAAGCGGATTCCGCGCGGAAAGGTCGCAACCTACGGGCAGGTTGCCGCGGCGGCAGGCAACGGCGGAGCGGCGCGGGCTGTCGGCAACGCGCTGCATAAAAACCCTGCGTTTGGTGAAATCCCCTGCCACAGGGTGGTAAATTCCAAGGGCAGGCTCGCTGACGCCTTTGTTTTCGGCGGTGTTAACGTTCAAAAGGACTTGCTCGAACAGGAAGGGATAGAGGTACTCGAAAACCACGTTGATCTCAAAAAATATCAGGCGAGGCAACTATAATACAATATTTGCATTTTTCACAAGGTTGTGTTATACTATATATAGCGTGAAATGCGCTGTTGATTGTGTGAATAACGATAATTGGTGATTTTATGGATTACAAATTAATCGCGGTTGACCTTGACGGTACACTCACAAACTCTAAAAAGGAAGTTTCTCCGCGCAACCGTTACGCCCTGCTTGAGGCTCAAAAAAAGGGAAAAAAGGTAATTATTACCTCGGGACGGCACCCCATCGGAGTATATCCGATTGCGGAGGATTTAATGCTCGCTCATTACGGCGGCTACATAATGTCCTTTAACGGCGGCAAGATTATCGAATGTGCCACCGGCAGGACGATAGTCAGCAGGAACTTTCCGCTTGAATATTTAAGTGACATCGTGAACGTTCTTTCCGACTACAACGTAACCGTAATGTCCTGGGACGACAAAAAAATCTACGCCAACAACAAGGTGAACGACTACACCTATATCGAGCGCGATGTGCTCAAAACCGATATGGTTGTGGTTGACGATTTTGTGTCGGCAATAAAGTTTGACATCAACAAAATTCTCGTCGCAGGCGAGCCCGACGTGCTCGACGCCTGCCAGGTTCTTCTTAAAAGGCGCTATGACGGCCTGCTCGATATCTACAAGAGCGCTCCGTATTTTCTGGAGATTATGCCGTTCGGAGTTTCCAAGGGCGCAATGCTCGCTCAGCTTTTGCCGCAAATCGGTATTCAGCGCGAGGAGCTTATCGCCTTCGGAGACCACTACAACGATATGACGATGATCGGTTACGCCGGAATGGGCGTGGCTATGGAAAACGGCGAGGACGAGGTCAAAAAAATCGCCGCGTATATCTGCGAGTCGAATGATGACGACGGCGTTGCCAAAACAATAGAAAAATATGTTTTATAATTTTAACGCGGATTTTTGTCCGCGTTTTTCTTTTGCGCTGTTCCTTTAGTTAAATTGCCTAATTTAAAGGGTAAATCTTTGGCAGTAGAGATAGGAAATAATTCTATAAAAGAACAAACAATGATTGCGCTTCATTTATAATATTATTGAATAGTCTTTTATAAGGAGGAGTATCTATGTCGAAATTCAAAAAAATACTTGCTCTTGTTTTGACTTTGTGCGTAATCTGTACAATAGGCGTGATCTCGGTAAATTCCGCCGAGGTTGCCCCCGACGCTGACAGTGAGGTTTCCGCAGGCGGAATCACCCTTCACTACTACTGCGAAAGCGGCACGCCTACAATTTACTACTGGAACGCGCTGCCTCAGAACAAAGTGACTAATTACCCCGGTCCCGCGATGACCTCGGAGGGAAACAGTTACTACAAGTACACTTTCTCGGACGTTACCAAGATTAACTTCCTGTTTATCACAAATGGAGTTCAGTCCGACGAGCTCACAAGAACCACCGGCGAATGGTGGTACAAGGACAAACGCTGGTATAACCACGACCCCTCTCAGGTTGATCCGATTAACAGAACCGACCTGCGCGGCGATTCGATTTACTTTGTAATCACAACCCGTTTTTATGACGGCGACACCGGCAACAACGTGCATTGCTGGGACGATAAAAAGGCAAATAACCCCGACTCCGACCCTGCTTGGAGGGGCGACTTCAAGGGCCTTATCGACAAGCTTGATTATATCAAGGCGCTCGGATTTTCGGCAATTTGGGTTACTCCCGTTGTAGAGAACGCCTCCGGCTACGACTATCACGGTTACCACGCCTTTGACTTCTCAAAGGTAGATCCCCGTTACGAGAGCAGCGGAGCGGATTTTCAGGCGCTGATTGACGCCGTTCACGCAAAGGGTATGAAGATTATCCAGGACGTTGTATGGAACCACACCGGCAACTTCGGCGAGAACACTCTCAGCCATATGTTTGACAAGCAGTACGATTCTATTCAGGACCTCGGCAGCCTTGACTGTATGAAGGTCAATCCCGACGGACCGCTTGCAAAGAGCACTCCGAATTACAGCACACTTAACAATCCCGACGCTGAGTACGCTGCAAGACTTAACTGCATGAAGACAGATAAACTGGACACCGCGTTTAACTATCACCACTCCGCCGGAATGGATTGGGAGCAGCCCAGTGAGCAGACCGGTCAGATTGCCGGTGACTGCGTTGACGTTAACACCGAAAACCAGAAGGTTGCGGATTATCTGAACTCGTGCTATATGCAGTATGTCGATATGGGCGTTGACGCGTTCCGTCTCGATACAGAAAAGCACATCAACCGCTGGACGCTCAATAACGCCTATTTCCCCGTATATAAGGGTATTGACAACTTCTTTATCTTCGGCGAGGTTTGCGCGCGTGTTCGCGATACATGGAACCACGGTATTCAGTCCGACTCCCCTGCATTCTACGGCTGGGCGGAGACCGAAAGCGCGTGGAAAAACAACTGGTCAACCACCAACTGGCAGGCTAACCTCACCAATTCCGTAAAGCACTTTGAGGCTCACAATAACGAGCAGGGCGCTCCGACTTCCTCAAACGCTTTCCTCGGCAGCGGAAATACATATCATACTCCCGACTACTCCAAGTCAAACGGCACAGGCGTTATCGACTTTAAGATGCACTGGAGCTTTGAGAACGCTTCAACTGCTTACGCTGCGGCTCTTGACGAGGATAGATTCTTCAACGACTCAACCTACAATGTAATGTATGTTGACTCTCACGACTACGGCCCGGACGGTCAGGAAAAATACCGCTATAAGGGCGGCGAGCAGGCTTGGGCGGAGAATATGGACCTTATGTTCACCTTCCGCGGAATCCCCTGCATCTTCTACGGCTCAGAGATTCAGTTCAAGAACGATGTTGAAATCGACGTTGGCCCCGGCAAGCCCCTCGAGCAGACCGGACGCGCTTACTTCGGCAATAACATCACCGGTAACGTAACAGCTACCGATTTCGGCAAATACACAGGCGCAAGCGGCAACGTGGCTTCTACTCTTAACAAGCCCCTTGCAAAGCACCTGCAGCAGCTCAACCAGATTAGACGCGCCGTGCCTGCTCTCCAGATGGGTCAGTACGCGTCGGTTGGCAATATGGCGTATGTTCGCCGCTACACCAAGGGCGGTGTTGACAGCCTTGCCTGCGTTGCAATTTCGGGCGGAGCTACATTCAAGAACATCCCGAACGGCAAGTACATCGACGCTGTAACAGGCGACGTTAAGACCGTAACAAACGGCACGCTCACCTCACCGTCAGTCGGCAAGGGCAATATGAGAGTTTACGTTTGCTGCGCTTCAGGCTTTAAGGGCATCAGCGGAAAAATCGGCACAAACGGTACTTACCTCAAATAATCTTAACAATAATATAGACGGCTTCTTCGGAGGCCGTCTTTTTTGTTTTAATTTTTTTTAAAAAGTTTAAAATACCCTGTTTTTTGTCAGAGTGTTGTAATAGTCGGTGTGTTATTATATAGCCACAGTCAAGGGAAACATGATGTTTCATCCAATCCGCCTTTGGTAAATGCATATAAAAATAAAGCAATGTGCAACGGCGGGTCAAAAAGAGCGGAAACATCAAATAAAAAACAAGCCTTGACAAATTTCTAAATAAAAAGGAGAAAATGACAATGACAAATCACAACTACAACAACAACGACGGCAGACACTTCGCAAATACCG
>Ga0310695_10001584_pt1 | contig 52702 bp, 72 predicted proteins | sample RumenRJG_04DNA_FD_203882 | JGI IMG/M metagenome (GOLD analysis project Ga0310695, IMG submission 203882) | Bovine rumen microbial communities from Lethbridge, Alberta, Canada - RJG_04 (v2) (version 2) | ecosystem: Host-associated > Mammals > Digestive system > Stomach > Rumen | place: Canada... | reverse complement strand
ACAGGCGCACATGCGCCGGGGCGGCGAGGTGTGCGAGGAACACGTGATCCTGAAGCCGCTGATCCCCGAGGACGCATACCGGACCAGCGACACGCGCCGGGAGTGCCGGGCCTCAAAGGTCAAGGTACTGGAAATCCAGGCCCTTGACGGGACTGTGCTGATCGACGAGCACACCCAGACGGACGACTGCGCCGTGTCGATCAAACACCCGGAGGTCGAGTACCGTGTGGGACATATCACAGAGGCGCAGCCCGGGTATCTGGAAATCATGCAGCGGTTCGAGGACTCAAGATATTATCATCACAACAACGGGATTTTCTTTTTCATCAACAGAATGGACGCTGTGCTGTACCTTACAGGCGGGCAGGATGCGGAAGGGCAGCCGATAGACATCCACCCGCTGCTTGAGCAGTACCAGCGTGAAATGGAGGCGAAAGCACATGGGAAAAATACCTGATATAAGCTACTGGCAGGGGTACGTCGCTTTCTCAGACGCCACTAAGGCCGAAACGGATTACATAATCCACAGGGCCTCGTGTGGCACGGCCAAGGACCAGCGCTTTGCCGAGAACGTGGCAAAAATCTGCGCCTTGAACGTGCCGTATGGCGTTTACCACTACGTGATGGCCCTGTCCACGGACAGAGCGAAGTACGAGGCTGAGGCTTTCTACAACAGCGTCGTTAGGACTAAGCCGGCCTACATGCCTACCATTTGGTTCGCGGACGTGGAGGACCCGCCCCTCGTCTGGAAGGACGGAAAGGCCCTGCCGATGAACCCGAACATCAAGCCGATCTGCAAGGCGTTCCATGACCGGCTCCGTGAGCTCGTCGGGCCGGACGCGAAGATCGGCATTTACTCCGGCGAGAGTATTTACGAACCCTACGGCAAGCTCTCGTCCATCGGTTGGGACGGACTCTGGTTCGCCAACTACAGCAAGACCCCGGCGACGCCCCACCACCTGCACCAGTACACGAGCAAGGGCCAGTGGAACAACCGGACCAGGATTGACCTGTCCAAGCTTGGCCCCATCGGTACGCTGGAATTCCTGACTGGCGTAGCGCAGACGGCTCCCGGCGTGCCCGTTCAGCAGCAGGATGACCCACCCGCGCCGACCAGTACCGAGAAGATCGACACACCGGTCGAGATTATGGCCAAGTGTACGGCGGGGAAATCCTGGAACCTCCGCAAAGGCGACGGGGCCAGCTACGGCAGGGACAGCTACATGCAGTTCGGCGAGAGCCTGCCATTCGTCGCCAAAAGCGCTTCCGGCTGGGTGTGCGTGAGAAAGGGCAACGATCTCGTGTGGGTCATCAGCAAGGCCGTGACACTCGTATCTAAGGCCACCGAAGCGCCTGTTGACGACGTCGTCCAGCCTGCCAAGAAGCATATCGTCCGGGTGACGGAGCCTTACGCTTGGAACGTCCGATGCGGCGACAGCGCCAGCTACGGAAAGCTCTTGATCGCCTACCAGGGCTATGAGTGGGAGTACATCGGCACGAGCATCACTGGCTGGTACTGCGTGAGGCTGACGGACGGCACCATCGGCTGGATAACGCCGAAAGCGGCGAAGGTGGTGTAGACCGATGCGAGAGGTATTTGACTGGATGCTTGCGCACTGGTCATTTTGCACGTTCGTTCTGCTGGCATTCGTGCAGATCACGCCGACCATCAAGTGGTCTCCGCTGACGTGGCTCGGGAACCTTTTCCTCGGCTCGGTCAGGAAGGACATATCGAGTATCCAACGGACCGTCGATGAGAATGAAAAGGACCGGATCCGGTGGGAGGTATTGGACTTCGCCAATGCCTGCAGAAACGGAAGACGGCACACAAAAGACGAATTCCAGCACATCATCACCCTGAACGGGAAGTACAAGGCGCTATTGAAGAAGACCGACGACCGGAACGGTGTGTTCGATGCGGAGTACGCATACATCCTCGACCTGTATAAGAAAAGACAGGAAAAGAACGATTTCCTGTGATAGAAAGGAGAATACCTATGAAAAAGCTCGTTCGCGCTCTCATGCTGGTGCTGGCCATGGTGATTCTGATCATTCCGGTCTTCGCCTTCGCGGAGGACGCACACCCGCCCGATGCTCAGGAGGTGGAAGCAGAAGCCCAGATCGTCGAGGCCATTGCCGAGGAGGAAACCCCGGCAGTACCCGGCGAACCGCTGACGTGGGCTTACCTCGCGACCATAGCCGGAGCGACAGCCGCCACGCTTATAATTGTGCAGTTCCTCAAAGTCCCGCTCGACAGAATATGGAAGATACCCACGCGGGCCTTTGTCTACTTTGTGGCGCTGGTTCTCTTGCTCGCGGGCACCTACTTCACAACCGGGCTGACGGTGAATACAGCTTGCCTCACCGCAGTCAACGCCGTGATCGTAGCGCTGACCGCATACGGCAGTTACGAGATTACTTTCCACAAGTGGGAGAGATACTGATATATGAGAGCCGGGGAAACCCGGCTTCTTTTTTATGACTTTTCGTATATTAAGATTTTGATTTTGGGCAGAAAATTTGAAGAAAAGCTATTGACTATTTAGCGAATACATGATATAATAGTACCAGATCAAGGGAGAACAAAAGGAGGACACGAAAATGAAGCGCATCGACATCTGCACCATCCTGCTCAACGATAGCAAGACCGAACGCCAGACCATCAGTTACGATCCCAATGACAAGATGCTGCACACCACTGCCGAGGAAGACGTCGTAGACGAGACCGAGTACGAGACCATTGAGGAGGCCGAGGAAGCCTGCTACCAGATGTGGGGCAGGAGCTACGCGTGGGAACTTGAATGGATCGAGCGCGACGACGAGGAGGACGAGACCACGAAAATGACCCGCGAAGAGATCGCTCAGACAATCGAGAACGCCAACCGTACCGCCTACACCCCCACGCAGTTCGCCGCCCTGCCCTACGAGCTTATGGATGGCGTGGAGCGCTTCTGGGAGCCGGGCTATGACTACACCGACCCGGACTTCTGGGCATCCTACGAGGACAACACGCCGGAGTTCATCGAGGCCGTGATCCGGTATGATCTTATGCAGAGCGAACAGGAGGAGGCGTGAGCATGGCCCGCACCGGCACACCCCGCCCCGGTCCCCGGCACACCAACGACAGCAGGATCGCACAAGCGCGAATTGCCGCAGGGTTGACACAACAGGAGCTTGCGGAGCGCATGGGGCTGAAATCCTTCGCCAGCATAGCCGCATGGGAGCTTGGCAAGTACAGCCCGAAGATCAGCACCTTGCAGAGAATCGCGCAAGCCCTGAACGTGCCGCTGAACCAGCTGATCGAGTGACAAGGAGAGCCGGGCGGCATACCCGGCTCTTTTCCCATCTCTGCAACTTAATTGCAACTTTGCAACTGTGGAAAATAGTGGTTTTCTGTGGGAAATTGCCATATAAAATATGGATTTTTCTCACAGTACGCCACAGAAAAATTTGCCCAATGAGCAAAATTCATTCGCCCGCTGTTGCGGGCAATTTTTCTTTTTTCTACAAGGGCTTTTTGCTTATTTTTCAGGATCGCCTTTTGAGGCTTGTGCAACTTTTGTGCAACTTTTGAAGATAGAAACCGCGGCCTCCGCCAGTTCGTCCAGCCGCCGATCTGTGACGTGGGTGTACACGGACAGCGTGGTCTGGTAGGACGAATGGCCCATCAGGTACATGGTGTCCTCCGCCCGTAAACCGGCGTCCCTGCACATGGTGGCGTAGTTGTGCCGGAGCCAATGTGGGGTGATCTCCGGCGGCAGGCCGACGGCGTCCCGGAGCAGCGCCCAGCGCCGTGCGGCCATGCTGTCAGTCATGGGCACGCCGGGGTGCTTGCCGTGCAGGATGTAGGCTCCAGGCAGCCCACGCTGCGTCCGCAGCAACTCCATGAGCGGCGCGGGGATGGGGAGCGTCCTGGCACTGGCCGGGGTTTTCAGATCTCCCACGTGGTCCCCTGTGGCTTGGTCCACATCCCTCTCGATACGGATCCGGGCGTGGGTCCAGTCAATATCCGCCCAGCGCAGGCCCCGGGCCTCTCCTGATCGTAGGCCCAGCCAGTACAGGATGGCTCCGAAAAGCCCGTCCGGGTGCACAGCCACCACGGCCTCCAGCCTGGCCCGTTCGGCGGGCGTGAGGGCACGCTTGACCTTGGGCGCCGTGGCCTTGGCCTTGACCAGCCCCCGGGTAGGGTCGAGGATCAGAATCTGGTCCTGCACGGCGGAGGCGAAAACCCCGCGCAGGGCCGCGATGCAGGTATGGATCAGCGTGTCACTGCGCCCGGCCAGACCGTTGACGAACCGCTGGATCTCCATGGGCTTGATGGCCCGGATGTTGCGGTCGCCGAACTCGGGCAGCAGGTACCGACGGAAGCTGGACCGGTAGCCCGCCAAGGTCGCCGGGGACAGGTGGGGAGCCTTGCGGACGTTGAGCCACTGGATGGCATAGGCTCCGAAAAGCTGATCCTCCGCCGACGCGGTCCCGTCGATATAGTAGGCCCGGGCCTTCCGTTTTTCCTCTTCCAGGCCTGCGCGGGTGGTGGAGCTGAGCCACTTATACAGCGGCTTCCCGTTCGGCAGCGTGCCGATCTTCAATTTTGTCCGGTACAGGCCGGATTTTTGCTTTTTCATGTGATCGCCTCTTGCTTTTGTCGTCCAATCTGAGTATCATGGAAGGTGCCGGGACTTTTCACGGGCATCAACTCCTTTGCTTTTGTGTCCGGCCTGCGGCCTCACCTGATGGTGGGGCCGTTGGTCGTTTTTGGGGTCAATGCTTGTATATCCTCGTGTACCCCACCGGAACGCCAAAAATCCGAATGACGTTGTAATCCTCAAATTCGGCCATGACCGGAGGGCAGGCCCGATTGTCACCGATCAGGGTAAGCCCCGTGGGCCGCTTGTAGACGTGTTTGATCGTCGCCTCATCATCCAAAAACACCACTGCCACCATGCCCTCGTCCACGTCCGGGCAGCATTTGATATACACCACATCCCCGTCCAGGTAGGTGGGCTCCATGCTGACCCCTCTGACGGTGATCGCCGCGTCGGCCTCCACCGGACTGTCCACGTACACGCCCAGGTCCTCCGGGTCGTAGATCGGCTCCCCAGCCGCCGCGCTGCCGATCAAGGGCACCCGCTGCCGGTGCAGCTTGGAGATGGGCTTGACGTTCGGAGGAAGCGTTGAGTCGGTCATCTTGTACCATTCTTCCCTGGAGCTGTCATCCATGGCCCTCTGTATCCGACGCGCCTCACGTGCGTCTCCATTCGCCATCCGGATGATCTCCGGGCTGACGTCGGCCAGATCGTCGTTTTCATAATCAGTCGGATCATCGGTCCAGCCCATCAAGTACGCCGGGGATGTTTGCAGTGCCGCGGCAAGGGATTCAAGCATCGGACGAGGGGTATCACTGGCCTCGATCTCCCACATCGAAACAGTCGAGCGGGACACGTCCAGCGCCTGGGCCAAATCTATTTGGTTCCACCCCAGTTTCTTGCGTAGGGCTTTAATTCGGTCACCTCTCATATCAGTAGCCTCCTTCTCTTCCACATGCCATTATATCTGACATTTAATACTTTTGTCAAGCTTTTGCAATGCCAAATTTATTGACATTCTGGCATTTAGGGGTTAAAATGCCAATATAAACGGCATTTCACTTGACACAACACTGGTACGACACAAAAGGAGGCAGACACAATGACGATGGAAGGCTTCAAAAATGAGATCCGCAGGGCCTACAGGGTCCTTGGCTACCAAGGAGCACAACAGAACGAACGCGACATTGATGAGTGGTTCAAGAGCGGACTGATCACGGAGCAAGAGATGAAGGAGCTGAAGACGTTCGACCGGTACGAGTGCTGGAAGCTCTACGATTAGCCCCGCCTGACGATAGCAGGGCACATGGCAAGGAGGAGAATACGATGACCGCCAGAGAGAAGAAGTATCTCAACACTGGAAAGAGGATCAAACTGCGGAGCCTGATCATTTCCGGCGACATAGATGACAATACCAAGATAGCCATCTACGCCAATGACGGCAAATACATCTGCCGTGGCAATTGGTATGAGGACAAGGTGTTGGAGCATGGCGAGTTTTTCGGCCTGGCAACCAAATCGGGAACCGGGACGAGCATCCAGTTCAGACTGGCATGAAGGAGGTGAGTGCATGAAGCAACTTGGAAAGCTGCGCAAGGCTGCGAACATGACGCAGGACCAGCTGGCCGAGCGGCTGGGCGTGAAACGCTCCGCCCTGGCCATGTGGGAGATCGGAGCCAACATCCCGCCCACGAAGTACCTGCTGCCCCTGAGCCGGATACTGAACTGCCCGGTGGAAACACTGCTGCAGCTCATAGAGACGGAGGGCTGACCGATGGTAACGGCGACACGAGTTAAGCAGCGCCGCGAGGCGGCGGGCCTGGCGCGGAAGGACCTGGCGGAGGCTCTGGGGACCACGGAGCGCACGATCAGACTGATCGAGAGCGGGTTTCGGACTCCGTCCATGATCATCCTGGCCCGGATGGCCCGGACCCTGCGCTGCAGGCTGGGCGACTTGATCGACGAGGAGGAAAGGCACGATGGCAAGGAAATCGAAAATCCGGTTTGAGTGGGACGGAGATCGCGAGGGCCTGCTGTGGGCCATCCGGGACAAAGGGCAGTTGACACTGACCGAGGTTCAGGAAGCGCTCCGGGAAGAGGGATTCAGCGGGTACATGTTCGCCATCACCTTCGTAGTCCGTGAGGACAGCGGGTACGTCGGATGGGAAGACTGGGACGAACCAGAGGGCGAAACCTGGAAGCTCTGGATGGTGGAAGACGGCAGCCCCTGCCCCATCTGCGACAAGCTGACACCGCCCCAGTACTGTGAGCACTGCGGAGCGCAGATCGTGAAACCGGAGGAGGTGCTATAGGTGACACGCGAGGAGGAGATGGTCCGGCAGTGGGGCGAGGTCGTGAGCCAGACGAAAGCTGGCAGAATCCTCTCCCGGCACCCGAACACGGTGCGGGCCATGATCGACGACGGGAGGCTGCAGGCGGCCTGCGCGGGGACGATGGTGGACGTCCGGTCCATCGCCCGCTACATCGAGGCCCCGGCGGTCGAGAACCGGAAAGCAAGGGTCCGGAGGAAGGGAGGCTCGGACAGATGGGTGGTGTGATTGCACTGGCCGTGATGTGCGGCGGGCTGCTCGCGGAGATCGGGATCGGCGTCGCGGCCGTGGTCGCGATCCTGACGGAGGATGATGATGATGTCCCGGAGAGTAACGGTTTGGACGGATGACCGGGTCGCGCAGCTGGAGCGGCTGGTGGAGGAGGGCATGACCGACCGGCAGATCGCCCAGGAGCTGGGCACGACCAAAGGCGCCGTGGATCAGGTGGCCCACCGGCTGGGCCTCCGCCTGACGGGCTACACCCGGATCATCGACATTCGGCACAGCCGGAACCCTTTTTACGCAGCGCGGAGGGCCGCAGGACTCACACGGTCGGAAGCGTCCCGGCGCACGGGGATCTCTGATCAGATCATCGGCCAGTATGAGCGAGGCGCTGCCAAACCATCCCGACTGGATTTCTGGAAAGCCCTGGCCCAGGTGTACGGATGCAGCATCGGGGACCTGCTGGGGGAAGATGTATTGGACGTAACGAGACACACAAGCAAACAAGACGGGGAGGCGAAGCGGCGTGAAGCATAAGTACCCGATGACCCGTAAGTCTCCGGGGCCACGCCACTGGACGCCAGAGAAGCTGGCCCGGCTGCGGGACCTGGCGGCTCAGGGGCTGATGTCCTCAGAGATCGCCGAGGCCATGGGTACGACAGTCTGGTCGGTCCGGAACACGGCCCACCGCTATCAGGTCCCCATCTGGGGCCTCCAAGCAGGCTATCGGCGGAAGGTTGCCGGGAACCGGTTTTACGAAGCTCGGAAAGCCCTGGCCATGTCCCTCGCGGAGGCGGCGGAGGCGCTGGAGACCACGGAGCAAACTGTCCGATCCTGGGAGCACGGGAGGCGGCTGCCGAGGTCGCACTACCTGAAGGCAAAGATCCGCGAGATTTACGGAATCGAGGTGTGACACATGGAGATGATGCGAAGCCCGGACCTGTACCGGGAGCTTTATGAGGAGGCACTGGCAAAACGAAAGGAGGACAAGGAAAGGATCATGTGGCTGAAACAACAGGCCCGAGAGGCCCAGAGGAAGTGGAGGAGGCTCATGAACGTGGGTCTGGGGCTGCTGACCGCCGTGAACCTGGCGGCGTGGATTGCGGTGGTGATCGCCGGATGAAGCGGGTAGCAGCTGATCAGAGCGTCATCGACAGGGCCATCGCCCTACAGGATGAAGGGAAGACCGACGCGGAAATCGCCCGTGAGCTGGATGTATCCGGCAGCGCCCCAAACAACTGGCGGAAACAAGGACGGCTTCCTGAAAGAAAAAAAAAGACCAACGGCGGCAAGGTGAAAAAGTTCGAGGACCTGCCGGAACTGAAACCCGGGCAGCGGCTCGACGGAACCCCAATGCTCGACACGGAGGAATGGAAAGTGTTTAAGTTGGAAGAGACCCCGGCGGCGAAAGCACCGGAACCGGCGGTGGAAACAGTGAATCTCCCGTTTGTGGAACCGGCGAAAACAGCGGAACCGGCGGAGGAGCCGGTAAGACCCAGGCTAACGCGTAGCATGACGCTGAAAGGCGCGTTCCTTGAGATGAGCGTAAACACGGAGAACCGTGTCACATTCGGACTCGCTCCCCTGTCCGATCTCGCGGCCCTGGACGCAAAGCAGGCGGCCGAAGTGCTCATGGATATGGAGTTGGATGTCCAGGCGCTCATCGCGGAGGTGGAAAAGCTGCTGTGAGGATCAAGGTCAAGGATGAGCCGGGCAGCTACAAGCTGCCGGACGACTACCATGTACCGTCCGGGCTGCGCACTCCGCCGGAGACAACGGAGCAGGAGATTGAGGACGCCAGGGAGGCCGTGATGGACTACGACGCGGACCACGCTCTACGGGTCGTCAAGAGGACGCAGCGGGCCCGGAAGCATGGATCCAGGCATGGAGGTGGTTAAGTGGTTACGCGGGAGGGCTTCGACCGGTACATCGCGGAGAAGGCCAGGGAAGGGATTCCGTTCTCCGCGTACTGGTACCAGTACGGATACGGTCTCATGATCACCGGTAAAATTCGGCGAGAAGGCTACTCCACGTGGAAGTCCCGGGCCACGGACGGAAAGGAGTATGAATACAGCACCTACGACCTGGCCCTGCGCGAATCGAAAGGAGGCAAAGCCCCGAAGGAAATCAGGCACCCGGCCCGTGAGTACGGACCAACGAAGGGCACCATCTCCCGCTGGTACAAAGCCGTGGATCGGCTGCGCAAACGATACGCCTGGAATTTCGTAACCGTCGAGTTCGACGGAAAGAGCACGACTTATGAGGAGGTAGGAAACGCATGGCAGAGTTGAGTTTAACCATTAAAATCCCGGCCCTGGATCGGCTGTGTGATTGGCTGGAAAAGGGGGCCACGGTCAACGTGAGTGCCGCTCCGGTCCTGGCAGAAGTGCCCGCAGCGTCCAAGGCCAAGGCTTCAAAGGCCAAGGCCGCGCCAGAGGCCCCAGAGGGGCCCAAACAGTCGCCCGAGCCCGAACCGGTCCAAGTGTCCACCCCTGCGCCTGAACCGGCCAAGCCGGAGGCCCCGGCAAGCCCTGCGCCCGCACAAGAGAAGAAGGTCACTGTGGACCAGGCGCAGCTGGCCGCTGCGGAGCTGCGCGACCAGGGCAAGCTGAACGCGGTGCTGGCCATGTTCCCCGAATTCGGCCTCGAGAAGATCAGCGACCTCAAAGGACGGGACGCTGACCTGCAGACCTTCGCGGCCCGGCTGCGGCAGTTGGGGGCGACCATATGAGCCACGCACTGCTTGGGCCATCCTCCGCCGAACGGTGGATCAACTGTCCACCCTCCGCACTGCTGAACGAGGGCGGCTCTCCCGAGACCGCGTACACCCGGGAGGGCACCATCGCCCACTTCCTGGCGGAGAACAAGGTGCACAGGCTCCTGATCGGCGACGAGACCGAGGAGGAATACAGCGTTGCGGTGGAGAGCCTATCGAAGCTCGAAGGCTGGGACGATGAGATGCAGGGGTACACCGACACCTACATCGAGGCGCTGAAGGACATCATCGCCAGGCTGCCGGGCAAGCCCTACATCGTCGCGGAGCAGCAGCTGGATCTCAGTCAGTACATCCCTGGCGGATTCGGAACCGCGGACTGTATTCTGATCTACGGGGACACCCTGCACGTGATCGATTTCAAGTATGGGAAGGGCGTGGCCGTCTCCGCCCAGGAGAACGCACAGATGATGCTCTACGGCCTCGGGGCTACCATCGCCTATGCCGGTATCTACGACATAGACACCGTGCACATGACCATCGTTCAGCCGCGCATCCGGGACGAGCCCGACACGTTCAGTACGACGAAGGGCCAGCTGCACCAGTGGGCCAGGCTGACCGTGGCCCCGGCAGCCGCCTTGGCGGCGGAGGGTAAAGGCGAGTACGCCGCGGGTGAATGGTGCCGGTTCTGTGCGATCAAGGCCACCTGCCGGGCGAGGGCCAACGCCATGCTGAGCCTGGAGGAATTCGGTGGGAAACTTCCGCCGGAGCTCTCCGACACTGAGGTCGGCGTCGCGCTGGCCCGGGCGCGGACCCTGGAGGCATGGATCCGAACCCTCGAAGAGTACGCCACGGAGGCCTGCCTCGATGGCCGCGACATCCCCGGGTTCAAGGTGGTGGCCAGCCGGGCAAACCGTACCTGGACCGACCAAGGCGCGGCCTTCCTCGCCGCACAGGAACACGGCATCCCGGAAACCATGCTCTACGAGCGGAAACCCATCGCGCTGACTGCCGTGGAAAAGCTGATGGGCAAGAAGGAGTTCGAGGCAACGATGAAACCCTTCATCACCATCCCGCCCGGAAAGCCCACGCTGGTCCCGGACACGGACAAGCGGCCCGCCATTACGGGACGGCCCACGGCGGCGGAGGATTTCGGAGAACCGGAGAACTGACGTTTCAAAGATCTGTGAAGAGAAGAATTGAAGAACTGATGAATCGAATGGAGGATGAATGATATGTCTACTATGAGCACCCCTATGAACCCCTGCCACGCTGTGACCGGAAAGGTGCGCTTCGGATTCTGCGCCCTGTTCACCCCTACCACCAGCCAGATCGACACCAAGGCCAACGACCCCAACAAGAAGCTCCGCTACGTCGCCCGTGTCCTGGTGCCGAAGTCCGACACGGCCACCAAGGCCCGGCTGGACAAGGCCATCCAGGCCGCCCTTGAGCGCGGCAAGAACACCAACCGGTTCCGCGAGGGCACTCCCCTGGACCGGCTCCCCACGCCCATCTACGACGGCGACGGATTCCGTGCGGATGGCTACACTCCTTTCGGCCCCGAGTGCAAGGGCACGTGGGTCTTCACTGCCGCCTGTGACGCGCAGCGGAACAAGCCCGCTGTGGTGGACGCCAGCAACAACCCCATCCTGGACCCCACGGAGGTCTACGCCGGGATGTATGGCCGGGTGAGCATCGACTTCTTCCCGTACAACACGGGAGCGAACCAGGGCATCGGCTGCTCCTTGATCAACGTGCAGAAGCTGGCCGACGGTGAACCCCTCGGCGCTCCGAGACCCACCGCCGATCAGGACTTTGGCGATGGATACGTGGATGGCCCCATCCAGGCCTTTGACCCGCTGAGCTGATCCGCAGCACGACACGAGCCGCCCCGGTGACGAGCTGGGGCGGCGGAAATAGGAGGCAAGCAATGCAGAACTGGAGGATCGTGTCCAGGGACGGAAACCCGGAAAAGTCTGGTACGTATATGACCGTCCTGATCCACGAGGAGCACGGACAGCGCTACGCTGTAGTGGAAACCCGATACTACGCCAACCTCGACGAGGAACCGGACCTGAAGGGCTGGGCGATGACCGACCAACCGGACCATGGTCTGGCCTGGACGGAAGAAACCGGCAGCTACAAGGGCGAAGTTGTCTTTGCCTGGATGACGCTGTTAACGATCGCCGCGCCGCCGATCCCGGGCGACGTGATCTGGCTGGACAAAGCATAGAGACCGATACACAGGAGGCAAACAAATGAACGATCCGAGATTGCGCGTGGTAACCGGGGAAGTCCGGTTGGCTTATTGCAACGTGTGGGAGCCCAAGCCCAATCACAACAGCGGAAAGGGCGCACTGAAATACAGCGCCCAACTGATAATACCTAAAGCGTCCCGGAGGACCGTTTCGGCCATCCTCGACGGAATCGACGCAGCCATCGACCAGGGCGTTGAAAAGGGCATCTGGAAGACGAAGCCCATGATCAGCTGGGTCAAGCATCCCCTGCGTGACGGGGACCTGACCCGACCCGACGATCCCAACTATCGGGGCTGCTGGTTTCTCAACGCCAACACCACGATCAGACCCCAGATCGTCGGCCCGGACCTCAAGCCCATCACGGAATCCTTTGAAATGTACTCCGGAGTTTACGCCCGGGTTGTTTTGACCTTTGTACCATTCCCGCAGGTCGGCGGCTGCGTTTCCGCCATACTCGGAAATATCCAGAAGCTACGGGATGCCGATTCGCTCTGTACGAACTCCGCAGACCCCGCCGCGGATTTTGCCGGGGAGGTGATTGACTGATGAAATACCTCGTCAAGGAGCGGGCAGAAAACTCCGTTGAGCCGGAATTGCTCAAGGCGCTCCTGGAATACATCGAATGGCATGAGGGTGTGAAGGCCCGGCCAAAGTTCGTCAATTTCGTCTGTGACCCCGAGGGAGATTCCGTCGCGCTGGTGCGGTATACCTCGTCGGACGGTTTACATTGGAGCGCCTTCCTTAATTTCTACCACATGTTCTCCGACGCTGGCAAGATCAAATGGGACGTCACCGAGCGGTGCGTGTTCCCCCGCAAAGACGAGAACGACTACGTGCGGTGCATTGAATCCTTGGGAGGGTTTGGCGATGGCTGCTCCAACGATTAAGCGGCTGAAAAAGCGGCTGGCCAGCTACCCGGGACCGCGCCCAGGTGAGGACTGGATGCTGGATACCGACCTCACGAACTGTACCCTCCGAGAGATGGAAGAGATGGTGGCGCAGGGCGTCACCATCAAGGACCTGCGCGAGGCCGGTCTCAATCGGGGCGAGGTACACCACATCCTGTTCGGGTACAAGCACCAGAAGTAAGGAGGCAGGATATGAACGTCGCTGCTGTATACCGGCACTGCTCCGTGGACATTGAGACGTACAGCGATATTGACATCAAAAAAGCGGGCTTGTACAAGTACGCCCGATCGCCCGAGTTCCGGGTGCTGCTGATCGCCTACGCTGTGGACAATGGTCCCACGGAGATCATCGACCTGACCCTGGACGCCGGAGCCGAAGGGGCCGGAACGAACACGGTCCACTGGAACGAGTTCCTTGCCCGCTGGCACGACCCCTTCACGATCATGCACGCGTACAATGCGGCCTTTGAAGCCTTCTGCCTGAACATCTTCATGGGCCACCAGGGCATCGCCCCGATTCCCCTTTCGCGCTGGCGCTGCACTATGGCCAACGGCCTCTACTGTGGTTACACGGCGGGCCTGGCGGCCACAGGAGAGGCCATGGGCCTCCCCCAGGACAAGCGCAAGCTGGGCATCGGCCAAGCGCTGATCCGGAAGTTCTGCGTGCCCCAAAAAGGCAACAAGACCCGGCCCGGACCCTTCCGGGTGATGCCCGCAGAAGAACCGGAGAAATGGGAGCTCTTCAAAGCGTACTGCAAGCAGGACGTAGAGACGGAACGAGAGATCGAGCGCCGGTTGTCGCGCTGGCCCATGCCTGAACGTGAGCAGAAGCTCTGGGAGATCACTACAGAGGCCAACGCCGCGGGCGTGCGTGTGGACATGGACATGGTCCGCGGGGCGTTGGACTTGGCGGACGCGGAACAAAGGCTGCTGGAGGCGGAGGCCAAGGAGATCTCCGGGCTGGACAATCCGAAGAGCGTGCAGCAGCTCCTGAAGTGGCTCAACGAGGAATTGGAAACCGACGAAGGGGACGAAGTCACGGACCTGCGCAAGGGTACTGTGGCCGACATGCTGGCGGCTGGCGTGGACAGCGACAAAGCAGCCCGGATGCTGGAGCTGCGGCAGCTCATGTCCAAGACCTCGACCAAGAAGTACAACGCCATCGAGGCAGCCGTGTGTTCGGATGACAGGGTCCGCGGGATGATGTTTTATTACGGCGCGAACCGGACGGGGCGCTGGGCGGGCCGGATAATCCAGCCGCAGAACCTGCCCCAGAACCATCTTCCCGGCCTGGACTTCGCCCGGGAGTGCGTGAAGAAGCACGACGCCGAAATGATCAAGGTGTGCTGGGGCTCGGTCCCGGATACCCTCTCCCAGCTGATCCGCACAGCATTCGTTCCTGCGCCGGGCAAAATCTACGCTGTGGCCGACTACTCCGCCATTGAGGCACGAGTGGTGGCCTGGCTGGCGGGTGAGGGATGGGTCTTGGATGCCTTCAAGCAGGGAAAGGACATCTACTGCGAGACGGCCAGCCAGATGTTTGGGGTGCCGGTCGGAAAGCACGGTCCCAATGCCGAGTTGAGGCAGAAAGGGAAGATCGCTGTTCTGGCCCTGGGCTACGGCGGAGGAGAGTCCGCCCTCGCCGCCATGGGCGCCCTGAAGATGGGGCTGACGGAGGACGAGCTTCCCGAGATCAAGCAAAGGTGGAGGCAGGCCAACCCGGCCATATGCCGGTTGTGGAGCACCCTTGAAGCCAAGGCCATTGCCGCCGTGGAAACCTGGAAGCCGCAGGTTTTGCCGCTCAAAAGGTACGATCCGGAACGAGCTCGGATGAACGAAAACCCCACAGGCGCGAACCCGGGAAGCTACTCCAACCTGTTCCGCATCGGAATTGACATGTCTGTGTTCCGGCGTGAATTCGATGTCGCTACGAACCAGGATTTTCTCACGATCCAGCTCCCCACGGGCAGAAAGCTCTTCTATGCGCACCCACACCTTTCCCCCGCCAAGAACATCCCGGACAAGCAGAGCCTGCACTACTACGGCACGGCGCAGGCCACAAAGAAGTGGGGAACTGTAGACACCTGGGGCGGGAAGATCTGCGAGAACCTGACCCAGGCCGTGGCCCGTGACTGTCTGGCTGAGACCCTGATCCGGCTCCGGGAGATCGGCCTGGTGGCCGCGTTTTCGGTCCATGACGAGGTAATAGTCGAGGTGGACAAGGAAGAACAGCTGCAGGACATCCTGGACATCATGGCCAGGCCCTTGGACTGGGCTCCGGGCCTGCCGCTCAAGGGAGCCGGCTTCACGTGTGCGTACTACCAAAAGGACTAAGGAGGTAGAGAGGGATGGGACGGACCAGGGACCACGGTCTGGCGTACATTGAGACGCACAGATCATCTGAGCGGTGTGAACTGTGCGGAAGTTCCAGAGGGTTGGAGGTGCACCACATCGTCCCGATATCGCTGGGAGGACCTGATGAGCGAGACAACATGATCCTGCTCTGCCAGCGCTGCCATGGGATGCTCACGCCTAAGTCCATACTAACGAGGCTTGGGATCAAGAGGACAAAGGAGCGGAACATGTTATGCGCATTCGCGGTAGAGTTCCTGGAAGAGGTTGACCGACAGGCCGAGGATACGCATACCGCCAATGACATATTGGACATTTTTAATGAGAAGCTGCGAAAGTACACGAGGAAAAGTGATTGCTGCGGGGCTGACATGCGGAAGGATGGAGAAGGATGGCTGAATGGGTGAGTGTGAAAGACAGGCCACCAAAAGAAAGAGTGGAGGTTTTGATTGCGTTTCCTCATAGTATGTGTGTTGGCTTTTTATCGAATGGCAGGTGGTGCGTCAATAGCGGAGACGGCTGGTGTACAGTGGTATACGAAGAAGATGGGGATGCGTTGCCGCAATATTGGATGCCATTACCTGAACCACCAAAAGATGCCTAAGGAGGGACCACGATGGAAGTGAAACTCGTAAGCATGACCCAGAACCCGATCAAGCTGGTGGCCGATATCGCATCGATCTGCCACGGGAGGGACGAGGCGAAGAACCCGGAGCGACTGTTCAAGTCGCTCTACTACAGCGGGCATCATTCCCTGTTCGAGTATGTAAATTTCGTCTTCCGCATCAACGGCATCTCCCGGGCCTGCGCGAACCAGCTGACCCGGCACCGGCACTGTACCTTCACCCAGCGCTCCCAGCGCTACTGCGACGAAGACGGATTCGGCTGTGTCACCCCGGAATCCCTAAGCACCAGCGCCCTGTACGATGCGATTATGCATGACATACAGAACGTGTACCACGCGCTCTGCGAGGCCGGAACGAATAAGGAGGACGCCCGGTTTGTGCTCCCCAATGCCTGCGTCACGAGCCTGTACATAGGCTGCAACCTCCGGGAGCTGATCCACGTGTTCAACGAGCGGGCCTGCTACAGGGCCCAGTGGGAAATCCGGCGGCTCATGGCAGAGATCAAAAAGGTGGTGCCAGAGGAGCTGCACTGGATGCTGGTCCCGAAATGCGAAAGCGGTATCCTGATCTGCAACACGCCGTGCAAGGAGAAACGGAAATGAGTGGATACAGCATCCTGACTCCGGCCCAGGTACGAGCACTTCCCGACGGTGCACGAGTGCGGCTGTACAGTGTCATGACCAGAGGGCTGCCCCAATGGATCGAGGGAAAAGTGAAGCATCTGGGCCCGCTGAAGACGGAGGTTGTAATCAAGGATTTCCGGGGCGTTGCGCACATCCGGGTAAAAGCCTACGAAAATAAGTTCTGGGCGATAAAAAGGAGGGGTAGTTGATGGATGAACTGGAGAATATCATCGGAGCATTAGAAAAAGCCACCGATAAAGTGTGGTATCCCAATAAGCCCAGTGAGATGACGAAAAGAGAAGAAGTATTCGAGGCATTCAGATTTTGCGTAACAAAGCCCGACTGCGCGAAATGCCCGTGGCATGATAAATGCGAGAAGCTCAAAAACCGTCACGTCAGTATCCCTACCGACCTTGCCCTTGCGGTTTTGCGAGAGCTCGCCGGACTCTTGCCCTCGGGCGTTGCTTACGATTTCGACGGCGATATGATATGTGGGGGCTGCGGCTACCGTTTGGACAAAAAATACGACGAGTGCCCAGGATGCGGGAGGAAGGTGAAATGGAATGACTAAAATATTCTGCGACAGGTGCGGAAAAGAAATCACGGAACCCAAGAAGGGCATGCTTTCCCACCGCGTATATTACGGGAGTGTGTGGATGGAATCGTTTCGGTATGTGAATGATGAAGATTTGGCCATACACACGATATGCGAAACGTGCGAGGACGACTTTATAAAATGGTTCAACGCAGTCAACGCAGAGAGAAGGAAGTGACGGCATGGAAGAAATCGCGGAGGTTCTAAAAGGCATAAAAGAATTCTTGTATGGCATATTCCTGGTTCTGCTGTGCATGCTGTTTTTCAAGGATATGGGGAGAAAGAAATAACGGCAAAGGAGGCGAGAGAAATGCCGGAATATCATGTCGGAGCATCTGATATATCAGGCCGAATATATGCCGGAGAAGGGAAAAAAGATGATCTCGGTATATGCTGGGGAGCCTATAGAAGTGACGTTACGAGTGAAGCCATAAATGCGGTAATGGCCCATATGTTGTACAAAATAAAGCCGGACGAAAACGTGACGGCCTATATGAATAAAACCCGCGATGGAAGATATGTGCGGCTGAAACTTGAAGTATCGGATACAAAGCCGGTGTGGCTTGACAAAGAGAGTGGTGAAACGGAATGAGCGAATACATCCAGCTCGTATACAACGAGCCCGTATCCCAGGAGGTCAAAGGGCCATACAAAAGATGGGATTGCATACTCAACGGGCAGCCGGTCGGAAATATAGTATATAACCCGGATCGGAAATGGAAAACCGGCGACTACGTTGCCTATGTGTACGACTGCGAGGATCCCCACGCCTACGGTTTTTCCGAAAGGCGAACCTCGTGCCAGGGCGAGTATGACTGTCTCTACGCTGCGAAGGCTGGAATGCTGGAAAAGGCCAAGGCCTTTCTGAGCTACCTTGGCGGAACCGGGAAAGCCGGGAAAGCGCCGGTTGCCTATCTCCCCTCCGCCGACGTCCAGTTTTATCCTACGCCGTCCGAGCTCGCCGGGAAGCTGCTCGAGGCTGTGAACTTCAACATGGTCGAGACTATATTGGAGCCGAGCGCAGGGAAAGGAGATCTGTTGGAATGCGCCATCAAGCGCGGACGGACGCATCGTTACAGTCGTTTCAAACGGATACGCACATACGACGAGCATGAAAAGATCGACTGTGACTGCATCGAAGTGGACACCAACCTGCAGGCCATCCTGAAAGGCAAAGGATTCCGCGTAGTGCACGACGACTTCCTTTCCTTCACGACCCGGAAACGGTATGACCTGATCCTGATGAACCCACCGTTTGCCGAAGGAGATCTCCACTTGCTTCACGCCATCGAGATGGTGCAGAACGGTGGTCAGATCGCCTGCATCCTGAACGCAGAGACCATCCGGAACCCCTGCACGAACTCCCGGCGGGTGCTGGCGAAGAAGCTGAAAGAGGCCGGCGCGTCCATACGGTTTGTGGACGATGCCTTTGCCAAGGCCGAGCGCCGGGCAAAAGTGGACGTGGCGCTGGTGAACATCTTCGTCCCGTACACGTTCGCGGACGAAACCCTTTGGGAGAACCTGAAGAAGGCCCAGGAAGTGGACGACATCGGCGGAGGGACGCAGGAGCAGACTCTCGTACCGAAGGATAACATCGAACGTCTCATCCGAGAACATGACCTTATGTGCGACGCCGGGATATCGCTGATGCGGTGCTACAACGGGATCGTTCAGCATCTGACCACAGGCGAGGATCGGGCGTATCCGCTGATCACCCTCAACATCGGGGATCACAACGGAAGCTCCGTCAGCAAATGCGAGCCCGGGCACGTCAACAAGCTGCTGCGGTTGGTAAGAAACCATTATTGGCAGCATCTGTTCGACCTCCCGGAGCTGAGGAACAAGCTGACCTCCGACATGCAGGAGCAATACCAGAGCCTCATAAACGAAATGAGCGAGTACGAGTTCTCCCGATTCAACGTCCGGCAGGTCATCCAGCGGATCATGGGCAAGATCAGCGTGGGCGTGGAAGAAGCCATCCTCAAGTGTTTTGAAAAGCTGTCGAATGAGCATGCCTACCACGAGAATGTCCAGAACGACAACATCCACTACTACAACGGATGGAAGACCAACAAGGCCCACTACGTCAATACCCGGTGCATCATCCCGACGTGGGGCTGCTATGCGACAGCGTACCGTGAGGACAGACGGGGAAGGCTTCAGGACGTGTACACTACGATCAATCCGCACGGATGCTTCAAGGTGCTGTCCGATCTGGAAAAGGCCTTCAATTACCTGGACAACGGCGAAACCTCCGACATCGACCTGATGGCGCAGCTGGAGGCGGCAAAGCGGGCCGACCGGAACAGCAAAATCGTCTGCAAGTATTTCACTGTGACCTTCTACAAGAAGGGCACCTGCCACATCGTCTTCCATGACCGGAAGATCGTGGACCGGATGAACATCTACGTCGGACGAAGCAAGGCATGGCTCCCGCCGTCCTACGGGAAGGTGAAGTATAGCGAGATGGACGAGGAGAGCCGCAGGGTCGTGGACGAGTTCCAGGGGCGCGAGGCCTATGACAAGGTCATGGCAAACACGAAAGACTACCTCATCGAGGTGAAGGAAGTCCCAATGCTCACGGCATAGAACTGAAACAACTTTAAGAAACAGGAGGAAAGAACTATGGCAAGACTCAGGCAGGCACCCCCGTGGATCACCTATGTAAGCGAACTGGAGCAGCTTTTCAAACTCGACGACGAGGTGCATGTGGTATACGACAACGACGCGCACAAGGTGAGCCTGTACGTAGAAGAACCCCAGAAGGCTACGGCGCTCATGAACCTGATTCCCGAGAAAAAGGAATTCGGGAACGTGACGCTGACCATTGATGTGGTGCCCGCGAACGGATGCGAACGGTTCAATGTAAGCGACGAGTACCAGGCTGCCTTCAATGGTAACGGAGCATTTTCCTTCATCAAGGTCGTAAAGGGAGTATTCTCCAACAGTATCACCTATGTGGTTTTCAAGAACCGGGTGGTGCAGTATTTCGACGACAACCTGGGCGACATTTACGGCCAGCGCAGCACCCTGTATCAGGAGATCGCCAAGAATATTTTCGGCGAGACGGAAGGCGTATTTTTCTGCACGGACGTTCCCGCTTCCGTGCGAGAAGCGGGCCGCGTACCCGCGAACCTTTGATTGTTCGCACCAGGGGAACCACATTTGCCTGCTTACACAACCCCGCAAACGATTCAAAGCAGGATGGCAGCCGGGAACAGACCGGCACATCCCTTAACGGTGGCACCAGAAGGAGGAACAAGAATGAGCAACATGGTTTACATCCAGACGCACCTGTCTGAGCCTGCCCGATTCGAGCAGCTGGCGGAGGAGGCAGCGGAGCTGTCCCAGGCCGCGCTGAAGCTGGCGCGGATCCTACGGGCCGAGAACCCCACGCCGGTGGACGAACGCGTGGCCCGGGACAGGGTCGTGGAAGAATACACCGACGTACACGTGGCAGCCATGGCTGCGGAGCTTCTGGCCGACGGAGACATAGGGAAGCGCAAAGCGGCACGGTGGGCCGGGAGGCTCCAGGAGAGGGGAACGGACAATGACTAAAAAGGAGAAGGTCATTGACGGGCTGACCCACTGCGGATTGAAATCCGCCTGTATGGGCTGCTCCTACTACAAAGATGCCGACAACGGAAGGGAAGTGGTAATCTGCATCAAGCGCCTGTTCCGGGACGCGCTGAATTTGATACAGGACACGACGGTATCCGCGGCGGAGGTGGCCCACGCCATCGGCAACGCAGACATCCCGGAAGGTGTGCCGGAAGAACAGTTCTACAAGGTCGTCGGGAGCGTAATGGAAGCCCTCAAGGCTCTGTATGAAAAGGACGGTGGTAAAGCATGACATATGACCGACAACTGGTCATCAGTGTCGGAGCTGGCCGCAGGGCCTCCATATGGGCGCAAACCACCGTCCAGTGGTCTGAGCTCGTGGAGCGGGTACAGACGCCCGTGCGGGGCCAGGAAAGCCACGCGGCATACCTGCGTATGGCCAAGGCCCAGCAGGACGAGCTGAAGGACATCGGCGGGTTTGTCGGAGGGTCGCTGCGCGGGGGCCGGAGAAACAGCAGGAGCGTGACCGGCCGGGACCTGATCACCCTGGACCTGGACGCCATCGCGGCGGGCCAGACAGGCGCGGTCAAATCGGCGGTATCCGCCCTCGGGTGTGCGTCCTGCATCTACAGTACCCGCAAGCACGACCCGGAGAAGCCCCGCCTGCGGATTCTGATCCCGCTGGACAGGACGGTCACGGCGGAGGAATACGAGCCCATTGCCCGGCGGCTGGCCGAGTACCTGGGCATTGCCCAGTGCGACCCTACCACTTTCGAGGCCTGCCGCTTGATGTTCTGGCCCAGCGCCAGCGCGGACAGCGAATTCATATTCGACGTGAACGACGCGCCTTTCGCCGACGCGAACAAACTGCTGGCCACGTACAGGGACTGGCACGACATGCGGGAGTGGCCCCAGGTCCCGGGCACAGAGGCCCGGATCCAGAGGGCCCAACAGGCAGAAGACCCGGAAACCAAGGAAGGCATCGTCGGCGCGTTTTGCCAGGCGTACCCCATCCGGAGGGTGATCGACGAGCTGATCCCCGGGGCGTATGTACAAACGGACGACCCGGACAGGTACACGTTCACCGGCGGGCACACCACGGCGGGCGCGATCATTTACCAGGACAAGTGGATGTACTCCCACCACGCCACGGACCCGGCAGGCGGCCGGCTGTGCAACTCCTGGGACCTGGCCCGGCTCCACCTTTTCGGGGAGAAGGATTCCGGGGCCGATGTGAATGGCTCGCCGTCGAACCTGCCTTCCTACCGGGCAATGGTGGACCGGTTCCTCACGGACCCGGATGTGAAGCAGGTCATGACCCAGCGGCGCAGGGACGCCCTGGCGCGGGACTTCGGTTCAGGCATACCGGCGGGCGTGGACCCGGACGGGGACTGGATGCAGGGCCTCGTGGTCAATCAGAGAAACGAGGTGCTGGGCACGCTGGCTAACCTGCGGCTCATTTTCGATTATGACCCGGCGCTGCAGTGCTTCGGCACGGACACCTTCATGCGGCGCAGCCTGGTCCGCGGAGCCCTCCCTTGGGACAGCCGGACGGAGCTCCGGGAGTGGTCTGACGACGATGATACAGGGGCCGCGTGGTACATGGAGACCGCCTACGGCATCAAGGACCTGCGAAGGATCAAGATGGCGGCGGACATGGCCATCAGCTCGAAGCGCACGGACGTGCTACAGGAGTACCTGGAGGGCCTCGTGTGGGACGGCGTGCCCCGCGTTGATACTCTGCTGGAGAGATACTTCAAGGCGGAGCCGACACCGTACACGCGGGCCGTGGGCCGCAAGACGCTGGTCGCCGCGGTTGCCCGGGCGATGGACCCCGGCTGTAAATTCGACAACGTCCTCACCTTGATCGGTGCACAAGGGACGGCCAAATCAATGTTTACCTCCATCCTGGGAGGATCATGGTACGCGGACAGCATACAGACCTTCTCCGGCAAGGAGGCGGCGGAGGAGCTGCGCGGAGTGTGGATCATGGAGATCCCGGAGGTAGACCGATTCTCCAATCGGTTTGAAGGATCACTGGTCAAGCAGTTCATCACCAGGACCAACGACTTCTACCGGGAGGCATACGCCCGCCGAACGAGCGACCATCCGCGCCGGTGCATCTTCATCGCGACCACAAACGAACCCCGGTTCCTCCCCGACACGACGGGCAACCGCCGGTGGTGGATCGTGTACTGTCACTCTACAGCACAGGACAGAGGCGAGGACATGGCGACCCTCCGCCGGGACCGGGATCAGATCTGGGCGGAGGCTGTGGCGATGTGGCGCACCGGCGAACCCCTCACCCTGGACGACAGCCTGTATCAGGCAGCCCTGGAGGCCCAGGCATCGGCGCAGGAAGAAGAGCCCTGGGAGAGCGTCATTGCGGAGTTTGCCGCCAGGAAAGTACCTCTCGACTGGAACAACCGGACACCGGACCAGCGGCTCTTGTGGTGGTCGGACGACTTCGGGCAAGGCCGTGAAACATGCCTCGCGGAGCGCGACAGGTTGTGCGTGGCGGAGGTCTGGGCCGAGTGCTTCCATAAGGATGCCGGGTCCCTGGACCGACGTGTGGCCCGCCGGATCAACGGCGTTTTGAGGACCTTGCCCGACTGGAAAGACGGAGGAATACAGCGCACACCTTACGGAAAGCAGCGCAGTTTCGTCCGGAAAACGATTTGACAACTTGTCAACAATTTCGGTTGTCAACAATGGCAACTTGAAAAACGGGACACTTCTCGAAAAGTACGTTTTGGCTACAAAGGGCGGTGATTGTTGCCGAATTGTTGACGCGATTGTTGACGCAAAAAATCCTTATGCCATAAAGCTTTATTCCTATATGACAACAATGTCAACAATTTTTAAGTAAAAAAAGTAGATATAGGGAATATAGGGATTATTATTTAGGTACATAAGGATTATAGGGGTAAAATACAGATATAGTCTATAATAGGGAAAAAATTGTTGACATGTTGACGGCCCACAATTCGCCAGGTTGGAGCCAAAAGGAGGCGGTCAGATTTGGAGCGAGAAAGGACCATTGAGCGGTGGCTCGGCCAGAGACTCAGGCAGGAGGGTTTCCTGTATTTCAAATTCGTCTCACCGCAGAATCCAGGAGTGCCGGACAGGCTGGTGATCTGCCCCGACGGTGCGGTGGAGTTTGTGGAGCTGAAGACTCCCGCCGGGAAGGTATCCCGGCAGCAGCAGGTTTGTATCCTGGAGCTGGAGAGACACGGGCAAACGGTGACTGTGGTCTATGGTCTGAACGAAGCGATTGAGCTTGCCAAGAGACTGATTCGGGACCACGCGAAGGGAGGTGATCCGGAATGACCATGTTTGAGCCTCACCCCTACCAACAGTACGCCATCGGTCGGATCGTCCGCGATGAGCACGTCGGGCTGCTGCTTGACATGGGCTGACCGGACTCGGCAAAACGGTGATCACCCTGACGGCCATCGACCAGCTGTTGTATGATTACCTCGCGGTTTCCCATGTGCTGGTGATCGCGCCCAAGAAAGTGGCGGAGGCGACGTGGCAGACAGAAGCGCAGAAATGGTCTCACCTTTCACGGCTTCGGATTGCCACAGCGCTTGGCACAGCGAAGGAGCGCATGGCCGCGGTGACCTCCGGGGCGGACATCACGATCATAAACCGGGAGAACGTGGCCTGGCTGGTGGCCGAGGTTCTGAAGGCCGGGATGAAGTGGCCCTTCGATATGGTGGTGTGCGATGAATCGTCGAGCTTCAAGAATCCCTCCGCCGCACGCTTCAAGGCCCTCAAGCGGGTCCTCCCGCGGATCAAGCGCACGGTGATCCTGACCGGCACACCAGCGCCCAACGGCATCATGGATCTGTGGGCTCAGATTTACCTGCTGGACCAGGGAGAGCGGCTTGGAAAGTACATCACGCACTACCGCGAGCGATACTTTGATTATAATCCCTGGCGTCATGAGTATACGCCGAAGCGGTGCGCGTTTGAGGCGGTGCAGCGGGCCATCGGGAACCTGTGCGTGAGTATGAAGGCGACAGACTATTTGACCATGCCTGACCTTGTGGTACACGATATGCCAGTCAAGCTGAGCGGCCCGGCACAGAAGCTGTACAAGCAGATGGAGAAGGAAATGGTCCTGGAGCTGGACGGCGAGGATGTGACAGCCTTGAACGCAGCGGCCTTGACTGGAAAGCTCCTGCAGCTGTGCGGCGGGTGCGTGTACGACGCGGAAGGGAAGGCTCACCAGATTCACACCGGAAAGCTGGAAGCCCTGGGGGAGCTTGTGGAAGGTTTGAACGGCGAACACGCGCTGCTCTTTTACGGATTCCGGCACGAGCTGCCGGGCATTCGGGAAGCGCTGAAAGGGTACCGGATTCGGGAGCTGAAAAGCGCGGAGGACGCGGCCGCGTGGAACGAGGGCAAGGTTGACATTCTTCTGGCGCATCCTGCATCGTGTGCTTACGGCCTCAATTTGCAGGCTGGTGGGCGCTATGTGATCTGGTATACGTTGTCCTGGAGCCTCGAACTGTACCAGCAAGCCAACGCACGGCTACACAGGCAGGGTCAGCTGCAGCCTGTGATCGTGCACCGGCTGTTGGTACAGGGAGGTGTGGACGAGGATGTGGCAGCCGCCTTGAGTGGCAAAACGGAAACACAAGAAGCGCTGCTTACTGCGCTGAAGGCGCGGGTACAGAAAGTGAGGGGTAATTGATGGTCAAGGTATTCTGCGACAGGTGCGGGAAAGAGGTCCCGGTCACCAACGTGGCGCTGATCAAGCGCCGGGCGTATCAGAGAGCTTTGGTTCCAGATCCCTGGCCGGAGCCGGATAATTCGCCCTACGGGTCCTGGAGAGAGCTGTGCAATTCCTGTGCCGCCAGCTTTGCCTGGTGGTTCGACCATCCGGAGGAGGATACACATGACAGCGGAAGAAGCATTAAGAGAAATCGATCGGAGAAAACCTGCGCTGACGGTGCACGAGGTTCAGACTCTACGTGGTCAGGTGAGGGCCGGTAATGTGGAGGCGGCTATTAAAGGCCTGACGAAAATACTGGATAGGCGGAGGATACGAGATGGAGTTTGAGAACGGAGAGATTCGTGATGTGCGCCGGGTGCTGTGGCGCTGGGGACGGATTGATCGAAGGATCGACGAGCTAATGGAGCAGATGCGAGTCGCGGTGAACCGGGCGCAGTCGATTTATGAGATTTCTGGCGGCAGAGTTATGGATGGTCAGCCGCATGGCAGCGGAACCAGTGATCCTGTATTTCAGGCTGTGGAGAAGATCACCAGGATGCGGGAGCTATTCGCGCAGGAGATCGAGACTTGCGAGGCTCAGATTAAAGAGGCTCAGGCGTTCAAGTTTGCTATGAACGACGTACTGAAAAAGCTGTCACCGGCACAGCAGGAGGTGATTCGGCTGCGGTACTGGGAGGGGCATCATTGGCCATATGTGGGGTATAGAATGCACATGGAGGAAAGTACAGCGAGGAAGTATGAGAGGGCAGCGTGCAAGGAACTTGTGAATTTCATCCAAGTGGACAAAGTCGCCCGTTTTTTCCCGTTTTCTTGATGTATACTTGCATCATCGGCAGATCGGCACAGCAGCGGTCTGCCGACGTGTGTTTCCGGCGGGTCCAGGCGCCTCCTTCCCGCCGGAGTTACTTCCGGCGCAGCTGCGGGGCCCCGGCCCCTGGGGGCATGCCCTTGCTTTTTGAGGCGCTGCGGGGCCCCAGCCCCTGGGGGTAGGGGTGGTTGAATCTCTGCTGCCGATCGACGGAGACCGCGCCGCCCTCTTCTGCGAATTTTCGACAAATTCAGGGAGGGGGGTTTTGGACCTCCCCCAGCAAAAATTCGTTATGACGTCAGCAAGAAGCCGCGTTATGCTCTGAGCAGAAATGTGGCTTTTTGCTTTGAACGCAAATCGGAGGGTGTACGCGGCAGGAATGGAGGATTGACAAATGGCAGTTCGAGGCAGGAAGCCCCTGCCGACGGCCTTGAAGGATTTGGAGGGCGATCGGGGCCACAACAGACGGCCTCTCAACAGGCAAGAGCCTACGCCATCCAGTGACGGGGTGAAATGCCCCATCTGGCTTGAGACTGAGGCGAAGAAGGAATGGAAACGGCTTGCCCCGTCTCTGCTTGCCATGGGCGTCCTGACAAATCACGACCTGTCGGCATTCGCAGGGTATTGCCAGGCATACGCCCGCTGGCGCGAAGCCGAGGAATTTTTGTCCAAGTACGGTACCACCTTCGAGACGCCCAACGGCTACGTGCAGCAGGTGCCACAGGTGAGCATTGCCGCGCAGAGCCTGAAGATCATGCAGTCCTTCTGTGCTGAGTTTGGTCTGACTCCCGCGTCCCGTGCCCGGCTCTATGCCAGCACCGGCGATCACAATGGCAGCGAGGACCCGATGGAGGATGTTCTGCAGGGAAGGTGGAAGGATGTTCAGTGAGGAAAAGGCCAGACGGGCTGAATTGTTCGTCGAGTGCCTCCGCCACACGAAAGGCGAATTCCACGGCAAGCCCTTTAAGATGCTTCCCTGGCAGCGGACCATTGTTCGGGATGTGTTTGGTACTGTTCGGGATGATCACCCGGATCAGCGTCAGTACAACACGGCGTATATCGAGATCCCGAAGAAAAACGGAAAGTCGGAGTTTGGCGCAGGTATAGCCCTGAACATGCTTTGTAACGACGACGAATGGAAGGCAGAGGTCTATTCCTGCGCCAGCGACCGGCAACAGGCCTCCATCGTCTTCGACGTTGCGGTGGACATGGTCAAGCAGTCCCCCGCGCTGTCCAAGCGCATCAAGGTGATCCCATCCACCAAGAGGATGGTATACCAGCCCACGGGGAGCATCTACCAGGTGCTATCTTCTGAGGTGTCTACCAAGCACGGCCTGAACGTCAGCGCCTGCATATTTGACGAGCTTCACACCCAGCCGACCCGGGCGCTGTACGATGTCATGACCCAGGGCTCCGGCGACGCCAGGAAACAGCCCCTTTGGTTCTTCCTGACCACCGCAGGCACAGATCGGAACTCGATCTGCTGGGAGGTGCACCAGAAGGCGCTGGATATTCTGGAAGGCCGGAAGGTCGATCCGCGGTTCTATCCGGTGATCTACGGCCTGCCGGACGATGCGGACTGGTCCGACGAGCGGAACTGGTACAAGGCCAACCCTTCGCTCGGACACACCATTGCCATCGATAAGGTGAGGGACGCATTTCGGAAGGCCCAGGAGACGCCCGCTGATGAGAACATGTTCCGGCAGCTGCGTCTGAATCAGTGGGTCAAGCAGTCCGTGCGCTGGATGCCCATGGACAAGTGGGACTCTTGTGCAGGTGTGGTGCGTCCGGAGGAGCTGGAGGGCCGTGCCTGCTACGGTGGGCTGGACCTGTCCAGTACCAGCGACCTTACCGCGTTCGTGCTGGTATTTCCGCCTCGGGATGAGGATGAGCAGTACATCATCCTGCCGTTCTTCTGGCTTCCGGAGGAAACCATGCGCCTACGCGTCCGGCGTGACCACGTGCCATATGACCAGTGGGCCGGAAAGGGTTTCCTGCAGACGACCGAGGGCGACGTGGTGCATTATGCCTATATCGAGCAGTTCATCCTGCAGCTGGGCGAACGGTACAACATTCGGGAAATCGCCTATGACCGCTGGAACGCCAGCATGATGGTCCAGTCGCTGGAAGACGATGGCTTTACCATGGTGCCTTTCGGGCAGGGATTCCGCGATATGAGCTCTCCCACGAAGGACCTGATGCGCTTCGTGCTGGAGCGAAAGCTGAACCATGGCGGGCATCCAGTGCTCCGCTGGAACATCGATAACGCCTATGTGAGGACCGACCCGGCGGGGAACCTGAAAATCGATAAGGAGAAATCCACAGAAAAAGTGGACGGTGCCGTTGCGCTGGTCATGGCGCTGGACCGGGCCACGAAGGGCGTGAGCAGCTCCGTGTACGATGATCGCGGGCTGCTTATTATTTGAGCGGGAGGCCACAATGCCATTTAAGCCGAAACGACCGTGCAGGCATCCAGGATGCCCCGGTTTCTGTGAGCCTGGACAAATATACTGTAAGGACCATATGGTCTGGAGTGATGACCGGCTGCGCGGCGGAGCTGATGCCCGTGGGTATGACGCCCGCTGGCGCAAGGCCCGGATGGCATTCCTGCACCGGCATCCGCTGTGCGCCATGTGCCAGGCGGAGGGCAGACTCACTCCGGCGACGGTGGTGGACCATATCGTACCGCACCGGGGCGACCAGAAGCTTTTCTGGGATGAAGCAAATTGGCAGCCCCTTTGCAAGAGCTGCCATGATAAGAAGACCGGTCAGGGACTGTGAATTATAGCCCGTCGTAATTATCCTGATTTGTGGCGCGGGATTGTTCTTCTTTTTCAGCATTTTCGAGGTCAACCGCGTGATTAGCCGCCGCCAGCCAGCCGTCCGCGTTGGCTGAATAATACATCAGGCTGAAACAGTTGGACCAAGTGTGCAGGATGAGTGTATTTCCCGTTTCGTCTACCCATGTAAGGTCTCCATGATAATCGGTCGTGTAGCTGCCATACAGTTTGACCAATTTGGAGGTTATATCGGATAGGGCGGCATTGATATCACCGAGGCTACGGATATCATATTCGGCAAGGTAGAGGAGTGCGAGATTGTCTTCCCTGATGAGTACATCATCTACTACTGGGTACACGAAATACACGTCGCCATACGTAACCTCGTATCCGGCAACAGACCAATTATCATACTTATCTCTCAAGCCAATACCGTTAGTGTAGGCAACCGACTTTGTGTTGATTATATGGTTGCGGTTAACCGAATGAGAGGGTCCGAGCACCTTCTGTGCCTCCTCGCGTGTCTCGCCTAAAGGTATGCCCCGGAAGGTTATTCCTTCTGCGGGTTGTACTTCATATTCGCTGATGAACTGCTCCGTGATCTTTTCCAGTCGGGCCTTTTTGAGATCTTCAATAGCTTCGGTGAGCTCTGCGACAGTTGCTGTGCTCGTGTCGATTGATATTGTGTCGGCAAAAGCGAGCTGCATGCATAAAACGGCGAGGCAGGCGCAGAGACAGATAGATACAAACCTCTTCATGGCAAGTACCTCCGTGTTTTTTTTGTCGTATATGCAGTATAACAAATATGCTTTTTGAAGTCAACAGCAAAAAGGAGTGAATCCGGTATGAAAAATCCTTTTTCTTCCCTGTTCCGGGCCAGGGATAAGCCCCAGGACTTGGTCAGCAATGCTCCGGTGTTTTATTTCGGCAGCAGCGGCGCGGGAAAGGCGGTAACCGCTCAAACGGCGATCCAGCTTTCCACCGTGTACGCCTGCGTCCGGGTGATCGCGGAGACCGTTGCCAGTCTGCCCTTCGGCGTCTACGAATCGGCGGAGGATGGGAACCGTAAAGCTACGAGCCATCCCCTGTATCGGCTGATCCATGACGAGCCGAACACCGAAATGACGTCCTTTGTTATGCGCGAGGTCATGCTGACGCACCTGCTGCTCTACGGCAACAGCTACAGTCAGATCATCCGCAACGGCAAGAACGTCGTTATAGGCCTGTACCCGCTGCTGCCGGATCATATGAGCGTTGACCGGACTGACAAGGGCAAGCTGGTGTATACGTACACCACTACGTCGAGCAAAACGGTGACCCTTGATCCCTCCAACGTGCTGCACATCCCCGGCCTGGGCTTCGACGGCATTATGGGTTACAGTCCCATCGCGCTGGAGAAAAACGCCATTGGTCTGGGCATTGCGTCGGAAGAATACGGCAGCAAGTTTTTCCAGAACGGCGCACGCCCCTCTGGTATCCTGACGCATCCGAACACCGTCAGGGATCCGAAGCGTGTGCGCGAGAGCTGGAATTCTGCATACGGCGGGAGTAGCAATGCCAACCGCGTCGCTATCCTGGAAGAGGGCATGACTTTCACTCCCCTGAGTATCCCGAACAACGAGGCCCAGTTCCTTGAGACGCGGAAATTTCAGGTCGAGGAGATTTGCCGGATTTTCAGGGTGCCCCCGCACCTGGTCGGTAACCTCGAAAGGGCCACCTTCTCCAATATTGAGCACCAGAGTATCGACTTCGCGGTGCACACTATTCGCCCGTGGTTGATCCGCATTGAACAGGCCATGAACCGGTCCCTCTTCGCTGAGCAGGAGAAGGGGCATTTTTATGTGCAGTTCAATATTGACGGCCTGATGCGCGGCGATTATAAGAGCCGGATGGAAGGATATGCCATCGGCCGCCAGAACGGATGGCTCAGCGCCAACGACATCCGGGCCCTGGAAAACATGAACCCCATCCCCGACGAAGAAGGCGGCAACACCTACTACCTGAACGGGAACATGATTCCCGCAGGGCTGGCCGGAGCCAGTGCAGCAGTGCGAGCCGCCGCGGCTTTGGCCGGGTTCCCGGATGATGCCGGGGATGATAAGGAGCCGGTCCGGGAATCGCCAGAACGGCAGGGCAAAACGCCCCGGGCCGAGGAAACGGCTCCGGAAAAACCAAGTAAAGCGCCAAAGCGCAGAAAAAAGAAGGAGATCCAGCCGGAGGAACGGGAGGACGGCGATGAGCCGAATTCCTGACTGCTGGGCGGGTCGCCAGAAAGGAGATTTGAGTGAAGCGTTTTTGGAATTGGCTCAAGAACGAGGAAACCGGCCAGCGCGATCTGTGGCTTGAAGGCCCGATTGCGGAGGAAAGCTGGTTCGGAGATGAGGTCACGCCTGCGATCTTCAAGGAAGAACTGAATTCCGGCAAAGGTCCCATCCGCCTGCACATCAACAGCCCCGGCGGAGACTGTGTGGCCGCGAGCATGATCTACACCATGCTCATGGACTATCCCGGCGACGTGACCGTTCAGATCGACGGCATGGCGGCTTCTGCTGCCAGCGTGATCGCAATGGCCGGGTCTCTGGTGTCTATGAGCCCCACCAGCATCATGATGGTGCACAACCCGCTCACCGTGGCCTTTGGCGACGCTGCAGAGATGCAGAAGGCTATCAGCCTCTTGGATGAGGTCAAGGAGAGCATCATCAATGCCTACCAGATCAAGACCGGTATGTCCCGGGCTGATCTCGGGAAGCTCATGGATGAGGAAACCTGGATGAACGCCCGGAAGGCCAAGGAGCTGGGCTTCTGCGACGAAGTGTTGTATGAAGACCACGCCAGGCAGAAGGCCGAGTCCAGCTTTTCCTACGCCAGAAAAACGGCGGCTGCATGCCTGGTGAACCGGGTTATGGAGTCCGTACCCAAGCAGCCGGAAGAAGAACCCCCGGCTGAGGAGAACCGTGTCAGTGCGGCAGATGCGGAAGCCCGTCTGCTGCGGAGCAAATATCTTTGAGGAGGAAAATACAATGACTGATCTCATGAACATGCGCGAAAAGCGCGTACAGGCCTGGAACGCTGCCAAGGCGTACCTGGACAGCCATCGTGGTAACGATGGTACCCTTTCCACCGAGGATGAGGCTGTCTTCGACCGAATGATGGACGACGTGGACAAGCTGGGCAAGGAGGTCGAACGGCTTGAGCGCCTCGAGGCCGTTGACGTGGAGATGTCCAAGGCCACCAGCCAGGCGCTGGTTGGCGCTCCTGTCACCCAGGGCAATGGCTCTCGTGAAAAGGCCGGCCGGGCCAGCGACGAGTACAAGACCAACTTCTGGGCGGTCATGCGCCGCAAGTCCGTTTCCCACGATGTGATGAACGCCCTGCAGGTCGGCACCGACTCCGAGGGCGGCTACCTGGTGCCTGATGAGTACGAGCGCACTCTGGTCGATGCTCTGCAGGACCAGAATATCTTCCGTCAGCTGGCCCACGTGATCCGCACATCTTCCGGCGATCGGAAGATCCCCGTGGTGGCGTCTCACGGCACGGCCTCCTGGATCGATGAAGAGGCCGCGTATCCTGACAGCGATGATGCCTTCAGCCAGGTTTCCATCGGCGCGTACAAGTTGGCCACCACGATCAAGGTGTCCGAGGAGCTGCTGAACGATTCCGTGTTCGACATGCCCTCCTACATCGCCAACGAGTTCGCCCGCCGCATCGGCGCTGCCGAGGAGGAAGCCTTCTTCACCGGCAACGGCACTGGCAAGCCCCTGGGCATCCTGGCCGCTACCGGCGGCGCTCAGGTCGGTGTGACCACCGCTGCCGCCGACAAGATCACCATGGACGAGGTGATCGACCTGTTCTACTCCCTGCGTGCTCCTTATCGCAGGAACGCCTCCTTCATCATGAACGACAGCACTGTCAAGGCGCTGCGCAAGCTGAAGGACGGTCAGGGCCAGTACCTGTGGCAGCCCTCCGTACAGGCGGGCCAGCCCGATACTCTGCTGAACCGTCCCGTGTATACTTCCGGCTTCATGCCTGCCATCGCCACCGGCAACAAGGCCGTCCTGTTCGGCGACCTGAACTACTACTGGGTGGCTGACCGTGAAGGTCGCGCCTTCAAGCGCCTGAATGAGCTGTATGCCGCCACCGGTCAGGTGGGCTTCCTCGCTTCCGAGCGCGTGGACGGCAAGCTGGTTCTCGCCGAGGCTGTGCAGGTCCTGAAGCTGGCCTAAAACATCAATCCGGGGAGCTGTGGACCGCCGCGGCTCCCCAATCAGCTCTGGAGGTGCTGTAAATGAGCTACAATGCTAAGAACTACACCGAGCAGGGCGGCGACGTCACTCATATTGGTGGCGTGCTCGAATTCGACGGCCAGGCTACCCTTGAGGGCTTCCCCGGCGCGGCGAATCTCGTCCCCAAATCCACGACTACCGCAGCCGATATTCGGGCGGACTTGAATGCCCTGATCCTGGCTCTGAAGAACGCCGGCATCATGATCGGCGACGCGTGGAATGCTTCTGTGCTGGCATGCCCCACCCCTGCGGGCATGCCCACCGAGAAGACCAAGAACAACAGCGGCCATGCCTCTGTGGCGCTCGAAGACAATGTGATCACCATCACGCTCGACAGGAAGGTCAGCCAGCTGGAAGACGCCGACCATGGTACTCCCTGGGGCGTACACAAGTGGTTGGGCTTCGGTGTGCGCACCGGCCTCGCCAGCGTGGCGGACATCAAGTTCGTCGACGATACTGGCATGAGCGCTACCCTGTCCGCTGCCGACGCGACCGAGGCGACTGCCCTGGGCCTGTCTGCCGGCGACTTCGTGCTGTACATCAAGGCCGATGACCCGAAGTACCTGACTGGTGAGAAGTTCTTCACCCTGCAGGCTTCTGGTATGGCCAAGACCAAGTTCGTCATGAAGATCGTCGAGCCCGCTCCCGAGGCTTAAGGAACGGAGGTAGCGTATGGACAGATGTTACTTCGCCCACGGCGGTAAGGAGCTCGTTGTGGGTGGCAAGCTGACGTTCCTCCCTGGGGCTACCGTTGAAGGTGTGGAAGGTTTGTTCGACAATGTTTCCGACAACGAGTTGATCTCCCTTCCGGCTCCGCATGTGGCAGACAGTACGGCAACTACCGTCGCCCAGCTGCGGGAGGACTTCAACCGCCTGATCGCCGCGCTCACGAAAGCGGGGCTGCTCGAGGAAGCTCCTGCTCCCGTCCCGGATGAGGACGGTGAGGCCGGATGATCGTCACTGTGGACGAACTCAAGGAGCATCTGCGAATCCAGTATACTGACGAGGACGAGTACCTCGAAAAGCTGCTGATTCAAGCAGAAAGCGCCGCGGAGGACTATTGTCGGGTTACATTCGATCCATACCTGGATGAGGATGGGAATGAGCTTGACCCGCCGGAGCCTGCCCGGACGGCCATTATGCTCCTGGCCAGTTTCTACTACGAAAACCGGGACATGCATGACTCGGCAGAATATAAGGTCACTCGCTTGGCCTTTAACAGTCTACTGTACCCATATCGGGTCCCGGAGAAGATGTTCTGAGGAGGTGAGCGTCTGTGCGTGGTCATAGAAACTTCGACAGCGACCCTCATCCTGGAGACCTTCAGCACATAATCGAGATCGGGTACACGGTGAATCCGGTGAACGAGAACGGTTACCCTACTCCCGCTGACACGGTGGTGTGCCGGGTCTGGTCCGCAGTGACCGATACCGGAAACCAGCAGTACCGTTCTGCCGACGCTGCGAACACCGAGGCTGTGAGAACCTTTGTTATCCGATACCGGGGGGATATCAAACCGGGTATGTGGGTACGCTTTCAGGGCGAAAAGTGGAACATATCCGCTCTGAATGAGTACAGCTTCAAGCACACGTACCTGGGTCTGAAAACCTCTCTCGTGAAGGGGGTGAGCGGATGAGGCAAGTACAGGAAGCGCTGGCTGATATCGGTATTCCGGTCGTTGCCAGCGTATGGCGAGCCACATCCGCCGATCAAAATCCCCCGGCTCAGTATTGTGTATACTCGACCACGACCACTGAGGCCTCGCATCACGACGACCATGTTACCAGTTTTCGGACCTACGTGTATCTGAACCTCTGGAGCGATGTCGATCCGACTGATATGGCGGATACGATCCGCGAGGACATGTACGCATACGGCTTTATCATGATCGAGGAGACTGATAACGGGGCCAATCAGCCCGCATATGACACGGCCACCCGGCAGTACACGGTCCAGTGGACGTGGTGCTGGAGGGAGGATAGGGAGTATGGCGTTTGAGACGCAGGGTTTTGACGAGCTGATCGGGGATATCGCCAAACTGGCCGACAAACTGAGCACCGCCGACGAAGGGGCCCAGGCCGCCAGACGGATCCTTCAGGCCGCCGCCGAGCCCATTGAAGAGCAAATGAGAGCCAACGCCAGCAGTGACCCCCAGATCATCACTGATAAGCTTCACAGCGCCATCTCCAGTGGCCGTGTAAAAAAGCGCGGGGCTGCAGGACTTCGCATCACCGTCGGCGTCCACAGGAAAGACTGGGGCGGAGATGAGTATTATCCCGCCTACGTCGAGTACGGTCATGCCGGCCCGAATCCTGCTCCCGCTCATCCGTATGTGCGCCCGGCTTTTGACACTCGACAGAATGACGCCTACGGAGCCATCCGAGACGGACTTCTCAATGAACTGAAAAATCTATGATTGGAGGTACATAACTATGTCTGATCCCGTAACCCCGACCGCTTCCCCGACTGTTTCTTCGACCATCGGTCTGAAGAACGTGGTTATCGCCCCCCTGACTACGGATACTGAGCTGACTCACGTCTACGGCACTCTGCAGCTGGTGGCGGGTGCCATCGAGGCCACCATCACGCCCAACAATGCCGACCCGGACATCCAGTACGCGGACGACGTGGAGTTCGACACCCTGTATCCGGATCCGGACCTCACTTTCCGCCTGAAGATGGCGGACATCCCTCTGGCTATCCAGGAGATGCTTTTCGCCAACTCTATCGACAAAAACGGTGTGCTGGTCCGCACCGCGTCGGACAAGGCCCCGTACTTCGCCATGGGCTTCAAGTCCGAGAAGTCCAACGGCAAGTTCCGCTTCGTCTGGCTGTATAAGGTCAGGGCCAAACCCCTCACCGAGAACTACGGCACCAAGCAGGGCACTACCATCAATCGGCAGGAGCCCGAAGTGGAATTCACCGCGATCAAGCGGACTCACGACAGCCGGTTCCAGGCCGTCGCCGATGAGGACGAGAACGGCTTCACCGGCGCTGCGACCTTCCTCACCAGCGTGTATGAGCCCGATTTCACCACCTGATCCGGCCAACGTGTAACACTGTGACGGGAATGTCGCTATCCGGCATTCCCGTTCTTTGTATGGCACTATTCGAGGAGGCGTTCTGCATGATTACCTGCACACTTAGTGGTAAAAAGTATTCGGTGGATTTTGTCACCGGACGCGCCTTGCGGGAGATGGAACCCGCGGCGAAAATGTATGGCAAGCTGGTGGCCATCTCCAGGGCCGCGGCTGAGGGCGAGATCGTTCCGGAGGCGGAACAGATCACCATTCCCGAAGCCCTGGACACCATGGTTAAATGGTTCTGTGTCCTTTTCAACAATCAATTTACTCCGGACGATGTGATGGATGGGTATCCCGTGGATCGCCTGATGCACGATATCGCGCTGGCGATCATGGCTGTCCAGACGCAGACCACGGAGATCCTTGACGAGTTCCCTACGAAGGCAGCGGAGGATCAGCAGGCGACGAACCCGCCCAAGATATCCTGACGCTGCACGATTTTATATATACGACCTACAACAACCTACTGGAAAACGGATGGCGAATGCACGAGATCGACGGCATGGACATGCTCGGCTTTTTGCGGGTACGGGCCTGGAGCATCGCCCGGAAGGTCAAGAAAGCAGCACCCAAGAAGAGCTTCATCGATCAGGTGTGGCCGTCTGTGAAACCGTAGTACCTACAGCCCCCCGGAGGTGAAATGAATGGCTGAAACCTTGCGCGACCTGGTCGTGTCCCTGTCGCTGAATACCAACAATTTCACGCAGAACATAAAGTCCGTCAACAAGCAGATACAGGAAGCAGAGTCCAATTTTAAGCTGGCGTCTGCCGGGGTGAAGGACTTCGACACCTCCGCGAATGGGCTGTCCTCCAAACTGGAAATGCTGCAGCGGAAGCTGTCCCTGCAGAAGGACGCGGTCAGCCAGTACGAAAAGGCGCTGTCGGCGGCATCCACCAAGCTGACCGAGTGCTATACCCGCCAGCAGGACTATGCCAACCGGCTGTCTGCGGCGCGGCAGAAGCAGGCCGACATGGCCACCACCCTCGCAAACGCCACGTCGCAGTATGAGCGCCTTCGTGACGCCCTGGGCGAATCCGACTCTGCGACCATCGCGGCGAAGGAAAATATGGATGCGGCCCAGCAGGAGTACAATGCCGTCACTGCTGAGGTGCAGCGCCTTGTCGGGCAGCAGGAAGAGCTGCGGCGCAGTACCCAGAATGCGGCGGACGCCGTCTCTACCGCCCAGACCCAGCTGAACAAGGCGAATGCCTCTGTCCGGGAGACTGAGGCGTCCATCCGGGACACCAATCAGCAGCTCCGGACCGCACAGTCCGCCTGGACGTCCGCCGGTAAGGCGATGTCCGATTTCGGGAATCGATGCGAGAAGGTCGGCAGGTCCGCGGCACAGGTCGGGCGTACCCTTTCCCGCACGATCACCACTCCCATTGTCGCCCTGTCTACCGCGTCCTTTAAGGCCGCTGTGGATTTTGAGTCCGCCTTTGCCGGTGTCCGGAAGACTGTGGACGCGACGGAAGAAGAGTATGGGCGGCTTTCGGACTCCATCAAGCAGATGAGTACCGAGATAGCTACGTCCACCACGGATATCGCGGCTGTCATGGAAAGCGCCGGGCAGCTGGGTATCGCCAACGACAACCTGGAAGTCTTCACCCGGACGATGATCGACCTGGGTAACTCCACCAATATTTCGGCAGATGAGGCTGCTACGGCCATCGCCCAGTTTGCCAACGTGACCGGGATGGCGCAGACCCAGTTCTCCAATTTCGGCTCTGCTCTGGTCGATCTCGGTAACAACTACGCCACGACGGAGTCCGCTATCATGAACATGGCGACCAACATGGCCTCCGCCGGTCATCAGGTCGGACTGTCCGAGGCGCAGATCCTCGGCTTTGCCGCCGCTCTGTCTTCCGTGGGCCTTGAAGCCCAGGCGGGCGGCACCGCCTTCTCGAAGGCCATGATCCAGATGCAGGTCGCCGTGGAAACGGGAGGCCAGGCGCTGACCGATTTCGCCAAGGTGTCCGGCATGACCGAGGCCGCCTTCAAGCAGCTGTGGAAATCTGATCCTTCTGCGGCTATCCAGTCCTTCATCATTGGTCTCTCCAAGATGGATGAGCAGGGCGTTTCCGCCATTGCGACGCTGCAGGAAATGGGCTTCAAAGAGGTCCGCCTCCGCGACACGTTGCTGCGTGCTACCAACGCGACGGAGTTGTTCTCCTCCGCCCAGGAAACCGCGACCGCGGCATGGCGGAAGAACGTCGCTCTGTCCAATGAGGCAAGCAAGCGCTACGCCACGACGGAATCCAGGCTCAAAAACCTCAAAAACACGGCAGTCCTGGCCGCGCAGCAGATCGGCACCGACCTGACGCCCATGGTCCAGAAGTTGATCGACGGCGCGAGTGATCTGCTTGAGAAATTCCTCAGCCTGGACGCGACCCAGAGGCAGCAGATCATCAAGTGGGCGGCCATTGCCGCAGCTACCGGGCCTGCTATCCTGGCCTTCGGGAAGATCAGCAGCGGCATCGGCTCCGTCATGAAGCATCTCGGCTCCTTTGCCACCGCCGTCGGTTCCGCCGGTGGCGGTCTCACCGGCTTCCTGTCCGTGCTGGCGAAATCTCCCGCCATATGGGCGGCTGTCGCGGTCGGAGTTGTCGCCGGTACGGTTGCCCTGATCGACTGGGTGACCGGCGCAAAGGCCGCTCGTGAGGCCCTGAAGGACATGGCCGATACTGCGGAAAACTGGAAGAACACCGCGGCGGACACCTTCTATGGCCGGAGTGAGGGCCTGTCCGCTTTTGGCATGTCCAAGGAGGATTTCACCAGGAGCGTGAGGACCGCGCAGCAGTGGAAAGATGGTCTGCTGGGCGTGTGGAACGACGGTGAGAAAGAGACCGATGAGATCGTCCAGAAATGGACGGAATCGTGGAAGGGTCTGACCGGCTCCACCCGGGACGAGCTGCAGAAACTCAAAGACGCCGCAGATGAAGCAGGGTATGATACCGTGTCCGATGATCTGGACGCGGATATCAAGAAGCTGGACTCCATGGACAAGGAGATCGAGACCCTGCTGAAGAAGCGCCAGAACGGCTTCCTTACGGACAACGAGAAGCTGCGCCTGCAGGAACTGATCGATACCCGGGAGGCCATTACCGTCAAGTACAATCTCGTGCCTGACACCGGCGCGGACGGCTTCGACGCTATCGAGAAAAAGGTGGAAGCCGCCGTGGCTCGTGCCAAAGCCGTGGGCAAAGATGACGCGTATCTGTCCGTGTATCAGGACGCCGTGGTGGCTGCTGCGGAGGGTATGGCTGCCATCAACGAAGAGCTGGACGCCCAGTACGAAAAAGAGTACAAGCTCATAAGTCTCATCACCAACGAGGATGAGCGGGCGGCAAAGCAGAAGGCGCTCGACACCCGATATGCAGAAGAACGAGCGGCTGCTGCCCGTAGATACGCTGAAACGCTGAAATCCGTCTCCGCGCCCGTGTTCGACCAGAAGAGTATCAAGGACACGGAAGATCAGTTGTTTGGCCCGAAGGGTCTGTATACCGAGCTGACCAAGTATGAACTGGCGAGCGAATCCGAAAAGAAGGGCATGCTCCCCGAGCTGGCTGCGGTTGCCGATTCCCTGGATGAAAGCAGCCTGACGGAATACCTGGGTCTGCTGACTCAGATTCAGGCCCTGCTGGATCAGGGCATGTCCAAGGAAGAGGTCGATTCCATGTTTCCCGGCGTGTCCGAACATCTGGACCAGTATGCCGGGATAGTGGAGTATCTCAAAACGTACAAAGCTGATCTCCCGGGCTTGTATAGTATGCTTGGGGAGGCCGCCCCGGAAGAAGTCCTGAAGATCGCCACCGATCTGGACATGACCGGCGCACAGGCGCGGTGGGATGAGTTCGCCGCCAATCCTGGATCGATCACGACGGATGCCATCGTTCAGAGCTACGACGACAGTAAGGCGACCGTTCCTACTCCAGAAGCAGAAGTCGAGTTGACCGGGTATGATCTTCTTTCCTACGTAAAGCTCGCAGCGACTATTCCGAACCTTACTTTGCCGACGCATCTCGGACAGTTGTCGGCGGCGGAGTGGGAAGCGTACAAGACCAATGGTAAGGTCAAAGTGTGGAAAAACGGCGTAGAGATACCCGCCACACCGGAGGTCCTTGCCATGCTCACGGACAGCGATATCGCCGTGGTGGACCCGGATGATGGTACCGTGCACGTGTTCACACGTGCGGAACTCACAGAGTACACGACGGCAGATGGTGTGACTGTTCCGGTCCCTCAGACGGAACTCGAACTGTCGGGCTATAACCCTCTTTCCTATGCCAGACTTGTGGCATCCATCCCGAATTTGAAGCTGCCGGTACAGTTGAGTCAGTTGTCGTCGGCGGAATGGGAGGCCTACAAGGCCGAGGGTAAGATCAAGGTCTGGAAGGATGGGGTGGAAATACCCGCCACTCCGGAAGTCCTCGCAAAGCTATCTGACCGCGATATTGCCGTTGTAGACCCGAATGATGGTACTGTGCACGTGTTTACGAGCGCGTCCATTACTTCGTATACGCCGGAAGATGGTGTGACTGTTCCGGTCCCTCAGACGGAAGTCAAACTGACCGGTTATAATCTTCTGTCCTATCTGAGACTTGCGGCGTCTATCCCGGATCTGACTGTGCCGATTCAGTTGGGCCAACTGACCGCGTCGGAGTGGAACGCCTACGTAGATGAGGGCAAGGTCAAGGTATGGAAAGACGGTGTGGCCATACCGGTTACACCGGAGGTCCTCGCCCAGCTTACAGGTAGCGATATCGTCGTTATGGACCCGAACGACGGTACTGTGCACGTATTCACAAGCGCAGTTGTTACCAGTTACGACGATACCGGCGCAACTGTTCCCAAACCCCAAACGAGGGTGACGATCACCGGGTATGACCTCAAGGCATATCGGGCTCTTATCGCCGCCAACCCTGCTCTCGCCCTGGAGATACCGACCCGGCTGGGGATGCTGTCCTCGGCTGAATGGGAAGCATACAAGGCGAATGGTAAAGTCAAGGTGTGGCAGGACGGCGTGGAAATACCGGCTACGCCAGAGGTGCTCAATAAGCTTACGGCGGACTCGATTGCGGTCCTGGACAGCGATGGTACGCTGCACGTTACCGTTACACCGAAGCTGACAGGCAGCCCAGAAGCCATAGAGGAGCTGAAGGAAGAAGTCGCGGAAGTGGATCAGTTCGGTACGACGGACCTGGGCCTGGCCATGGGCATGAGGCCCGTAACGACGCTGAACATGATAGAATCCGCTTTGGACCGTATAAGCAGATACCAAAAAGGCGGTTTCTGGAATAAGCTCTTTGGGTACACGAATCACAATACTCTGGACCAGAGTATGAAAAACGACTTCAATTCGGATCGTGTCGCCGACCTGTCCGCCTATGTAGCTGAGCTTGCTACGGCGGTACAGAACGGCGAGGAGATCAGCGAAGAAGACCTCCAGCACCTTCAGACGATCCTCGACCTTCTCAACGGCCTGCAGGAAACCGAAACTGGTGCGCACATCCGGACCGGGATCGCCCAGGGCCTGACGGACGCCGGACTCGCTGCCGACGCGGATACCGTGGTCTCGGTCCTGCAGGGCCTGGTCAGCGCCATCGACGCCGAGGACTTTGCCGGAGCGGGCGAGAGCGTTACGGACGGCCTGGCGGAGGGTATGGAGCGTGCTGATTGGATGCCTACGGCCAGACATGTGGCCGGTGGTACACATCGTGCGCTGAATCAGGCCTTCCTGATCCACAGTCCGTCTCAGCTCATGGTTCCAGTTGGCCAGAATGTGGCCGCCGGTATCGGCGAGGGCATGAAACTGTATGATCCCTCCGCCGATGCTACCGCCATGGCCGGCGCCGTTAAGGCCGCCATGGGCAACAGACTGACCCGGCTGACCCTGGTGGGCGTCGGGTTGAATGCAATGGCCGGGCTGGCCGCCGGTATCCAGGCAGGCCAGTTTTCCGTGGTAGAAGCTATGCGGACAGCCGCCCAGGCCGCCGTGAGAGCCGCCAAGGACGAGCTGGACATCAACTCCCCGTCGAGGGTCTTCCGGGACGAGGTCGGCGTGATGGCCATGCGGGGCTTTGGAGAGGGCATTGAACGAGAAGCGGCCAGCCAGGCCCGCATACTGTCCAACGCCGCCCGGTTCCTCACTGGTGCGGCCCGGGAGGGCTCCATCGCCTACAACACCAACGACAACCGCCGAACCTATCAGGCCACGAGCAACGTCACGGTCACCGGGAACACCTTCCAGGTCCGGGACGAGACGGATATCCGTGCCCTGGCCACGGAGATCGCTACTCTGACGAAACGGCAGCAGCATGGGCAAGGCCTGCGATTTGCTTGACGCAGGCCAAGCCCTTCACACGAAAAATCCGGTTTTCTTGAAATGAGGGGGTAACCCATGAACGACTATTTCATCTGGAACGGGGTGGACTGCCGGACGAAGGGCATCCACGTGTCTGAGCTGCCGCCCATTACCATACCGCCGGAGAGAAGCAAGCAGACCAATGTGCCCGGCCGGCCGGGCAGCCTGACCACGCTGGAGGGCAGGGATGTGTACGACGACATGCTCCTCACAGCTACGTGCTTCATCTCCGACCCGACCCAGATCCCGACCATCGCCGCGTGGCTCAAGGGCAGCGGCACGGTGACCTTCGCCAACCGGACCGGAGGGCACTATAAGGCGAGGATCGCCAACCAAATCCCGTTTGAAAAGATACTGAGGGGGAACCCCCATCGCTCCTTTGCCGTGAACTTCCGGTGTTTCCCCTTCTGGTATCAGGACGATGTGGAGGACATCACGGTGACCACGTCCGGTACCATGATCACCAATCCGGGCTCCGTCTACTCGGAGCCTTTGCTTACGGTCACCGGCAGCGGGGATATTACCCTGACGGTCGGTACGACCATCGTGGAGCTGGATGATCTCACCGACGGCATTGTGATCGACTGTGAGCTGCAGGAAGCCTACAAGGGCACCACGCTCATGAACGAGCGCATGGCCGGTGATTTCCCGGTACTGGTGCCCGGGCTGAACGGTATCAGCTGGACCGGCAGCGTGACCAGCGTGGTCGTGAAGCCCAGGTGGAGGTACCTGTAACTTGTGTGTAGGGAGGTGAGCTTGAGTGCTTTGCGTATATCCTGCCGACGCTACCGACTTTTCGGGCAACGGTAACGGCGTGCTTGCGCCTTTGTCCGCCGAGGTCATGGAGACCCTGAACGGCGAGTATGAGCTGCAGGTCGTGCATCCCATCGACGACGAGGGAAAGTGGTCGCGGCTGGTAGAGGGCTGCATTATCCGGGCTCCCGTCCCGGCCTCCATGACGCCGCAGGTTCGCTTGCCCGCCTATGAGTCCGCCACTACGCCGGTATACGTGGCCTCGCACAAAAAGCTCCTGCACACCGGCCCCGGCCTGAACTACCAGATCATCGGCTGCTACAACACGGGCTGTCAGGTCATTGTTCTCAGCCAGCCGTCGAATCAGTGGTATGAGGTGACTGCGCCGGATGGTAAGCATGGGTACATGGACACCGATTATCTGTCCCTGTCCCAGGCCAGTGTCCCCATAGGCAAGGCCACGGACGAGGTAGTGGAACCCCGGCAGCTCCGGGATCAGCCGTTCCGCATCTATCGGGTCGTGCCGGAGCTGGATAAAGTCACGGCCTATGCCCGGCATATATTCTACGATCTCATGGACAACATGATAAAGGAGTACAAGCCTTCGTCCTCCGCGACGGGGGCTTCTGTTGTACAGGGGATCAGCGAGAATTGTCTGTCCGAGCATCCTTTCACCTTCTTCTCTGACCTGGACAGCACGGCGGAGGAAGTGGAGTTCGTCAACGTCAATCCCCTGGACGCGATCATGGGAGACGAGGGTCTCATCGCCAAATACGGCGGCGAGCTGACCCGGGACTGGTTCGATGTGTACGTGGTGCAGCGTGTGGGCGTGGACAGTAACGTCCAGATCAGGCAGGCCAAGAACCTGCTGGGCATCTCCTACGACGTGGACCTGTCCGACGTGACCACCCGCATCATGCCCACCGGCCAGGACAAGGACGGCAAAGTGCTGTACCTCCCCGAGCTGTATATCGACAGCCCCCTGATCGATGCGTATCCTCATCCGCGCTGGATCCATATGGAGGTCTCCGAAGCGAAGGAAGTCACCAGCGGAGATGAGCAGAAGACGAAGAATCAGTGCTACACCGATATGCGGAACGCGGCGCAGGCTGAGTTTGACGCAGGCTGCGATCTTCCCACCGTGACACTGAATGTGGACTTCATCAACTGCGCCGATACGGAGGAGTACCGGGAGTATGGCTTCCTGCAGAACATCTACTTGGGCGACGCTGTCCGGGTTATAGCTCCCCGCATCGGGGTGTCCGTGTCCATGCGCATGACGCAGTACACTTACGATTGCCTCACGAAGAAGTACACGGCCATGACCCTGGGAACCGTGGCGGACACCGTGCAGAACAATATGATCTCTGCCCGGCAGCTGCCCACGGGCATTATTTCCGGGAGCAAGCTGGCCATAGGTAGCGTAGGCATCGGAGCGCTGCAGGACGGTTCCGTGGGTTCTCTGCAGGTCCAGACGGCGGCCATACAGACCGCGCACATCGAGGATGCCGCGATCACTACCGCAAAGATCGGTCAGGCCCAGATTGACACTGCTCAGATAAAGGATCTGGCCGTAACGTCGGCCAAAATTGCCAACGCGGCGATAGGGACGGCAAAAATCGAGGACGCGGCCATCACCACGGCGAAGATCGGTACAGCACAGATCGATACAGCCCAGATAGCTGACCTGGCTGTTACCGAGGCGAAAATTGCCGGGGCTACCATAACCCAAGCTAAAATGGCCCAGGCATCTATCGGCGAGGCCCAGATCATCGATCTGTCTGTAACAGCCGCAAAAATAGACGATGCAGCGATTGAAACCGCCAAAATCCGGGATGCAGCGATCGAAACTGCAAAGATCAAAGACCTGGCCGTCACTACCGGTAAAATCGCTGACGCGGCCATTACCACAGCGAAGATCGGTCAAGCGCAGATCACCGAGGCGAAGATCGCCGATGCGGCCATTACTACGGCGAAGATCGGTCAGGCCCAGATTACGTCGGCAAAGATCGCTGACGCGGCTATTACCACAGCGAAGATCGGTATGGCACAGATCACCGAGGCACAGATCGCCGACGCGGCCATTACCACGGCCCTTATTCGCACTGGTGCTGTGGGTACCGTCCAGATTGCCGACGGCTCTATTACCGATGCGAAGATCGTCACGTTGACGGCCAACAAGATCAATGCCGGTGTGCTTTCCGTGGAGCGGCTGATCATCAGCGGTTCAAACCAAAGCCTGGTTTTCGCCATCAACAACATGGGCCAATTGGTCTCCACCCAGGTGGATACGATTGATGCCTATGTGTTGACGGAGCGGACCATAACGGCTGACAAGATCGTGGCCGGCGCTATCACGGCGGGTGAAATTGCCTCGAAAACGATCACGGCGAACGAGATCGCGGCGAACACGATCACGGCTGCGGAGATTAAAGGCGCGACCATCACCGGTGAAGAGATCGCGGCTGGCACGCTGACCACCAACCACGTCACGTCCAACTTCGGCGAGGCACTGAACCTGACGAGCAATGAATCGATTCGGGCCCTGGTAGCAGAAACGGACGATCTAAGCGGTCAATTCACATCTCTTGACCAGGATGTGGGTTCGTTCAAGGTCACCATCGGCAACCGGGTTGAGGCTGTCGAGGGCACGGCACAGGTTGGAAAAGATTTTGCCGATAACGCGAGCACGTATTTCACCTTCGGTTCGGCCGGCCTTGACATTGGAAAAGCGGGTAGTTCGATGACATCGAGATTCACGAATGACCGGCTTTCCTTCTTCAATAACGGCCAGGAAGTGGCCTATATTTCCAACAATAAGCTGTACATCACCGACGCGGAAGCACAGAAGTTTAGTGCTGGCAAGGCATCCAACGGCTTCCTCGACTTTGTGTCCGTAGCGGATGGTGTTGGCTTCGTCTGGAGGAACGCTTAATGGCAACGAGAACGATATACGCCTCCTATGCGCAGTCCGGTACTTCTTCATACAATGCCCGGTATATCACGATCGGCCGGGGGTCGAGCGGATCAAAAGCCTGCCTCGGCTTCGACTTGACTTGTATCCGGGATGCGTCTGTGAACAGCATCTACCTATACTTGACAAAATCAAGCAATGGCAGCGACTTGCAGACGATCCGGGTTGGCGCGTCCGCTTCAAAGGCATGGGGTGCAACCGTAACGCCGACCACTTTTTCGGTTCAGGCGACGAATCCCTCCTCCAACCGAACGCGAAGATGGGACATCAAGAACTCGTCGCTGGTAAGCGCAATCCAGGGGATAAACGGCACCACGTACCTCCATCTGTATGAGCCCGGTGGCGAAATGCAGGTACAGTACGAGGGTATTGATACGAGCACAGCGGACGTTGGCCCATACATCGTCGTGGACTATACGCCCAACGCCAGCACGTTCACCCTCAACAAAACCTCCGTGGACGCTGGCTCGACCATTACCATGACCATAACGCCGTCCTCGTCCTCATACAGGCACAAGGCGATATGGTCCCTGGGCAGCGCCTCTTCCGGCGGCTCTACGTGGATCGCGGCAGGAACTACGTCCACGACTTTCACCGTCCCGACTGCGTGGATGAACCAAATCCCTAATTCTACCACCGGCGCAGCGACCGTTGTCCTGGATACGTATAATGGGGACACAAAGATCGGCAGCGCCAGCAAGTCCTTCACGGTCACGGTTCCTTCCTCCGTCGTGCCCACCATCAGCTCCATCATGGACATCCCGGTCAACGGCACGGTTCCTTCCTCCTGGGGCGTATACGTACAGGGTAAGAGTAAGGCTACGCTGTTAGTAACAGCTGCCGGGGCATATGGCAGCACCATCGCCAGCTATGTCATATCCGGCGGTGGTTATACTTCTACGTCGGCCTCGTTCACGACAGGTTTCCTGAACGTGTACGGAACGGTGACGTTTACGGCGACGGTTACAGACAGCCGAGGACGAACAGCCACGGCTACGACATCCATTACGGTTTATCCATATTCCACTCCGACATTCAGCTCGACGGACGCTTATCGCTGCCTGCAGAACGGAACCGCGGACAACAGCGGCACCTATGCGCGGGTCAAGGCTGTGTGGACCTACTCCAGCGTCAACGGCAAGAACACCAGCACCTGTACCGTGGGGTATAAGCAAGGGGAAAGCGGAACGGTTGTCGGAGCGACTTCGCTCACATCCGGCACAGCCGCTACCATCGGCAACGGGAATCTGAACGTACAGAACCAGTATTACGCTGTGTTCACCCTGTCCGACTATTTCAATTCCGGCATTACCATGCAGGTGAGCATCCCGCCGTCCCTGGCCTACGCTCTGTTCATCCACAGGGGCGGCGACGCTGTGGGAATCGGGAAGTACAACAACACCGCGAACACAGTCAAGAGCGCCTGGCCGATGGAGGTGGACGGCGCCATAACCGCCAGCGGGAACATGACCGGCAACAACATCACGGCCAACGGCTGGGCATGGGCCAAGTCACATCTGTACTTCGGTGGCAATCTCCAGCATTATGATGAGGCGAACAACGAGTATTATACTATATTCAATTCGTCCTCAAAACGAATCGACGCTGAAATCGTCAACAGTAATACCTGGTTGCAGGCGAAAACCAACCTGTTCTTCGGGAATGACCTGTTCGGCTGGGATTTTACCAGCAACACAGGGAAGAAGATCGCAGACAAGACCGGAAAGCTATGGGGGACGGACATCACTGCGTCCGGCAAAATCACAGCTGCCACAGCAAGTCTCGGCAAAGCCCCGCCGGAAGTGATCAACAAGAGCTTCTGGAACGATGTGTACATCGCAAAACTCATCCGGGGCCTGTATATGGATCTGTGCGTCGGCTCATGGAGCGGCACTACGTCCAATACTGAAACAGACATTGTATTTGCCAATACCGGCGGGCACGTTATGGAGGGCACTCCGCTGGTATTTGTGATGCAGGATTCGGGTACAGCATCCGGCTTCCGCATCACCAATCGCTCCACAACCGGTTTCCATATCAAGGCCAACGGTGTGTACACCTTTGGAATACAATATCTGGCGATCTATCTGGGCTTTAACACCAATGCAGTAACGTGAAAGGAGGGAGCGGCATGAGACGGGGCACCACACCGATCCTCGCGCTGCTGGTCAAAGACTGTGATCTCACCGGCAGTACGATTTATGTGACGATCAAGCAGCAGTCCCGGCAGCTGACGAAGTCCGGCAGCAATATCTTCGTCGCCTATTACGCCGAGGCCGGGTCTATGCTGGCCGTCCGATTGAGCCAGGAGGACACCCTCCTGTTTAAGGATGGCCGGGCGGAGATACAGGTCCGCTGGATCACACCAGCTGGCGATGCCTGGGGCACCAATGTCGAACGACTTGACGTGAATAAAGTCTTGCTGAACGAGGTGATAGCATATGGCGGGTGAAAACACCAACGAGACCGTTTATGACCTGATCGGCGGGAGCGGCTCCGCTGACATGGAACTGGTAACAGATTCTCTTGTTGTGAGGGCCTTTAGCCCCCGAATGTCGGTTGAAAGGAATGCGGCTGATGATGGGGTGCTCGTAACCGTGACCGATATCCGAGGCACTACATCCTCTGTGATCAAAGACGGTGATCAGCACATCATCGCCCAGCAGGCGGCAGCTGAGGCGGCTGCCAGCGCGGATAGGGCGGAGCAGGTCGCCAGCCAGCTTGGCTACATCGAGATAGCCATTGTTGACGGAAACCTGGTCTACACCCGCACGGAAAACGTGGGCGTGGACTTTGAAATATCTGACGGTGATCTAATCATGGAGGTGGATTAAATGGGTACGGTAGTCAAAAACCTCGGGCCGGTGACCGCGTATGCCTTCGCAAAAGCTGGCGGGTACAGAGGGTCCGAGGAGGAGTTTAAGGCTCTGCTGGCCAAAGCATCGAACTTCGAGAACCGGGTCGAAACCCTGGATACTACGGGTCTTGCTCACGGAACGGTGGTCGAAGCCGTTGGGATCCCCGTGTACGTTTCCGACGTAGCGGATTATGCGGCCTATGGCCTGACGCTGACTGGCTGGTATGTGTTCGCCAGGATCATGGCGGAGGCTGGTATCACGGTCACGAACGCGACGACCATCACCGGCGCTGCGGGGTCCATCGCCGTGGTGGGCAATGCTTATGTGGACGTGGCCGTGCGCTTCGAGGTGGCTGCGGTGTCGCAGGCGGTAACCATCAATTGGGGCCCGGTAACAGAGACGTACATCTTCAAAGCTACTGATCTTGCCGTACGGAATTTGGACTACCGGACCACGTTCTACGTGTATGATGCCGCTTCCTTTGTGACATGGGAGTACGCAATCGCAACCGACGCGACGTTCTCGGAGGACAAGGCATATTTCCTTAAGAGTGGCAGCACGTACACCAAGGCGACCGTCACCATCGGCGATCCCGTGCCCAAGGCCTATTATGAGCACTCCTACGAGCTGACCACGGATGAGACTTTCCAGACCGGCAAAGTCTATTACACCGAATCCGAGGGTGTGTACACCCAGGCAGAAGTCACGCCCGGAGATGCCGTGACCCCGGATACCTACTACGTGGACGTGTACACCATGACCGAGGACACGGCCTTCGCGGACGGCAAAACCTACTACACGTTGTCCGGGACTACGTATTCCGAGGCTACCGTCACAGCCGGTGAAGCTGTGCCTACCCTGTATTACGTGCACAGCAAGTGCATCATTTCCGGCATGGCCAGGAACATTACCTACAAATTCGACGAACTGATCGACTGTCCGATGGAGTTTATCCTGCCGGAGATCGAGGACGAGATCCACGGCTGTTGGTTCGAGATTCGGTGCCTCCATGCTGGCGAGTACAGCATGACCCTGACGCCGCCATCCGCCGATGTGAAGATCGCCACGGAGCACACTCAGAAGGAGACCAAAGGCATCAACATGATCGACCTGCACTACTCCGATCTGGGTGGCAACAAAGTGTGGCGGTTTATGAACACTCATTCGAGCTTCACGGCGGACACTTCTCCGCTGGTATCCATCGCCTTCCGGAAGCCTCCGACCACTACAGCGTACACCGTTGGCGACACGCTGGCTACGGCAGGCGCGGAGATCGTGGCCACCTACGAGGATGGCCACACCAAGCTGGTAACCGCTACCTTTACGCCCGCAAATGGCGCGACGTTGACCGCGGAGGACACCACACTCACGGCCAGCTATACCGAGGGCGACGTAACGGCTACGGCTACTACGGCGCTGACCATTACGGAAGGAGCGTGATGAAATATGACCTGGCGTTATGAAAAAATGGGCGAAGATCTGAAAATCGAGAGCTGCCCCCTTGATGATAAGGACGGCAAAATCACCGGAAAGTGCATCCTTAACTTGCCGAAATGGTTTGACGAGAACCCGGCCGAGCGTATCCGCCTGGGCTGGACGAAACACATCTCCTACGACGATAAGGAGGTCAGGGAACGCTGGCCGCACACGCAGAGTCAGTATCTGGTGTCCTCCACCAAACAGATCGACGATTGGACCATCGAGGACGACTACCATGTGCTGAACAAATCCGAAGAGCAGATGCTTTTTGAAGAAATGCTCAGCGTGGCCATGAACGATAACGGCATCGTCTGGATGCCCTAATAGGAGGAATAAGATATGACGCGTGATCTTGACATCATGAGGACCATCATCGACCAGAAGGAAAAGGACATCGAGGCAGAGGAGCTCCAGCCCATGGACCCCGAAGGGAAGAAAATGGGCGAGCACAAGCGGTTCACTTTCGATGTTCTGACGGTCCCCACCGATCCCCTGCGCTGACGTATGGGCATACCGGACTTATGTGAGGAGCCCGGATGCAGCCGTGTGTGGATGAGCAAGAGGACCGGCGAGCCGATGGGCTGCATTGAATGGTGCGTGTCGTCGGAACTCCTGGAGCTTTGGCAGCGGGGCATACAGACCGTATGCTCCTGCTGCGGGCACGGCAACGACGAGCGGGCCTACATTCGGGTGAAGGCCGAATATGCCGGCGCCATGCGGGAACTGGGATACGAGCCATGGGAGCCGCACAGGTGCGTGATCCACACGGACACGGTAGCCTTCCGGGCGAAGTATGTGCGGAGTGTGCGGCAAGAACGGAAAAAGCACAGACCGGAAAAGCCGGTGGATATAGAGATGATACGCCGGGCGTGGAGAATAAGCGCGGGCGTACACACGAAGGAGATGCATGAAAATGTTTGACGTTATCCCCGTTACTTCCCCGAACCCGACCGACTGTGGCGCGACCTGCATGAAAATGCTCTTGGCCTACTATGGCGTAGACGTGCCACTGGAGGATCTGATCAAGGAGTGCAACACCCGAATCATAGGCTGCACGGCCAAGGACCTGCTGCGGGTGGGCCGGGCGCACAGCCTGGACATGAAGGCTTTCAAGATGGACCCGGAGGAGCTGGTGAGGCAGGACCGCCCGAGCGTCATCTGGTGGAAGTACAGCCACTTCGTGGTGCTGTGCGGCCAGGACGATGAAGGCAAGATCGTGATCTGCAACCCGGACCTGGGACGCTATCGCATGTCCTTCGCCACCTTCGCCAGCTTTTTCACGGAAATCTGCCTGTTCAACGGCGAGCCCTCCGATCTCCCTACGGCGGGTGAGGGCGCGTGAAATACGACGGCACCAACTATATCGAGGTAATAGAGGCTCATGCCCGGTGGTACGCTGAGGAGCTGGACGAGAACGGCGTGGTGCGGGATGATCTGCGGGCGGATTTCTCCGGCGCTGATCTGCGCGGAGCGCTGATGCCGGACCAGCTGCTCTACGGCGCGATTTTCCGGGGTGCGAATCTCCACAGCGCGGACCTGACAAAATGCGATCTGTGCCGGGCCGATCTAACCGGGGCAAATCTGCATTACACCCGAATTGAGGGCGCGAATCTCCACGGCGCAATCGGCCTGCAGTTCATCCCCATTGGCTGTCCGGACACCGGGGCCTTTATCGGGTGGAAACAGGCGCACATGCGCCGGGGCGGCGAGGTGTGCGAGGAACACGTGATCCTGAAGCCGCTGATCCCCGAGGACGCATACCGGACCAGCGACACGCGCCGGGAGTGCCGGGCCTCAAAGG